>Ga0209273_10002918_pt1 | contig 12411 bp, 9 predicted proteins | sample tdAd471_FD_187126 | JGI IMG/M metagenome (GOLD analysis project Ga0209273, IMG submission 187126) | Marine sediment microbial communities from the Atlantic coast under amendment with organic carbon and nitrate - tdAd47.1 (SPAdes)... | ecosystem: Environmental > Aquatic > Marine > Coastal >...
AAATCTAAACTTGAATTTCATTGTTTTAGAATTGAGTGGTTACTAGGAAATAATCCACCTCCAATTCATTTTATTCCTGTCGCAATATAGGCGCTGCTTGCCATAATCCAAAGCTTTTACTAGGGTGGGCTGGCATTACTAGACCAATCGACTTTCTTTTCCGATTAAGCGGCTTAGACTTCAGAAGTTTTCCTAGTCCTGACAACCGAAACTTCTGAAGTCTCGCTCCGATTTCACCAACAATAAAATAAGCTGAAAAGAAATAAAAAAGAAAGCCTCAAGACAAGGCCAAAAAACGAGGAAAGAAAAAGTGGGTGCCCAGAACAGGATTTGAACCTGCACGTCCATAAAGGACACTAGCCCCTCAAGCTAGCGCGTCTACCAATTCCGCCACCTGGGCATTTGCAGTGAATACACATGAGAAAAGGCTGCTTTTATCAGAAAAAGAAGCCTTATTTTCTATGCGCTATCCATTGAAACCTCTTTCCTTTCGAAAAAGGTTCCGCAAATATAGAGGCAATTTGGAATTATTCAAATTGGTAGGGCTAAAAATCAAGGCAAAGGCATCAAAATGCTCAGCTACCATAGTGAAGAGGTAAAATATAAAACCTGCTAGTTTTAGTCAAAATGCTGCTACTTCACTACTTCGTCCTTTTACCAATACAGAGCATAGTTTTGATGCGTTTGCTCTAGCACTCCTCACCTATTCCAGCAATTGTAGATACTTTGCTGTATTTAGCCCCTGTTTTTCTCATATTCTCCTATCTTTAAGCTCATTTTTAGGAAAGGACTAGCTCGAAGTCCTCCCTTACAAGAAAAAAGCTGAACCATTTGACTATTTTCGGCTTCATCGGAGATAGCTCAGCAGAAAAAATAGCAATACGCAATGAAGAAAGAGGCTGTAGTTGGTATTGATCTAGGCGGCACTTCTACCAAAGTGGGCTTAGTATCAGAAATAGGCGAAGTAATAGCCATGCAACGTTTTGACACAGAAGGTCGACAAGAATTCTCCTCCTTTGTAGAGCGCTTAGGCACCGTTTACGATCATATTATTAAGGGAAATGAGGGCTTAAACATAAAGGGAGTGGGCATTGGCTCTCCCAACGCCAATTACTTTACGGGACAGATGATGAATCCGCCCAATTTTAGTTGGGGCAAGAGAGTTCCACTAGCGAAAGACATCGGCGAACGTCTGGCTTTACCCGTCGTCATTACCAATGATGCGAATGCCGCTGCTTTAAGCGAAAATCTATATGGATTAGGTCGCGACCTCCGAGACTTTGTGGTACTTACCCTCGGAACGGGATTGGGAAGTGGCATTGTGGTCAATGACAAATTGCTATTGGGGCAAGATGGAATTGCGGGAGAAATGGGCCACATCAATGTCCGTCCGGATGGTAGAATGTGCAATTGTGGTTTGAGTGGTTGCCTGGAAACCTACGTCTCCGTCACCGGTATCAAGCGTACCGTCTTCAAATTACTAGCCGACCTACCGATGCCTAGCAAGATGCGATCTTATTCTTATGATCAGCTCACCGGACTGATGATCACCGAAGCAGCTTTAACCGGCGATGTTATTGCACAAGGCGCATTTACTTATACGGGAGAAATCCTTGGAACCAAATTGGCAGATACGGTGGCTTATCTTAGCCCGCAAGCGATTATCCTGACTGGTGGCTTGACCAAAGCAGGGGATCTGCTCTTAGATCCAACACGCGCAGCCATGGAAGAACGACTCTTCCATATGTATCGCGGGAAGGTTAAATTAATGATTTCAGAAGTAGGTGGCGAGCATGATGCCATTTTAGGAGCAGCAGCGCTGGCCTGGCAAGAGTTTGGTGATGCTTAGCGCGTCAGTCTTTGATCCGAATTGTGCTTTGTCTTTCTCTATTCACGCTCAATTGAGTGACATCCGGTCTGGAATAATGCCCCGCAGGGTCAAAATTCTGCCGCTCTTCTCTCACTCGCGCGTGATCGAGTGTAGCTATGATTAGTTTTTCTTCATTGACGACCGGTGCTACTATCCACTCACCATTCGGTGCTGCAATACAACTTCCTCCATTGGCTATGATGGTTGGACTATTGCCTTTAATTAAGTCCCCATAAGGAATATCAGTTGGGATATCTTCCGCTCGCATGAAGCTACAAACGGAGAGGGCAAAAGATCGCCCCTCTTTGGCTATAAATGGTGTAATATCCTCCGTATTCCGCAATTGTCCCGGCCAGATCGCCAGGTGTAAATCCTCTCCCATGGCATATAAGGCGGCCCTGGGTAAAGGCATCCAGTTTTCCCAACAGTTCAGTCCCCCTACGGTAAAGGCGCCCAGCGGAAAGGTGCGTAGACCATGTCCGTCTCCCGGCGACCAACATAGTCGCTCTTCATAGGTGGGCATCAACTTACGGTGAACATTGACCACATCTCCCTTCTCATTAATATATATCATGGAGCAATACACACTATGTCCTCCCCTATCGGAAGGCCTTTCGATACTCCCCAATACGATAGCCATTTGATACTGCGCTGCTACCCTACACAATCCGGCTAAATGTCCAGCCTCGACTTGGATCGCCTGATCTAGATAATGCGCATGTAGCTCCTTTTGCCGTTGGTTATTAAAGCGTGCGCCATCGGTCAGCTCAATCCAGAATGGATAACCTGGAACAAGCGCCTCGGGAAAAACAGTCAACTGACTTCCCTTTTCGCCAGCTTCGGTGGCCCAGTTTTCCATTTTCCGTAAGGTTTTGGCTCTGTTTAGCCAGCTAGGTGTCATTTGGGCTAGCGCCACTTGTAGCGTATCCGCTTGAGTCATGAGTCGGAAGTGTTTAGGATTTTTCTTCATACTACTGGACATTTTACGCCAAGAGCGTTGAATAGTTTAGGGTTGAAGGTTTATACCACGGCATTAAACCTTCAAATTCATCTGATAAACCAACCGTCCAATAGTATGATCTTGTTTTAGAGCGTGTCTAAAATTTATGAGAATTGATAATCAATGATTTATGGTTCTAGCTAGACAAAAAGTTGCGCGTTTAGCGGGCTAAGTAAGTCACTTTTTGTGACGCTGGGTTCATAAATGCTTGGTTATCAGAAAGCAGAAATTTAGACACGCTCTTATATCAATCTACTTTTCGCAATCGCATCATCTCTATGTCTCCCGCATATAAAAGGAGTTCCAGGTTTCTTACTTCGTAGCGATCTACCCGCTCCAAAGCCTGGATGAACTGGCCTTCGATATCTTGCGTGTCCGCACAAAATTTTTCGGTAAAACTAATTTCACTAAAAGCTATTCGTAAGGCGGCAACTTTCACCCTCGAACGAACATCGTTGCAGGAGGTAAAGCCAATCATTCGCCCTTCGGTCGGCATCAACTCTAAGCGGGGGCGATTGGCTAGCTGTTTTAGCGTTTGCCCTTCGATAGATTGGGCAATCCAAATATCGTGTAGGATAGAACCCGTCGTTTTTTGTTGCTGCATGATCTTGACCAATCGGTACCGGAAAGCGGGTCCATCCAACATCGGGTTAGATATTTTGATTTTTTCTACAAGAATTTCATAGTTGAAACCCGCTTGGTATTCAAAACCATCTATTTCTCCATAAAAGTTGGTCCAATCTCCATCAATGTCCTCTTTCACCAAATAGCAAAGTTGAGGCCCTTCGCCAATACAATCTACTTTCTCGGGACCAATCAAAAAACTCAGCACGGTCGGCGTTTCGCCACTGGTAGGTTCTTTTCCAGAACGACAGCTCCACATGAGTGCTATGCTAATTAATATCAGACCTAAATACCGCATCTTATCGTAATTAATTCTACTGTTTATTGAAATGCTTTAGCATCACTATTTCTTGCTGCGTTAAGTTTCGCCACCACCCTCGCTTCAAATCTTTTTTGGTCAAGCCCCCAAGGTAGACACGATCCAGTTTTTGAACCTGGTATCCCAAGTGCTCAAAAATACGACGGACAATACGGTTTCGCCCCACATGTACTTCCAAACCTATTTCTGTTTTGGCCTTATTGGGTAAGTATTCCACCCAATTGACACTAACGGGTCCATCCTCCAATTGTAAACCTTTCGCGATTTTCTCTAGATCTTCTGCTGCTAATTCTCGATTTAGACTCGCATAATAGACCTTTTTCATTTCATAACGAGGATGGGTCATTTTTTCGGCCAAATCGCCATCATTGGTCATTAATAGTAAGCCGGTCGTATCTCGATCCAAGCGTCCCACTGGAAAAATACGTTCTTTCACTTTTCCGCGCAACAAATCGATTACCGTCCTCCTTCCTCTTTCGTCTTTCAGTGTGGTGATTACATCCTTGGGCTTGTTCATCAAGATATAGACTTGATTTCTTTCGGGCTTTAACACCTTATTATTATAGCTCACTACATCTCCGTCCTCTACTTGATATCCTGGTGCCTTTTCTACTTGGCCATTCACCTTTACTAATCCTTGCTTGATCAAGTCAGCAGCAGCCCTACGAGAAGCAACACCACAATGAGCCACGTATTTATTCAAACGCATACCTAGCACTTCTCCAGCCGAACTGAAACTTTCCTCTTTTTCATCCCTCTTACTATTACCCGACTTTTTCATACATTTAAATTTGATTCTTAAACAATAGCTTTGTTCAGTAGTAAGGGTTGCCCTTGCAACAATTTATGATCACTGAACTGGCCAATAGACCTTATACCCAGTATCTACCAGCAAGGTCTATTAATAAACAAATAATATGGAAATCAGATTTGACGCAAAGCTTGTTTTTTCTCTCGGTATTTGTCTATTTTCTTCCTTGTTTTGCCTTAGCCAGTCCCATCAATTTTATAACCCAAGGGGCAGTTTCTTTTCGTTGGGCACCGCTCATCATCGAACCGCTTCCATCAGTATGGCCGATGTTGACGGGGATGGCGACCTTGACGCCGTTGTTGCTAATGGTCGACACTGGCCCGAGCAAAACTACGTCTTTATTTTGACAAAGGGAGGGTATAAAATTGCCCGCTTACTAGGTAAAGAGCTTTCCACCACCTATGCGGCCCCACTCGCTGATCTCGACGGCGATGGTGACCTCGATATCTTGACCGGCAACGATATGGCTCCCAATAGAATTTTCTTGAATGACGGTAAAGGTCATTTTAGTGAAAAGGGCTTTTTTGGCGAATTGGCTGCTCCCACCCGATCCCTTTTACTCGCTGACATTAATACCGACGGACATACGGATGTCTTAATCACCAATCGTGGATCTGCCAACGAAATCTGCTTTAATGATGGCAAGGCCAATTTCAATCAATGCGTTCCCTTTGGAAACAAAGACGACTCCACCATTGATGTTATAGCAGCTGACATGAACCAAGATGGGAAAGTGGATTTGGTTTTAGCGAATAGAGATAAGCAGCAAAATTATATTTACCTCAATAAAGGTGATGGAGCCTTTGCCGAAAAAGGGATACCCTTTGGAACCGGAAAAGATGAAACCCGATCCGTCGCTGTAGCCGATTTGAACCAAGATGGATTTCCGGATATCGTGACGGGAAATATCCGAGAAGAAAATGTCATTTATTTTGGCGATAAAGATTTACTATTTGATCAAAAACTGGTCATTGGTGCAGCCGATGAAAGTACCTACCATCTCATTACCAGTGATATTGACCTCGATGGTGACCTCGACATCATTACAGGAAATAACGGCTCCCCCTCCGCGGTATATTTCAACGATGGAGAAGCCAAGACTTTCAAAAAGGTAAATATTACCGATGAAAGCTATGACACCTATCAAGTGGCTGTTGGCCAAATTAGAGGGAGCGAGTTACCTGATATCATTCTAGCTAATTCCAACTTCCTCAATCTGTACTTCCTATCCCGAAAAAGATAAGCGCTGAACAAACAATGAGTGTTCAAAAGTGAACACTCATTGTTCGATTGCGCACAAGCAGAATAGCAGAAAAACACCGTAAATTATTAACAATCAAACTATTAATTCCGTGGCACGTTTTTGGCAACAATAGCTATATTACTCTATCCATAAAAAGCTAAGGATGTTTCAGAATTACCTCAAGATAGCATGGCGCAATATTATTAAAAATAGACTCTTCTCCTCTATTAATATCTTGGGCTTGTCGGTGGGCCTAGCGCTGGTCACTATGATCTTGCTTTATATTCAGCATGAAATGAGCTACAATCAAGCGTTACCTGATAACGATCAGGTATATCGATTGTATCGAGATTTTCAAAGAGCGGATGGTAGGAAAACGTCTATTGTCCCTGCTCCGGTCTCCCCAGCCATTATCGCTGAGGTCCCTGAAATCATGGCAGCTAGTCGATTCAATGGTGTGGATGAGGTATTGGTACAGCATGGAGATTTTTCCGCATTTGTCGAAGGCTTTGCTCGCGCCGATAGTTTATTTTTCACTACGGTGCCTCTTCCTCTTTCCGCCGGCGACCCCAAGCAGGTCTTTGAACAGCCTGGTAGTGTAGTATTATCTGAAAAAACAGCTCAGCTCCTATTTGGCGGAGCTTCACCGATCGGCCAAACCCTATTGATTGAAGGGGAACAACAAGTAACTGTTACCGGTGTTTTGGCTCCTCCCTCCGGCCCTTCTCATTTTAATGTGATCAATATCATCATCAATCAAAATGAGTTTTCTCCGTATTGGAGTGGCGGACATTGCGAAGTATATGTGAGACTCAATGAGCATACCGCAGCGAGTACTTCTGAAGAGAAAATGACCACCTTAGCCAATGGCTATATCAAGCAAGAGTACCTTGACGATGGGGACACTCCTCCTTCTCGATATCCCTTATGGCGACTACAGTCTTTGACTGATATTCATTTGCATTCTACGCAGATCAGTGGCTACAATGGCCAAAATGGTAGTGTGCGACAAATTGGCATCTTGTTATTATTAGCTTTCATTGTACTGTTGATCGCTTGTATCAACTATATGAACCTAGCTACGGCTAGAGCCACCAAACGAGCCAAAGAAGTCGGCATTCGAAAAGTTAGCGGGGCTACTTTCGGCCAGATGGTTAATCAATTTCTTTCCGAATCTATCCTGCAGAGTATCATGGCCCTGGGGCTATCCGTGCTCCTGGCAGATATCGCACTGCCTGCTTTTAGCCGATTGGTTAATCGACCATTAGTATTTAATCAAGTCTTTGAGTCCTACTTACCCATCGGTTTGTTGGCGACGGCGCTCACTATTGGATTAATAGCCGGTAGTTATCCTGCCTTTTACCTGTCTCGGATTCGTCCTATCAGTACCTTGAAAGGGATAATGGTAAAGGGAAAGAAAGGTGGTCGAATGCGACAATCCTTGGTAGTGGTACAGTTTAGTCTGTCCATTACACTCCTCATTGTAGTAGGTTTTGTTTGGAAACAGGTCAATTTCATGCTCAATAAAGACCTAGGCTTTAATGACGAGCAAGTCGTGGTAGCTACGCTCAATACAGAAGAGGCCATCGCTCAATTTAGAAGAACCAAAGGCGCGCTAATCAATCAAGCGGGGATTGCTAGTGCATCCGTAATGGCTCGCACGCCAGGCCAACGCATCCCCAATTATGGTATTGATCTAGAAGGAGAAGAAAAAAGTACATACATCAACACCCTCTTTGCTGATGTTGGCTTAGATGAGACCTTGAATCTGGAGGTTTTAGAAGGTCGCTTTTTTTCTGATGCGTTTGTCAGTGATACCTCCCGTGCTTTTATTGTAAATGAACAATTCGTCAAGACACACGAAATAGAAAATCCGATTGGCTTTCGATTGAAGTTTAGTTTTGATGAAAACTATGGAGAAATCGTAGGTGTGGTCAAAGATTTCCATTATGAAGGTTTACAATCTAGTTTAGAACCGCTGATCATATCCTCTCGAGAAGATTTAGCTTGGTTTACCAATATTGCCTTCAAGATAGATCCCAGTCAGATGGCCACAAGTATCTCACAAATTGAACACTTCTGGGGCGAACTAGAACCCCAATACCCTTTCCGGTATACCTTCCTCGATGAACAGTTTGCTCAACAATACGATAGTTACGAGCGATTTGGTAACACCATTTTGTTGGGAACTTTACTCAGTATATTTGTTGCCATCCTAGGCTTGTTCGGATTGTCCACCTTTACGATTGAACAGCGCACCAAAGAAATCGGTATCCGCAAAGTCTTGGGTGCTACAGTTTCTAATTTGGTACAGTTGATTATTAGAGATTTTGTCAAACTAGTATTGGTAGCCGGTTTGCTAGCCATTCCATTTGGTTATTGGTTTGTGCAAAACTGGTTGGGAGATTTCGCCTATACTACAACTTTAGGACCTATTCCATTTATCCTAGCACTTTTATCCGCCCTCGTTTTGGCTATTTTGACCGTATTTTTTCAAACGATGCGTTCTTCGCGAGCTAATCCGGTGGAGGCTTTGCGGTATGAGTAGGTGGGAGTGGTTGCAGGTATTTTCTAGACAATGCTCATTAATGTGTGTCTCAAGGTGCAAAATTAAATGCTTGAGTATATTCCTAGTGCCCTTATCCAAATAAGGCCTGACCGGATTGAAGACCCGCTATCGCAGCCTCTTCAAGATCTTTGAAATTGAAATTCGCTTCTTTTTGTTCTTCTCTTTTCTTTTTCATCATGTTAAGCTCATATTTTTACGACACACACATTTGTAAACCCTCTCGGTTGGCGATTACCGGTTGGGGGGCTTAGGCCTTTCGAATGTTGTGCGTTAGAACTTTAAAAATTACCGAATAGATGAACATCAAGGATACCCATACTCAACTTGCACCCGATCTGAGCATCTCCCCTATCTTGACTGGCCTTTGGCAAATCGCCGATATGGAGCGAAATGGTCGGGTCATCGACTTAGAAGAGACCGCCCAAGGTATGCAGGCTTATTTCGATGCAGGACTGACTACCTTTGACATGGCCGATCATTATGGGTCTGCTGAACTGATTGCAGGGATTTTTGCCCAACAAACTGGGCCGGGAAAACTGCAACTACTAACTAAGTGGGTTCCGGATGCGAATGGCACACCTAGTAAAGAACGAGTACGGGAAGCGGTGCAGCGCTCTTTGCAGCGATTACAAATGGACAAACTGGACCTCCTCCAGTATCATGCCTGGAATTACGCCGACCCCAATTGGTTGGATGAACTATTCTGGCTCCAGGAATTGCAAGAGGAGGGGCTGATTCGGCATATAGGCTTGACTAACTTTGACACCACGCACCTTAACATGGCCCTCCAGAGTGGCATTCGCATCGTTTCCAACCAGGTTTCTTATTCTCTTATCGATCAAAGAGCCGCTGGCGCCATGACTGAGCTATGCCTACAGCATGACGTTAAGCTTCTCGCTTTCGGCACCTTGGCCGGTGGATTTTTGAGTAAAAAATGGCTAGGCCAAGCCGTTGGTCCCACCGATCAATTGGCCACCTGGTCACAAATGAAATACAAGCGATATATAGATATTGCCGGGGGCTGGTCCGTTTTTCAGCAATTGCTTGAAACGCTTTCCCATATTGCCGACCAGCATGAGGTTTCTATCGCCAATATCGCTACGAAATACATCTTAGCGCAAGCTGCCGTTGGAGGAGTTATCATTGGGGCTCGGTTGGGTCAATCGGCCCATATCCAAGAGAATACTCGTTTATTGGACTTTGAATTATCTGCCGATAGCCTAGAGCAGATCAAGGCGGCTTTGGCGAATCCCCAGGCTATTCCTGGTGACTGCGGCGACGAGTATCGCAAACCGCCCTTTTTAACGGCTTCGGGTGACCTGAGTCATCATCTTTCCAGCTTACCTGCGCCTTACCCTGTGCAAGCGGTACGAGAGGGCCGGCAAAAAGCACTAAGTGGAACGATTTGGGAGGACCTTGCGGGCTTTAGTCGAGCTGTGCGGACGGGGAACCGTATTCTTGTGTCTGGTACGACCGCCACGCATGGTCATCGAATGATTGGCGGCCAAGCCCCCGCTTGCCAAACCCATTTTATTATCGACAAAATAGAAGGTGCCATTCAGTCCTTGGGTGGTAAACTGGAAGATGTGGTACGGACGCGTATTTATATCCAAAACATGGATGATTGGGAGCCGATATCTCGGGCTCATGGGCAAAGGTTTGGTCACATTCAGCCGGCTAATACGCTGATTCGGGCTGATTTGATTGGGGATGGATATTTGGTGGAGATGGAAGCAGAAGCGGTGGTGGGGGAAGGGGGAATTGATAATTGATAATGAATAATTGGGAATGAATAATTGTTAGTGTGGAATGAATAATTTATAATGGGGGTTCGGGAAGGGGCGTGATGCAGCTCAGAGACGGTGTAGCAGTGACGAGGGACGAGGAGGATATCCGGTACCAGCAGATGTTAATAGGATCGTAAACTTGTTAGAAAAATAGATTTATCATGAAAAAAATGGCTGCTTACTTTTCTTTATTGACCTTAATTGTGCTTTTCAATACGGCCTGTGGACCGGCGAAGTTAGCGACTGGTTATGTTACGCAGGATGGGGCCTGGTGTTGGTTTTCAGATCCTCGAGCTATTTATAGCGGCGAGACGATCATTAGTGGCTGGGTGAAGGAAGATGGCAGTATTGAGGCGGCTTCTTTCAATCCTAAGACGAAGGCTGTGCAGACGAAGATATTGTATGAAAAACTACAATCGGACGATCACAATAATCCTGCTTTTGTAAAAGCGGCTAACGGATCAATCATTGCTACCTACACTACGCACTCTGGCCGTGATGGTTTTTTCAAACAAAGTACCAATGAGGGGGGGGATCCTCTTAGTTTTGGAGCCGCAGAGAAGGTTGTGTTATTGGATTCCAATATCCTAAAGGACTTTCCGAAGGTGCATGTAACCTATGCTAATCCTTATCGTCTAGAGGCAGAGAACAGCCGATTGTATTGTTTCGGGCGCTGGACGGGTTACAAACCGAATATGATGTGGTCGGATGATGATGGCCAAAACTGGACAAAGAGTAAGGTCTTTATTACCAATCACCCTTTTGACCCTAATAATCGCCCCTATGTCAAATACTATTCTGATGGCAAATCAAAAATCCACATCATCTTCACTGATGGGCACCCTCGCGTAGAACCTACCAATTCGGTTTACTATGCCTACTATGAGGATGGGGCTTTTTATCGAGCGGATGGAAAAAAGATTGCCGATATGGAGAATATTCCATTTGAACCCAAAGACGCTTCTGTGATATTTCAATCCAACGAAGAAGAAGGACGTGCCTGGATTGCCGATGTAGCACAGGACGATCAGGGACAGCCTGTAGTTTTATATACAAAAAGTCCAAGTGAGACCGATCATCGCTATTGGTATGCCAAATATGATGGTAACAAATGGATCAATCATGAAATATGCGCGGCAGGAAAGTGGTTTCCACAAACCCAAGCGGGGAAGGAAGAACGTGAACAACACTACTTTGGCAACATGGTTCTTGATCCTGCCAATACCAATGTCGTTTATTTATCGAGAGAAATAGAGGGCACCTTTGAAATCGAGCGTAGAGAAACCAAGGATAATGGAAAAACTTGGGCCGTCAAGGCGATTACTGAGAAATCGACTTATGACAATGTACGGCCTTATATACCTCGTGATGGCTCAGGGGAGCAGGAGGTTGTTTTTTGGATGGAGAACCGAAAGTATATTCACTATACGGATTTTCAAACGGCCATTAAATATTATGTGCATGAATAGCCTGTTGCCATGATAGCATCGGCTAAGCCAAGTATTAGCTGCCCTCTAAAGTAAGTTTTGGCCGTTTCAAGTCGAGTAGCTACAAATGTCCCCGTAGCTTCTACTACTAGATATTTAGAAGCCAGAAAAAGTCCTGCCCCAGCAGTCTTTTTTCTGGCTTCTACTTTTGCCCTGTAATACACCCATAGCCCAAGCAATAAGGTCGCGGTAGAAGATCGAAGCATGGTACGATGGACGGTGGCCTGCACTAGCGGGGGCTCCTTGGCAGAGGGTCTTCATAATGGTTTAGTTAATCTTCAGCTACGGGATTTAACCTAACTAGTTGCCCGCCTGACCGGTGTTCTAGGAGGAGATAAATTAGTCCGTCATTCCCAATTTCTAGGTCTCTTATTCTAGCTAGTCCTTTGATCAAAATTTCTTTATGAATTATCTCTTCTTTATCTATCACATAGCGATAAAGCGTTGCCGCTTTTAGTGAAGCTTGTAGTAGATTGTTTTTCCATTGGGGGAATTGATCCCCATCATAAAACTTAATACTGGAAACGGCTGGCGAAGGGGTTAAATCAAGCTTAGGCTGTTCGATATCTTCCAGCTTCGTTTCAATACCCAAATACTTCCCAAATTCGACTTTAGTGCCATTATAATTTAGCCCCTTCGAGTGTAAAGGCCAACCAAAATTTCTGCCTGATTTCAGCAGGTTGATTTCATCGCCTCCCCTA
>Ga0209273_10002919_pt1 | contig 12399 bp, 10 predicted proteins | sample tdAd471_FD_187126 | JGI IMG/M metagenome (GOLD analysis project Ga0209273, IMG submission 187126) | Marine sediment microbial communities from the Atlantic coast under amendment with organic carbon and nitrate - tdAd47.1 (SPAdes)... | ecosystem: Environmental > Aquatic > Marine > Coastal >...
GAACGGCTCGGTGAGGACCTCGGGGAAGGGCTTCGGTTCGCCCTCCGGTGTGCCTCCGTCGATCCAGCTGAGGAAGGTGGTGAGCTGCTCGTCGGACAGCGACTCGTCGCCCATCCATGGCGCCACGGGCTCGCAGGTGTCGGAGTCGGCGAACCAGGGCGGCATCTGGTAGGGCGGTCGGGTGTCGCCGATCAGCTTCTGCCGCGCGACGGGCGCCCACGCCGCCGCGGCCTCGTAGTTGTCGAGGGGAAAGCTCGCGGCCCCCTCCTGGTGGCAGCGGGCACAGCGCTCGGCCACGATCGGCGCCACGTCGCCGTGCCAGGTGACCGCTGCCGACGTGCCGTCGGAGCCGCTGTCGTCGGGGCCTGCGTCGGACGGCTCGGCCCCCCCACAGGCCGCCACGACCCCCATCATCAGCCCCATCGACATCGCGCGCACAGCCACCTCCGCCACCGTAGACGCTACCGGCTCGCGGATGTTGGGTCGAGAGGGCCCCCTTGCCCCATTCTCGGCGGTGCCTATCTTCCCGGACGACGCGAAGGTGTGCCCCCCACGACGGGAGGAGCCGCCCCGTCGATGTTGGAGTCACCATGGTCCCCACCCTCGGGGCCCCGCTGTCGCTGCCGCGCGACGCCTGGGCCAGCCACCCCCACTTCCCGCATCAGACCTTGCTCCTGGGCAGTCACGAGGCCTTCCGCACCACCAGTCGCACCCTGGTGGACCGCGCTCGTCGCGGAGGCGACACGGCCGCCCTGCGCTGGGTGTTCCTGCGCTGGAAGGCCGCGATGGGCAACCACGAGCACTACGAGGAGGGCAAGCTCTACCCCTACCTCGAGGCGCGCTGGGGGCTCGACCTCGACCCTGCACGCGCGGGGCACACGGCCGTCGCCGAGGCCGAGGAGGCGGTGCTGCGAGCCGCGACCGTCGACGGCCCCGCCACCGAGGCGCTGGCGAGAGCCCTGGCCGACCACGACGCCGTGCTCCTCACCCACCTCGACCTTGAGGAGGCGGTGGTCATTCCGGCGCTCCTCGCCCTCAGCCCTGCCGAGTTCGAGGCCTACACCTCGTCGAGCCTGCGCCGCCTGCTCGCCGACCTGGGCGAGCCGACCTCGGGGCCCTGAGGGCGCTACCAGCCGCAGCCCTGGTCGAAGAAGTCATCGTCGGCCCCGGCCAGCTCGGCGAACCAGGTGCCCCACGGGTCGAGCGCTCGTCGCTGGAACTCGGCGAGGTCGGGATCTGTGGCGGCAGCAGCGTTCATGGCGTCGCCCTCCAGCGAGATCGTCCCCGACGGCTGGCCGAGGCCCGGCACCCGCGTCGACAGCCGACCCAGATCGCTGCGCTCCCCCCACGGGTCGCCGGCGGGATCGGGATGGGGAAGAAGCCCCGGTAGATCCGACCAGGCTTCGATGAACGTCATCTCCCCCGCGTCGTTGAACACGAACTCCTCGTAGATGGGGCACAGGCCGCCCTCGTACTCGAAGACGATGTAGCAGCGTGCGAAGGGTTGCTCTTCGAAGAAGCGGCAGTCGCGCTCGGGCACCGTCGACGGGTCGATGAGGCGCAGGGCGTCGGCCGTCTCGACCATGGCGTCGGCGCCGTAGCCGGTGAGCAGCAGCCACGGCGGCCACTCCCAGCGAGCCACCTGGGGATGGTAGGCGGGGACCCGGCTCCGATCGGCATCGACATCGAGGGTGTCGAAGTACATGAGGGCCTGGTCGACGTAGTAGTCGGGCGCGAGGGTGGGGCGAAGGCAGCTCGCCAGGGCCGCGTCTGTGCCCTCGCCGACACAAGCAGCGGCCTCAGGGGCGGCCTCCGAGGCCTGCTCGAGCGTCGCCCCACCGCACGCCAGCAACCACAACAGCACAGCGCCTCCCTGGTCTGTCATAGCCTGCGGGAGCGATGAGCTCTCAGCCCTCCGCCGCCCGCTTCAGATCTGCGGCGTAGGTCTCGAAGACGGGCACGAAGTCGGGCAGCGAGCCCGCGATCATCGGCAGCATGATGCCGGTGAACACCTCGGTCATCACGAAGTGGGTGGCGTCGCCGTCGGGCTGCAGCTCGAAGGTGCGCACGCCCTTGAACATCGGCGCCATGCCGTCGCTCCAGGTCATGCCCCGCGCCGGCGTCACCTGGCTCACCTTCAGGGTGAACTCGCGGTCGCCTGCCGCCGCCACCTTGAGCTTGACCGTGTCGCCCTCGGCGATGCCCCCCTCGATGGCGGTCAAGGTGGAGTTCCAGTCGCGCTGCGCATCGACGCTCGCCAGCAGCTCCCACACCCGCTCGGGGGCGGCGGCGATATCGGCCTGCACCGACACCTCCATGCGAAACAGGCTGCGGGAAGAGGTAGCGTGAATCTGGCTCATCGGGGCCTCCGTTCGATGGACCCCACCTATGCCCCCTCCCCCCCTTCGTGCCCCTCGCTTCTCTGTTGCAGATCCAGCAACAATGGCGTCATGAGCGACATCGACCTCAACGACCTGGCCGTCTTCGACGCGGTGGTGCGCACCGGCGGGTTCACCGCAGCAGGCAAGGAGCTGGGCCTGCCCACCTCCGCCGTGTCGCGGCGCATCGCCCGCCTCGAGGAGCGCAGTGGCTTCCAGCTGCTGGCCCGCACCACCCGGCGGGTGGCCGTGACCGAGGCCGGGCGCCTCTTCCACCAGCGCACGGCCCACCTCCCCGGGGTCGTCGACGAGGCGCTGGCGGCGATGTCTGCCGCGAGGGAGGTCCCCCAGGGCACCTTGCGGGTGACGGCCCCCCCCGACCACGGAGGGGTGATCTGGGCCCTGCTGGAGGGCTTCCTGCGCAACCATCCCCAGGTCGATCTCGACCTGACCCACACCCTCGACAAGGTCGATCTGCTCGCCGAGGGTGTCGACGTCGCCTTTCGCGGCGGCCCGGCCCCCGACACCGCACTGTTCACCGCCCACCAGCTGTTCGACTCGCGCATCCTGCTGGCCGCCAGCCCCGCCTACCTGGCCCAGCGAGGCACACCGCTGCGCGCGGAAGACCTCGCGGAGCACGACGGCATCTGCATGGGCCCCTGGGCCCCCAACGCGCTGCGCCGCATCGACGGCGACCGGGCGCAAGTGCGGGTGAGCCTCCGCCCGCGGGTGGAGGCCAACAGCCTGGAGACCGCCCAGCGAGCTGCCCTCGCCGGCCTGGGGATCGCGCCGCTGCTGCAGCTCACCTGCCAGCAGCACCTCGAGCGGGGGGAGCTGGTCGAGGTCCTCCAGGGGGCACTGCCCGACCACGCTCCGATGTGGGCCCTCGCGCCCCTCGGGCGGGTGCGCTCCGCGGCCGCGGGAGCCCTGCTGGCTCATGTGACCGAGGCCGCTCGTGGCATGTTGGCGACGCCATGAACGAGCTGCCCGCCGACTTCGCCGAGCTCGCCCGCGACCGCCTGCTGCGGCAGCGCGGCGACGCCGAGGTCGTCATCGACGGCGACACGCTCCTGGTGGAGATCCCCGGCCGCGAGCGCTCGGTGGTCAGCCTGCACAACGTGTGGCGCTCCATCGAGGCCTACCGCGACCGCCCCCAGAGCCTGACCGGGGCCGTCGACGACTGGGCCCGCCGCACGGTGATGCCCGTCGAGACCCCCGCCACCCCCGAGGCCCTCGCCGCCAGCCTCAAGCTGCTGATCAAGGCGCCAGCGTTCGTCGAGGAGATGGTCGAGCGCGGGCTCGAGGTGCCCGTGCTGTCGCTGGTTCCGGGGGTGGCCGCCCTGTTCGTCGCCGACACCGAGCACCACATGCGCTTCCTCGACGCCGACGCGCTGCAGGCCACGGGCCTGTCGCCGACCGACGCCGCCGCGCGTGCCGTCGACAACCTGTACGAGCACCTGCGAGACCAGCTGGAGATGCACGGCGACACGCGCCGCATGTACACCTGCGGAGGGCACTACGAGGCCAGCCTCATGCTCTTCGAGGGATTCTGGGACGCCAGGGAAGCCGAGCAAGGCCCCCTGCTGGTGGCCATCCCCGCCCGCGATCTGTGCCTGTCGGCCCCCGCCGACGACCCCGAGGCGGTGGCGGCGCTGGAGGCCGACGTGCGCGACGCCTTCGAGCGAGACGTGCCCTACCTGCTGGTGCCCTACCTGTACGAGCGGCGCGAGGGAGCCTGGCAGATCGCGCGCTCGGCGGTGGCCGAAGAAGCGGCCTACACCTTGCTCACGGTGCACGCCGACGACGTGGCGGGACGGTCGCCGGGGAGCGGCGCCGAGGTGCGCCTGGGCATGGTCGCTCCAGGGCTGTTCACCGGGCTCGCCGACCCCTCCACCGGTCGCTTCGCGGGCTTCGCCGAGGGCGAGGTGCCCAAAGAGCCTGGGGCCCAGGCCATTCGAGCCCGGCTGCTGGCGCGGCGCCCCACCCTCACGACGACCGACGGGGTGACCGAGCTGCGCGACGAGGGAGGCCCCGCCATCGACCTGCTCCTGCACACCCACACCGTCGCTCAGGCCCTGGGCGACGACTACCTCGTCGGGCTGCCCCACCCCGGCGTGGTGCTCGCCGCCCCCGCCGAGCACGCAGACGCCCTGCGACGGCGGGTCATCGCCGCCTACGACGAGGCGGGTGACGATCGCCTCACCACGACCCTGTTTCGTGAAGACGACGAGGGCCTGCATGCCTGGCCCGCCGAGCAGGACTGCCCCGAGTGCGAGGCCAGGGTGTCCACCGCGGCCGTGCGCTGCTGGCGCTGCGACGAGCCGCTGTACGACAACGCCTTCTTCCGTTGGGTGTGGGAGTCCCTCGCCCTGACGGTCGTGCTGGCGGGCGTCCTGTGGGCGGCGGGGGCCCTCACGCAGTGGACGACCCCCTGGGTGCTGTGGGGCGAGGTCTACCTGTTCGCGTGGGTGCCCCGAGCCGTCGCGCTGGGTGCGAGCCGGTCCCAGGCCCTCGCCACGTTCGTCAGCGGTTGGTACCGCTGGTTGATCCCGGCCGGGCTGCTCTACAGCCTGTGGCAGCTCCCGACGCGGGTGGGCGCATGGCAGGCGGCCGTCACCAGTGATGGGTGGACCTCCCCTGTCGCCCTGTCCGTCGTCATCTACGGGGGCCTGTCTCTCGGCTTGCTGTGGCTGTGCATCGACATCGCCCGAGCCTTCGGCGGGTCGGCCCTGCTGCCCTGGGCGCCGCTGCCGTACCGGCGCGACTGATCCGGGCTAGACTCGCCCCGTGGTCCACGACAGCGACACATGGTGGGAGCCGGCGTCAGACGGAGGGGTGCTCGACACCTTCCGTGACCCGACGGAGTCCCACCCCCTCCCCGAGCCGACGGTGCTGTCCGAGCTGACCCTCGGGCAGGAGCTCGGCCGCGGAGGCATGGGCGTGGTCCACCTGGCGAGGCAGGCTCGGCTCGACCGGCAGGTGGCGGTCAAGTCCCTCCTCGACCCCACCAACGACACCGCCCTGGTCGGCCTGATGCGCGAGGCCCGCCTCACCGCACGCCTCGAGCACCCCAACATCGTGCCCGTCCACGCGCTGCTCGTCGACGCGGCGGGCAGCCCGCAGCTCGTGCTCAAGCGCATCCAAGGGGTCCCATGGACGACCCTGATCGCCGATCCTCGAGCCCTCCCGGAAGGGCAACGTGACGACCCGCTGGCCTTCCACGTCGAGGTCCTCATCCAGGTGTGCCGGGCCATCGAGTTCGCCCACGCCAACGACGTGGTCCACCGCGACCTGAAGCCCGACAACATCATGGTGGGGCCGTTCGGTGAGGTGTACGTGCTCGACTGGGGCGTCGCGTGCCCGGTCGAGCGACGCGGGGAGGGCGACGCCCTGGTCCCACGCCAGCGCTTCCTGGTGGGTACGCCCGCGTTCATGGCCCCGGAGATGATGCACCGAGACGGGAGCGTGGGCTTCGCTGCCGATGTGTGGTTGCTCGGCGGGCTGCTGTATGCCGTGCTGGCCGGCCGCCCGCCACGAGACCACGGCTCGCTGCAGGCCACGCTGGAAGCGTGGAACCACGAGCCGCCCGTCGATCCCGCGTGGCCGCAGGAGCTACAGCATCTCGTGCGAGCCTGCCTGCAGCTCGACCAGGGCGCGCGCCCCTCCGTGACGGCGGTGCGTGAGGGGCTCACGCGAAGCCTACGCTCTCGGGAGACGGCCGCGCTGCGCGCGGGCCTCGCCCAGCAGGTGGAGGCCCTCAAGGCGCAGCTCGATGGCGGAGACGACGCGGCGACCTATCGACAGCTCGGTGCGTGCCAGTTCGCTCTGCAGACCGTGCTGGGCCACTTCCCTCACGACCCCGACGCCCACCGACTGCAGCGTGAGGTGCTACACACCATGGCCCGCTTCGAGCTGGGCGCGGGCCGCCCCCACGCTGCCCAGGCCATGCTCGCTCAAGATGACACGCCCCCGCCCGAGCTGCGGGCGACCGTCGATGCCGCTGTGGCGGCCCTGGGGGCCGATCAGCAACGGCTGGGGGCCCTGGAGCGTGACCTCGACGACCGCACGGCCAGGGGCCACCGCATGCTGGTCGTCGCGCTGACCGGCATGGTGTTCTTGGGCATCCCGCTGGCCATGCTCGGGCTGGGCTTCGAGCGCGGCCCCACCCGCACGCTGGTCCGTAGCGCCCTCACCCTCACCGCGTTCGTCGCCATCGGCCTGGTGTTCGCCGGCCCGCTGCGGCGCTCCCGCGTCAACCGCGGCATCCTCGCGCTGATGATCCTGTCGCCCTTCTGGGGGCTGGTCACCGGCATCGCCGCGCAGCTGCTGGCGACCGACATCACCACGCTGACGGTGTTCCGCACCCTGTTCGACGCCTTGCTCTTGAGTGCGGGCGGCGTGCTGTTCGACCGCCGACTCCTCCCCGGCGCCGCGCTGTATGCCAGCGCGGGTCTCGCGTGCGCCGTCTGGCCTGCGCACACCGACCTGCTGCTCCTTTCTGCCACTGTCGCAGTCATGACCAACGTGCTGGTCTTGTGGTCGGTCGCTCCCCTCATGGAGCGGGTCGCCGGGTCCGGGCGATAGGCTCGCTCGGAGCGCACCGCTACGATGGGGCGCTTCCAGGCCGACCCACCATGCGCATCTTCGTCTTCCTGTTCCTCGCTGCCTGCGGCGGCCCCCAGGGGCTGTCCGAGCACACCGTGTCCGACGGCAGCTACACCGTGTTCGTGCCCAACGGGGTCGACCCAACGGCCGCTCCCGCCCTGGTCCACCTGCACGCCAACGGCCTCGGCGCAAGCACCGCGGCCAACGCATCGGTTCAGGAAGCCCTGGCCGCCGAGGGCCTGGTGGGCATCTTCCCCGAGGGATGGGGCGACGACGCGTCGACCGACTGGAACGTCGGCGACAACCGCCACGACATCCCCCGCGACGACGTGGCCTTCCTGGTGGCCGTGGGCGACGACGTGCGCGACCGCTACGCGCCCACGGAGCTGTGGCTGGGAGGCAGCTCCAAGGGCGGTGCCATGACCTACGAGCTCGCCTGCCTGGCCGATGACAGCGCCTACGATGGCTTTCTGCCCATGCACGGCGCCATCGAGAAGGCCCTGCCCGGCCCCTGCAGCCACCCCCCGAGGCCGCTGCACCACCTGCAAGGCCGGGCCGACGACGACCACTGGCCCCTATGGACGGCCGACCGCCCGGAGTCCAGCCACATGGGCATCATGGACTCCCTGCTGGCGCTGGTGGGCACCGACGACACCTGCCTCGACGCCACGGTGACCGAAGACGACGAGGGCTGCCAGGTGTGGGCGACGTGTGCCGCCGAGGTGCGCCTGTGCTGGCACGCCGGCGGCCATCGGCTGCCTGGGGACTGGGTGGCGCGCCAGGCCGAGGCCCTGCGCGCGCTGCGCTGAGCGCTACTCGACGGGCGGGATGGTCAGCTCCTGACCGATCCGCAGGCTCTTGGCGGTGACGCCGTTGGCCTTCTCGATGGGCTTCGTGAGCTGGCTGTCACCGTAGTAGTGGTAGGCGATGTGCGACAGCGTGTTGCCCGAGGCCACCGTGTGGGTGGCGCCGCGGGTACGGGCCAGCACCGTCACGTCGCTGGTGTCGACACCGGAGATGCCGTCGACCCCTCCGAGCACCTGCTCGGCGGTCTTGCGCTGCTTGTGCGTGGTGACCTCACCCGACAGCACGGCCTGGCCCTCGGAGATCTTCAGCTCCAGCGAGGTCCCTTCCAGCAGAGGTGCCTCGGACAGGGCCCGGGCGGCCTTCGCGGCCACGCTGGCACCCTGCGGGTCGCGCTGCGCATCGGCAGGGTCGGTCTCCACCTTCACGCCCTCGGGGAGGTTCTCCTCGGCGAGGAGCTCCTCGGCCTCGGCCACGGCCACCTCGTCGGCGGTGGGCTCTTCGGCTGGGGCGCCGCCGAACAGCAGGCTGGCGACGATGAACAGGGTGGCGAGGCTCGACACGCCCACCGTGGCCCAGGCCCACTTGCGGACCTCGCGCTCCAGATCGGTCGCGCGGCCGGTGAGCTGCGCATGCTCGCTGCGGAGGCGACGGGCCTCGGAGCGCAGCGAGCGCACCTCGCCCTGCTCGCGGGCACGGAGCGCGGAGCGGTGCTCCTCGGCGCTGGCCCGCTCGGCCTGCAGGTGATCTTCGACAGCACGGCGAAGGGTCGCGGGCACCGACACGCCGCAGTTCGCCGCCTCGTCGAGCGACGCGATGGCATCCTGCCACCGCTGACCCGCCACGTGCACCCGGGCCAGCATCAGCCTCGCCTGGCCATCGTCGGGGGCCATGCACAGCAGCATCTGCAGCCGCTCGCGAGCCAGCCGCAGGTGGCCCTCCTGCGCGTAGCGGAGCGCCTCGTTGTACAGCTCGTTGAGCGGATCGAGCCCAGCCATCTCCGCGGCCTCGCGCAGCGCACGAGGCACGCCACCGAGAGGCACCGGCTGCTCGCTGTGAGACTGGCGAGAGCTGCCGTCGAAGTCGAAGTCGGCGACGACGCCCTCGTCGAGGGGCGAGAGCTGAGGCTCTTCACGGGCATCGTTTAGCGCGCCGGGGGTGGGCACGCTGATCGGGTCGATCACGATCTGCATGGGAGGGTCCGTGGATGGGGAGGGATGGGGGGACGAACGGGAAGGGAGGGGGCTCGCGGGAGGAGCCGGAGGGTGCTGGGGACGCGGTGGGTCGACTGGCGGCGCCGCGGGAACACCCGACCTCTCGTATAGCACAGATGGGGGACCCTGCTCGAACCAACCTGAGGGAAAAGGTTGCAGCAGGGTTTCATCCTGCGCAATCGTGCCCCACCCCTATTGGTGCCCCCGCGGGGTCGGCGTGGCGCGATAGGAGGCGCCTCGCACGGAGGCCCCCATGGGCAAGAAAGTCATCGTCACCCCCAACTCGTGGATGCCTCGCGGTGAGGCGCAGTGCGTGGGCGGAGGCCAGCGCCCGCTGGTCGTGTGGCAGGGCATCCCGGGAGAGACCGCGAAGGTCGACGTGCTCTTCAAGGGGCAGAACCAGGTGTTCGGCCGCTGGCTGTCGAGCCAAGAGCCCTCCCCCCATCGTGTCGAGCCCGTCTGCGAGAAGGTAGGCCTGTGCGGCGGCTGCCCGTGGATGCACCTCGACCCCGAGGGCCAGCGGCAGGGCCACGAGCAGCGCGTGCGCGACGAGTTCGACCGGGTGGGCCTCGACGTCGACATCGCCGAGTACCACCACGCGCCCGCTCTCGAAGACTTCCGCCACGTCATCAAGGTGGGCTTCGCCCGCAACGACCGTGGTGGGCTGCGCATGGGCGCCTGGGGTCGGCGCACCCGCGAGATCATCGCCATCCCCCACTGCAACGTCGCCGCGCCCGTGCTGCGCAAGGTGATGATGTCGCTGGCGCACCACGCCATCCAGCTCGACATCCACCCCTACGACCCCAAGACCCAGCGGGGCATCCTGCGCTCGGCGGTGCTGCGGGCGTCGTCGACCACCGGCGAGGTCCTCATCACCCTGGTCGCCGCCAAGCGCACCCGCTTCCTCACCGAGCTGGCCGAGGCCGTCGCTCAGGGGTGCTCCGAGGTCGTGGGTGTGTGGCTGCACATCAACTCGGGCGACGGCAACGCCATCTTCGTCCGCGACGACCAGGGCGTCATCGGGGCAGTGCGCCTCGCCGGCAAGGAGTTCATCGAAGACAGCCTGGGTGACACCACCTACCGCATCGGCCCCGGCGACTTCTTCCAGACCCACCCCGCCATGGCAGCGAAGCTGTACGAGCGCACCATCGACCGCCTCGATCTGACGCAGGAAGACACGCTGCTCGACCTGTACTCGGGGGTGGGCGGCATCGCGATGGCCGCCGCCGAGCGCGCCGGCTTCGTGCTGGGCGTCGAGGCGGTCGACGGGGCCGTGCAGCGAGCTCGGGAGGCCGCCCGCGCCAACCGGAGCAAGGCCGAGTTCATGCAGGGCACGGTGATGGAGGTGCTCCCCGAGCTCACCACCCGCTTCGAGGGCGTCGGCCCCAAGGTGGTGGTCGATCCTGCTCGTCGCGGCCTCGAAGACGACGTGGGCCGGGCCATCCACTCCCTGCGCCCCAGCCGCCTCGCCTACGTGGCGTGCAGCGCCAGCTCCCTGGCCCGCGACGTGCGCGCCTTCGCCGACAACGGCTGGCGCCTGCAGCCCCTGGAGGTGTTCGCGATGTTCCCGAACACGCCCCACGTCGAGGTCCTCGCCATCCTCGAGCCCCCCGAGGCACCCAAGGCCACGCGGCGGGCGCCCAAGCGCAAGCTGGTGCGGTAGGCCGCGTATCGCCGATGCAACTCGGGCATCCCGGGCTCGTCGTACAAGAGGAGCACACCAACCGGGAGTTCCCATGTTCCGCATCGACCTGTCCAAGCTCGGCAAGTTCAACGACGACACCATCCTCAAGGCCGCCACCAAGGATGAGCTGAAGAACAAGGTCCGCGACCATCTCAAGGGGAAGAACCCCCAGCGGTGGAACGCGATGAGCGACGACGAGCAGAAGCAGCTCAAGACGAAGCTCGCCGAGATCATCGAGTCTCGCTGAGGCTGCGACACGCACGCAGGGAACGTCGGCCTGCCCTCGGGTGTAGGATTCGCCGACGGAGGTACCGCGTGCGTGCAATGGCAACGATCGGGCTGGTGGGGCTGCTCGCGACCACGAGCCCCGCCTGGGGGCAAGACGCCCCCGTCGATGCCCCCGCCGAAGAGGAGCTCGTCTTCAACTTCGACGAGCTGATCATCGGCACCCTGCAGCCCGAGGGCGAAGCCACCGAGGCCGACGCAGACCGTCTGCATGCCGCGCTCGTGGCGCGCTTCGCGAAGAACAACCCCCTCATCGCCATGGCCGACGTGCCGCGCTTCGAGGTGCAAGACTACGGCGCCGACGTCTACCTGCGCGCGTGTCCTCCGGGGCAATACGGTGACTGCGCCCTGGTGGTCGGGCAGCGCTCCGATGCCATCTGGATCGTCGGCGGCACGGTCGACAAGGTGGTCGACGAGCTCGACGACACCAAGCGCAACGACAAGATGACGCTGTTCTTCGTCGACATCCCCAACGCCACCATCGTGGCCACCTTCACCCTCGTCCTCGACGGCTCCGACGACGCCGCGGTCATCGACGGCATCGCCCGCGCCTACGACGACATGGTGCAGGGCGAGTACGACACCAAAGACCTACGCGGCGATCTGGGCGACCCCGAGGCCGAGGCAGCCCTGCAGAAGGCGAGGGCCGACCGCATCGCCGCCGCCCTCGCCGACCTCGAAGCCCAGCTCGGCGACGTCATCCGCGGCGAGGTGGTGCGCGGGGAGCGCAAGGTCACCAAAGAAGAGCTCGACAGCTACGAAGACCGGGAAGAGCTGGCCCCCTGGGAGCGCGCCGGCATGAAGAAGAACGAATACCTGCGCTTCGCCAACTCCGGAAAGTCGCTGGGCGACTGGCGACGCGAGAGCACGGGCCGCTTCGGCCAGGTGATCGCCAGGGTGGGCTTCGGCGGCGGCAGCGGCCCCTACAGCCAGGGCTACGACAGCCAGGTGCTGTTGAGCGGCACGAACCTGCAGCCCATCCACACCATCCAGCTCTCAGAGGTGCGCCGCGGCGGCACCGGGGTGGTCGACCTGGAGCTCGGGGTGGGCGTGGCCCCGTGGGTGGAGGTGATGTTCGCGGCGGGCTTCCGCACCGGCAAGGTCGCGTTGAGCAACGCCGAGTACAAGCAGGGCGACTTCTTCCAGCCAGCGAAGGAGTCCACCCAGGCCCTCAACACCTCGCAGCTCGGTGTGCGCGCCGCCCTCGCCCCCGGCGTGCACTGGCTGGCCCGCCCCACCCTGGGGGTGGGCTTCGCAGCGTGGAGTGGGGTCGGTGTCGAGGGCAGCCCGCGGCTGACCTCCCTGCCCAAGCCCAAGGCCACCTTCCTGGAGTTGCTCCCCGGCGTGGAGGTGTCCGCCAGCAAGACGGTGAACCTGTTCGCCCGCGGGCTGTTCGCCCTGCCCGTCGGGGCCGCCAAGACGCAGCTCG
>Ga0209273_10002920_pt1 | contig 12398 bp, 8 predicted proteins | sample tdAd471_FD_187126 | JGI IMG/M metagenome (GOLD analysis project Ga0209273, IMG submission 187126) | Marine sediment microbial communities from the Atlantic coast under amendment with organic carbon and nitrate - tdAd47.1 (SPAdes)... | ecosystem: Environmental > Aquatic > Marine > Coastal >...
ATCGCGGGCCCGGGTTAGATCTTGTGTCGTGTTTTCAAGACGATGAGCGAGGACGCGCATAATCTCCACCGCCATCTGCGGAAATTCTTCAATCAGCCGGAAGAAAAGATCTTTCGAGATACGCAGCGTATGAAGCTCGGTCTGCGCGACAATCGTAGCGGTGCGCGGCACGTCGCAAATGATTGCAATCTCGCCCAAGAAGGCATGGGGCCCGAGTTCAAGGATTTTCAGCGGGCCGTTCGCTGTGTCGGTCAATACGTCCGCCAGCCCTTCGATAATTACATAGGCCGCATCCCCAGCATCGCCCTGGTGAAAAACTTCCTGCCCTGCATCAAAGCGCATATGTTCAGATGTAAAAGCCAGAAGCTTGAGTTTCGACAGCTCCACATTGGAAAAAATGGGAACTTTTCTTAAGAGCTCGACGTCATTGCTTAGGCTCATGCGCCGCCTCCTTTCCTAAACCGGGCTCGCGGCAAGCGCGGTAAAGCGCCCACCCCGAGCCTCAAGCGTTTCGGGTAAGCCTTCTTCGATGACTTGGCCATCGTCGATCACAAGTACTCGGTCAAAGAGCCGCGCTTGATGGGGCCGCGCCAAAATCCAAATGACAGCGCGGCTGCCCGATGATTCGAGCACGTTCTTGAGGATCTTTTCCTGCGTAGGCGTATCAAGCACGGCCAGCGCCGCATCCACCACCAAAATGTCAGGGCGTTTTAAGATCGCGCGCGCAAGTCCCAAGAGCTGTCGCTCGCTGGCGGTTAGTCGCTTCCCGCCCGGGCCCACATTAAAATCGAGCCCTGCGTCAAACACTTCCTCGTGGAGACCTAGTTCCGAGAGAACTTCCGTTAGAATCTCGCCGATGCGTTCTTCGGCTTGGGCTTGGCCATAAGCGATGCGGCCAAAAAGCAAATTATCCTGGATCGATGCCGCGCCGTTATAGGCAGCCGGATCGTAGGGCTCGACCGCGCCTTTGAGATGATCAGGAAGGCGCTTTGTAAATATCTTCCGTGCAAGAACAATCTGCGCCTCAAGTTCGGGATCAAGGAGACCAAGCCGATGGCGCGCGTCCACATAACGAAGGGCGAGCCCGATAAAACTCGCGCGGTCATCGTCGGGAAGCGCGTCATAAGCAACGCGCTTGCCATAGCGATTCACCATGGCCTGATAGTCGGGCAATTCTTCCGCGGCAATGAAAGAGAACTGATCAAAAAACGGATGGTCTGGCGGCAAGTCCGCAAAAAGCTCGACCATGGTATGGGCAATTTCCAGCCCCATAGTGACCACGCGATCTTCGATCTGCGCGTCGCGCAGCACCTCTTCGAAATATGGGTGCTCTGGCAAATGGCCTTCAGCGAAGGACTGCCCGCGCGGGCGCCCGAACAAAATGTTTTCTTCAAGTGATGCGTTGTGATTGTACCCGTCGGGATCAAAGTTTTCCACGAGGTGCCCGAGGTTACATTCGGCGATCCGTTCCTGCAGTAACCCTCGCGCTTCCAAAAGTCGCGGCGTCAGCTCTGGGTGCGTTTCGGGAGATATGCGTTGCGAGAGCCCGAGGTCATAGATGTCGCTTTCAAGCCCGACGAGCCGCAGAACCTCTCGGACCCGCACGCGCAATTCGCCCTTGTCCTTGAGATCTAGCGAACGCAGGTCAACCCATTCCGCATCGAGATCGTAGGGTGCGTTTCCGGCGCGTAGCGTCTCTGTTTTCTGCCATTGGCGCTGTGCGCTTTTGCCATCAGCATTCGGGCGAAGCGGTTCGTGTTTAAGCCCGTATGTAAGATTGTCGTGAACGCTGAGCGGAAAGAAATATGTGTCCTGACCAACGTATCCGACCCAGCGCCCCAACACCCCTTCGGGCAGGCCAACAATGTCGCGCCCATCAAGCGTGAGCTTGCCCCCCGAAGGCGTGCGCAAACGCACCAGCGCGGGGCCCATATGTTCCTTGCCCCCGGCTGGAGGGCCGACCACTGCCAAAGTCTCACCCATGGCCACTGAAAAGTTGATGCCCTGCAAAAGCCGCGCACCGGTTTCATCCATCACGGTTAGGTTTGCGGCTTCAACGCCGCCGCGCATCTGGCTTTGTTCGCCCACCGGGTTCTGAAGATCGGGGTCGATCATCCCCTCGGGATCAAAATGATCGATCACCTGGTCGTATTTGATCTGAACATCAAGCCGCTGCTGATCCCAATCGATCAACATCTTTACGGGCGCGGGCAGATCTTTATAGGCCACCAGTACCGCCAAGAGCTGACCCACATCCAAATGTCCGCGTACGGCCAAAATCCCGCCCACCGCATAGAAAAGAAACGGTGTGAACTGGCCGAGAAAATTGTTGAGGAATTTCACAAAGAATTTGCGACGATAAATCTCATAGCGAATGTCAAAGATGCGCCCCAGCCGTGTGGACATGTCGGCGCGTTCATAGTTGGAGGTCGCATTGATGCGCACCTCTTCGACACCGTCCACAATCTCACCCACGCGTCCCGCGAGCTCTCGCGCCGCGATCTGGCGTTCCTTGCCGAGCCGCAAGATGGGCCGTCGGAGCGCCGGGATAATGAACGCCTGGGCCAGCACCACGAGTCCCGCGACGCAACCAAGCCAGAAATTCTGCACAATAATGTATAGGAGCGCGGTAAGCGCGAGCCCCCCCTGAAAGACAGGCAAGACAAACGCATCGCCGATGAACCCGCCCAAGGGTTCCACCTCATCCTTGACCATGCTGGATACTTCCGCAGGCTTCAGCTTGCGGAAATATGAAGTTGGAAACCTCAGCACACGGTCGATCAATTCATAGCGCAGCCGACGAAGCATGCGTTCGCCCATACGGCCTTTCAGGGTGTTGATCTGGAACTTGAAGGCCCCGTTGATCATAACGAGGGCGAGATAGGTAAAGCTGAGCGCAAGGATCAGCTGCTCGCCCGCGGCGACCCACCCGGGCCAAACCTGCATGGGGCCACCTGGCAGCGGCAAAATAATCTGAAAGAGAAGCGATGTGGCTGTTCCCGCAGGTGCCCCATTGAAGACCACGTCCGCTGAGTTCTGGATTGCGTTGACGATATAGCGGGGCAGCGAGAGCGACGCGAAATAGAACGGCAACGCCGCCGCCACGATCACGAGGACGACAAGCTGTTCGCGCCTGGAATGATTCCAGATGTAGCGGAAGAGATTCTTTTCCAATGCCCGCTCGACCCGCCCAAATTTGTGGCGATTTCTCCCAATGCGGGGCGTGACACCGCCCCCAACGCACCTTAGCCTTGGCGCCCGATTGGGGACAAGGAGGCTTCAACTCGCATGCCCGAGGCGAACGACCAGGCGCGCATCCTCATGTATAGCCACGACACGTTCGGGCTGGGTCATTTGCGCCGCGCCCGCGCCATTGCCCACGCGCTTGTGGAGGAATATTCCAGCCTTTCGGTGCTGATCCTGTCGGGCTCGCCCCTCATCGGCAGCTTTGATTTCAAAGCGCGGGTGGATTTTGTGCGCGTGCCGGGGGTCATCAAACTCCGGAACGGTGCCTACACATCGCTGGGGCTCCACATTGATCTCGATGCCACTATGGCCCTGCGCGCCTCGATCATGGAGCACACGGCAGAAGTTTTCGCACCGGACGTCTTTATTGTGGACAAGGAACCTTGGGGCCTTCGCGGCGAGCTGAAAGAGACGCTCCCCATGCTCAAAAAGCGCGGAACGCGGCTCATTCTCGGCCTGCGGGACGTGCTCGATGAAGCAACGAGCCTGACCGAGGAATGGAAGCGCAAAAACGCCTTCGAGGCTTTGCCGCTTTACGATGAGATTTGGGCCTATGGTCAAGAAGGGGTTTATGACCCCCTCGCGAACCTGCCCCTGCCAAACGGTACCGATGAGAAAATGTTCTTCACAGGGTATTTGCCGCGGCCTTTGCCTGAATACACAAAGCCCGAAGTATGGCCGCGCGTCACGCAATCGGACTATCTGATGGTCACACCGGGTGGGGGCGGCGATGGGGCCGGGCTAATCGATTGGGTGCTTTCGGCCTATGAGACCGCTGGCGATGGCTTGCTCCCCGCATTGATTGTGTACGGACCATTTTTGCCCCCCGAAGATCGTGCTGCTTTTGAGGCGCGCGCGGCGAAACTCGATAAAGTGGAAACACTTGTATTCGATGCGCGCGTCGAACATTTCATAGCCAGATCATCAGGCGTGGTCGCCATGGGGGGCTACAACACCTTTTGCGAAATCCTTACCCACGATCGCCCAGCACTTTTGGTCCCTCGCTTTGTTCCGCGTGCGGAGCAATCAATCCGTGCACGGCGTGGCGAATTGATGGGGCTTTGCCACACGCTCATCGACCCTGAAGAGCTGGGCGGGGGGAAGCGCGACCCCGCCGTTATGGCTGATGCTTTACGCATCTTGCCGCGTTATCCGCGCCCTTCGGCAGCGCTGGCACCAGGCGCGCTTGCCGGGCTTTCCACCATTTGCGATCAAATTGAGCCGCACATTCCGCGGGCGAGGCGCCGCGCATGACCGCCCGGCTCGGCTTTGTTCTCAAGGGCTATCCGCGTCTTTCAGAGACTTTTATCGCGCAAGAGATCACCAATCTCGAGGCGCGCGGGTTTCTGATCGACATCTATTCCCTGCGCCATCCCACCGATAAATCCACCCACCCCGTGCATGACCGGATCAAGGCGCCGGTCACTTACCTGCCTGAATATCTGCACGATGAGCCCACCCGCGTAATGAAAGCCTGGCAAAGCGTGCGCGAATTACCGGGTTACCGAACCTCGCGCGCTGTGTTCACGCGCGATCTAGCCCGCGATAAAACCCGCAATCGTGTGCGCCGGTTTGGCCAGGCCATGGTGCTCGCCGCTGAAGCGCCCAAGGAAGTGACACACTTTCATGCGCACTTTTTGCATACGCCCGCTTCCGTCGCCCGTTATGCGGCCATGATCACCGGGCGAAGCTGGAGTTTTTCCGCCCACGCCAAAGACATTTGGACCATCGGGGACTGGGAAAAAACTGAGAAACTAGCAGATGCCAAATTTGGCGTGACCTGCACCCGCGCTGGTGCAGATCATCTAAACGGTTTGGGCACACCCCAGGATGGCCCGGTGGCGCTTATGTATCACGGTATTGATCTTGAACGCTTTCATCAGCCTACGGATCAACGCGTCACACCCGAAACCTTTCGCATTATCTCAGTGGGTCGCGCGGTTGCCAAAAAGGGCTATGACGATCTGATCGCTTCCTTGAGCGGTCTGCCCGCCGATCCGCCTTGGATTTTTGAACATATTGGCGGGGGGCCACTTCTCGCAAATCTCAAATCACGCGCCGCCAAAAGCCCCCGCCCGGAACGGTTTCTTTTTCGCGGGGCCCGGCCCCAGGGCGAGGTCATCGACCTTCTCGCTCAGGGCGATCTCTTTGTGCTCGCCAGCCAGAACCAAAAGGACGGCGACCGCGACGGCATCCCCAATGTGCTTTTGGAGGCCATGGCCATGGGCCTTCCCGTTATTGCCAATGACGCAGGCTCGATTGCCGAGTTGATCCGCCACGAGGAGACCGGTCTTTTGGTGCCCCCGGGCGAAGTTGAGGCCTTCAAGGCGGCAGTGGCCCGACTAATGGCCGATGCGGACTTGCGCACCCGCCTGGGTACTGCCGGGCAACGCGCAGTACGCGCAGGCTTTGACATGCGGCGCTGGGCAGACGACCTTTCGAGCCTCATCACCGCGCGAATGCCGGAGACCGCCCCGTGAAAGTTGCCTTCTACGCCCCCATGAATGCCCCGGACGACGGCCCGCCCTCGGGCGACCGGCTTATTGCGCGGCAACTCATCGACGGGCTGAGTGATCTTGGGCACAGTGTGGAGATCCCAACGCGCCTCAAAACCTGGCGACAAGACCCCGGCGGGTTCGAGGAGTTGAAGGATCAAGCCGCCGCGCATGTCTCGCTTCTTCACGAACAAAGCTTTGATGCGTGGGTCACCTATCACGTCTACTACAAGGCGCCGGACCTCATCGGCCCATGGATCGCACGCGCCAAAGGCATTCCATACTACATGGCCGAAGCCTCGCTCGCGCCGAGCCGCATGGATGGTCCGTGGGCCGAGCATTACACCTCAGCACGCGAGGCGATGGACGTAGCGACCAGGATTTTCTGCATCTCACCGCGCGATCGGCCAGCGCTTGAGAATGCGGGGCTCGGGGCCAAGCTTGTGGACCTGGCCCCTTGGGTCGACGCAAAGGTTTGGGACCGGCCGCGCGCAAATAACCGCGGCCCGGTGCAACTCGTGACCACAGCTATGATGCGCGAGGGCGACAAAGTTGAGAGCTACGAACTTCTCTCGCGCGCGCTTCCCAAACTAACTGTGGGATGGGCATTTACGATCTACGGTGATGGCCCCGCGCGGAGGGCGGTTGAAAAACTGTTTGCGCCTTTTGGCGAGAAGGTGACATTCAAAGGGCTTGCGGATCCCTTTACTCTTGCCGAAGCCTATGCAAACGCTGATTTGTTTGCGTGGCCCGGGCTCGGCGAAGGGCTTGGGATGACATATCTGGAGGCCCAAGCGGCAGGGCTTCCGTGCGTTGCTTGTAACGGTCCTGGCCCTCATGGCGCGCTTGATGATGCGACCGCGCGGTTCACCCAGCAAACGCCCGATGCCTATGCCTGGGCCATGGACGATCTTGCGCGCAACAAGGACCGTCGCGAGGCCATGGGCAAGGCCGCCAAGCGGTTCGTCAGTACACGGTTTTCCCGCGAGCGTTATTTGCACACCTTACGCGACACGCTGACGAGCCATCTCCTATGACCATGATCGGCTTCATTCGCCACGGCGCGACCGAATGGAATGCGGAACACCGCATTCAAGGCCTGCGCGATGTACCGCTTTCCGCCGAGGGGCGCACCGCGCTCGAAGGCGCCCGCCCGCCTGCGCTACTTGCGCGCGCGCATTGGTATGCAAGCCCGCTTTTACGCGCGGTCGAAACCGCCGAGATGCTGGGCCTGATGGCGATGCCCGAGCCGCTGCTTCTCGAGATGGACTGGGGCGAATGGGAAGGGCGCACTGTAGCCGAGCTGCGCACCGCCGATCCTGAAGGCATGAAAGTGAACGAAACGCGCGGGCTCAACTTTCGCCCCCCTGGCGGCGAATCCCCTCGCGATGTGCAAGCCCGGATCAAAGACTGGGCCGAAGCGCTGGTCGACCAAGGCCCGGGCGTCTACGGGGCTGTCACCCACAAAGGGGTCATCCGCGCGGCGGTGGCGCTGGCGCTCGGCTGGGACATGCTGCCCCCCGACCCTGTCAAATTGAAGTGGAATGCCGCGCACATCCTGCGGGTCACGACGGCCGGCGCCTTTGAGGTGGTGGAGCTTAATGTGCCGTTTGGGCGCATGGGCGAAATCCGATGAAAATTTTCGTCTGGGTTCAACACCTTTTTGGCCTGGGCCACACCCGGCGCATGGCGCGCATTGCAGAGGCCTGCGGCGCGCAAGGGATTGAAGTAACAATCGCCGCAGGCGGACCCGGCGGGCGCGAAGTCTTTCAGGGATTGGATCACGTTGCCGCTAACCAGCTTCCAGCCTTGCGTACTCGCGATCATCAGTATACGGGACTTTTAACCGAGGGGGGCGATTCGCCGGACGAGGTTTTCTGGGCGAAGCGGGCGGAGGCACTTACCTACCTTCTTACAGAATCGAGCCCCGATATCTTGCTCATCGAGCTTTTTCCGTTTGGCCGCCGCAAGTTCGCCAGTGAAGTGCTCAACCTTATTGCCGCGGCAAAAGCCATGCCTCGTGCACCGCTCATCGTTTCATCCGTGCGCGACATTGTGGAACCTAAGGAAGACCCTAAGAAGACGGCTCAGATGTCAGGATGGCTTAAGGATAATTTCGACGTGGGTCTGGTGCATGGGGATGAGCGCATTATCTCACTTGATGCAACTGCCCCTTTCGCAAACGGAGCAAACGTGCCGCTCATCTATACAGGCTATGTAGCGCCCGCGGGCGTGCCCGCCACCGAGAAAGCCGGGGTGGTCGTGTCCGCGGGTTCGGGCCCGTCGGGTGAAGAGCTTCTGTCGGTGGCGGCGGCAGCGGGCGATGGTGCGGCCACCGCGGCGAACCCCTGGCACATTTTCGTGCCCAAGACGGTTACGCCCCCGACCGCCTCGAATGCACGCGTTCACATTCATTCCTTTACGGATGAATTTTCGCAGTTCCTCGCACGCGCCGAAGTGGCGATTGGTGAGGCGGGGTATAATTCTACCGTTGAGGCGATCGCTTTGGATGCGCGCCCGGTGCTGGTGCCGTACGAGGCGGCCGGGCAAACCGAACAGCCCACCCGGGCTCGCGCCTTTGCTGAGGCCGGCCTTGCGGTTCACCTGCCCGCATCATCGCTTTCTCCTGACGCGCTTTTGAACGCCATCGGTGAGGCAAAAACCCTTGCGCCCCGTGCCGCACTTAACCTTTCCGGCGCAAAGACCGCCGCCACGACCCTCAAGGACTTGCGCAAAACCCTTGGCGCTTCCTAGGGTGGAACCCATGACCGAAGCCGCGCCCACCGCCCCCATTGCGGATGATAAATCCTACGTCTTTCATGCCGTGGGAAAGGCGCTGTCCTGGGACTACATCCGGGGGGGATTTGCCTTATTTGTTGTGAGCGGCGTGGTCGGCGTCATGCGGCCCTGGACCATCGCCTGGTTTATTATGACGGCGCTTTTGATTACGGTCGTGGGTTACCTTCTCAACACGGTCTTCCGTCACGGGCTCCGGGTCGAGATGAACGAAGAGGGCGTTGCAAGCGGTTGGCGCAACCCGTTCGACCCCGCCGGGCCCATTTTATTTGCACGCCGGCAATTGGCCTGGTCGGCGCTTACTGATCTTCATCTCAAATACTTCTCCCGCAAACACAAGGAAGGCCAGGAAGGCTGGGTCATGTTGCGCCTTAAGGGCGCGGATGATGACGGCACGCCAACCACCATCACCTTTGATGGCGCGCACGAAGGGTTCGCACCGGTGCTCGACCGCGCCTGGAGCCACGCTCGCCGCCGTAATCTTCCCCTTGACGAGGCGACCCTCGCCAATATGGAAGCGATGGGGTTTAAGACATCGGAGCCCGCGCCGTGGACATCCTGACGGTTAGAGACCTGAGTGTTGACTTCACTTTGCCAGGCGGAAAAGTCCGTGCCCTGAAGAAAGCGGATTTAGCGGTCGCGAATGGTAAGACGGTTGCTCTTGTGGGCGAAAGCGGATCTGGTAAATCCGTCCTTTGCCAGGCTGCAATGGGCATCCTCCCCAAGTCGGCGCGCATCATGGACGGCGAAATTCTGTTTGCCGACCCGGCGCGCGAAGGCCATGTGATCGATCTGGCGCGCGAAAGCCCTTCGTCCGCTACCTTTCGCGCGGTGCGCGGCGGTCGGATTTCCATGATCTTTCAAGAGCCCATGACGGCGCTATCGCCCATGCACACCATTGGCGATCAAGTGGGCGAAGCGTGGCGGCTTCACGAAGGGGGCACAAAGCAAGACGCCCGCAAGGCGGTGCGCGAAATGCTTGAGCGCGTGGGCTTTCCTGACCCCACAAAGGCGCTCGATACCTACCCCTTTGAGCTTTCGGGCGGCATGCGCCAGCGCGCCGTCATTGCCATGGCGCTGATCTGCCGGCCGGCGCTTTTGATCGCAGACGAGCCCACCACCGCGCTTGATGTGACCATTCAGGCGCAGATCCTGAAACTCGTCAAAGACCTTCAGGGCGATCTCAACATGGGCGTTCTGTTCGTAACGCACGATCTTGGTGTTGTCGCCAACATTGCCGATGAAGTGGTGGTGATGCATGGCGGCGAGATCATGGAGCGCGGGCCGTGTGCGGAGCTTTTTACAAACCCCCGTCATCCTTACCTCAAGGCGCTAATGGGGGCTGTCCCGCAAATGGGTATGGGCTCGGACGAACGTCTCACGCCCTTACGCAGCGTTGATGCCAAAATCGAGGGTTGGGCCAGCGGCAATGCGCCTGAGCCGTCGGGAGCGCCGGGCACCTTGCTTATTGAAGCAGGTGGACTTACCAAGCGGTTTCAACAGAAGAAGACAACCGGTTGGCTTAAGGCCGCGCGGGTGCAAAGCGATGCCGTGACGGGCGTTTCGCTGACCCTCAAACGCGGGCATTGCCTGGGACTGGTTGGTGAAAGTGGGTCTGGCAAGACCACGCTCGCCAAGATGATTGCGCGAGCGTTCGCACCCAACGAAGGCACCATTACATATGATGATCAAGGATCATCCGTAGACGTTGCATCACTTGATGGGGCGGCGCTCGAGCGCTATCGCCGCAAGGTGCAATATGTTTTCCAAGATCCGCAGGCTTCACTCGATCCGCGCATGACGGTCTTTGAGATCGTCTCCGAGCCCATGGAAATTCACGGGCTATGCGGAGCGGCCGAACGGCGCACGCGGGTCGCCGCGCTTCTGCATCTCGTTGGCCTGAACCCCGAATGCGCGCGCCGGTACCCGCACGCGTTCTCGGGTGGCCAACGCCAACGTATCGGCATCGCCCGCGCACTGGCGCTTGAGCCTGAAGTGCTGATCCTTGATGAGCCGGTCTCGGCGCTTGATGTGTCAGTCCAAGCGCAGATTCTCAATCTTCTAAAAGACCTCAAACAAGCGCTGGGGCTCACCTACCTTTTTGTGAGCCACAATTTAGCCGTGGTGGATTATATCGCCGACGATGTGGCCGTGATGGCCGCGGGGCGGATTGTTGAGCAGGGCCCCAAGGCGGCCCTCTTTAACGCTGCCGCCCACCCCTATACGAAGGCCCTGATGGCGGCCATACCGGTGCCCGATTTGGAGCGGAAACTGAACTTGGACGTCATCCTGGGCGGGCGGGCGTCCAACCCGGCGGCCTGGGGCCTCGAGTGGCGCCTTAAGCCTGGCGAAGCCCCGGTAATGACAGACCTGGGCGAGGGCCATATGGTAGGCCGCGCGCCGCGCCACAAGTTGCTGGGCGAAGAAGAAGAACACGAGGCCCCCGACAATGCGTAACGCTGTCCTGCCCTTTTTGCTTTTGATATTATTTGTGTGGGGCCCCCTTCCCGCCGCCGCACAAAGCGCTCGGGTCACCGGCATTGAGCCGACCGCGCTTGAAGCAGCTGTCGGTGCTGGCGAAATCGCCCCCATCGAAGAGCGCCTTCCGATCGTGCCGCTTTTGGTCAATTTCGGTGAGGGTCTTGAACCTGGCGTTTACGGCGGAACGCTCCGTACCCTGATCGGCCGGGCGCGCGATATTCGCTTGATGAGCGCTTACGGCTACGCGCGCCTTATGGGCTATACGCCCGAACTTGATCTTGTTCCGGATGTTCTGCTGGCGGTCGATGTGATCGACGACCGCGTATTCACATTACACCTAAGGCCCGGACATAAATGGTCGGACGGAGCTCCCTTTACCTCAGAGAACTTTCGCTATTGGTGGGAAGATGTGGCGAACAACGAAGAGCTTTTCCCGGCGGGACCGCCGGCAGAATTGCTCGTCGATGGCGCCGCGCCGATTGTGGAAGTCATCGATAACGAGACCATCCGCTACACGTGGGACCATGCGAACCCGGCCTTCCTCGATGCTCTTGCCCGTGCACGCCCTGTTTTCATCTATACGCCGTCGCATTATCTAAGGCGCTTTCACACGGACTATGGCAACGCCGCGGAAATTGAAGCTGCGGTAGATGCAGCGAGCGTGAGTTCCTGGGCGGCACTTCATAACCGTCTCGACAATCTCTATCGCATGGACAATCCGGATCTACCGACCTTGCAGCCGTGGATGAATACAACGACGCCGCCTGCGAACCGCTTTGTGTTCCGCCGCAATCCGTACTTCCACCGCATCGATCCTAATGGCCGTCAACTTCCTTACATTGACGAGGTTGCGATGACAGTAGCCGATGATCGGTTGATCCCCGCCATGGCCAACGCGGGCGAAACAGATCTTCAGTCACGCGGGCTCAATTTTTCTGATGTGACCGTTCTGCGCGGAGGCGAAGAGCGCTCTGACTACACCACGTATCTTTGGCCCGATGGCAAGTCGGCGCACTTCGCGCTCTACCCGAACCTCAATGCCAATGATCCGGCCTGGCGTGAGTTGATGCGCGATGCACGCTTCCGCCGCGCGCTTTCAATGGGCATTGACCGGCGCATTATCAATCAATCGCTTTTCTTTGGGCTAGCCGCAGAGGGCGGTAATACCATGCAGCCGCTTTCTCCGCTCTACCGGAATAATTTTTTCGATTTGTATGCGAATTATTCCCCTGACGCCGCGAACCGAATGCTTAATGAATTAGGCCTCACGCGCCGCGGGCCCAACAACGTGAGGCTTTTGCCCGATGGCCGGCCGCTCGACATTATCATCGAGACCGCGGGCGAAGATGCTCAGGAAGTGGATTTCCTAGAGCTCGTGGC
>Ga0209273_10002932_pt1 | contig 12364 bp, 9 predicted proteins | sample tdAd471_FD_187126 | JGI IMG/M metagenome (GOLD analysis project Ga0209273, IMG submission 187126) | Marine sediment microbial communities from the Atlantic coast under amendment with organic carbon and nitrate - tdAd47.1 (SPAdes)... | ecosystem: Environmental > Aquatic > Marine > Coastal >...
GTGGTCGAGCAGCAGAATGCGGAGGGCGAGCAACTCGGCACGCAGCGTCTGCGCGAACTGCTCGGAGAAACGCCGCTCGCCGAACTGGAGAACGCGATTATCGAACTGCTCAGCGAGCACGCGGGAGCCACCAGTTACAGCGACGATGTCACACTCGCGACCATCGAACTCTGACGGTTCGCTAACTGCCCACAACCGCGCTGGCGGCCCGCTCCAACCGATTCCAGATCGCGGTCCAAGCTTCTCCTGAGCGCTCCGGCGTTCGGCGCACAAACATCGCTTCGACGCCCTCGCGCTCGGCGGCCTCGCGCATCGAAGCGTACAGCGTGCGCGCCGCGAGCAGAGGAGAACCGTCCAGGTCCAGTTCCACGATCAACGACGAGTCGCCCGCTCCGATCATCGCCGCGGCCTGTTGGGAGAGGTGGGCTGCCTCGGCCCCGGCGTCGGCACGCACGATCACCAGCGGACGCCTGGGCTGGTAGTGGCGCCTCAGCATCCCCGGAGCGGGGATGGCGTCCTCTTCCGAGTTGTTGCTCGCGCCGGAGAACTCGCCGCTGAGGTCGAACAGATCGCGCTCGATGCCCGCTTCGCGCAACGCTTCGGCGATCTCCCCCGGCGTGATCAGACCCGGTCGCAGTAGTTCGATGCAACGGTTCGATTGGTCGATGCGCACCACCGTGGACTCGATGCCGCCCTCGCACTCGCCACCGTCGAGGATGACCAGACTGTCGGCGTCGGGGAACTCGTCCAGGACATGTTTCGGGTTGGTCGGGCTCGTCTGGCCGAATCGGTTCGCGCTGGGGGCGGCAAGCGGACCAACCATCGAGATCAGGTCGCGTGCCAGCGTGTGGTCGGGGCAGCGGACCGCGACCGTATCGAGCCCGGCGGTGATCAGCGGGTCGACCGACGCGGCTTTCTCGAGCACGATCGACAGCGGCCCGGGCCAGAACTTCGCGGCGAGCACCCGCGCTCCTTCCGGCCAAGTCGCCACGAGTTTGCGCGCGTCGTCTTCGCCGGCGACATGCACGATCAACGGATCGAAGAGCGGACGCTCCTTGAGCTCGAACACCGCGCGCACCGCATCGGCATCCGCGATCGGCGCGGCGAGACCGTAAACCGTTTCCGTCGGCACGGCGACGAGGCGTCCGGCTCGCAGCGTTTCGGCCGCGACCTTGATATCCCGGGTGATTGTGGGTGCCATCAGAGACCGAGTTTCTGGGAGAGGAAGTCGGCGACCTGGCTGATCGGCATGCGGGTCTGCTCGGCGGTGTCGCGGTCGCGGACGGTGACGGTGTCCTTGTTCGGTCCGTCTTCGACCGTCTCCCCATCTATGGTGAAGCAGAAGGGGCAGCCCGCCTCGTCCATTCGCGCGTAGCGTTTGCCGACCGACTGCTTGGCGTCGTACTCGATCAGGCCGTACTTGCCGAAACGCTGGCGCAGTTCGCGATGCAGTTCGAGGGCTACTTCGGGCATGCCGCCCTTGGCGACCAGCGGGAACACCGCCGCCTTGATCGGCGCGATCCGCGGGTGGAAGCGCATGAACACCTTGCTGGGCCGATCGGGGTCGGGCGTGTAGGCCTCGCAGATCAGCGCGAGCACGCCGCGATCGAGGCCCGCCGCCGGCTCGATGCAGTGGGGCAGGTACCGCTCGCCCTTGGGTTGGCCGTTGGGCGCAAGCTCGCCCCGTGTGGTGTCGAAGTACTCGAGTTTGACCTTCGAATGCTCCTGATGCTGCTTCAGGTCGAAGTCCGCGCGGTGCGCGATGCCCTCGAGTTCGCCGTAGTCGGGCGCGGTGAAGGGGTACTTGTATTCCACATCGGCGGTGCCGGCGCCGTCCTTGGCGTAGTGAGCCAGCTCGTCGGTGTCGTGCTCGCGCAGGCGCAGGTTCGCGCCGGCAAGACCGATCGACTCCCACCACGCCATGCGCGAGTCGCGCCAGAACTGGTACCAGTCCTTCGCATCGTCGGCGTGGCAGAAGAACTCGCATTCCATCTGCTCGAACTCGCGTGAGCGGAAGGTGAAGTTGCGCGGCGTGACCTCGTTGCGGAAGCTCTTGCCGACGTTCGCAATCCCGAACGGCAGCTTCACGCGCGTGGTGTCCACGACGTTTTTGAAGTGGATGAAGATGCCTTGCGCGGTTTCGGGGCGGAGGTAGGCCTTGTCGTCCTCAACATCTCCCGTCGCGCCAACGACCGTCGGGAACATGAGGTTGAACGCACGCGGGGCGGTCAGCGTGCCGGCTTCCTTGGCGTCGGGGCCAACGACGCGCCCGTACACATCGAGATCGAGTTCGACCAGCGGAGTGACGGCGATCTGGTCGTCGGTCAGTTCGGTGCGGGCGTACTTCTCCAGCTTCTTGCGCGCTGCCGCTTCGGAAGCGTCGTCGCCTCCGATGAACGCGTACATCTGCCCCTCACCGGAAGCCTGGCTCATGACCTGCAGGTGGTCCGCCCGGTAGCGGCTCTTCGTCTCGCGGCAGTCCACCATCGGATCGTTGAAGCCCCCAATGTGACCGCTCGCCTCCCAGACCTTCGGGTTCTGGATAATGCAGGTGTCGAGCGGCACGATCTCGACGGGTTCGCCGTCGGGGCCGGTGGCGCCCGAGCAGCCCATCATGATCACGTCTTCCCACCACGCGTCGCGCAGGTTCTTCTTGAGTTGGGCGCCGAGCGGGCCGTAGTCCCAGAAGCCGTTGATGCCGCCGTAGATCTCCGACGCCTGGTAGATGAAGCCGCGTCGCTTGCACAGCGACATGATGTCGTCCATCGACTTGTCGGCGTTGTCGATGCTCTTGGGCTGGGTCGTCGCGTCGGACATGGAGAAATCTCGGCTGGTCGGCACAGGGCGCCGGGGAGGTCGAACGGGGTTCTTCAAAGGGGGGACGATGATACCGCAGGGCCCGCGTCGGCTGTCCGGAGCGGGGAGCCGGGATCAATCGATTTCTGGCTCGGCGCCGGCCCGGACCGAGGAGCCCGGGGCGCTGAACCAGCGCCGGACCACATCGCGCCAGCCGATCCGGTCGATCCGGTCGCGGACCTGCTCTTCGATGGTCTCGAAATCGCGGATCTGCGGGGCGAAGGCCAGCGGACGGTCGGCGTCTTCGGGGTTGATCTTCTCAAGACCGAGCGAGCCGTCGCCGGTAACCGAGACGACCCAGCGGCCGGTGTCGAGCGATCGGTAGATGGCCTTCCCGTACTTGGCCGAGACCTGTGACCAGTCGATGGTCTCGAAGGCCGGGTCGATGACCATGGCTCCGCTGGGGGGCGTGTCTGCATCGAAGATCCGCCGAAGCCAGAGGCGTCCGTCCACCACGGCGTAGTCCACGTAGATCTCGCCGCGCGGATCGAACGGAGTTGCCATGGTTTTGGTCTGCCCGTCGGCCGTGCGAAGGTGCACGCTGAGGCGATCGCCCGAGACGAGCAGCTCGGTGACGGCGGTCCGGCGCACGGCGGTGTTGTATTCGCTGCGGAGGCTCTCGTAGTCACGAGCGAGGGCCTCGAGGCGCTCCAGATAGACCGACGCCGCGAGTTGCGAGCGGGCGACGCTGTAGGCCGTGGCGGTGCCGAGCCCGGCGATGATTACCAGCGCGCCGACCCCGACCAGGCGGATCAGGCCCAGTTTGGAGAGCAGCGATTGCGATGGTTCGCGAGCAGGCATGGTCGATTCCTATCGATGCGCACGGACAGCAAACGGCTGTGCGCACAAGGGATATCGACCAGACTCCACCGGCGTCGCCAAACGGAGCCTCGGGATCAGTACCGACGCATCACGCCGACCACGATGCCCTGAATCTTGCACTCCTTGACGCGGATCGGCTCGAACTCCGGGTTGGCTGGCTGCAGGCGGATGTGGTCGGCTTCCTTGAAGTAGGTCTTCAGAGTGGTTTCGCCGTTGGGGAGCAGGGCGACAACGCGATCGCCGTTGCGGGCCGTGTCGCGGCGCTCGACGATGACGTAGTCGCCATCGAGGATGCCCTCATCGCGCATCGAATCCCCATCCACGCACAGGGCGTAAGTGGCGTTCACCCGTCCGACGCTGGGGCCGAACAGTTCGGCGAGGTTGAGTTCGTCGTTGTCCTCGAACTTCTCGATCGGGTAGCCCGCGGCGATCTTGCCGATCAGCGGGAAGCTGACGGGTTTCTCCTCATCCGGCAACGCGACGTTGCTGGCGATCGACAAAGAGCGTGCCTTGTTCGGTTCGCGAGCAAGGGCGCCCTTCTTGATCAGGGCCTCGACGTGTTCGAACACGGTGACCTTGCTGACGCCGAGCTCGTCGGCGAGCTCCTGCATCGTCGGCGAATAGCCAGAGCGGACCCGCGAGTCGCGGATGAGACGCAGAATGGTCAGTTGCTTGGGCGTCAGATTCATACGAACAGGTCTCCGGAGCGGGTTGTGAAGCGTTGTCGGAAATCGACGTCTGGGTGGTCAGTGAAAGCGTCAGGCCCTGCGACAGGGCGCGTGTGCTGAGAAGAACGAGGCGTTGGCGGCGGAGCTGGCGGTCCGCGCTGTAGAGCATGCCCTCGGTGCGGGCGCGGACCGAAAGGTCGACCCGATCGGTGGTTTCAACTGGGCCCGGCTCGGGCTGTTCGATCGGCTCCAGACCGATGACGCGCCGGATCCGGCGCCACATTGGCGCACCCCCGCCGTGGGAATCCGCGGAGTGACGCTCGCTGGAGCCGCCGGCTGCGGCGCGGCGGCTCGGTGACGCCGGCGCGTACGCGCGGCTGAAGCTGCCGCCGGGGCCGAGAACGAGCAGGGGAGATTGCGTCATGGTGCGTTGACCTTCTGTCGACCCTCGCGTGGCTTCGCTCGGAACGACCCTTGGATCTGCACTCGCCGCTCCGCAGCGAATCGGGACTGGGGATGCCGGGTGGCCGGCACCGGGTAAACGGAAGGCGGTTTCTACCGCACGAGGCCCAAACAAACCGGGCCTGTTTCGAACAATACCCGATCATCGGGCAAACGCCAAGGGTCTGGGTGAAAATTTGAGAGGATTTTGTCAGGGGGAGGCTGAGCCGCCCGCCTTGGCGGCCAAGGCCAGCACGTTGCCCCGGCGTTCGACGATTCGCCGGAGTTCGAGCATCGTGACCTCGGCCCGGATGCGATGGGCCTCGAGCCCGGTCGTGCGGGCGATGTCTTCGACCGAGGCCGGCTCGGTGAGGGCGTCGACGATCTGGCGCTGGACCGGATTGAGCGTGGTCGGGTCGAATTGGGGCTTCGTGGGGTCCGTGCGGCGAGGTGCTGAGGCATCAGGAAACTGAGCGGCTGCGTCGAAGAATGTCGGGTGGGTGCCGGCGTGCTGCAGGCGGGCAGCGGTCTCAAGGGCTTCGAGGACATGGTTCGGCTCGGTGACCATCGCGGCTCCGCCGCTCCGGATGAGGTCGAGCGAACCGGCGGAAGCGGGGGAGTCGACGCGCCCGGGCAGCGCCATGACCTCGCGCGCGTGGTCTTCCACGGCCACGCGTGCGGTGATCAGCGCCCCGCTCCGGAGCGGGGCCTCGACGACCAGAACGCCCAGACTCAGCCCGGAGATGATGCGGTTTCTGGCCGGAAAGTTCTCCTGCGAGGGAGGCGTGTTCGGCGTGAACTCCGAGATGACCGCGCCGCCGGCATCGACGGCCTTTGCGAACAGGTCTGCGTTTTCCGGTGGGTAAGTGTGTCCGTGCCCGCACCCCATGACCACGACCGTCTGCCCGCCGACGCGGATCGCCGCCCGGTGCGCGGAAGTGTCGATCCCGCGCGCGCCGCCCGAGACGATGCACATGCCCGAGGAAGCCAGCGCCGCGCTGAATCGCTCGGTCTGCTCGATGCCGTAGGGCGTGCACTTGCGGCTGCCGACGATCGCAACTCTCCAAGTCGGTTCGGCACGCTCAAGTCGGCCCGCGCAGAACAGCACGAGCGGCGCATCGGGCAGAGCGCCCAGCAGGGGCGGGTAACCGGGCTCGCCGATACCGATGACCGTCAGGCCGAGGCGTTCGGCGCTGAGCATCTGCTTCTCTGCTTCTCCGGCCGATTGCTGAAGACCGGCTTTGATCTTCCGGGCGAGCGCCGGTCCGACTCGTTCGAGGGCCTGGAGTTCATGGGCTGAGGCCTCGAGCGCGCGCGAGACCGAGCCAAAGTGCTCGAGTAGGCGTCTGGCGATCACCGGCCCGACGCCCGAAGCGACGCGCAGTCGGAGCAGATCGAAGGTGGAGTGCGGGGCGATCACCCGCATACCGTACAGAACGCAAACGGGCGCGCCAAGCGTAAAGTTGTGAGGCGGCGGGGGACTTTGCACGATCCGCGCGTTCGCAACATGTCACCGTGCGGTAACAAAAAGCAGCAGAGGGCCGAGCGCCGAAAATGCCCGTCAAATCACGAAAAAAAGAGCCCGCAGGGCATTGGCCGCTGCGGACTCTTTGGGGGGGGGCATCTGAATACTCTCTGAGTATACAGATATATCTACTGGGGCCAGAGCGCTTATGAAAAATTGCTCACTTATGGGAAGATGCCCCGGAGCTTGTAGACATTGCCGATCTGCTCAAGCGCCGCGATGTACGCCGCGGTGCGCATATCCACGTCAAAGCGGTGACGGGCGAGTTGGACTCGGCGGGCGGCCAGCACCATGTGCCGGTTGAGTTCTTCGTCGACGCGCTCCAGATCCCAGTACTGGTTCGAGCGGTTCTGGACCCATTCGAAGTAGGAAACGGTCACACCGCCGGCGGAGCACAGGATGGCGGGGAGCACTTCAACGCCCTTGTCCTGCAGAACGCGTTCGCCGGCGGGCGTCGTTGGGGCGTTGGCGGCCTCGGCGACCAGTTTGCAGTTCATCAACTTGGCTTTGTCCTCGGTGATCATCTGCTCGAGGGCGGCCGGGATGAATACATCCACCTGAGTGGAGTAGAAGTCCTCCTCAGAGATCGCGTCTGCGCCGTGCTTGGTCTTTTCGAAGCCAGCAACGCCGCCGTGGTTCCGCACGTGTTCGTCGAGGGCGATCGCGTCGAGGCCGTCCTCGTTGTAGATCGCGCCGGTGTGGTCCATGACGGCCTTGACCTTGCCGCCGCGCTCGGCCCAGAGCTTGCCGGCCCATGAGCCCACGTTGCCGTAGCCGATGAGCGAGCAGGTCGCGCCCTTAATCTCAAGCCCGATCTCCGGCAGCAGTTCAGCGAGGACGTCGATGACGCCCTGACCGGTTGCCTTCTCGCGACCCAGCGAGCCGCCGAACTCGATCGGCTTGCCGGTGACGACCGCGTTGGCGTTGGGCTTGTCTGAGATCTCCATGTAGGTGTCGGCGAACCACGCCATGACCTGGGCGTTGGTGCCGACGTCGGGGGCGGGGATATCCGTGTCGGGGCCGATGATGTCGGCAATCGCCGAGACGAATCGGCGCGTCACTCGCATCAGTTCGCCTTCGGAGAGCTCGCGCGGGTTGCACTTGATGCCGCCCTTGCCGCCACCGAACGGGATGCGGACGAGCGAGCACTTCATGGTCATCAGGCACGAGAGCGTCTTGACGTCGTCGAGACCAACGTGGTGGTGGTAGCGGATACCGCCCTTGTACGGCCCGAGCGCGTTGTTGTGCTGCACGCGGTAGCCCTTGAACAGGGCGTGATGCCCGTTGTCCATCTTCACGGGGAAGTGGACCATGACCTCGTTCTTGGGCTGTGCGAGGATGATCTGCACGCGGTGCGGCAACTCGAGGATCTCCGCGGCGTGGAGCATCGAATCGACGGTCTGCAGGTACAGGTTGTCGGGGTCGCGCTCCATGCCCAGTTCGTCGAAAACCGGGCTTCCCATCAGGTCTCTGCGGGGTGAGCGGATCGTTGCCTTAGACATACAAAGCTCTTCTTCGGTGAGGGTCAGTGTGGCGACGAATCAACCCGCAACCGCACGGCGCGGATCCGTCGTCGAACTCGAACTCGGTTGATCGGCATTGGCCGGGGCGGAGATCATAACGCAGGCGAGAGGGCACCAGTTCGGCCCGCAGGGCCCAGTTTCGCGGGTAAAGCGTTCTACCGCCCTCGCGCCGGTGCCATGGCTCCGCGACAGGCGTCCGGATAATCCCACTCTCAGCGGGGCAGACGCTCCAGATCCGTGTCATAGCCCGCGATGATGATCGTGTCGTCTCCACCCAGGCGGCTGGTCGGGAGCGGGACATCGACGACGCGGGTGTCGTGCGTATCGACGCCGGAGGGGGCCGAGGCCTCGACCCGGCGCTTGATCGCCACGATCGTCACGTTGAACCGCTTGCGCAGGTCGAGTTCGGCGAGCGTCTTGCCCTTCCAGTCCGACGGGGCGGCCATCTGGATCAGGGCGTAGCCCTCGCCGAGCTCGACGTGGTCGATCATGAAGGGGCTCAGCAGCCGGTGCGACCAGCGGTCGGCGGACTCGTCCTCCGGGCTGACGACGCTGTCGGCACCGATCCGCGAGAGGATCTTCGCCTGCATCTGGTTCGCCGCGCGGCTGATCACGCGTTTGACCCGCAGCGACTTGAGGAGGGCCGTGGTGAGCGCGTTGGCCTCGAAGTTGTGCCCGATACCCACGACCGCACAGTCCACCTGATCGACGCCCTGCAGTTTGAGCGCCTGCTCGTCGGTGGCATCAAGGGCGATGGCGAGGGTCACCTGATCGCGGAGCTCTTCGACGATTCGCCGATCCGCATCGACCGCGATGACCTCGGCGCCCGACGCCGCGAGATTTTTGGCGAGGCGCGATCCGAATCGACCGAGCCCGATGACGGCGAATCGTTCCATGCGGGGCATCCTACCGAGTGGGGGAGGGGTTTAGTAGATCGGAACGTCCTCGGTGGCGTACTCGATCCGTGGGCGTGATCTCGCCCGCACGGAGATCAGTGCCGCGAGCAGCGCAAACACCCCGACGCGCCCGATGAACATCGAGACGAGAATCGTAGCGCGCCCCACCGGCGAGAGTTCATCCGTGATGCCCGTCGAGAGCCCGACCGTCGAGCACGCGCTCGTGGCTTCGAAGAGCACCTGGGTCAGCGAGAGGTCCGGTTCCGAGACCGCGAGGACACCCGTGGAGATGAGCAGCAGCAGGAGGAACAGCACGACGATCGTTGCGCTCTTGCGGACCAGCGCGTCCGGGATCGTGCGCCCGAACGCGGTGGTCACGCTCTGGCCCCGGATGTTCGACCACACCGTGAACGCGAGGATAGCGAAGACCATCATCTTGATGCCGCCGGCAACGGACACCGGCGACCCCCCGAGGAACATCGTGAAGATCAGCGCGAGCAGCGCGAGCCGGCCCATCTCACCGGTCTCGATGGTGTTGAAGCCGGCCGTGCGGTTGACCGACATGAAGTGGGCATCGAGCAGGATCAAGTGCAGCGGCTCGCTGGTCTGTGCGTATTCGCTGATGACGATCAGGACGTATCCGATCAGGTACGCGATCAGGGTCGCGCCGACGACGATTTTGGTGTTCAGGTTGATCCGGATCAGACCGCCGTTCGGGTCAAGCCGCCGATGCCGGAACTTGGCCACCAGAACGTCCCAGACGTTGCGGAGCACCGGGAATCCGATGGACCCGAGGATGATCAGCGGCGCGATAACGAGGTGAGGAATCCAGTGCCCACGCAGCCCGATCAGGCTGTTGTCGGTTGTCACGAACCCCGCGTTGGTGAATGCGCTGACCGAGAAGTAGATCGAGTGGTACACCCGATCGCCGACCGAAACCATATCCGCAGGCATGCCCATCCACTCTTCGGGCCATGCGAAGAACAGGATCGCCGCTCCCACGGCCTGCACCGCGTGCGTGAAGATGATGATGAACGTCACCAGTCGCTGGATCATGATCTGGCCGGACCAGCCTTGCTCGGTGCCCTCGGCCATCGATTGCGTCGCCTTCAGGCCGAAGCCGCTGCCGAACAGGCTCGCCAGCAGCGGCTTCGGCCCGATCACGCCGAGCGCGCCGACCTGGATCCAGATGAGGATCACGATCTGCCCGAACCGCTCGAAGCCCTCGCCCGTCGGGCGAACGACCAGCCCCGTCTGGCTGATCGCGCTCACGATCGTGAACGCCGAGTCCAGCCACGAGATCTCCTGCCCCGGCGGCGTGGCTCGCGGCAGCTTCAAAAGCACCGTGCCGATCATGCTGAATACTGCGAACGAGCCGATGAACACCAGCCCCGACGGGATGCGCGTCTGCACCAGACGCAGGTAGCCGCGCACGATCGCCGTCAGCGCGAGGATCAGCATCACCGTGACGAGCGCGGGCCACCACCAGATCAGGAGCAGTCCGACCGACGCCGTGATCCATTCCGGGCGGGTGATCGCCAGGTACTCCGCCTGTTGGTGCGGCGCCGTCTGCTTGAGAAGGCGCTGGTCCATGTAGAGCAGGGCGGTGTAGGTCAGCAGCAGCAGGATCTGCGTCGCCATCAGCAGGCCGTGGGCAACGAGCGGCTCGCGCCAGCCCTCGGCCAGGAGCGTCGGGATGACCGAACCGATCGCGACCGCGCTGCGCAGGCCCTGCCAGCGGAGAGGGGACGCGATCTGTCGACGCAACCGGCGATCGGGAGTCTTGGACACGCGCACAGCGTACCCAAGGGTGCCCGCTCATAACACCTCGTCACGCGTCAGGCCCGTTCGCGCAGCGCCCGACGGGCGCGGCGATACGCCGAGACGACGCGAGCCGGTGTTGCCCCGAGTTCCTCTGCTACCGAGGCGTTTGTCATGGGCGGACTGCCCCCGAGCCCGAATCGTGCGCCGATGAGCGCCCGATCCTTGTCGCGGAGCGGGGCGGCCTTATCGCGCACGAGCCCGAGCAGGCCCGGATGCACCTCGACCAGCGGTTGCCACGGCGTCAGCCGGCGCGTCCAGTCGTCGAGCTCGGCCCGACCCGTCGAGGCCCGCCCGATCCCCTCGGCGGCATCGAGCCCGTCCGAGTCGATCGCGCTCAACGACCTGTTCAAAGCCAGCGATACGGGTGACGCAAGACGCCCGAAGGTTGTCAGCGATTTGGCCGGTCGCACCGGGTGAAATGTGCCGGTCGCCCGACACGCCGCATCCATCGCCAGTCCCACGATCCGCCGGATCTGGTCCGGACGCAGCGTGAGGAGCCCGAAGCCCAGACGCTGCTCGATCGTTCGTACCACCAGCGGCAATTGCGTCCGTACGAGCATCCGCTGCAGCCCGAGTGCCCAGCGCAGATCGGTCTCGATCGCGTCCACCGCGGTGCCGAGCGCCATGCTCGGCGCGAGATCGTCGATGGCGCGTCCCGCGCGGATCAGCAGCAGGTACCGGGCCGCGCCCATCTCTGCTTCACGCGATGCTGCGAGCTGGGGCATCGCCTCGACGGAGGCGAGCAGAGCCTTCGCCTCCAGAACCGGCGTTTCCAGCACAAACTCCGTCGCTCCCGGCGTTCCCAGAATCTCGTCCCCTACCCGATCGAGGTCGAACCCGTCCGGAGCGTCCGTCGGCACGATCCGGTCGCGCCACTCGCGCAGTCGCGACGCGTGCTCATCGACCGCGATCCGGAGCACGCTCGTCCGAGCCCGCCCGTACCGCTCGGCGATCACCCCCGGCTTGAGGCCCCAGTCCACCGCCCGCGCGATCACGCGGCTTTGCTGCTCGGCCAGGTTCGTCCGCACACGGAACACCGGCTCGCCTGTCGCCTCGTCTGCGGCCTGCAGCGCTCGTCGCACCGCCCCGACGCTCCTGCCGCTCCGCTCGCTCAGGCGATGGGCAATGGGCGCAAACTGACATCCCAGCCGCGACCGATAGCGCAGCGCTCGCCGGTAGAGCCAGTTCCGCTCTTCCTCGCCGACGCGCTCGAACGAACGCGCCCGTTCCAGCCGGTCGCCCCGGCGGTCCTCGAAGGCCTCGACCACATCCGCGCTGAACGCCAGTCGCGTCACGCCGCTCGCGTCGTGATACCGCCTCGCCACCAGCCCCATTCGCCGGTAACGCTCGATGCTCCGCCGGCTGACGCCCCAGCGATCCATCAGGTCCTCGGTCGAGAGCGTCTCGCCCCCGAGGTCCGCTTCGCCGATCTCGGCGACCTCGGACAGGTGCTCCAGCATCGAAGAGAGGTCCGCGATCAGCGCCTCGCCGACCACCATCTCCTCCGGCGCATCCTTTGGGCGATACCCCGTGACCCGGAACACCACCCACTCCATCGGATAGGTCGTCTCCGGATCGATCTCCATCGCCAGCGACTCGGTGCGCTCCACACACCGGCGCAGTGCATCGCGCGGCGTGTATCGCAACTCGGCGACGAGATCGCTCAGCGCATCGAGCCGGATTGAGGACAGCTTCGGCACGGTGTCAGCGTACCGCAATCCCGGTGGGGATCAGCGGGTGCCGTTCAAACCGACGCCCATCGCGTCGGCTTGCGTTTCTCGATGATCCCCAGCGCCGCGCACCGATCGA
>Ga0209273_10002933_pt1 | contig 12354 bp, 8 predicted proteins | sample tdAd471_FD_187126 | JGI IMG/M metagenome (GOLD analysis project Ga0209273, IMG submission 187126) | Marine sediment microbial communities from the Atlantic coast under amendment with organic carbon and nitrate - tdAd47.1 (SPAdes)... | ecosystem: Environmental > Aquatic > Marine > Coastal >...
CACCCTTGACGGTGCCAGGCACTGTGCCGTCAGAGACCCACAACCCGTAGCTGGAGGGGGGGACAGGGTCTCGACTTTGGGGGGTCAACTGCAGGTCGGTCGGATCGATGGAGCCTGCGACGTAGAGCTTCCCCGCGACCGCAGCGTCCCCGGTGACGCTGAGATGCCCGTCCAGCCCCAAGGTGATGGGGAACTCCGGGTTCGTCCCGTGCACGCGCAACAGCCCGTCTGAGGCCCCTTCGATCGCGTAAGCCAGCTCGACCTCCCCGCGCGGGGGGTGAAACGTGAGGGCGCTCGCCCACAAGCGGAGGTCCCCATGGCTGACGATCCCGCGGGCCGCGACCAGGGCGCCGTCCTCTACATCGACGTGCACCAAACGCTCGACAACCAGCCCGCTCTCAGGGTCGGTCCGCGCCACCTCGAAGACCTCGCCGGCTTCCCCCGCTCGGTAGTGGGCCCGTAGCTTGGAGCCGGTGACCTCGGCCCCCGCCGCGACGTAGAACCGCCGCTGGACGTCCGAGATCAGGTCGGCCTTGATCGTGTCGGGGCTGAAGGAGCGGTCGTTCTCCAGCAGGATGAGCGGGCGGTGGTCGACCACCAGGCCGTCGCCCCGGTGCTCGCGGACGATCTCCAGGACGCCGCCTGCGCAGGCTTCAACCTGAGTGCCTGCTGGGGCCTCCAGGATGGACACGACCTCGAGCGGGGTCTGGCCCCGTCGGAGCTTGAGCGCGGGGTCGTGCGGGAGGGCAGTCCAGTGGGCGCCGATCCGTGAGCCGGCGGGCGGGTTGCCGGGGCGGTTGCGGTGGATGACGCCGATGTTCCCCGCGAGGTAGCTGGGCCCGCCGAAGGCGCCGTTGACCACGCGCTGCATGGCCTGGACCTGGTAGGTGGCGAGGTGGGCCCAGTCTTCGAGCGAGCGAGGCCCGCCCGGCGACCCGAAGAAGGGGAGCGGCATGTTGGCGGCGTTCCAGTGCCCGAAACCGGCCACCTCCTCCTGGTAGCGGCGGCGAGTCTCCTCCTCCCGGCGGCGGTCCTCCTCCAACTGCTTGCGCTCAGCCTCAGTCAGCCGGCCGATGCTGTGGGCCTCCGCGGCCGGGTCGCTGACGTCGATCATGTAGCCGCCCTGCGGCGGGCGGCGGCGGTCCTCCCCGCGCTCGCGCCGCTCTTGGCGCTCGCGCCTGCGACGGCGGCGGCGCTCCTCCCGCTTGCGGCGGCGCTCGGCCCGTCGCTCTTCGCGGCGGCGGCGGCGCTCCTCCCGCTCGCGACACTTGCGCTCCTTGTACTCCTCTCTGCGGCGGCGACGGTCCTGCCGTTTCTGACGCCGCTTCTCGAGGCGCTCCCGGGCGCGCTTGACCCTGCGGGCGAGGCGGTCGCGCCCTGCGTCCCTGGCGCGCTCCTCGAGGTCCTCGAGGTCGTCGATCCGCTCTTGCTCGCGCCGCTCGTACTCCTCGCGGGCTCGCCGGGCGCGGGCGCGGCGGCGAGCACGATCCAGGCGCTCCTCGTAGCCCCGCGGGATCCCGTCGTCCCCGCCGAGGGGCGGCCCGAAGCCGATCCCGGGGCCAGGACGAACGGGGAGGCCGATGGGGATCCGCCCGGGGTCGTCGCCTGGGACCCGCCGCCCCCGCGGCACGCCGTCGTCAGGGGCCGGGTCAACGCGGATGCCGCCGCCCTGAGGTCCAGGCAGGCCGAGGGGGATCCGGCCTGGGTCGTCCCCTGGGACGGGCGACCCGCGCGGCACGGCACCAGGGGCGGGATCGACGCGGACGCCGCGACCTGGCGGCGTCGGCAACCCGAAGACTGGCTTCGGGGACTGCTCACCGCCGACCATGAGCCCGCCGGGGACAGGCGTGATCGCGGGGTAGCCGAAGAACTCGATGTACCCGCCCGGCACGGGGATCACCGGGAGGCCACCGACCGAGGGCGGCGTCCCCGTAGCGACCATGGTCCCGCCGGTGCCAACGACGACTCCAGCGGTCGAGTTCGGGCAGGGCTCGCCTGGACCGTCGTAGTCGCGGCCCTGGGCGCCTGGGTTCTCGACAGGTTGCAGCTCGCCGTCCTGCGTGGACCCGTCCGGCGTCTCGCGCTTGGGCGGGACCGGGATCGGCGTGAAGCTGCCGCCGCCGACGAGGATCCCCCCGCTGACGCCTGGCCCGTCCCCGGGGGGCGGCTTGCTGCCCCCGGGCGGCTTGCCTCCACCCCCGGGCGGCTTCCCCCCGCCCCCCGGCTTCTGGGGCGGCTTCTTCTTGGGCGGCTTCTTCTTCTTCTTGCGAGGCGGCTGGATCCAGGGCGGCGGCGTCCAGGGGGGCGGGGGGCGGCTCGGGGGGAGGTCCGCGTCGACCCGGATGACCGGCCGCCACTGCAAGGTCTCCAGGCCGAGCTCGGTGTCCTGGTTGGCGCGGCTGCGGTCGCCCCACATCTCGCCCTTGATCGCCTTGCCGCTGCCCTCCTCGACCTGCGAGGCGTCGTTGCTGACGAAGACGATCCGGCCGACCAGCTCCGGGCCCATGGTGAACTGGCCGTCGTGGCGGACCGGCAGGGGGCCGATGGGCGTGCCCTCACGGCCGGCGAAGTAGGACCCGCCCGCGCCCTCCGGGGCGACGAGCGTGCCGAGGAGCCCGATACGGCCTGCCTCGGACCACACGTAGCCCTTGGGGTGGTTGAGGAGCGGGACGCTCCCGCCCGGGTTGAGGTCGGGCGGGGGCGGCTGCTCCCGCGCCTGCGTCTCACCGCCCTGCTTGCCGCGCTCACGGGTCTGGTTGTCGGCGTCGATGAGCGGCGGCGGCGGGAGCCCGCGGGCCGCGGCGCTGGCGGCCCGGGCCGCGTCGGCAGCGCTCCCCCCCTGCGCGATGGCGTTCTGCGCGGCGTGGACGGCCGCGCCGCCGAAGAACGTGACCCCGCCCACGGAGACCGACGGCGCGGTGGTCGTGACGCCGCCGTGGGTCGTGGAGCCAGGCTCCCCCGTGTGCGAGCCGGCTTCTCGGAAGTGGACGCCCTCAGGGACAGGTTGGCCAGCGACCGTGACGTCGTCCCCCACCGGGATGTCGATGTCGGCGGCCTCCAGCGCGATGCTCCGGCAGGTCAGCGCGACCGCGTAGCGGTCGTCTTCGGAGTCGATCACCCGGCGGTGGGAGGTCGGCAGAGCGACCCGCCCCTTGCTGTCAGCCTCGCGGGTGGTCCGGTTCTTGGCCGTGAAGAACTCGGGCTGACCGAAGGGGTTGTCCCCCTTCTCGACGTCCGCGTATTCAGCCTCGTAGTCGAGCAGCACCTGGATCGCCAGGCGGTTGTCGTCGGAGCCGCCCGGGACCACCTGCTGCAAGCGGTGGAAGCGGAGGCAGCGCGGGTCGAAGAAGCCGGCCCCGTCGACCGTGACGTAGGGGTGGCCGGTCTCGTCGTGGACCTCGCTGAGCACGCCGACCTGCGTCCCGAAGCGGGATCCCAAGTCGTAGAAGTCGTCGCCCGTGGCGTCCACGGGCACCCACATGTGCGTGACAGCCAGGGCGTCGCGGGGCGGCTGGTTGCGGCTCACGGGAGGAGTCCCTCCCGCGCGGCGGCGTCAGACGGGGCGCCGCGCCTGACCCGGGGGCGGGTCCTGCCGAGGGGCTGCAGGATCTCGGACTCCGAGCCCGTGACGATCGTGGTGATGAACCCCTTGCCGTTGGCCCGCATGGCGATCTCCACGCCTGAGACCACGCCGTCGCAGTTCACGGGCCACGGGCGGGCGATCGAGTATTTGGCGGCCTCGACCTTCTCGGCCTTCTTGAACAGGGCCAGGGCGACGGCGCGGGCGGTCTCGTCGAGCTTGCCCTTGTTGCTCTCACCCTCGAGCGGGACCAGCTCCACCAGGTCCGGCCGGCTGACGGGGACCCCCTCGCCAGCCGGGATCGCGCCGAGTTCGATCTGCTCAGCGCGACCTGGGGCGCTGCGCCTGAACGAGGCGGTGTAGTAGCTCTCGGCGTCCGAAAGGACCTCGGGGATCTTCGTCTCATTCTTGGTGGCGCCGCCGCCAGTGACCGGGCGGCTGCTGCCCTTGTCGACCTTGGGTCGGAGGACGGCGCCGAAGTAGACCAGCGGCGACTTGGGGACGAAGCTCGTGGCCTCAGCGACCGGCACCCCCTCCTCGGCCACGTGGCCGCACAGGTCGCTGGTGCGCACGATCCCTAGCTCAGCCGAGAAGACCCGCGCCCCCGGGTCGAGGCGGCGCGGGAGGTTGCGGACGAAGACCGCGGTCTGCTCCTTGACCCGCTTCTTCGCGCCGGTCCGCTCGCGGGTCTTCTGCCCCTCGCGCTGGCGGTCGATCGCGCGCAGCTCGTCCTTCACCCGCTCGCGCAGCTCGTCCGCCCGGTCGCGCGCCTCCTCGTCGGGGGTCTCGAACAGGTCGCGCGACTCCGCGACCTTCTTCTCGAAGTCGACCGCCTCCTTGGCCAGCTCGAAGAGGCTCTTTGAGATCCCGCCCAGCTCCTGGTCGAGGCCGAAAAGCTCGCCGAGGAGCGCGCCGTACTGCCCAGCGAGCCCGGGCGAGACCTCCGAGATCCGGTCCAGGAGGCGGGCGCGGGAGACCATGCCCTGGAACTGCTCGTAGGAGACGCCGTGGGTGCGCGCGCCGGTGATCGCGTAGAGCAGGCGCGGGCTGACGTACTTGTCTTGGAAGCCGTAGAACACCTCGGGCGAGGTCCACGGGTCGGGCTTGGCAGCCTGGCGGGCCTGCGACTTGATCTGCTGCTTGAGGTCGCGGAGCTGCTTCTGGATCGTCGCGATCTGCTGCGCCTCGCGGCTGGGGGCCATGGCCCGGTGGACCGAGGCGAAGCGGTACGTGTCGACGCGGACGGGCAGCCGCTTGCCCGCCGCCGACTCGGCGCGTGCGCGCAGCGGGAGGAGGTGGGCGTTCGGGCCCTTGACCCGGTATGAGCCCTGCTTGGGCTGCCCCTTCGCGGCCTTGGGGGGCGGGACATCCTTCTCCACCTTGGGGAGCCGCCAGAGGCGGTAGGCCTGCTCGCGCAGGAGCTGGACGACACGCGGGTCGAGGGCGACGTCGTTCTGGTAGGCCTGCGGCGCGAGGACGAACTTCTTGAGCCAGGCCAGGCCGAACTTGCCCTTCGTGAGCTTCTTGATCGTCTCCTCAGTGAGGGGGATCGGCTCGTTGTCGATCACGAGCACGGGGTCGAGCTCGTCCATGCGGACCGTCGCCACACGCAAGCCGCCCACGACCACGATGAAGTCCGGCGGGTAGGTCGCCTCGACGCCCCGGGACTGGCCGGCGCCCTGGAGGTAGACCTGCAGGCCGCGGGGGAAGCCGCGCTCGTTCCCCGCGCCCTCCCCGTCAGGGGCGTAGCCGATCTTGCCCTCGCCCGCCTCCCAGAGCGCGACCGAGCCGTCGAGGTTCAGGCACAGCTCGTCGGTCCCGTGCTCCTGGGTGAGGCGCACCATGGCCGCGGTCGCTGAGGAGAAGCGGGTGAACTCGGTCTCCGGCTTGGTCTCGTCCCAGGCCTTCGGGTAGCGCGAGAGGCTGGGGGTCAGGAACAGGCTGCCCGCCGCCTCCCGGGCGATCTCACCCAGGGAGAACGGCTCGCCGTCGTCCTTCACGCTGTCCTTGGAGTAGTTGCCCTCCCCGTCCGTGCGGTTGAAGGACCAGCGGCGCAGGAACCCGTGCGCGTAGAAGAAGCGGGCGTCGACCAGGCGGGCGCGGACGACCGCGATCGTGCCGTCCGCGTTGCGCTTGACCGTCTCGAGCGACACGCAGAACAGCGGATCTACGACGACGAGGTATTGATTGCCCTCGCGGTCGACCTCGGCCATGACCAGGTCTCCGGCGAAGTTGAGCCGCCGGTGCTTGGGCAGCGCGCGCGGGCGGCGCTGCTGGTTGCCGCGGATGGCGCTCAGGTCGGGCTGGCCCTGCGTGCGGATCCTCAGCCGGCTCAGGTCGCCGGGCGACGGGGTCACGAACTGAAAGCCGTGGGGGAAGTCGGCGGCGAAGAGCAGCACCGAGGTGGTGTCCGCGCGCCAGCCGCGGGTGCGGCGGAAGCGGACGTCTCGGCAGGGGAAGCCCTGGTAGGTCGCGACGGTCCCGCTCATAGCTCGAGGTCTGTCAGGAGGTCAGCGGTCGTCTTCTGGATCCTCTTCCCGATCACGGCCTCCTCGCGCAGGGTCTGCTGCAGTGCTTGCTTGGCCTGCTCGCGGGCGAAGGCCGGGTCCTCCTCCAGGCGCCGGCTGTAGTCGCGCCGGAACCGCTCCTCCTCCAGCCGGGCGGTGAACAGCGCCTCCTGCTTGGCGAGTTCCTGCTGGAGGCGCTCCTCCAGGTACCCGAGGAGCTTCTCGGTGAGCGGGGCGAGGAGGGTCATGAAGGGGCCGAGCCCGGGAATGAACTGACCCACGCCGCTGATGAGCGACGGCAAGGCCTGGGTCATGTCCTGCCCGCCGAACAAGACGTTGGCGAAGGACTCGCCCTTCTCGCGCGCCTCGCCCACGGTCCCGAGCAGCTCGCCGAAGCCCTTGCGCTGACCCGCCAGGAGGTCCCGCCCGGACGCGGCGGCGCCCCGCCGGCCGAGGCCTGCGCCGCGCTTGCGCAGCTCGGCCGCCTTCTGGGTCTGCTGGAGGCTCTCCTTCAGCTCGCCGCCCAGGTCCTTGGCGGTCGCCAGGGTCTTCTTGGCGCGCTCGGCGATCCGCTCGGCGACCTTCTTGGCGCGCTCGTAGTTCTTGGTGCGGAAGCGGAGCAGGATCTCCCTAGCCACGCCGCACCTTCCTCGCGACGCGCTTCAGCTCGCGGTCAGCCCGCTCGAGGTCCCGCAGCACCTCGCGCGCGAGCTTCTCGGCCCTCGCGCGCTCGCGGAGCAGGCGCCGCAGGCGGCGCTCTTGGCGGCGGATCCCCAGGACCACGACGCGGACGTCAGGCTCAGGGCCCGTCACAGGTAGTAGCTCGCGACGGGCTGGGAAGCGCGAAGCTGCTTAGCGGGGGACTCGCTCGGCTTCTCCTTAGCCCAATAGACGAGGTTGGCCTCCCGCGCCCACAGGTGGGAGTCGGCGTCAGTCCCGAACTCGGCGACGAAGGGGTCCTTTTCGCGGGAGCTGTTTCGGTCGAGGAGCCAGGGCGCCGGGAGGACGCCGGGCAGCTTCAGCTCCTCAGGCTTGCCCTCGCCGCCGCGCTTGCGCCCCTTGATCGCGACGCTCAGGCGCCAGGGCAGGATCGCGCCCTCGAACAGGACTGGCTCGAAGCCGCCGACCACCGGCTCGAAGTCGAAGTCGACGTGGCCGCCCGAGATCTCAGTCTGGATCTGCCAGCGCACGCCCTCTGGCTTGTCCGGCTCGTCCGGGGTGGGCTCCTTCACGACCCACGTGCCCTCGACGTATCGGATCGCCTCCTCGTGGAACAGCTCGGAGGTCTCGATCGGCCCACCCGGGCGCCGCCCCTCGACCCAGGCGAGCGCGCCCGGGCCGCGCGCGGAGGCGCGGTAGGTGGTCGAGCGCTCGTCCTTCTCGATCCGGGTGCGGACGGAGTAGCCGACCTCCGTGGGGCTGCTGCCCGGGGAGGTGGTCCCGACGTGGACGCCCCACTGCTTGATCCGCGAGACCACCGTGCAGGCGGTCGGGGTGCGCCGGTTCTGCTCGTCGGCGTCGGTGGCGACGACCTCGACGCCGTCCGGTCCGTTGGTCGCGTAGGAGTAGCTGCCGCCGAAGGGAGTGATCTCGATGCGCCCGAAGCGCCGCGCCTTGTCCACAGCGTCGACGCCCTCCCGGGTGGTGAGGGCGGTGCGCCACTCCAAGACGTGCAGCCCGCCGGGGTCGAAGGACGAGCTGACCTCCTGGTCCCAGCCGACGATCCCGTTGGGGTCGGCGAAGCGCTGGACGGCGGAGACGACGAGGGTCACGGGGACCAGCACACGCCAGGTCGCGGTGGGGGCCAGCTCGTCACTCCCAGCCGACAGCTCCTCGATCTTGAAGTGCTCGTAGTCGGGCGGGCCCAGGGTCCAGACGACTTGGCCAGCGCCTGCAGGGTCTCGGATCAGGCGGACCCAGAGGGGGAAGCCTTGGCCCCGGACGCGCAGCCGGGCCAGGAACGCCCTCCACTCGCGCCAGAACGTCGCAGGGCTCCCGTCGGACGAGACGAGGCGCGCGCCCGGGATCTCCCACACCTCCCGGATCTCGATGACCTGAGGTGGGTTGGCAGCCTCCTTCCACACGGGCTCGAGGCGCGGCTCGAGGGGACCTGGGACGTCGAAGCGGAAGTGGCTCTGGTCCCCCTGGATTTCCAACTGCAGGGGCGGTGCTGCCAAGGGTCAGCTCCCGTTGGGGTGAGGCCGTGAACCTCGCCCCTTCTTGGGGTGCCGGGGCTTCTTCTTGCGCTTGGTGGAGGCAGGCTCCACCGTTGGAGCTTGGGTGGGCTCTGCGTCAGGCGGCGCAGGCGGCTCCTGCACCGCCGCGAAGATCCCATCGATCCTCACGCGCAGGCGGAGGAGTTCGTCGACCTCTGCACCCTGCACCCAAGCGCGAGGGATGAGGACGTCACGAACGAAGGCAAGTTCGCGGAGGGAGATCGCCTTGTTGCTCATGCGCATCAAGATGCGCAGACTCGATACGCGTCAACCTAGAGACGCGCGGGCGCAGTGCGCAGGCTTCAGAAGGGGATGCCCGGAGCACCCCCCTGACAACGCGGACACTTCCTCTGGAACACGTCGGAGCTGTTGGCGCCGTACTCGAACTCACAGCTCCGGCAGCGCAGCTTGTGCGCCACCTGGCAATGATCGGTACCCTGCGTGCCCCTTGTCCCGAGGCACTCCTGATCGTTTCTGTTCACGTAACCAATCTGGGTGGTGGGGCTCTCCCCATTCTCGAAGGGCATGGCGGCTCCTTGTTGCTCCAACGCGTTGCTACGGTTCTAGGCGCTACAGCAGGCGATCACTCAGCCTTCCAGTACGCGTCGAGGTCTTCGTAGTCGAACCAGTGCTCCACGATCGTCTCCGACCGGAAGGGACCGTGGAGGATGTATGGGAAGCGCGAGTCGTTGATCCTCTGCACGGCGTAGTGGTAGGCGTTCCCTTCGTTTTCGTTCTTGTCCACCTGCGGATTGGCTTCATGCACGAGCACGTCAACACCGGCCACGGCGCTGATGGCGTTCAGGAGCTTCGGCTGTTGGTAGCAGCCGCTCGCCATCACTCCGACTGTGTCTTCAATCCGCTGGAGTCCCGGGATCTTCCCCCAATGCTCCTTGGGGACTTCGTCGATTCCCCACCCCCCGATTGACCCAAGCATGTCGAACTGCTCTTGAGTGAGGAGCGTGCGTTTCGGGGGCATAGGACACCTCTTGCGCCAGAAGCTCGATCCTAGCCCGCCGTTCAATTTCCCGCTTAGGCGTCCTACGGCTCCAAGAGGGACAACGGGTTCCCGGCCTTCAGAAAGTCGTCCGGGATCGTTTCCTGGCCGGGCGGCTTGCTGTTGAGGTGTCCGCCGAGTTGCTCGGCGAGGAGCTTCTGGATCTGCCCCTCGCTCACGACGGCAGTCTCGATCACGAACTCGTCCGGCACGCCGGCCTGGTTCTCGACCCGGAAGAAGTTGCAGTCGAGCGTCCCAGTTGCCCCGTCTTGGGGCTGGACCCCTGACGACCAGTTGACGGTCAGCCCGGAGGCGTTGCGCTCGGTCGCCTGGAAGGGCGTGCGGATCGAGACGCCCTCGGCGCGGGCGACGAGGTCCCCATGCCCGCGGCTGGCCGAGCGGTAGAACGAGATCTCGAAGCCCGAACCGCGGTCGCGGACCTCCCAGTGCAGGACCCCGGCCTCGGTGTTCCCGCTGCGCTCACCGCTCGTCGTGACCTGGGTGTCCTGCAGGAAGTTGCGGTGGTTCGGGTCGCCGTCCTTGGTGTAGATCCGCTCCAGGACGAAGGGGCCGACGCCGTCAGGGCCTGAGAAGGACTGCTTGATGCGGACCCCGCCGAACGTGAACTGCCGGTCCTCGTCGAGGACCTTGACGGTGCACTCGAACTCCTCGGCCCCGCCGTAGCCGGTGTCCTGCCCGCGCGAGCACTTGAAGGTCCAGCGGGCAGGCGGACAGAACTCGCGGGGGGCGTGGGCGCCGACCTTGCCTTTGCCGCGGTTGCCGGGCGCGAAGACGGCGGCCTGGGCCTTGACCACCCGGCGGGCGATCGACTGCTCGCCCGCCACACTCTCGGCCTTCATGGCGCGGGAGAGGTCTGCCAGGAAGCCGACCCGGCGCCGGCTGACCGAGCCGCTGCCGTCGCGCAGGGGCGAGTCGGTGACCAGCGAGGTGCTTGTAGCGCGGAGGAAGTCGGCCCCTCGGTTGCCCAAGCGAATCGCGAACGCGGTGAACGCCTCGAGCATGACGAGCCGCGCGTCGCGGAGCTGAGCAGCCACGGACTCCATGGCCGCCAAGAACTCGTCTTGGGAGCGGACGTCTTTCTTGACCGAGCCGTCCCACACGCGCTTGAGGCGAACCGGCCAGTCGGGGACGGGGAAGACGCGCAGGAGGTCGGTCGCGTCCTCGGTGGCGTTGGCCGGCAGCTCCCAGGCGCCGCTGAGCCCGCTCCGGTTCAGCTCGGTGAGGGCGACCACGGTCCCGGCGTCGCCCTGGCCGCGCGCGACCAGGTCCTGGGCCGCGCCCCCTGGCGCGCGGTAGATGCTCACGGTGCGGGGGTCGGCGGCGCCGGTGACTCGCACGAAGGCGAAGCCCTCCTGGGAGGTGTTCACCCCAAGGTCGACGCCCTCCAGCTTCACCCCGCCTGGGACATGGTTCCCCTGGACGTCGTTGAGGACCAGGACCGGAGTGCGCTGGCGGGAGTAGCGCTCCTCCATGGCCTGCAGCTCGTAGATCGCGGCCAGGAACATGCCCGCGACCTCGCGGCCGAGGAAGCGGGTCCACTCGGGCTGGGTCTTGCGGAGGTCAGCCACTCGAGTCCTCCGGGGTCCACGCGCCCGCGAGCACGGCCTGGACCCATGCCAGGGCCTCCGCCTCCGAGACCATGCGACCGTCGAGGTTGCGGTAGTTCGCAAGGGTCTGCGCGATCACCTGCGGGAACAGCGGGCGGCCAGCGGCCTGGAGGCGCTTGAGCTGGAGGAACCATCCGACCCGCTCCTCGCGCCACATGAAGGCCCGGTCATTGAGGTAGCGCGCCAGCCAGGGGCCGAGGCCCGCGCCCAGCTGGCGGACGGCGTGCTCACGCTCGTGGAGGAGCAGCGCCTCCTGCTCCGCGCTGTCAGGCGGGAAGCGCTCGAGGAAGGCGTCCATGTCGGCGACGTAGACCCGGGTCCCGAGCGTGGTGGCGGTCGTGTCGGACACCAGCAGGTCGGGGCGCTCCACGACCTCGACGAGCGGCCGCCAGCGCTCGTCGAGCGCGTACGGGCTGGTGCAGCCGGCGAGCAGGAGCAGGGACGCGGCCAGGAGGGGTCGGGTCACTCGCGCTTCCTCCGACCCCGGACCAGCTCGACCAGGAAGGTGAGGTCGGGCTGGTCGGGCGTCACCACGCGGCCGGCGGCCTTCTGCTCGCCGCGGGCCAGGAGGGCCTGGAGGGAGGGGCTGGGCCTGACCCGGAGCGCCACGCGCCCGCGGCCGAGGAGGCGCACGTCAGCGGTCGGGACCGCGACGGTCCCCAGGAAGACGGCGCTCTGGGGTGAGAAGGATGGCCCGTCCGGCCCCGAGGTCAGGAGGACGTCGGTCATGACGCTGGGGTCTACCCGCACCGTGCGCGTCCGGGCGCTGGGGGCGGGAGCCGGGCACCGGACGTCGAAGGTCTCCAGGGGACGGCGCCCCCGGCGCAGCGCGCGGGCCATGTCCACGTCCTCCTCAGCGACGAGGCGGCCGTCGCAGAAGACGCTCACCTCCAGCTCGACCGGCGCCTGATCGGTGACGTCGTGGAACACGAGCAGCGCCTGGCAGGTGCGGGGCCCTGGCTGGAGCTCATAGGCGATGTCGTAGTTGGAGCCGAACCAGCGCGCAGGGTTCAGCGCGCTGCGCTCATGGAGGCGGCGGCGGGGCCCGAAGGCGAAGGCGAACCGCCTCCCCCCGCCGGCCGCCGCGCGCGAGTCGTAGACGGCGAACTGCAGCGGCGTCTCCAGGAGGGCCTCGAAGTCCTCGCGGGTCTGGATGGTGGCCCCCCGGCTGCCCGTCACCCCGACCCCGCCCCACGACCCGAGGACCTGACCCGCGTATTCGCTCACCAGGCGGGTGAGCGCCCGCTCCTGGCTGACCATGCTCGAGTACTCGGGGCTGAGCAGGTAGACGCTGAACCGCGGCGTCCCGGACCGCTTCCCCTTCACCACGAACTCGACGACCGCGAACCGCCGGCGCCCGCCGAGGTCGACGTAGTTGTTGAAGGAGAGGTCGAAGTGCAGGAGGGCGGCCCGGCTCCGCCGATCC
>Ga0209273_10002935_pt1 | contig 12349 bp, 11 predicted proteins | sample tdAd471_FD_187126 | JGI IMG/M metagenome (GOLD analysis project Ga0209273, IMG submission 187126) | Marine sediment microbial communities from the Atlantic coast under amendment with organic carbon and nitrate - tdAd47.1 (SPAdes)... | ecosystem: Environmental > Aquatic > Marine > Coastal >...
GCAGCACTTTCCGACGTGCCCCGCCCGACGACAGTGTCCATCCCGACCGATCCCGGCCACTGGATGTCGTCTTCGGACTTCACCAGCAACACGGCCTCATCGGAATAGGTATTGCTGTTGTTCAGCTTGATCCCCTGCACGCCGTAGATACAGTAATCGTTATAGACAGCGTTGTTCGAGGTGATCTCGAAACTGCCATTGGTCGCGATATCCGGTGTTGTGCAGGAGGTGACAAAGGCGCTGATGGCCTCGGCGCTGATATCCCAGCTTTGCAACACACCAAGCCGCAGCAGGAATGTCGGCAAGGCGTTGTTATTGGCCTCGGTCCGTTGGGCGACCACGCGCACAGCATTCACACCCTGGTTGGTCTCGGTAAAGGTAAGATCAGCCGTATTCCATTTGCCGAAGGTGATATCGTTGCTGGTGATGGCATTGCCAACGGAATCCGCCGTCAGGTTGGCATTGGCCAAATACATCACAGCATTGCGGACGGAGTTTTTACCTTCATTATCGACATTCGCTTGGCCAGCATTCTGCAGTTCTACCACGGCCGCATGGGCTGTGGAATCGGCGGCAATCTGCAACATCGCCCGCACCCGGCGGGCATTTGTGCTGTCGAGTGAGAACCCAGCGAACCAAATGACCAACACGCACACGGTTAGTGCAAGATGGGTCATCGTGCCCCGTTCATCCGAAGCAAAACGATTGACGTGTTTTCTCATATAACGGGTCACGGCCTTGTCCTTCCGCCCCTACTCGTTTCGCATCGTCACCGATGCATTGATTTGGAAATCCGACGAGTCCGTCAGGCTTCCGATAAGCGCGACATCCGTCACCTGACGTGAAATTGCTACGGTCACGTCGGTGCCGCTTGTCACCGTCACGGTATATGTCTGGGAATCCGAACCGAGAACGGCCAGCGCCCATTCGTCGGCGGCGTCCGAGGCCAGTTCACCCACCGAAACACGGCGCGCGGTTTCCCGGGCAACTTCCCACATCTGGCTTTGGGCAAAAAGAACACGATTCAGATCGAAAGAACCGACGATGATCCCGGCAATCAACGGCAGCCACAGAACGAACTCGAACGTCGCGTTGCCGTCTTCTCGCTGTAGGAACCGCCGTAGCATGATGCTGGTCTTCTCCCGGTGTCGAATGCAAGGGCCCGGGAATCGGCGCCCTCGCGCGTCTTGTGAAACAACACCTCAATCTGGGCGAAAATTTGAACGTTGAGCGGAGGAATAAAGGCATTCTCCCAAGATGCGCATCCCCCGGTTGTATTTTGGAAAATGACCCAAACTGATCGCATTTTCGGCCTTCTATGGCCGCATTCTTTCAACAGTTTCGCGCCTGCGGGAACGCTCTGGCGGGGCGCCTAGCGATCAGATTCGCGACGGAGGACACAATGGCAACCATACGCAAAATCGGGTTATCCTTGGCTTTGGCGACCGGACTCGCAACCGCCGCCCCGGCTGAGGTGGTCATGCTGGGATCGGTCGCGGATTTCAATCCCTACAACTATCTTGACGATGACGGCGAACTGCGCGGCTTCGAAAGCGAATTGGCGACACTGATCTGCACACGCGCCGGATTGACCTGCGAATGGGCGCTGGAGCCATGGGAAAACCTGATCGACGCGTTGCTGGAGGACGAGTTCGACGTGATTTTGTCCGTTCTGCAAATCACGGCCGAGAACGAGGTGATCATTGACTTCACCGAGGAATATTTCCCAGCCGACCCAAGCGCCATCATCGCACGCGAAGGCGAAGGCCTGCCTTTGGCCGGGTCGATTGTCGGAGCCCAGGCGGATTCGCTGCAGGCTGGCTATGTCACCGAACAGGATTGGACCCTGTCGGCTTTTGAAACCCCCGAGGAAGGGATCGAGGCGCTGAAAAATGGCACGATTTCCGCCTTTGTCGCCGATCAGGCCTATCTCCAGACTTCGGTCGACCAGACCCCGGATCTTTTGGATTTTGTTGCCACCGAAGTGGTCATCGGTGGCGGGATTGGCATGGCGGTTCGGGAAACCGATCCGTCCCTTCTCAGCCAGTTGAACGCGGCGCTGGCCGCGCTGAAAGCCGACGGAACCCTTGATACGTTGATCGGATCGTGGTTCGACGGCCGCGACCCCGGCTATCGCACAGCGCTGTAGCGGGTGGAAATCGGGCAAGGAATTTCATTTCCTTTTTGTTCGTAATCCCGTGGTAGGCTGAATGGATTGACCGGTCGCAGCACCGTGAGGGATCCATGAACACACAATCTGAACCAAGTTTCCGCCAATCAGTCGACCTTATGTTCAATCGCGCCGTTGCGCTCATGGACATGCCACCCGGGCTTGAGGAAAAAATCCGCGTCTGTAACGCGACCTATACTGTTCGGTTCGGCGTGCGTCTGCGCGGTCAGATCCAGACCTTCACCGGATACCGCTCGGTCCATTCTGAACATATGGAACCTGTCAAAGGTGGCATTCGCTTCGCGATGAGCGTGAATCAGGACGAGGTGGAGGCGTTGGCCGCCCTCATGACCTATAAATGCGCATTGGTCGAAACGCCCTTTGGTGGCTCAAAGGGGGGGCTTTGCCTCGACCCGCGTGAGTATGAAGAATATGAGCTGGAACTGATCACCCGCCGCTTTGCCTATGAACTGGCCAAGCGCGATCTGATCCATCCCAGCCAAAACGTGCCCGCCCCGGACATGGGCACCGGCGAACGGGAAATGGCGTGGATCGCGGACCAGTACGCCCGTATGAACACGACCGATATCAACGCACGCGCCTGCGTCACCGGCAAACCTCTGAATGCTGGTGGCATTCAGGGCCGGGTGGAGGCGACAGGCCGCGGCGTTCAGTATGCTTTGCGTGAATTTTTCCGCCACCCGGCGGATTCCGCCAAGGCTGACTTGACCGGAACACTCGACGGGAAGTGGGTTGTTGTTCAAGGGCTTGGGAATGTCGGCTATCACGCCGCGAAATTCCTGTCCGAGGAAGACGGCGCCCTGATCACAGGCATCATCGAACATGACGGCGCCCTTGTTCACGATGGCGGGCTGGACGTGCAGGCGGTAAAAGACTGGATCGCGGAACATGGCGGCGTCCGCGGCTGCCCGCTGGGGCAATATGTGGAAAAGGGATTAAGTGTTCTGGAAAAGGAATGCGACATCCTGATCCCCGCCGCGATCGAGGGTGCGATCAACATGCACAATGCCCCCAACATCAGATCCAAACTGATTATCGAGGCCGCCAATGGCCCGGTCACCGCCGGCGCGGATGAGATCTTGCGCAACAAGGGCGTGGTCATCATCCCCGACATGTATGCCAATGCCGGCGGTGTCACGGTCAGCTATTTCGAATGGGTCAAGAATCTCAGCCATATCCGCTTTGGCCGAATGCAACGCCGCCAGGAAGAAGCGCGCCACCAACTGGTCGTGAATGAGTTGGAAACCCTGTCGCACGATCTCGGCAAGACCTGGACCTTGTCCCCAGATTTCAAGGAAAAATATCTGCGCGGCGCGGATGAGCTGGAACTGGTCCGCTCTGGTCTCGACGACACGATGCGTGCCGCGTATCAGGCCATGCGAGAGGTTTGGCATGGTCGCGAAGACGTGCAGGACCTGCGTGTCGCGGCCTATCTCGTCTCTATCGACCGGGTTGCCAAAAGTTATCGCGCCAAAGGGCTTTAGGGACAGGGGGCACCGACGCAACCGCGTCTGCCCGTCCACCCAAGACATTCGGATGATCTGACGCGCAACCAAATCTTCAACAGCTGCGCAAACCCTGATCAGCGTGGCGCGAGGATATCGTCAATCACGGTGGAAAATCCGGTTTCCGGGACGTCCGCCATCGTATCCTCAACCGCGTGAACGCCAAGGGCGGTTCCCCCGTCGCGCGCAAGCTCTGACTTCATCGCCTGATCCGCCACTTTGTCATAGGCGTCGGCCAGTGCGGTTTCCCTGATCGTCCGATAAAACTCCGCCAGCGAGCGGTTGCGCAGGGCAAATAACAAGAGATCATCCCGCGCGCCTTCCTCAGCGTTGACAATGGCCGCTTTCAACAAGCCCTCAGCCCGCATGTGATCACCCCGGATCTGCATGATCCGCGCCGCCTGTCCCAGGATCACGCCATATTCTGGCAGGCCCGTTTCACCGGACTTTCGGATATCGGCAATGGCAAGCCGGATCAGGCGCTCGGCTTCGGCCAGATCGCCTTGCCGCAGCAATGCCCGCGTGGTCACAAGCAATGCCCCACGATAGGCCTCGCCCCGATTGGCCCCCAAATGCTCGTAGGTCTCGATGGCCTTTTGGCCTGCCGTGGTCGATTCCGCCACCCGTCCAAGATCACCCAATAGATTGGCCAGTGCTATGTTGGCCTCGGCGCCGTACAGGCTGTCTTTGCCGAACATGACCTCAATGACCCGCACCCGCTCTTCGGTCCATGACCTTGCCAATTCGTAGCGCCCGGTGATTTTTGCCAACAGTGCGAAATCCTCAAGATCGTCCATGTAGTTAAGGGACGCTGCGCCATGGAACCACTTTGCCGCGTCCAGGGCGCGCGACAAGGTGGCGTGTGGCACGTCATAAGATTTCATGGCCCAGCGTGCTTCCAACTCGAAGTGAAGCGCCAGATAGATGGCCTTTTTCATGCCAAAGCCACGCGCATTGGTGATCGGGTAACGTGCATCAAATTCGGCGCGGGACAGGCCACGCTCATCGCCGAAGTTTTCCCGCGCAAGGCGCATCACCTGGTCCGACAGGCTCAACGCGTAATCGTAGTGACCGCGCGCCAACCTAGCGTCGAAATTCGCCTTCAGCCGATCAAGCTCATCCTGAAATCCGGCATGCGCCGATCCGGCCGCCAGCAACAGAGCAAGCGAAACAGGCGCCACCTGGCGGGCCGCCGTTCGTAATCGGGTGTAAAACGGTTTCACGTCGCTGCTTTCTAATGCAAAAACGACACACGCTGTGGTTGTTTTGCCGCTCCTGCACACTACTCGTTTGGATTTGCTGGAATTTTCCAATCATTTTTCTGGGTGAACAATACCACAGATGCCGTCCAAATGGGGGTACGGATTTCCCTACCCCTCCGCCCAGCCTCCTCCATGCCCAAAAAGATGACCTGACGTCATCTTTCGACGGATGACATATCTCTGCGCCGCACCTCATAACCCGGTTCTTCCGGCTCCTCATCGACCATCTCTGCCGGGAAGCCTGGTGCAGTGATGTCGAGACCGGTCGCCTCTTCCAGCCGACGAATGATGTCGTCCGACTGTGCCCGTTCGCCAAAACGCGCAATCCCGTCATTGAACACCTCGATCAGGAGGGGAGAGATTTCCAGCGGAACGCCAGTGCGGTCGGCAATCGCCTGGAACAGGCCAATATCCTTCTTCACAAGGTCCATGGTAAAGGAAATGTTCCGGCTACCGTTCAGGATCACCTGGCTTTCCGTCTCGTGAACAAAGGAATTTCCTGACGAAATCCGGATCGCTTCGAAAGTCGTGCCAAGGTCCAGCCCCGCCGCCTTCATCGTAACCAGCGCCTCGCAACAGGTCAAAAGATTGGCCGTAGCCAGGTAATTGGTCATCACTTTCAACACACTCGCCGAGCCAAGCGGCCCGGTATGAAGCACCCGTCGTCCCAGCGTGGTCAGCAGCGGCAGGATCCGCTCAAAAGTCGCCCGGTCGCATCCCGCGAAGATCGAGATGTTGCCCGTCGCCGCCCGGTGGCATCCGCCGGAGACCGGGCAATCCACCGCCGCTCCGCCAGCCTCGATCACGGCCGTTCCCAACCGTTTGACCTCAGCCTCGTCGGTGGTGGACATCTCCATCCAGATTTTGCCTGTCGTGACATGCGGCAACATCTCGTCCATGACCGCAGCCGAGGCCGCCGGCGACGGCAGGCATGTGATGACCACGTCCGCGCGCTCCATCATATCTGCGGGTCCCTTGGCCGCCTCCGCCCCGCAGGACACAAAATCCGCAACAAGACGCGCGTCCAGGTCATAAACGACCAAATCCGCGTCATTGCGCAACAGAGATCCTGCCAGTTTGCCCCCGACATTTCCCAGCCCGATAAATCCGATTTTCATGGTCTCTCCTGTTCATTTCCGCTTGAGGGTGATGGGCTGTCCGGCACTACGCTTGCTGGTTTTCGACATGGCGGGTGTCTTTTTTCACTTTTTGTTTCCAAAAAGGAAACAATCTTTTTCACGACGGCCTACTGTTTATCGTTTTGCACGGCATTACATAGGCCCCATCAGAGAAGGAGCACCCCCATGTCCATCCGCCCCGTCAAAACGACAAGCCTAGCCCAACCCACCATGGAGGGGGCCGGCGTGCATCTGCATAGAGCCTTTGGCTTTCACGACCCGTCGATGTTGGACCCGTTCCTGTTGTTCGACGATTTTCGCGGCGACAGCCCGGAGATGTACCGTCGCGGCTTCCCCTGGCACCCGCATCGTGGCATCGAGACGATCACCTATGTCCTTGCAGGAACGGTGGAGCATTCCGATTCCATCGGCAATCAGGGACGACTTGGGGCGGGCGATGTTCAATGGATGACGGCCGGTCGCGGGATCATGCACCAGGAGATGCCGCAGGGAAACGCGCGCGGTCAGATGCATGGGTTCCAACTTTGGGCGAACCTGCCCGGGTCGCTGAAAATGACCGAGCCGCGGTATCAAGATGTGCAGTCTGGCGACATTCCCGAGATCATTGACGATGACGGCACTGTGGTCCGGGTTATCGTCGGAGATTTCTGGGGCAAGACGGGGCCGGTCGACGGCATTGCTGCCGATCCGCAATATCTTGACATTTCCCTGCCCGCCGGGGTCACCAAAACCTTCCCCATGGACACGTATCGAAAGACTTTTGCCTATATCTTTGAGGGAACCGCGCGATTTGCTGATGCGTCTGATCCGACCGGCGTGCGCCTTGAAAAAGAGGTGGCCGGGCAGGAAGTGAACATCCGCGATCTTTCAGGCAACCGCACGCTTGTTCAATTTGACACCGGCGACAGCATCCGCGCGCAAGCGGGCCCAGGGGGGGCACGGTTCCTTCTGGTCTCCGGCAGCCCGATCGAAGAGCCCGTCGCCTGGCATGGCCCGATCGTAATGAATACGCGGGACGAACTGGTCGCTGCATTTGACGAATTGAAGAACGGCACCTTCATCCAACCCGCCCATTAGGGCGGCGTACCTGCCACGGTCAGAAGAACTGGACGAATTGCAGCGAAACGCTTTGTCCAGGGCCGGAAAATATACCGGAACCGGTGGCTGTCTCACGGCCGCCGAAATCGGTACCGTCGGCACCAAACGGCTGGAAGACACTGAAAACCAGGTTGGAATTGTCACCAAGCGTATAATTCGCCGAAAGCGAGGCAAGAGCCGAACCGTCATTCGCATTGATCAGAGCATTGGGCGCAAGGCTGAAATCCTGGCCCAGTTGGATCGAACCACCCAGCGCCAGATAATCAACACCCGTCAAAAACACCTGCCCCGTCGACAGGCGCTTGGTCAAACGCGCTGGCAACCCGGCCAGCGGTGTCGTTGCCGCGACTCCGAAACCGTTATGATAATACTCAGCGAAATATGAGATATTCTTGCCAAAGGCCGTGCCGAAATTGGTGATATTGACAAGCCAGCTTGGCACCCGCCCGCCGCTGGCGAGATACCAATCGACATATTCCGCATTCCAGGACGCCCCGCCCAACGCCCCGGACAGAGTCAGGCCATAAACATTGTCGCCCCGGTCCTTGGCCAGCATCAGCGCCGTTTCGACCGGGCCAAGCTGCGCCCGCGCCCGAAGTGCATAGGTGCTGGCCGAGATCACAGCCGGGCCACCAAAACCTGTGCCACGCGGCACCACGATAGCCTGGATATCAGCACCCGAATCGAACAAATACTGGGCATAGAGCATATCCGCTCCGGGTTTATAGGCGGTATCGGTGGCATTCGGGCTGAAGGGCGCCACGATATCCGACGGGTGAAACACCAGCCCTGCCCCCCATGTGATTGCCTGCCGGCCCAGTTTCAGAACCATGTTCGGGCTGGACCAACTGACAGACAGACGGTCGATTCTGTTGGTAACAAGGACGCTGCCGGACTGACTTAGGGTTTGGGTCAGGTTGAAGAATGTGGCCGGAACAGGTGCCGGATAAAACGGCGCCACAGCCGCGCCATAGGCCAGTGTGTCGCCCGTCACAACGCGGACATGGCTGGCGACATCGAACCGAAAATCACCGGCAGTCCCCTGCCACATGAAGCGTGCGCCACCTGAACCGGCATTCAAAACCGGAAATCCAACGCTGCTGTTGAGACTGCTGGCATCGGACCATTGGCTCGTCTGGGCATAGTCCATGCGGATCCGAATTGGGTCCGCCACCGATTGGGTCGCCGCAAGGATCAGGGCACATGCGGCAAGCTTAACTGCGCGTATCACTGGCAACCCTCCCATCCAGCAATTCGATATGACGGCGACTATGTTGGATCACCCTTGGATCATGCGTGCCGATGACAAAGGTCGTGCCACGCTCGCGGTTCAGTTTGTGCATCAGTTGCACCAGTTCTTCGGTCGATGCGGAATCGAGGTTTGCCGTTGGCTCATCCGCCAGCACGATAGAGGGTTCGGACACCAGCGCGCGGGCCACGGCCACCCTTTGCTGCTGCCCGCCCGACAGAGCCGAGGGCCGCCGCGTTTCCATGCCGCTCAGACCGACATCCGACAGGATCTGGCGGGCGCGGGCCTTGCGTTCATCTCGCCCGATACCCTGCAATTCCAGCACAAACTCGATATTCTCCTCAGCCGACAGGACCGGAATGAGGTTAAAGGCCTGAAAAACAAAGCCAACCTTTTGCAGGCGCAAATCTGATAAAGCAGATTTCGACAGGGAGCTTAGCCGCTGACCCTCGATCTCGACCTCGCCGGAACTTGGCCCATCGAGCGCCCCAATCATGTTCAACAGCGTCGACTTCCCGGACCCGGACGGTCCGGCCAGGGTCGCGAAATCGCCCGGCATTACCTCCAGATCAACGTCGCGCAGCGCATGTACCGCCAGATCGCCCTCGCCGAACACTTTGCAGACCTTCAGGCATTTCACAATTGCCTCTGCCATCTTCAATCCTTCCTACCGCGCTTGCCGCATCGCTTCGACCGGGCTCGCCTTTGAGGCTCGGCGCGCAGGCCACAGCGCCACAAGAACCCCAAGACCCCAGATAATCACCGAAAACAGAATAAAGGCGGGCACGTCATATTCCGGGTACAGAACCTGACCACCCTGGAACATCTCCATCCCCTCGGCAAAGGCCGACAGGTCAACCCCGTCATACATCGCCCAGATCGTGACGGCCGCCATCACCATGCCGATCAGTACGCCCAGACCAATCAACAGAACGCTTTCCAAACTGACCATGAACAGAACCTGCCGGGGTTTCATGCCCAGTGCCCGAAGAAGCCCAAATTCATGCGTTCGTTCAAACACGGCCATCAGCTGCGTGTTGACGATGCCAATCGCCATCATCGCAAACACGATGCCCAGCCAGATATAGATGAAGCCTTCCATGAAACTGTCCGAGGTCGCCAGAAAGGCCGATATCTTTTTCCACGACCGCACGTCCAGTTCCGGGGCCGCCTCGGCCAGACGCTGGGTCTGGGACTCCAGCGCGTCTTCATCGGCTACGACATAGACGATCTGGGCGACCTTATCGCCGACATTTAGGAAGTCCTGTGCTGCGGCGCGGCCGGTAAAGACATAGAGATCCTCGGTCCCTTTATCGGCATCGAACAAACCGACCACATCGAAACTCCATTCCGACATAGACCCATCAACGTTCTGCGACATCAAAATGACCCGGCGTCCCAACCCGGTTTTCAGCCGATCCACCAAGTGAAGACCCAGAACCACCGAGGCGTCATCGGCATCGGTCAGATACCGCCCCTCGACCAATTTGCCCGGGATCGAAGATATGGTCTTCTCGGTTGCGGGATCGACGCCGACGATGGTGACCGGCAAGGTTTTGTACTCGCTCTGCACCACGCCGGGCACCTGCAATCGGGTGCCCCAGCCCTTGAACCCTTCTGAGGTCAGAACGTCCCGCAAGGCCTGCGTCGGCGGGTCCATCAGCAGATCGACATTGGGATCGTCGAGATACCCTTCTGCATGGATCTGCCCCGAACCGATCAGTAGGTCCAGCGTCGCTTCCTTACTGCTTTCTCCCCAGGCCCGCATGAACGAGTTGAAGAACAGCACCGACCAAAGGCCAATCGCCACCACGATCAGTGTGATGATCGTGCGACGCGGGTTGCGCCAGAGGTTCCGCCACGCGAGGGGGCCATATATCCGTATCGTTTCCATCACGCCGCCATCGCTGAGACTGGTTCGAGCGACAGGGACCGGCGATACGGGATGACCCCCAATATCGCAATCGCCGCCACCATCACGCCCGGCCCGGCCAGCACCCGAAACGCCGTCATCGACGGGTACATGCGCGACGGCAGGCCAAATTGCGCATAAACCTCTTCCATGCCCTCAAAGGCAATGCCGACCGCTTGGAAATACCCTGTCAGTGCCATCCCGAGGATAATGCCGATCCCGTTGCCGATTACCGACAGGAAAATCATTTCGATCCAGACCATACGGCCGATCTCGGCCGGTTTCATGCCGATGGCGAGAAGAACGCCGAATTCTCGTGTTCGTTCCAACACCGACATATATAATGTGTTGAGGATGATGAAGACCACAACGATCACCAGAGTGCCATACATCAACAAGGCCGTGGACATATCAAAGGTGATTGCTTGTTTGATTCCGGGGACCAATTCACCCCAGTCGAGATAGACGAGATCATGTTTCGCCGCCAAAGCGCGCAGGTCGCGATCCGCGCTTTCGACATCGCCAAGGGCATCGCCGGTTATCGCGACAACACTGGCGCCGCCATCCATGGCAAAAGTTTCCTGAAAACGGGACAACGGCATCTGCGCAATCTGCCGATCGATCTCTGGCACATTGGTTTTGAAGATCCCGACAACTTCCAGTACATCCGCCGCGACCGAACCGTCCCGACCGGATCCCAGCATCGTCACCTGATCGCCGATCTGCATGCGCAGGTTCCGCGCCAGCCCATCCCCCAGAATGATCGCGCCACTATCGTCGGGCGTCAGGGCACGGCCCGTCTGCACCATGCCCGACAGGGTGGAAATCGCGGATTCGCGCGCCGGATCGACGCCGACAATCGCCGCGGCAAACGTGCGTTCGCCCTTGGCCAGCAGGCCAAACCCATTGGCCCGCGCTGTCGCTGCTGTGATCCCGCGTATTGTCTCGACATCGGCAATCACCGCTTCGGGGTCGGCGATGGCTTTTTCCAGTTCAGGGTCATCCTGATATCCGGCGACCTGAAACTGCCCGAAGCCGTCGCTGATCCGAAGCATGCTGGATTTCATCGTGTCATAGGAACCGAACTGAAAGCTCAGCATGAACACCAACAGCATCGAGGTGAACGCCATCCCGATCAGCGACAGATAAGTCCGTACCGGCTGTCGCCAGATATTGCGCCAGGCCAGCGCGGCGATCATGGCTCAATTCCTCGGGTTTTGGAGGTTTGACTGGGTAAAGATATAGGCCGGGATCGACAGGTTGAACTTGGCCGATTTGGTCGTGACCCTTGTATAAGTGCCAGGCTTGTCATCGCTTCGCATGGTCATCACCGTCGGATAGGGACGCCCGGCCAGCGTGGAAATCTTGTCCGCCTTCATCTCGCGCACCCGTTTTCCTTGCTGGTCGAAATATTCGACCTTGTACAACACCCCGTCCGCACGAACCGAGATCACCTGTTTGCCCCAGACAATCGGCTTGCCGCGTTTCGGAACGGATTCAATGACATAAAGTTTCTTGCCCCCGGCAGAACCGGTTTTGATCAGCTTGTGCGTGTAATCATCCACCACTTTTTCCGAACGCGACAGGTCCTCGTAACTGAAATCGGAACCCATCCAGCTTTGGTTGAGCGCGCTGGCCGGCAGTTTGATCACCTGATTGAGCTTGGGGTTGAACACATAAGTGCTGTTGCCCAGTTGCAGCGTCGCATTGCCGGCATCGCGGGCCGGCGCGGTAAAACGCACCAAGGCTTTGTCCGTACCTTGCGTCCAGCTTTCCATGGTCAGGCTTCTTGTGCCACTTGACCGTTTAATCTCCATCGAAACAACGGCATAGCTGCTGTCGGCACGCCAGTTTCCAAAGGCCGATTTCAGGATAGCGCGGGCATCCTGAGCCACCACCGGCGCCACCATTAAGGGCAAAGCCAAAACAGCCAAGAAAAATCTCAGTGACAAGGTTCGGGTCATAAGGCTCACCTTCCTATCGGATCACGCCC
>Ga0209273_10002936_pt1 | contig 12348 bp, 11 predicted proteins | sample tdAd471_FD_187126 | JGI IMG/M metagenome (GOLD analysis project Ga0209273, IMG submission 187126) | Marine sediment microbial communities from the Atlantic coast under amendment with organic carbon and nitrate - tdAd47.1 (SPAdes)... | ecosystem: Environmental > Aquatic > Marine > Coastal >...
AGATTGCCATTGGCACACTGTATTGCTACATCGGCACCACTTGGATTGTATCTATCGTCAGAATAGGTATTAATTGTGTAACTTGCGGCAAGGTTAGTCAGGTTTTGTGTCAGTGTTGACGTATTTCTCATATTCGAGCGCATTCTGTCCGCGATATCGATTGCTAAAAATGTCGCTTCGCTTCTCGAGGAGGCACTGTAATTACTTCGTATACCCTGCGCCTGCAGGGTTGCAAGACCGATCAAGCCAATTGACAATACCAGCAGCGCAATCAGTAATTCGAATAAGGAGAATCCTCGTTGGGAATTAAATTGACCTGTATTACCCAATTTCATTATGGACATGCTGCCGTCCCTTCTTTTAAATTAACCCTGCCAGTAGCGGTAATATCAATTTGCCGAGACTCAGCAGTATTAGCATCCGGCCGGCACAGCTTGAATGTCTCAGAATTGCCACCGCCATCTCCGTTGGCTGCCCCATTGCTATCATAGCGAACCCAGTTATTAAAATTCCCTTGAGAGGCACGTAAGGTGAAATTAGCATCTAATCCTTGGTTTACATGCAGAACAGCGCCCGCATCAAAACCAGCATCACGATCAGCATCAGCAATAACCAGCCAGCCGCTTTCCCAATTGGAGCCGTTGGTGCAGGTTGCCCGATCAGAACTCTTGCACACAAATACGTTAATGCCTCTTTTGACTGCTTCACTACGTGCCATATTCAGATCCGCGATAAAGCGAGCTGATTGTGTCGCAGTTTGGTTATCACGAATCAACTCAGTAAAGCTCGGAATAGCCACGCCGATTAGAATTGCCGCAATCACAATAGTGATCATAAGCTCAATAATTGTAAAACCATTGAAATAATGTATCGCAGACTTTTTATTCATAATCCATTTCTAGCAACAATTCGTTATTATTTCCTGCTAAACCAGATGAGCGGCTATAACCCGAAGATAAACGGCTCTGAATTAAGTCTTAATTTCTCCGATCTTCGGACGCGCGGTTAACAGGCATTTCACCCAGTATAGCCAACGAATAGCTTTTCCGTGTAAAAAATACGGCTATAATCCCACGCTATCGATCTCCCTTAGGCGCTTACCCTATCCAATGGATTTATCCAGTATACAACCACTTCTCGATTGGCTTAATTTGCACCAGCAATGGGTGGCGGCGGCTATTGTTTTTATCGCATTTTTGGAATCACTCGCGCTGGCAGGCGTAGTTATTCCTGGTGTGCTGCTCTTGTTCGGCGCAAGTGCAGTGGCGGGTAGTGGGGCTTTGAGCCTCTGGCAAGCGCTCGCCTGCGCTTTCGTCGGTGCGGTGATTGGTGATTGCACCAGCTTCTTTTTAGGCAAGTCGTTGAAACAACGCATCAAAAGCATTTGGCCCTTTCGTAAATACCCAGAATGGATTCACAACGGCGAAGTGTTTTTTAGTCGTCACGGCGGAATGAGTATTGTCATTGGCCGTTTTGTCGGCCCGATTCGCCCAGTGGTCCCTTTAGTGGCCGGTATGCTGAATATGCACTCTGGCCGTTTTATCTCAATTAACCTAGTGTCCGCGCTCGGCTGGGCGCCAACCTACGTCATTCCTGGCTATTTGTTCGGAGCCTCTGTGCATTGGGGGTTGCACTTTCCGGAAGGTTTCAACCGTTTGCTATTTTATACCGGCGGCATTGCCATCGTTGGTTTTCTAATCATGAAGCTCAGCCATTGGCACCTAAGCCCTAAATCTCGACTCTATCAAAGCATACAGCACTGGGCTGAGCGACAGCATCATATGCGCTTATGCTGGCACTGGCTGGCAGAACCACGTGATCAATCACACACCTTCCCACTCACCAGTCTGCTGTTGCTGCTAGGCTCGATTAGCGGCTTTGCTCTGCTCGCCTACCTGGTCAATGCCACCGACATGTTAACAAACCTGAACCAGCACATATTCTATTTCTTCCAATCGATCAAACACCCTTGGCTGGATAATGCTTTTGCGATCATTTCTATGCTGGGAGATAAACACCATATCCGGATAGTGGCTGGCATCTTTGCCCTGTGGTTATTGTATAAGCGGCATTATTCAGCGGCGATTATTTGTGTGGCGGCGATCTTGATCACAGAAAAGGTCACGCAATCACTCAAACATAGCTTTGAAATTGCCCGCCCTATTTTGAATGAGGACGGTTTGCTCTCTCTAAGCTCCTTTCCGAGCAATCATGTGACGCGTGCTACGGTGTTATTTGGCTTGCTCGCCTCCTATACTGCACAGGAATTTTCCCATCAGCGCCGCTGGTGGATTTATGGCATCGCATTCTTGCCAATGCTGCTGGTGGCTGTTGCGCGCTTATACTTTAACCAGCATTGGCTGACGGACGTCATCGGTGGGTTTTTAGTAGGCCTCGGCATTTGCGCCATCAGTCGCATTGCGTTTAGTCGCTTTAATCGGCGGGCGATTGTTGCTGACGCTAGCTTTCTAGTAGCGCTTTTAACGGCGCTAACCGCCTCAGCTGTCTATCTGGCATTGCACTATGGATAGAGATCAGCCTGTATCAGGTTTGAACACCTTGGAGTGATTTCAGCAGTTTATTGAATACGCCAATGCGCATTGGCGGCTCATTAAGTTCCAGCAAGTACTGTTTCTCTCTGTCACTAAAGGGCATCAAACCCGACAAACACCAAAACAGCGAATTCAGCTCACTCTCATCAACACTGAGCCCCAGTTGTTGCACCGCCGGGTGTTGACGCAGGGTGGTTAGTAATTCCAACAAAGAATCGAGCTGTTCGTGTTCGAAAACTGGCGTTTCTTTCAGGCGCTCCACTTCTCCCAACAAGAGACCGTCAGACTGGGTTTGCGCTGACTGAATCATGACTCTGGAGACTCCCTCCACCGTGATTCCTAATAACCCGTTATCCAGCTGCTTCCAGTCAACGATTTTTGCTTCGGTGCCGACTGAAAATATATTGGCGACCGAACCTACTTCCTTGCCTTCATTAATCAAAACAATAACGAAATTCTGCTCTTGTTTCAGGCAGGATTTCACCATTTCCAAATAACGCTGTTCAAAAATTTGCAGTGGCACCCGGCAACCGGGAAACAGTACTGTGTGGAGTGGAAAAAGCGGCAGAGACAACATCGGACACAGCACAGCAGTTTATTAAGTGGATTCTAACAGCTTAAGCAGTTTGCCATGAATACCTTCAAAGCCACCATTGCTCATAATCACAACGTGATCGCCCTCCGCGAGCTGTTCACAAAGCGACGATATAATAGCGTCGGTACTCTGATATAACTTGGCCTGATTTTGGCTGGCCTGGACGACATCCTGCAAATCCCAATTCACCCCTTGGGGTTGGTACCACAGCACTTGATCCGCTGCACTGCTGGCGGTGGCAAGCTGACTTTTGTGAACACCCATGCGCATGCTGTTAGAACGAGGTTCGATAACCGCGAATATGCGCTGAGAGCCTACCTGTTTACGTAATCCATCCAGGGTGGTAGCGATAGCTGTTGGATGATGCGCGAAATCATCGTAAATAGTGACGCCGCGAACCTGACCAATTTGCTCCATGCGTCGCTTGACGCCTTCGAAACAACTGAGTGCAGCTATCGACTGTTCCGGCAACACACCCACATGTCGCGCTGCCGCAATCGCCGTTAGGGCGTTGCTCATATTATGTCGCCCGCTATGCGCCCAACGCACCACTCCGACAGATACGCCGTCGTGCAAAACCTGGAAGCGGCTGCCATCCTCGCTCTCAGGTTGCACCTTCCATTCAACGACGGCATTTGCTGCCAGTGAATAATGTTCCACCTTTGTCCAGCAGCCCTGGCTTAATACCTCGGCGATATTCTGATCCTCAGCTGGCGCTAGAATCAAGCCCTCACTCGGAATAATTCGTACCAGATGATGGAACTGCTTTTGTATCGCGGCCAAGTCTTCAAAGATATCAGCATGATCGAATTCGAGATTGTTTAGAATGGCTGTACGCGGTCGGTAATGGACAAATTTAGAGCGTTTATCAAAAAAGGCAGTATCGTATTCATCTGCTTCAATAACGAAAAACGGTGTTGCGCCAAGGCGAGCAGAAACATCAAAATTCTTCGGCACACCACCGATCAGAAACCCGGGCGACATACCCGCATAATCTAAAATCCAGGCGAGCATACTTGAGGTAGTGGTTTTGCCATGAGTACCAGCGACAGCGAGAACCCACTTATCCTGTAGTACCTGTTCAGCCAACCATTGTGGCCCGGAGATGTAGCGGCGGTTTTGATTAAGCATAGCCTCCACCGCTGGATTACCACGCGACATTGCGTTACCGACGACCAAGACATCCGCATGCTGTCCATGCTCAGGGGCATAGCCTTGCATCAAGCTGATGCCCGCTGCCTCCAGCTGCGTGCTCATTGGCGGATAGACATGTTGATCGGAACCACTAACCTGATGCCCCTGCGCTTTCGCGAGAATGGCCAAGCTGCCCATGAAGGTGCCACAAATACCAAGAATATGTATGTGCATGGATAAATGCTTACTCTTACGCTAATTTTATTGAACAATATTATGCCGATCATAGACCACAATTGATAATAGTTTTAGGAATCCTGCTACCTCTATGCTGCTGAATACGACACCATAAACTGATTTCCGCTGAAAGCGCACAATTTCACCATGCATATCCTTAACGAATAAAGTATGATCCCGCCCATTATTTATAGATGATGTTTTAAAGATTTCAGGAGCACGAAAGATAGCACCATGGCCAAGAACGCTTTTTATGCCCAGTCCGGCGGTGTGACTGCGGTAATCAATGCGACCGCCTGCGGCGTAATCGAAACAGCAAGACAGTTTCCAGAAAAAATTGGGAAAGTATTCGCTGGCGCGAACGGTATTTTAGGTGCGCTACACGAAGACCTGGTTGATACGTCCATTGAGAGTAAAGACTCTATCGCCGCATTGCGCCACACCCCCGGTGGTGCCTTTGGTTCCTGTCGCTACAAAATGAAAGATTTTGACTCGCACCGTGCGGAATACGAGCGCTTAATCGAAGTATTCAAGGCGCACGATATTGGTTATTTCTTCTACAACGGCGGTGGCGATTCTTCCGATACAGCCTACAAAGTATCACAACTTAGCGAAAAACTGGGTTATGAGATTTGCTGCATCGGCATTCCTAAAACTGTCGACAATGACCTGCCCTTCACCGATAACTCCCCTGGTTTTGGTTCGGTCGCTAAATATGTCGCCGTGTCCACCAAAGAAGCCAGTATGGATATCGCCTCCATGTGCGAAACCTCCACTAAAGTTTTCATCATGGAAGTAATGGGCCGTCACGCAGGCTGGATAGCCGCCGCTGGCGGTTTGGCCGCCACCCAAGCGGGTGATCCGCCGCATATTATTATTTTTCCGGAAGTGCCTTTTAATAAACCCGCCTTTTTAGAAAAGGTAAAACAAACGACCGTCGAAAAAGGCTATTGCGTCATTGTCATTTCCGAAGGCGCACAATATACAGACGGCACCTTCCTCGCCGATGCTGGCAGCAAAGACGCCTTTGGACACACGCAATTAGGCGGAGTCGCCGCGACGCTGGCGCAAATGATCAAAAAAGAACTCGGTTTGAAATACCATTACGCCGTCGCCGATTATTTGCAGCGTTCAGCACGGCATATCGCTTCAGGCACAGACTTAGAACAGGCTTATGCCGTCGGCAAAGCGGCAGTGGAACTGGCCCTGGCCGGTAAAAATGCCGTCATGCCCATTATCGTACGCGAACCGGGCACGCATTATGCCTGGCACATTGAAGATGTTGCATTATCAAAAGTCGCGAATGTGGAAAAGAAAATGCCGAAGGAATTTATCTCAGCAGACGGCTTCCATATTACCGCTGCCGCGCGCGCCTACCTAAGCCCTTTGATTCAAGGCGAAGCCTATCCGCCCTATGAAAACGGTATTCCCCAGTATGTGCAACTGCAAAATCAACGGGTCGAGAAAAAGCTACCGCCTTTCACGACAAAATAACGCCAAAATTGGTATTCCGTGGCGCAACATTTTATAATGCGCGATCGTTTTCGCACCCCACATAATAGGAAAGAGCAGCATGAGTTTTAATAGCGTACCCGCAGGCAAAGAACTCCCTAACGACATCTATGTCGTGATAGAAATTCCGGCTAATAGTGACCCGGTTAAATATGAGATAGATAAGGATTCCGATACGCTTTTCGTGGATCGCTTCATGACTGCCCCGATGTTTTATCCGGCAAACTATGGTTATATTAACCAAACTCTAGCAGACGATGGTGATGCGTTGGACGTACTGGTCGTCACGCCTTATCCCGTACTGAGCGGCTCAGTCATCCGCTGTCGCCCTGTCGGTATTCTCAACATGACCGACGAAGCGGGAGAAGACGCCAAACTGGTGGCCGTGCCCCATGACAAGCTCAGCAAACAGTACCGCGACGTGCAGGAAATTTCTGACTTACCAGAACTGCTGATCAATCAAATCAAGCATTTCTTTGAAAACTACAAAACCTTAGAAGAAGGCAAGTGGGTGAAAGTGGAAGGCTGGGCAGATAGTAGTGCCGCAAAACAAGCCATTCAGGAAGCGGCTAAAGCCTACCAAGATTCACTCTAAGTCGTTATCTCGCACATGGCTACTCCCTCTCCTCTTGGAGAGGGCTAGGGTGAGGACTCACCTATTCAGAAATCAAAAAACTCCTGAGCTGATCACTCAATCCCTTGCAGGCGTTCGCCTTCACTCGCGCCAGTAATGGGATAGGCACCACGATCGCCGGCATATAAGAGGTGCCCTTCGCATCCGCCTTAATTTTGCCCACCGTGGTCATATTCTCAAAATCCCAGATTGCCGCTTCGTAAAGTGATTCATTATCCCAGGTGCCAAAACCCAGACAGCCCGCACCACCCGGACCAATCGAACAGGCAATAGAGCCCGCCGAGCTAGTGGTTTCAGTCGAACCATCGACCCAGATAATATAGCGAATTCCCATATCAAAAATACGTTGAGAAATGTTCTTTTGCTGGAGCAAATTGTGCAGCCCATCAATACGTATCGGGGCAGTGCGCGGTTCAAACCAGGGATAGAGGCGGTCGGTAAACTCCTGCTCGGGCACCACTTCCAAGCTCGACCTCCCCTCCAATGAGCTACCGACACACTGGATAAAATCAATTTCAGTGTCATAGTCGCCTTTGTGACGACGCCCCAACACCACTACCGATTCATGATCTTCGATCCCGGTATAGCCCTGTCGGGTTTCATCAATGTTGGTCGTAGTGCATCCAACGGCCAGCAATAAAGTAGCAGCCGCCGACATCATCAAGGAGTAGCTACTCCTTATTTTGCCCCTATAAGATAATTGCCTCATAACCTTACCTCACTGCGCTCTTATCCCCACCGCCATCGCCTCATCTGGCATCGTTTTTTCCGGCCTCACAATCTGCGTTTCAAGCCAGCGCTGTAGTTTGGGTAAACGGCTAAAGCTGATCGTGAAATACGCTCCAGCATCACGCAAGGCAACAATTGCGGCCTGCTCCAGGGCTTTGTCACGTGACTTCATGAAAGCTGTGGGTGTTTTACCATAAGCCGGTATCGACCAGTCTAATATCGGATCGCCGCTGGGGGAATAGAGTTTTATTTTGTACTTGACCCACACCTCAAACACTTCTCTTTTGGTGTCACGGGGTACCGTAAATTGAAGCTCTTCAACCTCTGGGGCGAGTACCGCGTTGAGCTGTAAGGGCTTATCCGCTGTCGGTAGGCTCGCTAACTCAGTCGTGCGCACAAAAAACTTTTTAAATAAACGATTAAACAGTTTTATCTGAGTAGGACCAGTAGTAATTCTATGTTCAGGGGATTTTTTGTCTGCTTTCTCTTCATGGCTAAACTCGCGGAACTCTTTCGAGTAATAAACCCCCATGTGCAAGGGTAGCGGCTCAACCAGTGGTTCAGGAAAATCACTTTCCACCACCACATTGGCGCCTCCGCATCCGCTTAATATCAGAATAAAAAGCCACGCTGGTAGTCGAGACACATGTATTCGAGACATAGTTGGTTAGACTCTTTTTTGCTGACGGGTTCCGGGAAGTAAGGACTGGCCAACACCTCCTTAAACACTATAGTACTTCTAGCTTATCTTTGAAACGATCATTAGCTCATTCTGCCGTTTCGTGTCAATGGGGTCAGACTCGATTGATTTTAATTCTTGCCTCTCGATACACGGCTGATTTCCTATCTCCGCCTCTCGGTGATACCGTCGCTCTTCGGTTAAGCTGCTGCTCTATTTTTTCCTTAAAATGGCTGCTCCCTAATACCCAGGCCTTATTGGTCGCCTATTTTGATTTTACTTTGATTCAAATCAAGTGCCCGAAATCTTATCCTTTGACCATCACCATTTACCGATAATCCCGCAACCCCACAAAAGTCCCGCCATTGCGATAGGTCAGCTCTCTCATCAGGGTAGCAAATCGGATGCCCGTGGATTGAAAACTCTCCTGGCGGGCAAACTGAACCGGAAAGCCGATGGCGTGAATCCGCACCATTCTCGTTCCCTTGTTATTTTCCCGGTTGATACGCTCAACGATGTTGATAACATTTTCGATCGATTTGCCGGTGAACTCATCGCCGAACACATAAATACTGATTTTTTTATCCTCGGAATAAAATGACCGAATCGCCTGGGTGATACCTTCCACTGGGCTGCTATTACTGAAAGGATTCCAGGTTCGCAGGCGCTGAATGATTGCTTTCCGCCGGCCTGGGCTATCAGGTATCCATTGCCCTCGATAGCGTGAAAACATGTAATCGCCCATGTCGTTCATTACTTGAATGCCTTTGACTTCCGGATAAATATTCAGGGTAGCGACCAACTGCTCCTGTACCTTGTCCCAAGCGTAGTTAAACATACTACCGGAAGTATCAATAACGAAAATAATGTATTCGCTATCCACCGGAATACCGCCTATTAAATCACCTTTGCGGGCGAAACCCTGGCCGAGTAAGCGGCGCATTTCTTCCGTTAGTTTTTGACGCGCCAACTCCAATTCGCCCAGCACTTTATCGTTGACACTGGCCTCCTGCTTTGACGCTGCATACTGCGCTTTAATACGGGAAAGATCACCCCGCAGCCGCGCCACTTTATCGCGCAACAGCGATAGCTGTTCATTTTTGACGGTTAAATCCCGATTAAAAACCTTGGTTTCGCCACGAATTTCAAATAGCTTGGCCTGTAGATCCGCCACGACTCCTTCGAGATTAACGGTAGAACGCTCAAGCACGATGGGCTCAACAATTTTAGTAATTATCAACAGCAGAATAATGGCGCCAAAACCACAGCTGATTACATCTAAAAATGAAATACTACCGGTTTCTGTTTCGCGGCGGCGATTGCGCATCATGGCCAGTCACTCGAAGGACTAAGAAAAGAACCGCCAGTTTCCATTGCCAGTTTCCAAAAATATGAGGCTGCCATCGGATCACCTTCGAGCGGCATGAGAATCACATTAACCGGAATTCCTTTGGGCAATTCATCAATTGCCTCTTTAAATAATTTAGCTCGCTCTCTTCCAGACACATTCCCTTTCGTGCGCAATTTGCGCCCCTGTGTCGGTAAGCCATCAGTAATCAGTACTATATTGTCCGGCAGGGGCGCTAATTGGCTCACGGATAAAAACAGCTTTTCCAAGCTGGTGCCCTGTTCCGGCACTAACTTGCGCAGAGAACTAACCGCCGCCTCAAGCTTTTTAATATCTTTAATTTCCAACCATTCTCCTTCACTGCCCGGAATAGCTGCCTTGACGCCAGTATTGAAGGTGTAGATTTGGTACCAACTGGCGACCGGGAACTGGCTGGTGAGCCAATTGACCGTTTCTAGGGCGCGCTGCCATTTGGGGGAGTTCAATTTCACCTGGTCCGACATATTGCGGCGCCGAATAATGTTCACGATACTGTGATCCAGCATGCTGGCGGACGCATCCAGCAAGACCAAAGTACGGTTACCCCCGAGTTTTAATCCGGTGAGGTATTGGCGATCCCCATCACCGATGATCTGGCGTATTTTCTCCCCTTTTTTCTTTTCGCCTTCGGCTTGTAAGCGTTTTTTTTCTTCTTCCAGGGATTGCAGGTCGGATTTAAGCTGATTCAGGTGTTCCTTTTGCGCCAGCGTGTCCTGACTGAAAAAAGCTAACTCTAATCGACTTTCCTCCACTTCTTTAATAATTCGGTTCGCCAACCCTTGGGCTTCCGCCATTTGTTGATCAGCCTCAGCGATGGTATTACGCACTCTGACCAAGTTGTTTTTACCTTCAAGCACCTCCTCCTCCAATAACTTTACTTCCGCGAGCTGCACTTCATTAACCTGCTGTGAATGGACATTGGAGGCATGATCAATCATCAAAAATATCAGCACGACCGCGCCAAATCCGCAGGACATGATATCCAGAAAGGAAAGGTTGAAGGTACTAAAGGAGCGTTTACGGGCCATGCGCGCGCCGCTTAGACAACTCTGATCAGCGATAGCCTATAAGCTTGGTCACCTACCAACAGCTCATCGCCTGTCCGCAATTGAGACCTTTGCTCCACTGCCGACTCATTCAACTTGAGTGGGACATCCGTTGCCAGCCTATTCAAAAATAGCTCTTTATCCTGCCAGACTAGCGAGCAGATAACGACCGCCAATTGCGCTCGATCAGCGGTCACAACAACCTGCTGATCCGTCGCATAGCCGACCCACAACTCTTGGCTAAGCGAATAGGCCATATGACCAGCTAAAATATGTGTCGCGGCGGCATCCTTTTCATTCTTAATCGCGGGCACGGCAGGTTGGGTCGCTTTCGCTACCGGATTGTGATGCGAAGGCAAAGCCGTGACGAAGCTAAGCGGCTGGCCGACACGACGAATCGATGTCATATTTTGTTCGCAACCTTGGCAAAAAGCCTGGGCGCTGACTACCTGTGCCGTTGGGAAAAGTGTTTTAATCCCTGGCAATTGCGCTAGGCGCTCACTGATAAGAAGCAATCCATTGGTATTAAATTCAGTCAGGGCAGTGGTTAATTGTTGATAATAGGCATTCGCTCGCTCAACCACCTGTGTTGGCAATAAGCGCGCTTGAAACCGATTTGCGCCGGACTCAATTTCCAACAACACTTCCTGGTCCTGCTCGATAGCTGCCAACCAAAGCGGCAGCTTGCGATAAAGTGCTTGCTCCGTCACAGCACTGTGCAGTGGATCGAAGCGACACTGTTCAATAAAGACATCGGCGACGAGCTGAACCCAACGATCATAGAGTTTCGCCAACCCCATTCCCTTTACCGGCAGTACTTTACTGCGGTTAATCTGATCACCCACTTCCAAACGACTAATCACCGCTTCATGTAAAAAAATATCGAGGTATAAGGTCGTCTCTTGCAGCGGATAAACCGACGCGATCGCCGCCGCCGTATCGACCAGACCAACGGCGGTTAAAGGACTTTCTTGCACGACCCCCAACAACAGAGACAATTGCTCTTTCGAATAGCTACCCGGCACGGCAAACACCGCTTCAGCCGAGTCTTCGAGCTGTTCAGCAATATGTTTCAAGTGGGCGTGCACGAGATCCGCATGGTGGCGATAATAGGGCGTCGGATGCGTGAGAGGGTCTAAACTGAGGCGATGCCAGAACTGATTATGGGCACGCCGAGGATGCAGGCGTGCTTGATTATAGGCTGCTTCACCGACCTCTATCTGGGAGTCTTTGAGCAGGGCATAACCGGGGCTATGTAGCACAATCTCACCCGCAGTAGCCACTTTGATATCCGCATCTGACAGCTCAATAACATAGGTCACCATAGCTCAGCTCTCATCGAACTTGCAGATAACGCATTAAATGATTATCGCAGTATTTTTGATTATCCAGCACCAGCCGTTCCTGCAACAACTGCACCTGATGCAATAAAAACATAATGATGATACTGATAACCAGCGCCACAAAGGTCGAGTTAAAAGCCACCCCCAGGCTAGCGGTTACTCCCGCAATATCGCCCTCTACAGCGAGATGAGCTTGGCCGAGTGCTTCACCAATGCCACGTACGGTGCCGATAAAGCCGATTGAGGGAATCGCCCAGGCGATATAGCGAATCATCGACAGCTCCGAGTCCAGGTGATCCGACTCATTTTCACAGGTTTCTTTGATCGACGAGGATACATTTTGAATGTTGCGTGTTGAGCTAAAACGTTGCAATGCTGTCAGCAGTAGTCTGGCCAGCAGAAATTCTCGCTGCTCTGTCGGCAGCGCCTGAATTGGTCGCAAGTACTCACGGGCATCCTCCGGTAAAATATTCATGCCTTCTGAAACCTGGATCAGCTCT
>Ga0209273_10002940_pt1 | contig 12319 bp, 16 predicted proteins | sample tdAd471_FD_187126 | JGI IMG/M metagenome (GOLD analysis project Ga0209273, IMG submission 187126) | Marine sediment microbial communities from the Atlantic coast under amendment with organic carbon and nitrate - tdAd47.1 (SPAdes)... | ecosystem: Environmental > Aquatic > Marine > Coastal >...
TTATCAGTTATTTCTACTTGGTTATTCTCAACCATAGCGTATATGGTTACTCGTGCGGTACATAGATCATCTTTGATGTCGTATATTCTAGAGATTGATAAGTGTTCGTAGTGGTCGTGTAAATAGATAGTTGATTTAGATTTTTTCATGTGTATATAGTTTATAGTTTATAATTCGTTTTGTAAGTTATCTAGGGCTAATTGGTAACCATAGTTTTTCGCTAATTGTACTAGTAATAAATCCATAGATCCGTTATTCGCAGCGGTAAATCGCTCTAAGTACTCTTCGGTAGGTGTGGCAACAATACCACGATCTAACATTTGTTGTTGGTCATTTAACCACTGTTGTATCTTTGATACTTTTAATTCTTTAGTCATAGTTATTTTAATTTAGAGTTAAACATAGTCATTGTAGGTCTGATTTCATCTAGTATAATACCACATGGATCATCTAGTAGTTCGTAGCATTCATCGAATCTAGCGTCTAAGAATTTAATTTGAGATTTGCTGAAAGCAGGGTTGATTTGGGTTAAATCATCTTCAGGGTGAACAAAGGGGCAAAGGTGTTGCATAGTAGTTAAAAACTGAATAGCTTGGTTTTTTGTAGTGATCATATTTATATATTTTTAGATTCAATTATATTATCTTTAGGTGATCGTATTTAATCTGCAACATATTCTTCGCCATACGATGCCCACCCGGTTTTATCTTGAGCACTGAAGTATGCCCACATACACTTATTAATAAAGGTGAATTTGTCGACCGAAGCTTTCTCGATCGGGAAGGTGTATAGCATAGAGTCATAAAAGTTTGTTAGGTTAACATCACTGTAACCCCACTTATACTTAAATAATTCATAGTCTCTAGAGTTATTACTACCTTGCATAAAATTTAATCCAACTACTTTAGCGTTAACATCGTATTCGATGTAACACCACCGATCATCTTTCTCTGAGTACCTATGTACTACCGTTCCTAAGTTTTTTTCTTTGTTTTCCATAATTTAATATTTATATACTTCGTTAATTAAGTCTTCGATTAGATCTTCTTCAGTCTCGCCGTCTTCTATAGTACAATCAATTTCTACAAATTCTTTAATTCTTTGCTCGATTTTTTCTCTGCCTTCGTAGAAGCTTTCGAATTTAAAGTGATCTACAGTATCTTCATTCCAGTTATACTTCATAGTTATTTTAGTTTATTTTAATTATCCTTCCCACTCCATGTGAGTTATTATTCGGTCTTCTAAGTATTCGAGATCTTTTATTTCCTTCCAACTTAATTCATCTACCACTATAGAGTTTATTACTCTATCCGCACCATACATTTTTATTAACTTCTCTATTGTCATAGTCATATTATTTACAGTTTTTATTGTTAAATTTCATTAAGTATTCTAACCTAGCTTTTTGAGTGGGTATTAATATTCTACTACCATCTTTATTTTTTAAGTTTATTTGGTATTGAATGTGGACCGGGTAGTAGAACCCTATCCTTTTAGTTGTAACTCTAACATAACCGCTTGGGTAAGTTGAACCTGTTCTACCATCACTCAATTTAAAATGTAGAGCTCCACCGCTTGTTACTTTCTGTAATTCCATAGTTAATTTAGTTTATTATATTTATAGTTTATTTGTTATTCAATTATATTATCTAACGGTGATCGTATTATATCTGCAACTACGACAACCCATTTTTAAGTGCTTACAAGTGACTACAAACACTTAATATTAATATTAATCTCTTAAAACCTGTAGTTTACCCAAAAAACGTGTAATTATATATATATTTTATAATACTAGTTCTTTAAGTGTACTTTAATTACTCTAATTAAATATACACTGTAGTCTTATAGTTAGTCTATGACTACACTACTCTAGTATTACTTAACTAATCTTTAGTTAATTTAGTTACACTAATGGGATCTACTCAAATTTCTACATCGATCTTATTAACAACAGTTACATTGATTCCAGGGTTTACCGTTTCTACATGTTTCACCCATAATTTCATTTTCTTCTGTATTTTCCATATTTACATGTTTCTATGTGAAGTTACTACATCGATCAGTGCTTTCACTGCATCGTCTACACTTTCGTTATCTCCAACTTCATAATCTACATTTACAAAATTCCACATTTCCTGATATAACTCTTCAGCATCGTCAATTAAGTAAGATTGGTTGTGAAAATATTCAATAGTTTCTTCATTGAAATAGTAATTAGAGTTTTTCATAGTTATTAATTTATTATTATTATTTAATTTATTATTAGTATTATTTGTTATTCATATATATTATCTGTAGGTGATCGTGCTCCATCTGCAAAATTTTTAAATATAAAACTCGATCGACCAACCGAACCGGTTCTACTCTAAATGCTATACGCGGTGCTATACACGCTTTTTACCGCGAAGTGTGGACTGAACATACCTATGCTATACACACGCTGCGGTGTGTTTGTTAGATCAAAGACTAAAGCCTACTTTTCAGTAGACTCTAGATCAATTATTTCAGCTAAGTGTCTTACATTAGTCGGTAAGTTTGTACTTTGAGACCAGTATTTTCTTTTCAACCAACAAGCTTGGAATTGTAGTTTCGGTAACATTGCTTCGAGAATTTCATCATGATTGTAAGTAACTTTTTGATTTTTATTATTTATAAAAGTTATTATTTGATTTCGATTCATCCAAGATTCTCGGACTACAAAGTTCTTTCTAGTTATTGGAGGAAAGATCTTTGCTTTTTCTTCGTTTGACATTGATTTTAATGCATTTGATAAAATTTCATTTGTACTCATAGTTATTAAATTTAGTTATTATTAATTATTTATTTGATTCACTTATATTATCGGATCTTAGTCTTGTTCCGTCTGCAAGAATTTATTTATTATATTAATTTATATTTTAAGTATTGTTGATCTAATATTTTAGTTATTTTTTCTAAATCTTTTGAATTTATTAATATATATTTTTTATATATTTTTATAGAAATTGATTGATTAAGAATTAATTGAATTGTTTTGAAATTTTGATTAAATTTTAATTTTAACATTTGATATATATTTTTGATTCACTTATATTATCTTAAAGACGTCGTATCCCGTCTGCAAAAGTGAGATGTCATACTGACATGACATAGTGTCATAATGCTATACGCGGTGCTATACACCTTGCGGTGCACGCACGGGGTGGTTAGATCGCGGACCAGAACCGATCGCGCTGTTCATCCGTTAACCCGATGAGGTTTTCCTGATCGAACATTGCTTTACATATATCAGTCCTCCTGATCGATTCGTTGTAGGTTTCCGTGACCTGATCCCAGGCCTGTTGATTTGTTAGGGTCATACTATTGTATTAGTAGTTCGTTAAATTTCCTGATAAAGGTTTCGTGTTCTGACTTGGCACGTTCGAGGTCTTCTTCCTGACTCCAGGTACGGATCATCCATTCCGGGTTGTCATGTTCGGGGTATCGTTCTTCAAAGGTCTTCATTAGTTTCGTATTGCAGATCCAGCCGCGGATCCTAGGTTAGACATTACTACGTTGATCTTGTTAATTGTTTTCATTAAGGTTTTCATAAGTTATATTATTATTTGTTATTCATATATATTATCTACACAACCACGTACACCATCTGCAAAACCTCCAGGCCGAAGCCGAATGGACGGGTGAGGTTCTCGGATCCATACCCATATCCATACCAGGATCCAGGCCGGACATAGCCCTGAGGTTCACGGTCCAGGCAACGGAGTTGGACGTCGGACGGACGGGTGAGGTTCACGGTCAGTAGCCATGCCTAGTCTACAAAAGGCAAAACCCCACGCCAAAACGGCACGGTAAAGGCAAAAGGTAAACGCAAAACCCAGAAATAAACGGGGGACCGGGGAAAACAAAAATCGTTTCCGTAGAAAAAAAGTAAAAGAAAATAGGTATTTAGCCCTATACCTCTTATTATGCAATAAAAATTTCACAAAACCTGTAGCTTTTCAAAAATCTGTGTAATTATATATAACCATGTAATAGAATGTAACGAAAATGGCGGCAAAACAGAAATTAAGTGCTAAAGCTCGCAAGGCCAAGGCTATAAGAGACAAGAAGTGCGCTATGACTCCGGATAGAAGGGCTAAAAAGGCTCATGCGCAGCGTGAAAGGCGTGCTGCTAAGAAGAAAGGTAAGAATGTTGATGGTAAAGATTGGGATCATAAGGATGGAAGATGGGAAAGTATAGCTCGTAACCGTGCTAATGATGGTAAGGGTACGAAAAGAGAGGGTAAAAAGAAATATAAGGTACCGACTCGCAGAGCGTAAGGTATATAAGACATAAGGTAGTGGTGTGCTTGTACAATGTAATTTAATCAGAGTAATAGAAATTTTAAAATAGAGTCGTATTAAATACATAGACATAAATGGCAAGAATTAGTACATACCCTATAGATACAGATGTTGTAGGGACTGACATACTAGTAGGTACTGACGTCTCCACAGGGAGAGCGGGATCCACTAAGAACTTTACGGTAGATTCACTTAGTGCTTACGTAAAAGAAGCTGTAGCGGTAGCTGGGCAAATGCGTTATGAGTATACAGCGGCGGTTGAGGGTTCGCTTGGTACTTTCTCATTACCTACAGGAGGTGTAAATAATAAGTCCTTTAGCGCTATAACCAGTATTGTTATTGCTGTGCAGGATAAAACTCCCCAGAATGTAGTTAAGTTTATAGAGTACATGGTTGGTTCGGATATATATATAGGTAAGCAAGATGATATATCTACTTTTGGTCATTACAAAGTAACAGCTTACGCAATAAGACCGGCTAAATCAAATTTCTATGATCTTACATTAACTTTCTTAGGGGGTAATGGAAGTTTGCAAATAGGTGGTATATATGAAATTATAAATTTCGTTAAAGCAGGGGCTGTGGGTGATTTGAACTTCACATTCACTCAAGCGGTAGCTTCTGCAACTTGGAATGTTGTGCATAACTTAGGTAAGAATCCTTCGGTTTCGATCGTTGATATAAATGATCAAGAAGTGTTTGCTCAAGTAGATTACATAGATACAAACAGTTTAACAATAACCTTCTCTAGCGCTCAAGCTGGTAAAGCATATATGAATTAAAACCCAAAGATAAATTAAAACAAAAAATAATGGCAGTACAATTTTTAAATGACATCGACTTAAATCAAAACGAGTTAATCGATGCGGTAATCGAAAACCAAACAGGAGACGCCGGCGCAGGCACCGGTATCCTTGGACAACTTTACTATGATACAACTGATGACGTATTAAAAGTTTGGACCGGATCAGCTTGGACATCTGTTGGATCTGACACCTACACCTTAACAGGAGTGGGTAGTACCAATACAACAGCGAAAATAAGATTAAGTGACGGAGACCCAGCGAACAACAATGATGTTTCGTTCACCGGAACTGGTAGCGTAACCGTTACTCAATCAGGTAACGTATTAACAATTAACGGCGCAGACAATGGTGTCACACAAATTACGGCAGGAGCTGGTATAACTGGTTCTAACCTATCGTCTTCAAATCCAACGATAGATGTAAATTACGCGGGATCGGATAACGTTATATTAGCAGCTGGCGATGGTGTTACGACACCAATCACTGTTGCCTCAACAGATAAAATAATTATAAATGATGTTAGTGATAGTGACAATGTTAAATATGTAGAAATATCTCAGATCACCGCGGCAATTGGTGGAGGTACAGTTACAAGTGTAACAGCTGGCGATGGTATGGTTCAGACTGGCGATTCTGGAGTAAATCCAACATTAGATGTTGTTGGAGGAGATGGTATACTATCTTTAGCAAACAATATAGAAATTGATTACACTTCCACAGGTATTATAAACGATGCTAATGATGGAACAGGTGTTACTTTAGTTGATGCTGACGAATTCTTATTCGAAGATGCTAATGGTGCAGCAGGCACAGCAGTAAGGAGAGGTACTCTTAGCCAATTAAAAACTTATATAGGGGGAAGCGATACTACATACGATTTACTTACGGCTCCAACCGGTACAGCTATTAGATTAGATCCCAGCACTGGCTCTAACGACGATGTAACCATATCCGGGACAGCTAACCAAATAGCAATGTCTAGAATAAGCACAACGGAACTTAGAGTTGCTTTAACAGATGACGTAACAATAACAGATGATTTAACTGTTGATGGAATAATAACGCAGAGTCAAACTGGTGAAATAAATACATTTGCAAGTGAAGTAGCTGTACCTACATCAACTTCTTCTGGCAATGCTGTAAACTTAGGACAAGTACAGTCTTTAATCGCTGGGGTAGGAATATTCCAAGGAGGCTACAACGCAACCACTGGATTAACTACTGACCTTTCAAGTAATGGATCATTAGACGGAGCAAGTAACATTGAATTAGATAAAGGGGATTATTTTGTAGTAACTGTTGCGGGTGGAGCTTTCTATTCAGAAACACTGGAGGTTGGCGATATGATTTACGCTAACCAAGATATAACTGCTAATTCTACACCGGCTCAAACTGTTTACACAGTTGTTATACAAGATGAAAATATTGCGGGCTCTGGTTCAACCGACGGAGGAACTCAAAAAGGTGTCGCTGGGTTTGATTCTGCTACATTTACAGTTTCAGCTAGTGGTTGGGTACAATCTAAGGTATTTAACGGAACTCAAGCAGGTGTTGTGCCAAATACTAGTGGCAATAGCGCTTCAGTGTTCTTAAATGGACAAGGTGCTTTTACTACTCCACCAAACTATTATGTTACTACAGCATCCTTTGATGATACTACTGGGGTTTTAACAATATCAGGTAATAATGCAGCTGTAGGAGATACTGTTGACTTAGATGGTAGATATCTAATTAATAACCAAACAATAACTCTTTCGGGAGACGTAAGTGGCTCAGGAACTACATCTATAACTACGACTATTACTGCAGATGCTGTTGAGGCTAGTATGCTTAACGACAATGTTATTTCTGGTCAGACTGGTACACTTTCAACTACCCCGGCAGGTACAGATCAGCTTTTAATATCTGATGGTGGGACTATCAAGAAAATTAACTATTCTGATTTAATAGGTGGTGCAGATTCTGGAGTAACAACTGTTTCACCAGATACAGCTAACAGCAAATTAGGTATAGCTGTTGCGGATGGCTCGACTGCGAATCCTAAAGTTGGTCTAGATATAAATGGGCTTACTTCGGCAGTACCTGTTGGATCTGATACAATACCATTCTATGATGCAGGTACTAACAAGAAGACTACGGTATCTAACCTGACGGCAGCTGTGCAGACAGCAACGTCGAAAGCGTACACTATAGCGTCGGGAGAAACAACAGATGACTTAACTTATCCGTTCACTTTAACAGCAGCAACTATTAATGATGTAATGGTACAAGCGGTTATAAGCTCTGGAGTTAACGCGGGAGAAACTGTATTTTGTGATGTAGACAGAATATCTACAACAGCATGTAGAATTACTTTTGGATCAGCTCTTACCACCAGTGTTAGGGTTCTAGTTCAGAAAATAGGATAGTAATAAGTAATTTAACAAGCCCTCTTTAACCAGGGGGCTTATAATTTAATAAAGAAATATATGAAGTTTTTATCTGATATAGACGTAGAACAGGGGGCAGACGCAACTTTTGTTGATAATGCGAAAGCTTTATTTGGAACAGGTAATGACCTACAAATTTATCACGATGCAGCGAATTCTTACATTGATCAAACTGGCACTGGAAAAATAATTTTAAATACTGCTTCTACGGGTATCAATGTACAGTCTGGAACAGGAGAAACAAGATTTACAAAAAGTGGAACAAATTCCGACATAAAAATTGATGATTCATCTCAAGTAAATAAAGTTGTATTAAAATCAAGTGGAGATTCGTACCTGATCGGAGGCGATGTTGGCATTGGGACGACTGACCCTCTCTCTAAACTACACATAAAATCTGGTACAAGCACAATACGAACTGCTGTCTTTGAATCAGAAGCTAGCTCATCTAAGATCTCTTTTTTAGATAGTGCTAACACGGTAACAAATCGTGAAAACCAAGTTATGATAGGGTCTGTTGGAAGAGAGATGCAGTTTACAACTGGCGGTGGTATTAGGATGACTTTAGATATGGTTGGTAAACTAGGCTTAGGCCCATCAAACTCATCTCCTTCTGAGATTTTAGATATTAATGGTAGTATAAGAGTTTTTGAGGCTACTAACGGTGGAGAAATATACATAGAAGGCAGTACTTCAAGCAGAAAAATAGTTAAATTAGATAACACCTCTGATAAAGGTTTAATTACTTTAAATAGAATTGACACAACTAACGTAGCTATTAGTTCTGACTTTACTGAACATGGGCATACTTATTTTAATGGACTTAATACTAACCTAGGTGTAGGAAACACATCCCCCTCACAAAAACTACACGTAACAGGAAACGCTAGAGTAACAGGTGCATATTATGATTCTAATAACTCAGCAGGTTCTAATGGACAAGTATTAAGTTCTACAAATAGCGGAACTACTACAGCATGGGTAAATGCGTCAAGCGGTGGATCCATTGGCGGTTCTATAGCTGATAACCAAATAGCAGTTGGTGCGTCTACTGCAAACTCCATAGAAGGATCTAGTGATTTTACTTATACAGGATCTGTTTTTACAGTTGAAGGCAGAATGGTGCTTAGTGATGACTTAACAATCACTTCTCCTAATTCTTTTATAGGTAAAGACTCGGGGTTAAACGCTGTTGCGACTTCTGCAATAAATAATATTGGTGTTGGTAATGATTCTTTAAAGGCCTTAACCACTGCGGACTATAACACAGCTATAGGCGCTGGAGCAATGAGAGACACGGTTACTAATCGTCTTAATGTAGCAATTGGAGCGTTTGCACTTGGTCAATTAAATGGATCTGGAAGTGACGAGTCTTCAAACACAGCAATAGGGTATTTAGCAGGTTACTACTATGGTTCTGGAACTGACAGTTTAACAGATTCAAAAAATAGTATTTATATAGGTGAAACCACTAGACCGCTTGCAAATAACGCAGAAAACGAAATAGTTATAGGAAGAGGCGCTATAGGCGGAGGCAGTAATACAATTACACTAGGTAATGGAGACATTGATACATTTAGAATACCAGGACTAGGATCAACAAATGGGCATGTTCTTACATACAGCACCGCAGACGGTGGATTTATTTTAGCTGCAGGTGGCGGCGGCGGAGGTGGAATTGGCGGTAGCATAACCGCAGGTCAAGTAGCTTTCGGAGATACAACTAGTGATGAAATAACGGGCTCATCCGCGCTAACTTTTACTAGCTCAAACACTTTAAAATTAGATAATGGGGGCTCTACAGGATCAACCCCAAATTTAGTTTTGAACAAAGGATCTTTTGGGACGAGTAAAATTTTAATGCAAAACGCGGGTACTACAAAATTAGAAATACAATGTGACAGCGCCGATGACTCAGTGGTTACAGCTTCGGGTCGTTTAACCTTAACAGCCGGAGGAGTTACTCCTCATGTAATAATGGCCTCTGCTTCTAGCTCTAATGTAGGTATAGGTGTAACATTGCCTACGAAAAAATTACAAGTTGCCGGCACGATATATAGCTCACAAGCTTCAGGAGAAGTTATGATCGCAGGAGATGCCCAATTTTTGACTAAGTACATTACAATCAGAGCGGGTTCTAATTATGCTGCTAGATGGGGATTACAGGCAAATGATGATCTGATCACGGATGGAGTTATGATGATGACTTCCGCTAAGCCTATGGTTTTTAGAGCTAGTACAAGTGCAACTATTGCTGGTAATACTTTAAGTCATCTTATTATCAGGCCTGCATCTTTTGATGGATCAGCAAATATTGGAATGGGAACTAATGACCCTCAATCTAAACTACAAGTTGCCGGTGGAATTCAGATGGCTGATGATGACGCAGGTACTGACATTAGTACTAAAGCGGGCACACTACGATACAGGGAGGTAGTTGTAGCGGGAACTGGTAACAGTAATAGTTACGTACAAATGTACATGAGAACGGGAGCATCGACGTATGACTGGACAACAATAATTAGAAATAATTGGTAAAAATAAAATAAAATTATATGGCAACAACAATATTAGAATGTAACGACCTTATATTACACGGCCGCGTGAAAGACTCAAACGGTACTTTTGGAGCACCTGGTGAAGCTCTTGTATCAGGCTCTAGCGGAGACGCCTGGGGAACACCTTCTTTAGGGGCGCCAACATTGGGAACTTTTTCTATAACAAACGGGGTAGCTGTAACAACATCAAATACTTTTGCAACAGTAAATTGTATTAATGCCGCAGTTTTGCAATCTGGAGATTATCCTAGTATTTCAAGCGGGGTTGTTAGCATTGTGGGTGATGGATTTTATGAAATATCATTTGCTATAACAACTACTAGTACTGGGCAAAGAGCTACAGATATTTTCGCGATAAGCATTAATAATACGGTGGTTGGCACGGAATCTAATAGCGCTTATATAAGAAATGGTAGTGGAATAAATGAAGCAGCATGTGTGTTAACTCAAACTCTTCAATTACAAAATGGTGATGATATAAGATTAGTATCCCGAAGAGAAGGCGATATAACAACAGCGGGTACGACGGTAGGATCTAAAAGCGTTATTTCTGTTAGAAAATTAGCGCAGGTGGCAACAACTACAGGTGTTGTTTCAAGTGCGGAATCTTCAGAAGCGACAAGAAATATAATAATAGGTACTTCTTCTACGCCGCCGGCTATATCGGGAGTTTTTGCAAATACTATTTATTTTCAAAGAGAATCATAATGGCATTAGTACTTAGGGGCACAACAAAATTTGGAACTAACACAGGCCTTTTCCAAGGTAGTCCGACTGGTACTAAGCCCAGCGGGACAGTAGAGGGGGATTTAATAGTTATATGGTTTTCAGGAGATACACCCTCAAGGCCTGGTGTCACTTGGCCCTCAGGTTTTACAGCTATATATGACCAAAACGATACCGATTTAGGTGGGGGTTCTTGGATATATGGAGCTTATAAAGTAGCGGGAGCATCCGAACCAAGTACATATACCGTTAGTATTTCGGGCATGTTTTATTCAGGCGGAAGTAGGTGTTCTATAATATCCTATTATAATGATGCTGGGGTTGGTAGTTGGAATCTACTGACTAGAGCTGCAAATGATGTATCTAACGGTACATCTATAACATCTCCGTCTGTTACAGGAACAGGGTTGTATATGATAGCTTTTAACCATGAATCTAATGCAACGGTAAATACAAATAATTCACCAGTATCAAGTATATTGTTTGATAATAGCTCCACGCCTGCAGCTCCAACCTCTTCTCAAATTTATGCAGGTTATGATGCTGTTTCTTCAGGAACTGTTACGGTTACTTGGACCACATCATCCTCTCAAACAGATTTGTATTCTGTAGCTACAATATTTGAAAGCACAGCTGTAGCTAGTGGTTACACTAGTAAAATTAAAATAGGTAGTGCTTATAAAAACATAATTGATGGATGGGTTGCTGTAGACTCCAATTCTAGCGGTTCGCCGGATGTTTGGAAAAAAATAGAATATGGAAGAATATCTCAAGGAAGAGGAAATGTGGCAACATCCTGGAAGACAGTGTTTAAAAGCGGTAAATAATAAATAAAAAATAAAAATTATGACAGTAAGTTATTTGTGGGATTGTACGAGGGTAGACGCTTATCCTATTGAAGATGAAAATCCGGATGTAGTATACAATGTGCATTGGAGTATTTTAGGCGCTAGTGACGAAGAAAGAATGCCTAACGGGCAGCCTTATCAAGCTTCGACGGTAGGCACTCAACTGTTAGACACTTCAACTATAACGGAATTTATTCCTTTTGAAGATTTAACTAACGAGATAGTTACAGCATGGGTTATAACAGCAATGGGACCAGAAGCAGTAGAAGCGCTAGAGCTTAGTATATTCAACATGATAGAGGCACAAGTTAATCCAACGTCTTTATCGTTGATAATAGGGCAGCCTATTCCGCCTACTAATTAGTAATAAACGGAATAAACGTGTAGCTTTTTAAAATTACATGTGATTATATAATAAAATCTAATTTAATGAATCAAATAGTAAAAGAGTTTAGCTTCGGTAACGAGGGTAAAGATAAAGTATTTAAGGGTATTGAGAAATTGACCAGAGCCGTAGCCTCCACATTAGGAGCTGGTGGTGATTGCGTTATTTTTGAAGATGCTCAAGGAATACCAGTTATAACAAAAGATGGTGTAACCGTTGCGGAATTATCCGTGCTGTTAGA
>Ga0209273_10002943_pt1 | contig 12315 bp, 14 predicted proteins | sample tdAd471_FD_187126 | JGI IMG/M metagenome (GOLD analysis project Ga0209273, IMG submission 187126) | Marine sediment microbial communities from the Atlantic coast under amendment with organic carbon and nitrate - tdAd47.1 (SPAdes)... | ecosystem: Environmental > Aquatic > Marine > Coastal >...
GAAGACGGCACGCGGGTCAAGCGGGTTTGGTGAAATGAGGCGGCATGAAATTTTACCATTTGGTCTACGAATCGGCTATGATTGGGGGGTCATCAAGCGGGAACCGGTGCAAGCCCGGACCCGGATCTGTCCAGGGGGGACATCATGAAACATCTGACACTGACGATTGCTGCCACGGCGACACTTTTGGCGGCGCAACCGGCCTTGGCCGATTACAAACTGACCATTCTGCATACCAATGATTTCCACGCGCGGTTCGAACCGATCAGCAAATATGACAGCGGTTGCTCGGCCGAGGACAACGCAGAAGGCAAGTGTTTCGGCGGTTCGGCCCGGCTGATGACCGCGATTTCCGAGGCGCGGTCGCGGTCGGCGAATACATTGCTTGTCGATGGCGGAGACCAGTTCCAGGGCACGCTGTTTTACACCTATTACAAGGGCAAGCTGGCCGCGGAGATGATGAATAAGATGGGCTATGACGGCATGACCGTCGGCAACCATGAATTTGACGACGGCCCCGAGGTATTGCGGGGGTTCATGGACGCTGTGAATTTCCCGGTTGTCATGTCCAATGCCGATGTCAGCGGCGAAGCGATGCTGGCGGGCAAGTTGCAGAAATCGGTGATCATCGAAAAGGCCGGCGAAAAGCTGGGTCTGATCGGGCTGACCCCGCAAGACACCGATGAGCTGGCCAGTCCGGGCCCGAACATCACCTTCACCGATCCTGTCGGAGCGGTGCAGCAGGAGGTGGACCGTCTGACAGAGGCCGGGGTCAATAAGATCATCGTTCTCAGCCATTCAGGGTATCAGGTGGACCAGCGGGTTGCCGCCGGGACAAATGGGGTCGATGTGATCGTCGGAGGCCATTCCAACACCTATCTTTCCAACAGTTCGGACCGGGCGGAAGGCCCTTATCCGACCATGGTGAACGGTGTCGCGATCGTGTCGGCCTATGCCTATGGCAAGTTTCTTGGCGAATTGAACGTGACATTTGACGATGCGGGCGTGGTCACCGCCGCCAAGGGCGAACCGTTGATCATGGATGGCAGTGTGAACGAGGACGCTGCGACAAAGGCGCGGATCGGTGAGGCGGCCAAACCGCTTGACGAAATCCGCAACATGGTCGTCGCCAGCGCCGCTGCCGCCATTGAAGGGGATCGCAAGCTGTGCCGGGCGATGGAATGTCCCATGGGCAACCTTGTTGCTGATGCCATGCTGGATCGTGTGAAGGATCAGGGGATCGTGGTCGCCATTCAAAATGGTGGCGGTGTCCGGGCCTCGATCGACGCCGGAGAGGTGACCATGGGCGAAGTGCTGACGGTTCTGCCGTTCCAGAACACGCTGTCGACTTTCCAGGTGACCGGCGCGACGCTGGTTGCGGCCCTGGAAAACGGTGTAAGCCAGGTCGAAGAGGGCGCCGGGCGCTTCCCGCAGGTGGCCGGACTAACCTTTGCCTTTGACGCCGGCGCAGACCCCGGAAGCCGGATTTCAGGCGTTATGGTCGGTGGCAATCCGATTGATGAAAACGCCGTCTATGGCGTCGTGTCGAACAATTATGTGCGCGGCGGCGGGGATGGGTACAAAATGTTCCGGGACGCGATGAACGCTTATGATTACGGCCCGGACCTCGCCGATGTCGTGGCCGAATATCTGGCCGCCGCAGGCCCTTACAAGCCCTATACTGACGGGCGCATCGCGGCGAAATAACGCTGGCTATGAGACTGAAAAAGGCGTCCTTCGGGGCGCCTTTTGCCGTTTCATGGGCGTTGGCCGTCTCGGGCCAAGGCACGGCCCGACCTCAGGCGGCCGTCCGGCCAGCAAAGCATAGGCCAGCGATTGCGGGAATGGACCGGCGCCCGGTCCAGGACCGGGGATTCCCGCGATCGTTTGGCGGCGAACGAAAGGGTGGGATGACCGGGGGATCTGGCTGGCGCCGGACGAACGCAGGGAAGAACGGGTCCGGCGCCAGAATTCGGCGCTGTCAGGCGCCGGCAAGGGCTTCAATTTGCGGACGGAGATTGTCGATCTGATATCCGGCACCGGCGGCCGAGGCGATGATCTCATCCGCTGGCAGGCGTTTGGCATTGAGGAAAGACCAGCAGACCGTCGAGCGCATCCCCGACCGGCAATAGGCAAAGACCGGCCCGGTGGCGGTGTCGAGGGCGGTGGCCTGGGTCTCCAGGTTGTCCATCGTCATCCCGGCATTGGAGATCGGGTTGTAGACGAATGTCAGACCGCATCGTTCAGCCTCGGCCGCCATGAACTGGGCGTGCAGCGCGCTCTCGACCTCGGCATCGGGGCGGTTGCAGATCAGGGTTTTGAACCCCATTCCGGCCAGAGTGGCGATATCGGCCTCGCCGATCTGACCCGAGACTGAATAATTGTGATCAACCTTGTTGATATTCATTTTTCCCTCCGGTTCCGGTCAGACGCGCAACGATTTCAAATGGTCTGACATAGCGTGCGACCAGCATACCCGTGGCCATCGCGATGACAAAGACAATCCCGCCAGTCCCGTTATAGCTGAGCGACGCAATGGCCGGACCGGGGCAGAGCCCGGCCAATCCCCAGCCCATGCCGAACAGGGCCGAGCCGGTGATCAGCTCTTTGGAAATCTCGCGGTTCGGGGTGGCGGGCAGGGGATTGCCCAGAACAGCCCGCTTGCGTTTCGCCGCCACCCGCCAGGCCACGGCCATGGGCAGGATCGCGCCGGACAGAACAAAGGCCAGGGTCGGATCCCAGGCACCGAAAAAGTCAAGCCAGCCCTGCACCTTGGAAGTGTCGGTCATACCCGAGGTGAAAAGTCCGGCACCGAACAGGCCACCGGCCAGCAGAGCAATCAGGTTGCGCATCAGATAACCCCCAGAATATGCCGGAACAGAACGACGCCGACAGCGCCCGCCAGCAGATAGGCCACAGTGGCCGCGATGCCGCGCAGCGACAGGCGTGAGATTCCACAGACGCCATGCCCCGAGGTACAGCCATTGGCCATCCGGGCTCCAAATCCGACCAAAAGACCCGCGGCGATCAAAATGCCCCAGTTCTCCGTCAGATGGGTGTCCGGGCGCACCCAGAGGAAGGTCAGCGCGAACGGCACGACCAACAGACCCAGGATAAAGCTGGCGCGTTCCGACCAGGAGGAGTCCCAGCCGGAGCCATCGGCAAGACCGCCGATGACACCGCTGGCCCCGAGTATGCGGCCGTTCCAGAGGAGGAACAGAACGCCCGCAAGCCCGATCATCAAGCCCCCGGCAAAGCCGAAGACCCAATCCGTCTCGACAAACTCAAAGACCATCGACCGGCACCTTCAGGTATACTTTACCGTTATCTTCCGGCTCGGGCATGTTGCCGGCGCGCATATTGACCTGCAGCGAGGGCACGATCAGTTTTGGCATGGCAAGCTGCTCGTCCCGCTCGGTCCGGGCTTTCACGAAATCTTCCTTCGCGCGTCCTTCATGGACGTGGACATTGGCTTTACGCTGTTCGGCAACAGTGGTCTCCCAGGCATATTCATCCCGGCCGGGCGCCTTGTAATCGTGGCCGACGAAAATCCGCGTATCGTCTGGCAGCGCCAGAATTTTCTGGATTGAATTATACAATGTCTCGGCCGAGCCACCGGGGAAATCGCAGCGCGCCGTGCCGAAATCGGGCATGAACAGCGTGTCGCCCACAAAGGCCGCGTCTTCGATCACATAGGTCATGCAGGCCGGGGTGTGGCCCGGCGTATGCAACACGTCCAGACGCATCTGGCCGATGTAAATGCTGTCGCCCTCAACAAACAGCTTGTCGAATTGCGAACCGTCGCGCTGAAACTCGGTGCCTTCGTTGAAGACCTTGCCGAACGTGTCTTGCACAACGGTGATCTGGTCGCCAATGCCGATCTTGCCGCCCAGATGCTCTTGCAGATAGGGCGCGGCCGACAGGTGGTCGGCATGGACATGGGTTTCCAGGATCCATTCGACCTCTTTGCCTTCGGCCTTGACCCAGGTGATGATCTCATCCGCCGATTTGGTGTCGGTCCGACCGCTGGCGTAGTCGAAATCGAGCACACTGTCGATGATCGCACATTTGTCGGAATTGGGGTCGGATACCACGAAGGAAATCGTGTTGGTGGCATCGTCAAAAAACGCGTTTACATTCGGTGACATCGGTCTCTCCTCTTCACTCTCCTGGGGCAATATAGCACGTTTATGAAACTTATCAATATGCGAATATATTGATGTATCAAACTTTTGATGACAAAAGTGTTAGTTGCATGTATCTATATATGTGTAATGGAAAATAAACTCGATACGGACCATCTGGTCGAAGACCTGCAATCCTCGGCCCACGAGGCAGCAGCGCTTATGAAAACGCTGTCCAATACGGCGCGGCTGATGATTCTGTGCCAGTTGGTTGAGGGCGAACGCTCGGTCGCTGAGCTGGAAAAGAACCTCGACACTAAACAGCCCAATGTCTCGCAACAATTGGCGCGGCTGCGGATGGAGGGATATGTGACAACCCGGCGTGAGGGGCGGACGATTTATTACAGCCTCGCGGATCAGCGTGTCGCGTCGGTTATCGGGAATCTTCACGCCACATTTTGCCCGCGCTGATTTGATTTGCGTCAAGGGCGCGGGGGGATAACTCTGCCAGACTCGGGCCGAACCAGCAAAAGAGGGATCCATGAAAACGCTCGCCAAACGCAAGGCTCAACTGGAAACACGCCTGTCCGAACTGGACGAATCCCTGCACGAAATTGAACACACCCTGGATGAACAACCGCCCAAGGATGTCGAGGATCGCGCCACTGAACGCGAAGCCGACGAGGTGCTGGAGGGGCTGGGCCAGATGGGGCTGCGCGAGATCGAAATGATCCGGGCAGCACTTGGCCGGATTGAGGATGGCAGCTATGGCGCCTGTGCAAAATGTGGCGAGGATATCGCCGAAGAGCGGTTGGACCTGTTGCCGCATACCCCGCTTTGTAAAAACTGTGCGGCCTGAAGGGACACAAAATGGCATTTGAGGAACTGAAGGTCCGGCTGGCATTGTTGATGGAGCAGGCCTCGGAAAACCCGGTCGATGTGCATGAAGTCTATGAAGAGCTGCGCGAGAAGCTTGCCGAGATGGAGGGGATGGGCCTGCCCCTGCCTGCGGATCTGGTCGAGATGAAAGCGAAGCTTGAGGCGGATTTGAGCAAGGAATAACCGGGGGCTCCCGCTCGGACAGCCGCCCTATCGAGGGGTGTCCGCGGCCGCAACACACACCCCTGGTTCGTCAGATCCGGGGGATCAGAATCAATTCGGGGGCCGATAGACGGCCCCCGATTTTTTTTAACGTCGCGATTATTGCTTGCCGACCAGTTTCCAGCCGCCGCCTTCAACGACGCTGATCGTTACATCATCCGTGCCCTGATGGTCGGCATAATCCACATCGGCCCCGGTGAGGGCATCGTGGAATTTGACGCTTTCCATACCCTTGATGAAGCTTTCATGGGTCAGGTCCTTGCCCGCGGCCTCGAGCCCACGGATCAGGGAATCGGCACCGGCATAGCCCAGCATCGCAAACATGGAGGCATTTTCGCCGTATTTGGCTTTGTAATCGCCGACGAATTTCGCCACGGCCGGGTCACTGATCCGGCTGTAAAGATCCTGCCAGCCAGCCGAGGCATAGAGACCGTCGGTGACGCCGCCCGGCACCATGGCCACTGGCTCCAGGAAGCCGGCCGAGGTGTTCATGAAGGTGATGTCGGCAAGACCCATCTTCTTGGCGGTGCCAACGATGGTGATGCCTTGGCGTACGCCCACAGCCATCGTGATCAACTCACAGCCCGCGGCCTTCAGCTTTTGCAGGGAGCCGACAAAGTCCAGTTCATCCGGCTTGTGGGTGGTTTCGCCGCCAAAGGTCAGCCCCAGCGATCCCGCGACATCCTTGGTCGACTCGGCGATTTCCTTGCCGAAATCCGACGGGATATACATCGAGCAGACATTTTTGGTGCCTTTTTCCTTGGACAGGAAGGTCACACCCGCCTGTACCTGATCCCAATAGCTGGAAAACCCGATGAACTTGTTGTTGATCGGTTCCTGCAGCATCTGCCGCGCCGCCGACAGGGGCGAGACATTGGGGATGCCCTTCGGATCCAAAAGCTTGAAGCCCGCGATATTCATCGGTGTGCCCAGCGACAGCAGCATCGCAAAGACCTTGTCGGAGTTCAGCAGCTTGTTATAGCCCTGCATCGCGCGGGGGATCTGATAGCCGTTATCCTCGACGATGAAGCGGATCTGGCGGCCATGCACGCCGCCGGCGGCATTGGCCTCGTCAAAGCGCAGATTGGCGCCGTTGACGGCCGGAACACCGACCGCTGCGAAAATGCCGCTCAGGTCATTGACCGAGCCGATCAGGATCTCGCTGTCGCTGACGCCCTGGGTTTCGGCCTGAGCCGCCCCTCCGACTGCCAGCGCGGCGACGGCCGCCGCGAGGTAGGTTGTAATCTTTTTCATTGTCTTCTCCCGTTGGTTTGGACGTTATGTCCTGTTCAATACATTTGCTCGATCAGCGCCTGATATTTTTCTTCCACAAAACCGCGCTTCAGTTTCATGGTTGCTGTTAACTCGTCATCTTCCGCCGTCAGCAGAACGTCGATCAGCCGGAAATCCTTGATCTGTTCGACCCGGGCAAAATCCTTGTTGACCGCTTCGACCTCGGCCCGGATCAAGGATAGCACATTTTCAGCCCCGCATAGTGATGCAAAATCACTGAACGGAATTTTCTGTTCCTGGGCAAATTTTTCGACATTTTCCTGGTCGATCATGATCAGGCAGGTCAGGAATTTCCGTCCGTCCCCGATGACCACCGCATCGGAAATGAAATGGCTGAATTTCAACCGGCTTTCGATTTCAGCGGGTGTGATGTTCTTGCCGCCGGCGGTGATGATGATGTCCTTCAGTCGGCCAGTGATGGTGACGAACCCGTCGTCATCCACATGGCCGACATCGCCGGTTCTGAGCCAGCCATCCTCGGTAAAGGTTTCGGCGGTTTTTTCGTTGTTTTTCCAATATCCCTTGAAGGAATTCAGCCCGAATGTCTGGATTTCGCCGTTTTCGGCAATGCGCAATTCGGTGCCCGGGATTGCCCGTCCGATGGTGCCCACCCGGTTGACATGCCGCGTGTTGACCGTGGCCAGCCCGGCATTCTCTGTCATGCCATAGGCCTCGATCACCGGCACGCCGATGGACCAATACCATTTCAGCAGTTCCGGCGAGATCGGGGCGGCTCCGGTCGCGCCGCGCCGGATCCGGTCCATGCCCAGCATCCGGCGCAAGTTCTTCAGAACCAGCGCATCCCAGAACCGGAACCAAAGCGCAACACCGGCCGGGGGTTGCTGACCGTTCAGAAGATATTCCGCCCGCCGCGCGCCGGCTTTTTGCGCCAGATGGAAGGCCAGGCGGCCAATCGGTGTCGCCTCTTGGGCCAGGACCATGACGCGGGAATAGACCTTTTCCCAGACCCGAGGCACCGCGAAATAGGTCGAGGGTGATACTTCCTGGGTGTTGTCGAACACGGTTTCCGGGCTTTCGGCGAAATTCACGATGCTTTTGCCCGCCAGGGGGAAATAGATCGAATTGTTGCGCTCGGCGATATGACAGAGCGGCAGAAAGCAGATCTGTTCATCGTCCGCGCGGGTTTCGAAAATCCGCGCAGCCGATTCGACATTGGCCAGAATATTCTCGTTGCTCAACATCGCGCCTTTGGGCATTCCGGTGGTGCCCGACGTATAGATCAGCAAGGCGGTGTCCGAGGGTTGAACCCGGTCGATCTCGTCGTCGAACAGAGCGCGGTTTTCGGCCTCAAAGGCGCGCCCGGTCTCATAGAGGTCTTCCAGGAAGGTGACGCGGTCATGGCGGAGGTCATGCAGGCCCTCCTTCTCGAAGACGATGACCTTGATGAGGCCCGGCACCCGGTCCTCGATCTCCAGGAATTTGTCCAGCTGTTCGTCATTTTCCACGAACAGAAAGCGGCTGTCGCTGTCATTGACCAGATAATCGAGCTGGGACGCGGAATCGGTGGTATAGACGCCGCTGGCGATGCCGCCGACGCATTGGATGCCCATATCGGCATAGGCCCATTCCTTGCGGTCCTCTGACAGGATCGAGACGACCTCGCCGCGTTTCAGACCCAAGGCGCAGAGGCCAAGCCCCAGCCATTTGGAATGGGTCCAGTAGTCGTCCCAACTATAGGCTTTCCAGATGCCCATGTCCTTTTCCCGATGCACTGTGCGGGTGCCAAGGGTCTGGCATCGGTGCCTGAACAGGGCCGGAATGGTGGTGGTGCCGTCAACTTGTACCGGGCGCTGGCCGGGATTGGCGTTGAAGGTCACGCCGTTTATGACGATCGTATCTTGTGTGGACTGGATGTTCATCTCACCTCCAGGTCTTTTTCTTTTTCCAACGCTTCTCGCCGCGCTGGCCCTGGTCCTGATGGCCCAGGTAAAATGTCTTGATGTCTTCGCTTTGCATCAGCTTGTCGGCGCTGCCATCCATCACGAGGCGGCCGATCTCCATAACATAGCCCATATCCGCCAGTTTCAGGGCCACGGCAGCGTTTTGTTCCACCAGCATCATGGTCACGCCCTCATCCTTGTTCAGGCGTTTCAGGATGGCGAAAATCTCCTGTACCAGAAGCGGCGACAGCCCCAGGGACGGCTCGTCCAGCAGCATGATCTTGGGCCGGAGCATCAGTCCGCGTCCGATCGCCAGCATCTGTTGCTGACCGCCGGACAGGGTGCCGGCCTCTTGCCCGGCGCGTTCGGCCAGGATCGGGAAATAGTCGAAGACCAACTGGCGGTCCTTTTCGACCTCGGCCTTGTCATTGCGGGTATAGGCGCCAAGGGTGAGGTTGTCCTCGACCGTCAATAGCGGGAAAACCTCGCGCCCCTCGGGGACGTGGACGATGCCCCTTTCGACGATCTTGTGCGGCTCCATCCCTTGGATTTCCTCGCCCTCAAAGACGACCTGGCCCTTTTCGGGGTCCATGATGCCGGAAATGGTTTTCAGCAGGGTCGATTTGCCCGCGCCATTGGCGCCGAGAACGGTGACGACCTCGCCCTTTTCCACCTTCAGCGAGGCGCCGCGGATGGCCATGATCGGCCCGTAAAAACTTTCGAGGTTCTTGACTTCCAACAGGCTCATGCGGCTGCTCCCGCGCCAAGATAGGCCTCGATGACGGCCGGATCAGCCTGCACCTCGGCCGGGGTGCCCTCGGCCAGTTTCGCCCCATCAGCCAGCGCCAGGACCCGGTCCGAGACCGAGCTGACCAGCCCCATATCATGTTCCACCATCAACACCGTGATCCCCATCTGGGTGCGGATATCGTCAATCCACCAGCGCATGTCCTGGGTTTCCTCGACACTGAGACCAGAAGCCGGTTCATCCAAAAGCAGGAGTTTCGGCCCCGAGGACAAGGCCCGGCCCAGTTCGACAACCTTGCGCACACCATAGGGGAGGCCCGCGATCATCTTGTCGCGATACGGTTGCAGGTCAAGAAAGTCGATCACCTCTTCCACGGCGGCGCGATGGGCCTTTTCCTCGCGGCGGACACGGGCGGTGAACAGCATTTCTTCGATCAGCGTCGTTTTCCGGTGGCGATGCCGCCCCACAAGCAGGTTTTGCAGCACCGTGGCGTGGTCGAACAATTCGATGTTCTGAAAGGTCCGGGCAATGCCAAGATCCGCGATCTGATCGGCGCCGCGTTTCAACAGGTTCTGGCCGTCAAATGTCAGCGAGCCGGCGAAGGGGTCGTAAAACCGCGAGATCAGGTTGAAGACCGTCGATTTTCCGGCGCCATTCGGCCCGACGATGGCGTAGACCTCGCCTTTCTCGACCGAAAAGCTGAGGTCATTGACCGCGACCACGCCACCGAATTTGAGCGTGGCGTTTCGGATTTCCAAAAGGCTCATCTCAGGCGCTCCGTCTTCAAATAGCTTTTCTGGCGGCGGAACATGTCTTTGCGCGCAAACGGGAACAATTCGAACCAGATACGGATTTTCATCCAGCGGCCATAGATGCCCATCGGCTCAAACAGGATGAAAGCGATCAGAATCGCCGCGAACACCCCGCTTTCAAGGCCGGGAATGGCGACGCTTGAGGAACTGACCGCATCGGTCAGGATCGACAGGGCCTGCGGCAGGAACGCAATGACAATGGCGCCGAAAAACGCGCCATGGATCGAGCCGAGTCCGCCGATGACGATCATCATCAGAAGTTGGATCGAGATCACCAGCGAAAAGGTTTCATTGGTAACAATGCCGGAAAAAATACCCATCAGGAATCCGGCGATACCCGTGATCGCGCAGGAAATCCCGAAAGCCAGTGCCTTGGTATAGGCGATATGGACCCCCATGGCGGTGGCCGACACCTCGCTGTCGCGCACCGCTGCCATGGCGCGTCCGAGCGGCGCGCGCAGCAGATTTCGGTAAAACAGTGTGCAGATGATCGTGATCACCAGCACCATCCAGTAAAACAGATGCGGTGTACTCCAGCGGTCGATGGTCTGGCCGAACAATTCGATGGGTTCGAAGAATTTGCCCGAGACTCCTCCGGTCCAGGGTTCCAGCAGGACGATGATATCATCGGCCAGAATGCTGAGCGCGATGGTCGCGATGGCCAGATACACCCCGTGCAGGCGGACCGCCGGGATCGCGAACAGCATGCCGATCACCCCGGTCACCAGACCCGCAAGGGGCATGGCCAGAAGGAAGGACAGGCCCATCTCCATCAGGATCGCGCCAGTATAACAGCCCATCGCCAGAAAGGCGGCATGTCCAAGGCTGGCCTGCCCGGTCTGTCCGGTCAACAGCATCAAGCCCAGCCCGGCAATGGCCCAGATCAGGACATTCGTCGCCTCGCCGAGGTAAAATGCGTTCAACAGCCACGGAAGGGCAAAAGCAACGATCAGAAGGGCGGCATAGACGCCAAAGCTCCAGCGATCGGGAAAGAGGCGGATGTCATGCTCGTATGAGGTTTTGAATTGAATGCGCATGACGATCAGACCTTTTTGTTGCGGACCTGAGCGAACAGGCCATGCGGGCGGAAGATCAGCACCGCCAGAAGCAGCGCATAAGGCGCGATCTGGCTGTACCCGGCGGCAAGATAGCGCGAGGCGAACGGTTCGATCACGCCGACGATCAGCCCCCCGGCAAGGGCGCCGGGCAAGCTGCCGAACCCGCCGATCACCGCGGCGGCAAAAGCCTTGATCCCGAGATAGCCCGCATTGGGGTCAATGGCCCCTTTCGATGCAAACAGGATCCCCGCCACTGCGGCCACCATGCCTCCCAGCCCCCAGATCAAGCCCTGAACCCGTTTCACCGGGATGCCCATGTAATAGGCAGCCATCTGGTTTTGGCTGGCGGCCTGCATGGCAAGGCCGATCTTGGTCTTCTGAAAGAACTGATACAGGAAAAAGGTCAGCAGGAAGGTGACGACGATCACCGCCACATCGGCCATCCCCAGAACCACGCTGCCGATCCGCAAATCCCCAAGGGCCAGCGGGCTTTCCAGCGAGACCGGCAAATGCCCCCAGATCATCCCGGCGAAAAACCGCAGCACGAAACCAAGGGCAATGGTCAGGATGACGACCGCCACCTGGCTTTGACCAAAGAGATGGCGCAGCAGGAAGAAATTCAGAAGATAGCCGAACAGACCCATCATCAGAATCGCAATCGGCGCGCCGATCCAGAAGGGCAGGTTCATATATTCGGCGTTCACCAGCCCCAGCGTCACAAACGCGCCGAGCATCATGAAATCGCCCTGGGCAAAATTGACCGCCTCGGTGGCCTTGTAGATCAGAACGAAGCCAAGCGCGATCAGGCCGTAAACACAGCCATTTGCAAGCCCGCTGACCAGCAGTTGCAACAGATCCAAAATGTCCTCCCAGCCGAGTTTCCGGCACATTTGCGGCGGCCGGTTGACCCGGTCTTGCCGTTAAATCTTTTCGTCAGGGTGTTTCCTGACAGGTTATCATAACTTTTCCGTCGGTTTCTGTTAACGCATTTGGTAAATTTTCCATTGCATTACGTAACGACACTTCCGCAGCGATTTCGGTTTTCCAGCGCCCATCGGCGAACCGGGCCTGAACCTGCCGGATGGTCCGCAGCTTGGCCATGAGCCCGGTCTTTGCCATCCAGGTGACCAGCCAGAAGCCCTCGATCTGTTTGCGCAGGAAGATCAGCTTGCCAGGTTCAAGGATCTCGGGCGGGGTCGGGTCCAGCTTGCCATAGATGATCCAGCGGCTGTCCTTGCCCATTGCGTCAAACACCTGTGCTGACACGGCGCCCGCGAC
>Ga0209273_10002945_pt1 | contig 12313 bp, 7 predicted proteins | sample tdAd471_FD_187126 | JGI IMG/M metagenome (GOLD analysis project Ga0209273, IMG submission 187126) | Marine sediment microbial communities from the Atlantic coast under amendment with organic carbon and nitrate - tdAd47.1 (SPAdes)... | ecosystem: Environmental > Aquatic > Marine > Coastal >...
TACTCCATACTTAGCAGTACCAATTTGAAAGACTAGGTCGGCACCACCTTCAAGATGGTAGGGTGAGAGCCCTCCTTCACCGGTATTCATCCAGCACCCCGCCATGCTTGCGCCTTTGGACAAGGCCAGTACCGCCGGTTTGGAAATAGCGCCGAAGGACATACCAGAGATGTTATAAAAGGAAGTGGCGCAATAGGGCATTCGGCAACCTTCACCAATGATGACGGCCTGCGGTGCCGCTGCCTCCTTCTCCAACGTCGGGTAGCTAGAATTAGTAAAAAGCACCGTTCCAGGAATATTGAGATTGCGCGTGGATCCAAACGCGACCGTGGTATCGAGGTTTTTTGCTGCCCGATATGCCCAAGATCGCTCCGCTCTGTTAAAGGGCATTTCTTCGCGATCCAACGCAAAAAAGTACTGCCGGAAAAATCCCCCTAAATGCTCAAACATATAACGGAATCGACCAACCACCGGATAATTATGCCGAATGGCATGCTTAGTTTGGCTGCGATCAATGATGTACATAAACAATATGCACAACAGCCCCAGGAGTATTAGTGCTAGAAAAATACCAACAAAAATACCCATCGCATTAGCAATCACATTCAGTCCTTCCGTCATACCTGCACCCCTACGCTAATCAATATTTCGCCGTACAATCAAAACCTCAAGCAAAGATGTTATCCGTTAAAAGGTATTTTAATGCTGGTCAATTAAAGCATATTTTGGGGCTAATTCGCAGAAGGCTCTGGGATTTGATCGAAGCAATAAAAAAAGGCGCTTACACCCTAAAGCGTAAGCGCCTTTTTTAAATAATAAAACCTACCGTCCGGTAGCCCGCAGGTTTTGTACCGTGAACTTACTGACCGGGTTCAATTCAGGATCGACCTGACCTTTGAACTGACCGGTAGTGCAGTGGTTGGCCTGGACATCAATCATTGCGAAGGAGTCATCAATCGACACCCCGGTGCCCTTGTTCTTGGCTAAATGATGATCCGGGTGGGATTGTCCAATCATCCACGTCTTCCACAGCTTACCGGCACGATCATAAATGTTGGTGCGCGGAATCGTGTAAGTCTGGGCATCCATAAAGAATACCCGCTTGCTGATCGGGTGGTTGGAATCCACCGGGGCGGCTTCGACTTCATACACCTTCCGCAGCTGCCAGGTGATGTTGGGATAACAACCCCCTTTACCCGCAAACGCCACGACTTGATAACCGTCATCGTCCTGGTGGGTATCCGGATCCAGCGTCAGGTCATTGTGGTTGTAGAAGGGCATCATGATGTTACGAGTGCCCTTGTAGGTCCAGGCCATGTCGGAGACACGGTTGTTATAGCCCTCAAAGTCTTCGATCATCAAGTCAGAACCGAGGAAGGAGTCTGTGACCTGACCGGTGGCCAGACGCCGTACGCGGCGCTGGAAGCCTAAGTACAACCAGGCATTATCACGCTTTTGATCATCTTCAGCGCGCTGAATCAACAGCTGGGTGTTCTTCACATCAAACGGTTCGAGCACCTGCACGTAGATGGCACGGAACAGTTCCGAGGGGTTCGGGGTGATGTCCGGTGTCGGGGCTTGGTTAACCCGGTGTTTGAAGTTGAGGAAGTGGAAGTTGAACTTGATGGTACGCTCAACGTTGCCGCTGTCCATGTTGCGGTACTTCCAGTAGAACGGATAGATGGCAGCATTATCACCCCAGTTGTAACCGTACTTATAGTTCCAGGCGAGTTTTTCACCAGCACGCGGGTCGTTCATGTCGGGCTCTTCCGGAAAGGGGCGACCGGCCACGAAGTTATTGATCTGGCCCACTTCCGCACCCAGGGACACCTTGTTGAGGTTATTGCGGGTGGCTTGCACGTAGTTGGGGTGCAAATCAAAGGAGGTGGTGGCGCCGACTTGCATGTCCATCCAGCCATTCTGAATCTGTTTGAACAGTTCCGGGTCAATAATGGATTCGAACTGGCCCACATTACCACTATTAATGGTCATGCCAGTACTCAGCCCGTTAAAGCTGGGGACACCGCTCTTATAGGGGTAAAAGGAGGTTTCAACATCGTCGGCAGTCGCCGCTTGTGTCATTCCTGCGGCCAGGCTACCACTGAGCGCCAGGCCGATCATCAGTTTTTTCATCGTCATAACAGTTCTACCTTTTTATCAGTTAAGGTCGTAAATCGGTGCCCTCGCCTTAGAAGCGATAACGCACCGTCAGCTGTATTTCGTCTTCCTTCTCGGCCATACCGATCGGGCCGGAACGGAAGCGTCCCAAGGGCTCAAAGCCACCCAGACCGGCAGAACCGGAAACCAAGCCAGCGGCTGTATGCTCAGGCAAGCCAGGAATCGAGGTGGTGAAGGGTGGGAAGGGGTTACACAGACGGCAGTCATCGAACTGCTCATCTTCACCGCCGGTTTTGTAGTTGGCGCCCAGAATCAACTGCCAGTTATCACTGATCAGCCAATCAATAGAGGGAGCTACCACTGTCGCACCCGCTCTAAAGTCATGTGCCATAATAATCTGTGGGCTCAAACGGTCATTCATCCACCAGCCTTTGACCAAGAAGGTGGCGATATGGTTGATTTCCCAATCCGGCATACCGGCCTCACCCAAGGTGGCGTTGGCGGTTTCATGATCAAGAATATGCTGACCGAAGATCTGCGCCGAGAACAAGAAGGCGCGGGTCTTGTTGAGCGGACGGATAAAAATGTTCTTATCCGCACCAATCACAAAACGCACCACGTCCGATTCGGAGAATAGACGACGTTCTAAGGTGTTGGCAAACTCTTCACCTTCAGTGTACGCCACTTCAACCCGGAACACGGTATCGATGGCCTGTGAGTAGTAATCGATCGAACCACCCAGCAGGTTGACCCGTGGGAAGGCAATGTCAAAGGCGATCAGGTAATCACGTACTTCGGCAGGGCCACCAGTAAAGGGATTGACCACCGGGATATGACCCGCCCGTAGCGAAGGTAGCTGTGAACGGTAGGTCATGGCGTTCAAAGACCAACCGAAATCACCGATCACGCCTTCAACTTTGATACCGAACTGGCTGTTGCTTAAGCTCCAGGAGGGCAGGTCAATGTCACGAATACCAATGGTATGCGGACCAAAGTTGGTGGCCAGCAAGCCTAAGCCGGGATTGGCTGGATCAAAGGGTGCGAAGTTCGCCACTGTGCCGCCGTTTTCCCAGAGATTGCTCATACCGCGGAAGAAACAACCCGCATCCAGAATCACGTAGGCTGAACCGCACTGGCCGAGGTTATTGGGACGGAATTTATCGAAGTTCCACACCAGCTGGATGTTAAAATCATCGAAGGGTCCGGTCGCACCAAAGCGGAAGTCGGATTTGAGCATCCACATGGGAATACGGATGTCTTCGAGTTCGTCATAGATATTTTGGCGTGAGTAATCCACCGGGTTGATAATATCCAACACCCGGAACAGGTCGGTACGACCCCAGATCACCTGCTGCTTACCGAGGCGGAAGTTGATTTCATTGTCGCCGCTCATCGGTAGCGTAAAGTCGACATAGAGTTCACGCAGCCAGTCGGCGCGATCACTGTAGAGTTCCGGTGAGGCCAGCTCGTCTTTGTCAAAGTCCAGGTAGTCGTCAATACAACCCCGGTTGTCCTCATCACAAGGACGTACCGGTACCCCGAAGGAGACACCGCCACCGTGAGGATGCAGATGATCACCCAGGGCCACCATGCCAACATTAGGGTTGTTCGGGTAGCTGTTCATGAAGGTGTTGCCGGATAAAATACCGGTCATCGGGTCGGTAAAGGTACCCGCTGGCGCCCCAGTTAGTTCTTCCACGCGACCACCGAGAATGTTCAGCACTTCCAGGTAACCAACGTTCAAACCGCCGGAAAGAATGCCGGGACCATTGACGGGCACCGCCGTGGGCGCACCAATATTGGCCAGACCAAAGGAGTTCACCGTCGGCGAACCACCTGCCTTATCCCCAAACTCATCGTCATTGAGGTCATATACCGCATCATAGCTCAGGCGTAACACACCATTGATGCTGACATTGCGGAACGGTCCGACATCCCCGATAAACTTGAGGCCTTCGAGCTGTATCCCGGTACGCGATTTAGATATCCCCACGTCCTTACGGTGGTAAGTGGCATTCTCGGCAAAGCCGCTCCACTCCACATCCTCCGCCAGTACACCGCTGCTTTGAATCCCCGCAGCAAACGTCACCGCCGCCGTGATGAGGCCCAGTTTCCCGGACAGTTGCTTACCTTTCATAGTCTTCTCCTTCATTAAGGATCATTATTATCAGGAACCTAAGGCTCCTTTCATTAGTCATTACCTGTGGGTACTACCCCGTTCAAGGCAACTTCCTCTCCTACTTGCTTACTGTGCTCCTGCGTTACTGCTCCTTGCTTCCCCTGATCTTGATGTGGCGCACCCGCCTGCTGACGGGCAACCTTGGTAGCGGACGCTGGTGGCGCACCCGCCTGGATAATCCCATCCTCATCTTCATACACCTGACCAATGAAGGCGGGTTTAAACACCAGCACCCAGGCGGGCACCAGTAATAGCGCCGCCAGCGCATTGAGCACCACCATCACACTGAGCAGTAGTGCTGCATCGGCCTGAAAACGCAAATCTGATAAAATCACCCACATCACAATCCCCGCTATCAGGGTGATGGCGGTAAAACTAATCGCCAGTCCGGTGGTGCTGATCGCCCGCTCCACTGCTTGACGCAGGTTGTTGAGCTTGACCATCTCCTCGCGGATACGATCCATCATGTAGATCGAGTAGTCAATCCCGACGCCAACCCCCACCGCAATGATGGGCACCGTATTGATGTTAATCCCCACCTCCTGCAAGCCCATGTAGGCATAGGTCATGGTGGTGGCAAACAGCATCGCCAGGAACATTAAAAATCCTGCCTGCAACGAGGAGTAAAAAAGGGTCACAAACAGGAAAATCAGTAAGAACACCAAGGGTAATACCAGCTTGTTGGTGTCAAAGGCCGCTTCGTTCATGGCCGCAGTGACACCAATGGTGCCACCGGCCAAGCGGATGGTGAGACCGTCCACCTTGCCTTCGTTCTCGGTAATCCATTGCTTGGCCATATAAATGGCACGGCGGATGGTCTCGCCCTGGTGATCCTTGTAGAAGAACACCAGGTTGGCAACCCGCTCATCGGTATCGGTGAATTCCTTTAAGGCACCGGGGATCGGGCTGGAGGCCATGTAGGTAAACATCAGTCCGCCGGTATAGGCCGGATCAGCAGGGATTTGATAGTAGCGCGGGTCATCGTTATGTAACAGACGGTTGACCTGTTTGATCAGGTCCGGCAGGCCTTTCGCACCGCCCACTTCCGGGTCTTTCATCATGTGCCGTTCCAGATCCGCCAGCGCCGCCAGTACTTCCGGGCGTTTTAAGCCACCATTCTCGGCGTGTTCGGCGACAATATACAGCTCTTCGGAACCGGGGAAACGGTCATTGATCAGCTTGGAGGAGATATTGTAATCATGATTCTGATACAGAATCGGTGAACCGGGCTCGGCTTCCCCGATGGTGACCTGGGAGGACAGGTAGAAACCGCCCACTAACAGCAGGGCGGCAAGACTTAAAATCAACGGCGGTGCGGATTTGTTGGCCATCAGATGGGCACAGCCATCACCGATGGCACGCAGCACATTGGTTTTGAGTTCAATATTCTTGGGTTTGGGCAGAATCGACAGCAGCAGCGGCACCGCAATCAAGACGGTGATGACAATCGACAGCGCCCACAGTGAGGCATAATGTGCCAGTTTGGTGTTGAGCGGAATCGAACCAATGGCAATCAGCAATAAACCAATGGCATCGGACACCACACCCAGGGTGCCGGGACGAAACAGACTCTCAAAGGTGAGCTGGGCCGCGCGTGGACCATCATCACACTCGGCCAGTTCGCTGTAATAGCGCTCCACCAACTGAATACCGTGCGACATCGCCCGCGCCGAGATCAGAAAGGGAATCACCAGGCCTAAAGGATCGAGGTTATAACCAAACAGACTGATAATACCGACACCCCAGATCGAGGAGATAATCACCCCACCTAAGGGAATCAACACGCCATAGGGTTTGCGGAAGTGGAATACCAGCAGGGCAATCATGATCAGCGCGGTAAACAGGAAGATCTCGATGATCTGTTCCTTGTAGGTATAGACCCAACCCACCAGCACCGGCTGGCCGGTAGCATAAATGTTCACCCCGGCGCGGGCTTCGGCTTCGCGCACGGCCTGGAGTTGGGCAAAGGTCTGCTCGTAGTCCAACTGGCCTTCGTTCAGTTGCGCCTTGATCAAGGCCACCTTCATGTCCGGCGAGACCAGGGGGCCATAAATCCGTGGATTGGCCACCACGTCCTGACGTAACAGGGTCAACTGTTCGTCTGATATCGCTCCACCCAAGGGATTATAGTAAGGCTCGGAGTTGATATTGCCGAGCTCGGTCAGCCAGATCTTGCGCGAGTTACGGTGGGTTAAGCTCGACACCAGGTTGTGGTTCACCCCCGGCAGGTTATCCACCGCCAGGGTGAGACGATGAATCATGGCCAACGATTCATTACTGAAAATGTCGCCATCTTCAATCTCTATCCCGACCACAATCACATTGGCGCCACCAAAGGTGTCCTTGATCTCATTGTGCAGTTCAATATAGGGGTGGCTTTGTGGTAACAGATCGGCAAAGTCGGAATACATCTTTAAACCGGGAATCTGAAACGCAAAAAATACCGTCAGCAGAGCAATGATCGAGAGCAGACTGCGCGGATGCCGGAATACCAGGTTATCAATATTGTGCAGCCAGTGGGTGACTTGATTCATAGCGGGCTCTCTCCTGCGCCTAAAGCGCTGCGTCGGTAACGGATAGGGTCATTAACGTACCCCAGCCACCGGCGACTAACAGCTGTTGATTGGAGAGTACTTGGCCAGCACTCAGGTAAATGGGAATGTTGGGGGTCTCCAGCTGGACCCAGGCACCATCGCGGTAGCTTAATACCACCGCATGATCCCCGGCAGCGTAAAGACCATCGCCCTGACCGAAGAAACGATAGATTGGCGACTCCACCCCGGAGGCTTGCTCCGTCCAGCTCTCACCGCCATCCTCGGTGTGCATGATGACACCGTTTAAACCGCCAACCCAGCCGGTCTGCTCATCGCTAAAATGCACCGTCAGCGGATACAGCTCCTGACCGATCGTGCCGATCATGTCCCAGCTCTGGCCACCATTGCTGGTTTTAAAAAACAAACCAAACTCCGCCGCCGCAATACCAACCTGAGCATCGAAAAATTGAATATGGGTGACAAGTGCATCTTCATCAAAACTGCTTTCAACCCAGCTTTGGCCCTGATCGCTGCTGTGTAATAACGTGCTGTAACTACCGCTAACCCACCAGCTGCCATCGGGGCCGCAGGTTAGACCGATCATGTCCTCTTGGGTCGGCAAGGCATGTGCAACCCAGGACGCGCCCTGATCGCTACTCGACCAGACCTGACGGTCAAAACTCAAGGCCAGCAGGCTTTGATCCGGACACAGCGAAACACCAATAAAGTTCGGCGCACCCGCCACCTCCTGACGGCTCCAACTAGCCCCTTCATCACGACTGCTCAGCACTACACCAGAAGAACCCACCAGCGTCAGCACCCCGTCGCTCGACACTAGCTGCTGGTACTGATCCGTGCGCAGCCGTGACTTCGACAGCTCATCCTCAACGCCACTTAAATCTAACGAGGCTTCGCAGCCAGCCAATAGGACGCTGGCACAAAATACACTAATGTAAATTTGAGTTTTATTAAAATTGTTTATTATATTTGTAATTATCACTTTCCTCCCCTATAGCAAATGCCTGTTAAGGGCGATACCGGAGGTAGAATGCAATAATTACGCCTAAACCAACCAAAAAACTTAATAAAAAATATATCACCTTGTTTTATAAGTTTTTATTGTTATTTCAGCGCACCGCTATACGCTATCTCGTCATACTTCAACGAAGTGAAACACCCAATTTTTTAGGATGAATTTGATCATATAGAGAATTATTTTTATGCTTTTTATAATTTCATCAATTTCTAAAATCACTGGAACGCCCAAAAGCCCATTACTATATCCATTGCTATAATAATCCCGATTCACTAATATCTTTGTGTATACCAAACACCTATGAGCTAATATCAACAAATAGTGCTTGTTCTTTTGCTACTAGCCCTTCGACAAATGACTGCCTATACAAAGCAATAACACAGGGCAGAAGGGTGTCACGCAAATTGATTAACGGAGATATGTAATGGTTAGCGCCACTCCAAAAGTTGCCGGAGCCACCAAAAAACCCAATAAAATTCAGCTATCTCCTGCTGTTGAAACTGAAGATACGGTTTTTGCGGATCGTAGTGACCTCATCAATCATCTTAGATTTTCACCCAACGAAGGACGCATTTTATTTGATACCGATCCGGTAGTTTTAATCCGTCCCGCAAGCCTGTCCTTACTGCACTGGGAGCTAAACAAGAAACTGGGGCACCGGGAAGCAGGCAGTATTCTTGCGCGACTAGGCTATGAGTCCGGCGTACGTGAAGCTTTCCTGGCTCGCAGACTATTTCCTGACGCCAGTCTTGAAGAGGTATTCCTAATCGGCCCCAAATTAAGAGCGGCAAGGGGTTTGGTGTCAATTAAAATGCTGCACCAGGAGATCGAACTGACCAAGGAGCATTTTTATAACGAAGCAATTTTCTCGGGAGATTTTGAAGTAGATACCCGTATTGTCGAAGGTGGCATGGCCAATAGCCCTGTCTGCTGGAACGAGGTTGCTTATGCCAGTGGCTATGCCAGCACACTCATCGGTCGACCTGTCATCTACAAAGAGGTGGAATGCAGTGCCACCGGCGCCCATAAATGCCGTATGGTCGGAAAACTGCTGGAAATGTGGTACGAGGATGAAATTCAAAGCGAACTTCAGCATCTACCGCAACAAATTTTTGTTGGGCGCTTCCCCACTCAACGTAAGAACCACCCACTCGCAAAACACTGCCTACTCCCAAAGAAAGAATCTGCTACCAATATGTTGGGCGGCCTAATTGGTGAATCTCCGGGTTTAGCCAACGTCTGCGAGATGCTGCAAAAAGTTGCTCGCACTATCGCCCCTGTCCTCTTGTTGGGCGAAACCGGAGTCGGCAAGGAAATGGTCGCGAGCACCTTGCACCAAATCAGCACGCGTTCCGAACAACCCTTTATCGCCGTAAACTGTGCTGCCATTCCCGATGAACTGATCGAAGCTGAGTTATTTGGCGTCTCTAAAGGTGCCTTTACTGGCGCGACACAATCGCGGCCGGGACGATTTGAGCGTGCTCACGGCGGCACCTTGTTTCTCGACGAAGTCGGCAACCTAACCAAGTCGGCTCAAACAAAGTTGCTACGCGCGCTACAGGAAAAAGAAATCGAAAGGGTCGGCGATACTTTTATGCGTAGAGTCGATGTTCGCATTATTGCGGCAACCAATGTGGATCTTCAGGAAGCAGTAAAATCAGGCCAATTCAGAGAGGATTTACTATTCAGATTGAACGTTTTCCCCATAGACATCCCACCACTGCGCAAGCGTCGGGAAGATATCCCCTTACTCATGGCCCATTTTCTAGAACGTTATACAAAACGCTATAACAAGCAAATACCAGGATTTTCTGATTTCGCCACCGAGGCCCTTTATCGTTACGAATTCCCTGGCAATATTCGCGAGCTGGAAAATCTCGTGGAACGCACTGTTATTCTCGCTGACGACCATCAGCCCATCGACCTTTGTCATCTCTTCGGCATGGAAGGTTTAATCTCTTCTGCTTTGCTTTCCAATCATGAGGGCCATGCATTAGGCGACCAACAACCTAGTGAAACTCAGGCATTGTGCTCAGATATTTTGGATATGATGCTTGCGCAACAAAGCTCATTTAAAAATATAGAACACCGGCTCTTAAGTAATGCGTTAGATCAAGCCAACGAGAATATGTCCAAAGCAGCCAGTAGTGTTGGCTTATCTCGTCCGCAAATGGCGTATCGGCTTAAAAAATATGAAAGCGACACTGAAGTGCTTTAGCCGCTTTCGATCATAGCGTAGGCTGAGTGATTATGGATTGACTCGAAATTTTCACACTCCACCCGATAGCGGAACACACGATCATCACGAACCAATCGTGCGGCAACATCTCGTACCATATCCTCTACAAATTTCGGATTATCGTAGGCTTTTTCAGTGATGTACTGCTCATCAGCACGCTTCAATAACGCATAGAGTTCGCAAGAAGCCTCCTGCTCAACCAGACTGATTATATCTTCTATCCAAAAGGAAGCCTTCGCCTCCACTTCAACAGTAACGTGAGAACGTTGATTGTGCGCGCCGTAGCGCGAGATAGTTTTTGAACAGGGGCAAAGGCTGGTCACGGGCACAACCACTTTAAAGCTAACCACTGACGCACCATCCAACTGCTGTCCGGTCAGGGTCACCTCATAATCTAGCAGGCTGTTAGCACCGGTGACTGGCGCTACTTTATTTACAAAATAAGGGAACACCAGTTGAATATAGCCTTGTTCCGCTTCCAACTTTGCTACCATGTCTGCGATTAAAGCGGTAAAGCTTGTAAACGAGAGTTCCTCGTCAACGACAGCCAGAAGTTCGACAAAACGCGACATGTGCGTGCCCTTCTGATCAGCGGACAGGTTTACGTACAGGCTGCAGCGCGCAATGCTACTTTGAGTTTCGCCACTTGCGGTTTGAATTTTTACCGGGTAGCAGATATCTCGAATACCGACGCGTTGAATGGGAATTTCACGCGTATCCCGGCTCGCCTGGACATCAGGCACAGAATCAGGTGATTCCATATTAATCACTTTCTTGCTGCTCAAACACGGGGTTTACCGGCATCCTTTTGATAGTGGAGGGAAAAGCTAAACACCATCTCTCGGCAATCGGATATCGGGGTCCTTACCGCAGTCAGAGGTCCAACGCTTAAACAGATTATGCTCTATACCAACCTGATCCAAAGCCTTACCAATGCTCTGATGCACAATATCCATAATAGTTTTTGGGCCATGATAAAAAGAGGGCATCGGTGGCAATATCGTTGCACCGATATCCGCTACCCGTGACATAAGGTCTAAATGCCCCTTATGCAACGGCGTTTCTCGCACCATTAACACCAGCGGTCTTTTCTCTTTTAACGTCACATCAGAGGCACGCACCACCAAATTATCATTAAATGAATTCGCCACCGCTGACAGTGTTTTAATCGTGCATGGCGCGACGATCATCCCACGTGTTCGGAATGAACCGCTGGCGACAGAAGCGCCGATATTTTTATTGCTGTATACCTCATCCGCCATCGCCTTTACTTCCTCGGCGCTATAATCAGTTTCGATTTTAATATTACGCACCGCAGACTCAGAGAGGATAAGGTGCGTGGACACCTCTAACTCCCGTAAGACTCGCATAAGCTCTACACCATAGATAACGCCCGTGGCGCCGGTTATCGCAACGACTAGTGGCAATCCCATGCTGACACCTCTCTTTTGGTTTCTGGATTATTCATTAACAGGCAATGCAAGACTTAAGCCAAAGGCTCGCCTACAAAGCCAAACGTCAACGTACCCAAAAAATAACTTTAACTTACTGAATTATTTATTGTTTTAATCCAGCATCTCGCTACAGTATAACCCCGGCCAGCGGCGAAAATAATGATCTGAGTTAACCATTTCGATTAAAGGCCGCAATGGCAGGAAAAATTGTGCGATATGGTGAATATGCGGAACCTCGGTTTCTCCTCACTAAACAACGAAGCCCCGCCTATTGCATTAAGCAGCCACATCCTTTTTCACATGGAATCGCTTCGCCTTCATATCGAAGCGTGGCAAACTATCGCGCTCCGCCACCTTAAGCCTTGGCCGAAACCCCAGCATGGCATAAAGCTTTTCATTAATGTCGTTTAGAATTCCTTCGCCTGTTCCCTCGACCAGTTCAAATTCGATATCCATTTCATCCATATGCTTAACCGTATACACCGTAATACGGAACTCATCCACCTCATTGAATTGGCGAATAATATTTTCCACCGCACCCGGAAAGACATTGACGCCACGTACCGTCACCATATCGTCCGCACGCCCAATAACACCACCGTCGAAACGCATGGAGGTGCGGCCACAGGCACACTTCTCCAGATTAGCACGCACAATATCACCCGTACGATAACGCACTACCGGGAAGGCGATGCGGCCAAGGTTGGTGATAATCAGCTCGCCCTTTTCGCCAGGGGCAACTGGTTCTAGCGT
>Ga0209273_10002948_pt1 | contig 12307 bp, 9 predicted proteins | sample tdAd471_FD_187126 | JGI IMG/M metagenome (GOLD analysis project Ga0209273, IMG submission 187126) | Marine sediment microbial communities from the Atlantic coast under amendment with organic carbon and nitrate - tdAd47.1 (SPAdes)... | ecosystem: Environmental > Aquatic > Marine > Coastal >...
CCCTGCTCGAGATGCTCGGTCGTGGCGACCGCATCCCCCGCGATGAGCGTCGTGCGCGAGGGGTACGCTAGGAGCAGGCCCGCCAGCCCCGGCGTCACGCCCGGCAAGGGGAACAGGCTCACGCGAGGCGTGATCTTGTCCGGGGCCACCTCGCACCGCGCGAGCATGGCGACCTGCACCTCGAGCTCGCGCACCACCTCCGAACCCGGGCCCTCTTCCTCGGCTGCACGCTTGAGCATCATCGCAAGGGGCATCCCCACCGCCTCGCGCTCGGCGTCGGCGACGAGCCACTGGGCGTTCTCGAACAGCACGAGCCCTCGGCAGGTGTCGGACTTGAAGCTCGTCAGGAAGACGTGCGTGATGTCGGCCGGCGTCAGGCCCGATCGCTCAAGAAGCCGGGCCTCCAAGATCTGCCCGGGCAGGCCCGGATCGACCAGGATCGCGGCGTCGCCATCGAGCACGAGCGTGGTCGTCGCGTGCGAGGCGCGCTTGGGACGCATCGCGTCCATCGGCCAGAGCGGGTGCGATGAGAGGGAGCCGATAGAGATAATGCGGTCGTGCATGAACTGAGTTTAGGTGGTCCCGCTTCGACTACGCCGGATGCCGGCTTCAGTCTCCCGTGCTGCCCGAGGCGAGCTTGATGAGCACGGGGTGCTTCTCTTTCTTCTTGCGCACGATCGCATCGATCACCGGCTTGGGGCACATCGAGGTGAGCGTCTTGTGCGGGTCATCGCCCATGGCTGCGATCTGTTTGATCAGGCTCGAGCTTGTGTAGGCGAAGCTCTGGCCCGCGACGACGAAGGCGGTTTCGAGGCCGGCGACCTCGCGGTTGGTGACAGCGAACTGGACCTCGTACTGAAGATCGGACAGGTTCCGAATGCCCCGCAAGAGGGCCGACGCCCCGATCGAGCGGGCGTAATCGACAGTCAGGCCCGTGAAGGCCTCGACGCGCACCTCGCCCAGCTCGTTGCCGTGCTCGTCGCCCGGCTCGTCTTTGCACATCTGGGCGACGAGCTGCTCGACCAGATCGACGCGCTCGCTGGCGGAGAAAAGCTCGTCCTTGCCCGGGTTCCAGCCGACGGCGACGACGACCTCATCAAAGAGGCGTCGCCCCCGGGCGATGACGTCGAGGTGGCCGAAGGTGACCGGGTCGAACGAGCCGGGGAAGACAGCGAGATGCGTGCGGGTCTTAGGCATGGTGAAGATGGTACCAAGCTGCCTTGATGGGGGCAGAGTTGCCATTGAGGCCAAAAACAAGCAGCGGAGGCTGGAAGCCTCCGCCACTGGTGTCGTTGTGGTTTCGGATCGCTGCTCAGACCTTGGGCGGCGTGGGCAGGTCGACGGTGGTCTGGTTCACGTGGTTGAAGTAGTTGGTGTAGGTGGCGAGGGCGGCTGAGGCGACGAGCTCGGCGATATGCCCGTCGTCGTAGCCGGCGCTCTTGAAGGCCGAGATATCGTCATCGCCCACGTTGCCACGCTTCTCGTGGAGTGCGGTGGCGAACTTGGCGACGGCGTTGAGCTTGGCGTCGCCCAGGTCACCCCCGGTGCGGGCGGCGACGGTCTGGTCTTCGCTCAGTCCAGCGCCCTTGCCGATGTGGGTGTGAGCAGCCTGGCAGTAGTCGCAGCCGTTGCCCTGCGCGAAGACGAGCTGGACGACTTCCTGTTCCTTGCTCGAAAGGCCGGCGTCCTTGAGAGCGCCCGAGCCGGCGAGGTAGAAGTTCAGGGCGGCCGGGGCGTTGCCCATGCCCTTGAAGATGTTCAGGTGCTTGCCCTTGAGGGGACCATCGAAGATCTCTTTGACGGGGCCGGTGGCGGATGCGGGATCGACAACATTAAGGCGTGGCATTTCAGACTCCTTCGTCTTCTCTGAACTTCCCCGCCTGAATCCTGACGGGGTGTGTCGTTATGAAACTCTGCGGTCAGGCCCGTTTATGCCCCGGAATTCAAAAGTCTCGTGAAGTCCTTGTCAGGACGCCACTTGGGCATGCCGGTTCGCAGATGATTCGGCCGATTTCATGACCAACGGTATAGGATAGTGGGTCGACCTCTGACGGGTGGTGCGTCAGAGGGCGAATTGGGTCAGGACCCGGGGCCAGCGCGAAATCGCGGGCAGGCCAATCCCACGCACTGCAAGGGATGACCAACATGCGCCAGAACCAGACGCAGTCCGAAACCGAGTCCAAGCCAAGGCCCGATTGGTCGCAGTGGACGCGCATCGACGCGCACTGCCACTCCAACGCCTCCGACGGCCCGGCGCTGCGCGCACTCGGGGTGATCGGCATTCCCGAGTGCTACTCCGAGCCCGAGCAGGTCTACGACCAGGCCAAGGCCCGCGGCATGGACCTGGTCACCATCACCGACCACGACACCATCGCCGGCGCGATGACGCTCAAAGAGCGCGGCTTCGAGGGCTTCATCGTCGGGGAAGAGGTCACCGTCTTCTTCCCCGAGGACCGCTGCAAGCTGCACGTCAACGTCTGGGATCTCACCGCAGAGCTGCACGAAGAGATCCACACGCTCGGACTGCGCGACGATGTCTACGCCTTCTGCCACTGGCTGCGCGATCACAACCTCCCCCACTCGCTGGCGCACCCCGTCTACATCCAGAACGGCAAGCTCAGCATGTGGCACCTCGAGCGCTGCTGCCTGCTCTTCCGCGGCTTCGAGATCGTCAACGGCGCGCACTCGGGCACGCACCGCCAGTCCGTCGAACGCCTGCTCCAGTGGCTCGACCCCGAACGCATCCGCGCGTTCAGCATCAAGCACAACCTCGAACCCGTCTTCGACCAGCCCTGGGTCAAGGGGCACACGGGCGGCTCGGACGACCACGGCCTCCTGAACATCGGACGCACGTTCACGGCGATCAAGAACGCCCCGGGCGAGAAAATCACCGACCCGCGCGCGTTCTTTGACCTCGTCATGCAGGGCTGCTCGACGGCCGGCGGCGAAGCCGGTCACGCCTCGCTCTTTGCCCACCAGCTCACAACCGTCGCCAGCCACTACACCGCGCGCAAGCTCACGCCCGACATGGACGCGGGTCAGCGGTATCTGGCCTCCAAGCTCCTGCGCTTTGCGGGTGTGCCCACGGACACGCCCAGCAAGAAACGCCTCGCCTGGCACATGGCCAAGCGCAAACTGCTGCTCGGCAAGCGCAAGAGCCGGAGCCTGCCGCTGACCAAGGCCCTGCGCGACACGATCGGCCCGGTGCTCGAGCAGTACCCCGATCTCCGCGAGCGGTTCAGCCCGGACCAGTGGGTCAACGGCTCGGCGCTGAGCCAGCACGACCGCATGGCCGAGTTCGCCGACGACCTGAACGCGGCCCTCTCCAAGGCGATGGCGTCGGGCGCACTCGACGCGGCCCGCAAGCGCGACAAGTACGGCATCGTCGATCACCTCATCAGCTACTCCATCCTCCTGGCGGCCCAGGCGCCCTACGTCTTCAGTCTTTTCTATCAGAACAAGGAGCGCACGCTCGTGGAGCAGATGAACCACAGCCTGGCCGAGCCTGGCTCGGGCGCCAGCGCCCTCGAAAGACCGATGCGGGTCGCGCTCTTCACCGACACGCTGGGCGATGTCAACGGCGTGTGCCGATTCATCCAGAACGCCGCCGCCCACGCCAACAAAACCGGGCGAGACTTCGAGGTCATCACGAGCACGACGTTTGAGGTCCCCGAGTGGGACAACATCCACAACTTCGAGCCGAGCTTTGCGACCAGCATCCCCAAGTACGAGAACCTGCAGGTCGTCTTGCCGCCCCTGGTCAAGATGCTGCGCCACATCGATCGCACACAGCCCGACGTGATCCACATCTCAACGCCCGGCCCGGTCGGGCTCGTGGGCTACATCGCCGCCAAGATGCTCAAGGTCCCCGTGCTGGGCGTCTATCACACCGACTTCCCCGCCTACGTCGATCACCTCTTCGAGGATCACGGCTTCACCTGGGCGACCAAACGCTTCATGCAGTGGTTCTACAACCCATTCAGCGCCGTCTTTACCCGGTCCAACGATTACATCGACTCGCTCGAAGCCCTCGGCCTCGAACGCGACAAGTGCCTCAGCCTCCAGCCGGGCGTCGACACCGAGCTTTTCGACACGCGGTTTGCCGATGCGGACTACTTCCCGAATCTCGGTGGTGAGGGCGAAGTCAACGCCAAGACCTCGTCACGCGAGACTGTCCAAGTGCTCTACGTCGGGCGCGTCAGTGTCGAGAAGAACCTGCCCATGCTCGTCAAGGTCTGGAAAGACACGGACAAACGCTGCAAGGAGCAGGGACTCGACGCCGAGCTTGTGGTCGTAGGCGACGGGCCGTACCGCAAGGAAATGGAGAAAGCGCTCAAGCACACCCGCGTGCGGTTCCTCGGGTTCCGTCACGGCGAAGAGCTCAGCACCATCTACGCCTCGTCGGCCATCTTCGCCTTCACCTCCACCACCGACACGCTCGGGCAGGTCGTCATGGAGGCGCAGGCCTCGGGCAACGCGGTGCTCGTCACCGACAAGGGCGGGCCGCAGGAAGTCGTGCAGCACGGCAAGACGGGCTACGTCCTCAGCTCCGAAAACCACAGCCTCTGGACGGACCGCCTTGTGGACCTCATCAAGAACGGCGACGTGCGCACGAAGATGGGGCAGCGGGCGCACGAGGCGATGCAGTCGATGACGCTCGAAGACTCGTTCGATCACTTCTGGGAAGCCCACGTCGGCGCGTGGCACAAGCATCTGGCCGGCATGGGCATCCACCCCATCGAGGGCGGCTCTATCCCCGCGCCCATCACCCGCGACCCGAACTGACCGCCAGCGTAACCATCCATCCCAACGAGCCCATAGCGTTACCTTCTGCGCCGCACCGAAGCGAGAAGGCCGCAGGCGATGAGGGGGAGGCCGACTCCAGGTGTTGGAATTGCCGATGCAAGACGAAGACCAATATCTTGGAAAGTAAAGTTTGGCGAACTGGCACCAATCCGCCAGATTTCATCTTGATCAACTCCGAGATCAACTAACTCTCTTGGTCCTGCGAAAGAGCCGCCCCATACGCGGTCAATTTGCGTATCAAAAAGCCAATCTTCCGTCCACTCCGCCGCCCCACCCGATACATCGAGCAGGCCCCACGGACTCTGGACCTCGGGGTACGCGCCCACTGGGACTTGCCAAGGGCTGTCCTCGAGTTCAAGCCCATAGCTGGTCTGCGCGCCGGGGTCACCGGGCAGCCCGGGCATTAATGGATCGTCGGTACCATTGGGAAACTGCCACCAACCGCCCTCTCCTGGTCCGTTCTTGTCTGGGTCGTAGTGCGCGGCCTTGAGCCACTCATCGAGGCCGGGGATCCAGTACTTGGCGTCCGGGTGATGCGCTGTCTGATCGAGGAAGACGGGAACGCCAGGGTTTGGATTTCGGATGAACGTGGAAATGTCGTACGCACCGTTAGACATGGCCGCGAGTGTTGGCGCTTGGTCGTTGTGCAGCCAGTTGGTGTACATCGCCGCCAGCCGCCAAGAGAACCCTGACACTGGCCAGTTGCCCGCTTCCTCGCTGATGAGCTGGAACCGAATCGAGCCGTCAGGCTGAAAGCTACCTGTTGCGCCCCATTGCCGGGGTTGGTTGGCAATCACAAAATCAGGGTTGATCGTGCCGAGCACGGACATGAAGTCCACGAACTGCGACGTGCGAAGTTCGGTCCTGGCTATTCGATACTCGTACCCGACCGAGCCTCGTCCAGTCACGGTGCTTCCAAGATCGAGTCCGTCGTAAGCCGCATTACCAGTGGCACCGATATTAACGAAGTTGAACCCGTAATCAGGCGGCACGGGCTGACCCGCTGCGGGCAACGCAACAGCAACAACGATCAGTGCGGCTTGTTTCATGCGCCGAGTCTACATGATCGCAAAGCAAAAGAGAACGCCGCGACCTTTGGAGTCGCGGCGTTCTGCGGATAGAGGAGGGAGAGAGATTCTTTCCCGCTGCGGCCTGTGATCAGGCGGCGCGGCGGCTGGCCGAGCGGCGGGCGCTCTTGGCCGGGCCGATGCGGCCGGCGATCACCGGCTTGCGGCTGGTGCTGCGGCGGGCCTTGGTGCCGGTCTTGCGAGCGGTCGTCTTGGGAGCCGACTTGCGGCTGGCCGGCTTGCGCGAGGTCTTGCGGGCCGACGTGCGAGCGGTGCTCTTGCGTGCGGTCGAGCGGCTGGTGGTCTTGCGAGCAGCGGTCTTACGAGTACCAGTCTTACGGGCCGCGGTGGTGCGAGCGGTCGTTTTGCGAGCCGTCGTCTTGCGTGCGGTGGTGCGCTTGGCCGTGGTCTTACGAGCAGCGGTCTTGCGTGCCGTGGTCTTGGTGGCCGTCTTGCGAGCGGCGGGCTTGCGACCCGAGGTCTTGGTCGCGGTCTTGCGCGCGGTCGGACGGGTGGTCGACTTGCGTGCGGTGCGCTTGGCCGGGCTCTTGCGAGCGGTCGAGCCGGTGGTGGTCTTGCGAGCCGAGGGCTTGCGGGCGACGGTCTTGCGGCCCGAGGTGCGGGCGGGGGTGCGCTTCACAGCGGTCTTGCGGGTCGTGGTTTTCCGAGCCGTGGTCTTGCGAGCGGCGGGCTTGGCGGTTGCCTTGCGGGCCGTGGTCTTCGGGGCCGACTTGCGTGCGGTCGTCGACTTCTTGGCGGCGGTGGTGGTCCGCTTGGCTGCGGGCTTGCGGCCCGAAGTCTTGGTCGCGGCCTTGGTCACGCTCTTGCGGGCCGTGGTCTTACGAGCCGTGGTCTTGGTGGCCGACTTGCGAGCGGCGGGCTTGGCTGTGGTGCTCTTCTTGGCCGAGCTCTTGCGGGCGGTCGGCTTGGTGCTGGACTTGGTTGCGGGCTTGGCAGCCTTCTTGCTGGTTGCCTTCTTGGGGGCGCTCTTACGAGCGGTGGGCTTGCGGCCCGAGGTGCTGGCGGTGCGGGTGGTTGTACGTTTCGTCGTCGAACGTCGAGTCGACTTGCGGGTACCGGTCGAAGCCATGGACAGTCTCCTTGCCACGCGAGTTTGAAAGGGTCGCGAGCGGTTTGTGCGCCCGGGGAGTGGCACAAGCCTGAAGACCCGGGCAAAGACTCGGCCCCGGCTGACCGGGTGCCACTGGTGAGGGGCACGTCCGTGTGCGACCTCGTTTCATGGTCCGCAATCGACCACATACCACGTCCGCTTGTGTTTTTTTGATGGTGTATGCCGTTTTTATTTGAGTCGGCCCAGCGGGTGCGCAAAAACGACGACATCCATTCCACGCCCCGGAGCGCTGCGCGTGCAACGATGTAGGGTTCGACAAGAGGGAGAAGACGTGAGCGACTCAGGCCAGAACACGCATGGCATCGGCACTTCGGGCGATTGGTCCCCCGAGAGCTGGCGCACAAAGCTCGACCCTCAGCAGGTTTTGTACCCGGATCGGGCTGCGGTGGAGCGCGCGGTGATGAAACTGCGCTCCCTGCCCCCTCTGGTAACCAGCTTCGAGATCGAGAAACTCAAATCCCAGATCGCCGAGGCCCAGCTGGGCAAGCGGTTCCTGCTTCAGGGCGGCGACTGCGCCGAGCGGCTCGACGACTGCCGACCCGAGAGCATCACCAGCCGCCTCAAGATCCTGCTGCAGATGTCGCTCGTGCTGGTGCACGGCATGAACAAGCCCGTCATCCGCGTGGGGCGCTTTGCCGGCCAGTACGCCAAGCCCCGGTCGAGCCTCACCGAGACCCGCGATGTCGATGGGCAGCCCCGGACCCTGCCCAGCTACTTCGGCGATCTCGTCAACGGCGAGGCCTTCGACGAGGGCGTCCGCACCCCCGACCCGCACATGATGGTCCGCGGCTACCAGCACGCGGCGATGACCGTCAACTTTGTACGCGCGCTGATCGATGGCGGGTTCGCCGACCTCCACCACCCCGAGTACTGGGATCTGAGTTTCTTCGGCTCGGCTGGGCTTTCTGAAGAAGGAAGGCTCATGTACGAGACCATGAGCCGCGAGCTGGCCTCGGCCCTGAGGTTCATGGAGAATCTGGGCGAGAAGACCGTCGACGACCTGACCCGCGTGGACTTCTTTACGAGCCACGAGGGGCTGAACCTTTTATATGAGTCCGCCCAGACCCGGACCGTGCCGAGGCGCCAGGGCCACTACGACCTGACTACGCACCTGCCCTGGATTGGCGAGCGAACACGCGCGCTGGACGGGGCGCACGTCGAGTTCTTCCGGGGCATCCGCAACCCGATCGGCGTGAAGATCGGGCCCAAGGCGGACCCCGACGAAGTGGTTGAACTGGTCCGGGTCCTGAACCCATCGGCCGAGCCGGGACGCATGGTGCTGATCGTGCGCATGGGTGTGGAACACGTCGGGCAGAAACTGGAGCAACTTCTTCAAACCGTGAACAAAGCGGGCACGCCAGTGCTGTGGGTCTGCGACCCGATGCACGGCAACACCCGTTCGACGAGCACCAGCCGAAAGACCCGCAATGTTGGTGATATCTACGCGGAGCTTGCAGAGAGCATCGACATCCACAACCGGGTTGGCACCTATTTGGGCGGTGTCCACTTCGAATTGACGGGCGAGGACGTCACCGAATGCGTTGGCGGGGCATCGGGCGTGACCGAGGAAGACCTCGAACAGAACTACTCCACGGCCCTCGACCCCCGGCTGAACTACGCGCAGAGCCTTGAACTCGCCTTCATGCTCTCGAATCACTTCCAGAACGGAAGCAACCCAGTTGGGAGAAACCCTTAGAATGTGGTAGGCTATGGTCCTCTGGGGAAAGGACTGTGATATCGATGCATGAAGATGGGCACAAAGAAGAACTTTGCAATCTCACCGAGAGTGAAGCGCACGCGCTCTGCGAAGTTCTGCTGACGCACCCGTTTATCGGCGCGGCCTTGATCGATGCTGACGGCGTCTTTGTCAGGGCGAACGAACGTTCCAAGCTTCTGTATCTCGGTCGCACAGATGTCGAGGTGGCGGGCAAATCGCTCTACGACCTCTTCGCGGCCGAGTGGGCCAAAGAGCGCATCAACCTGATGAAGGAACTCGAGCAAACGAAACAGCCCGCGGTGCTCCGGCACATCCGTCGCGGGCGGGCGCTCTTGGTGACCTATCACCAGATGCCCACACCCGAAGGCAAGCCTCAGCGGTTTCTCGTGCTGATCGCAGAGTCCGATGGCGATGCTGGCCTCAAGGTCCCACAGGAGTACATGCGTTTCGAGACGGGCCTGATGAACCTGGGGCCGCTTGACACACTCTCAAGAAGAGAGCTCGAAGTGCTCGCACTGATCAGCCAGGGCATGACGACCGACGAGATCGCCAAGGACCTGCACCGCAGCCCCAAGACGATCGAGGCGCACCGCAGCTCGATCGCCAGGAAGCTGGGCGTCAAGAACCGTGTGCAGCTGGCCGAGCTTGCACGCAAGGCGGCCCTAGAGATCCGCCACGCCGACCTCAAACGCGTCGGCGATACACCCTGACAGTTCCCAAAGCACGGAACAAAAACAATCTACATCTGAAGTTCTCTGAACCCGAGGCGCACCGATGTCGTAGGACTTGCCGATCCGCAATCGCGGGGGTGGCAGCGGCCGGCGGCATTCTCTGCCGGCAATGGGAAAGGACTGAATGATGAACTGTGTCACACAGAGCGGTATCTCTGCGCGCATCGGGGCCTCGGTCGTGCTGTTCCACGCGATCGCCGGCACAGCCGCGGGCCAGATCGAAACACGAGACTGGCTGCTGCCCGAGAACGGCAGCTGGTCGGACGCATCCCGCTGGAGTGAGAGCAACGTCCCGGACACCACCATGGAGATCGCACGGCTAATCCCCGGCGACACGAGACCTGCCGATGCCCCCGGCAGCATCCCGACTGCGACAATCGACGGCTTCTACGAGGTGTACAGAATTACCGGGGACGGGAGTGTGCATGTGCAGATCGCGCCTGGGTCGGCACTCCACACGCTTGGAGGACTCCAAGGCTTGGATGAAGGTGTTCTCTCGATCGACATAGGGAACCCGGATCTTGAGGGCGGCGCATCGCTCCATACCACCGGCGGCCGAGCGTTCTTCCGATCCGCGTACGTGCGGCTGGCCGATCCGGGCGAGGAGTCCCTCCTGAGCTTCGACACGTACACGGTCCTCGATGAGGCAACAGTCATCGAGGGTGCCGGCACCATCACGGGAGAGATCAGCAACTACGGCGTGATCAGATCCTTGCGCTACGCGCCGACGGGTATCGTTGAACTCAATATTAGCAACGCGGAAGTTGTGAACCGGAACGAGATCGTTGCCGACAACGGCGCGTACATGATCTTTGACGCCTCGGTAATCGATCAAGTCGACGAAGGCGTGATGACCGCTCGTTCATATGTCGAGTTCCGTGATTCTGCACTTCGTGGCGGCACGCTCCGCAGAGTCAGCCGCGGGTCGTTCGCCACCAAAGGGGTATCCAGCTTTGAAAACGTCCTGATCGATCAAACCGTGGTCAATGTCCGTGGTGAGCTGACGCTGCTCGGCAACGAATTGCGAAATGATGGCTTCGTGTACGTCGACGATGAAGACGGCGTTCTCTTGATCGACGAAGAGCTGACGTTTGAGGGAGAAGGCCAGGTGACGTTCGGCGGATCGGCAGCCCCCGCGACGCTCGCGCTCTCCTCGCCCGACGGCGAAATCCGCAACGGAGCCGGTCATTCCATCATCGGGTGGGGTGATATCGGCGTCCCGCTGGTCAACGAGGGCGAGCTGGTGGTGAGTGGGAACTTTAATACCCCCGGCTTTATCAAGATCTTGGGCGAGTTCGAGCAGCTCCCGAGCGGCATCATCGAACTGACGTTCGATGTCGAGGGCTCGGGGCTCAACACCGACCACATTGTCGTCGATCGCAAGAGCGCCGAACTCGCCGGCACGCTGAATGTTCGACTCTTTGGGGACGTCGACCGCTTTGTGGGGCAGCCTTTCCCCGTCGTCTGCATCATGCAGAACAGCCCGGACCAGACGGTGAACGGCGAATTCGAAGTAGTCAACCTGATCCGCGGCACAAGCGGCATCGGTGTCAGCCCAATCGCGGGCATGACCTACCTCCCTGATCGTGTCAATCTCACGATGTACTGCGTCGCCGATGTGAACCGTGACGGCGTGGTCACACCCAGCGACTTCTCGGCGTGGGTCAGCGCGTACAACGACGCCGACGAACTGGCGGACACGAACTTTGACGGCGTGACCGACCCGAAGGACTTCAGCGCCTGGGTCAGCGCGTTCAATTCCGGCTGCGGCAGGTAACGAGACTGAATCTGAACCTCTTTACCCGGAGAGTGCTTCCCGGTAGCGCTTGGCCATCGCGTCCAGCGCTCCGGGGAGCACCCGGACGTCGCCGACGGTGGTGATGAAGTTCACGTCGCCGTTCCATCGCGGGACGAGGTGGACGTGCAGGTGCTGGGGCACGCCCGCGCCGGCGGCCTGTCCCTGATTGACGCCGATGTTGATGCCGTGGGGCTCGAGCACGCGTTCCATGAGCTCGGTCGCCCGATCGACAAGCGCCCAGAGCGTGGCCCGCTGGCTTTCTGTGTAGTCCATGAGTCGCGATTGGCTCTCGCCGAGTGCGACAAGCAGATGTCCGCTGGCGTAGGGGTAGGCGTTCAGGAAGATCATGCCCGCGTCGGTGCGGAGGACCACGTGGTTGGCCTCGTCGTCTTCGGGCGTGAGCCAGTAGTCGCGGATGAAGCAGCCGGTGCTCGGCTTGCTCTCGCGTCTGGCTTTGGACTTGGCGTCCTGATCCTCGGCTTTGCCGATGGCTTCGATGTATGCCAGACGCCAGGGCGCGTCGAGACGCGAGGGGCCTGTGCGGGGCGGGTGCTGCGGGCTGTGCGGGTTATCCGGGCTGGGGGGCATGCGCAGAGTGTATGTCAGCGCGATGCGCTGCCCGGTCACCCCCGAGCCGAGCGAACCGAGCCGATATCCGAGCAGGAGGACCGCGCAATGGGCCATGTGGAAGTCGACTCGACGACGCCGATCTCAGAGATCATGTCCAAGCGCGTGGTGACCGTCTCGCCCGACGATTCGCTGGCGCTCGTGCGGCGACTGTTCGACGAGCACAGGTTCCACCATCTCATCGTGGTGGAGAACGGCGTGGCGCGGGGTGTGCTCAGTCAGCGCGACCTGCTCAAGCACCTGAGCCCCTTCGTCGGGACGCTGAGCGAGGCCAAGCGCGACGCCTGGACACTCGAGAAACGCGTACACCAGATCATGAGCCGGGGCATCGTCTGGGCCGAGCCGACGACGCCCATCACCGAGGCGGCCCTCATGATGGCTGCCAACCGGATCTCGTGCCTGCCTGTGCTCGATGAGAAGAGCCGAGCG
>Ga0209273_10002950_pt1 | contig 12306 bp, 7 predicted proteins | sample tdAd471_FD_187126 | JGI IMG/M metagenome (GOLD analysis project Ga0209273, IMG submission 187126) | Marine sediment microbial communities from the Atlantic coast under amendment with organic carbon and nitrate - tdAd47.1 (SPAdes)... | ecosystem: Environmental > Aquatic > Marine > Coastal >...
GGCCGACGCAGCGGCGGGTGCAGGTCCCTGAAATTCCTGTCGATGTCTTCGCGGCTGAGCCGATGTGGTTTGATATCAGGCATGATCGCTCTAACGCCTGACCGGCGTCGGCTCGGCGAGCCGCGCCTTGACCTGTAAGGCTTCATAGTACGGCGCGAAAGCGGGTCGATTGACGTAACGGCCCGCGCCCCGCTCGACGTCGAGTTTGCCATCCGCGTAGACGACCTTGCCCTGGCTCAGCGTATGCGATGCGCAGCCTTTGACGGTCATGCCCTCGAAGATGTTGTAGTCGATCTTCTGGAAATGCGTTTTCGCCGATATTGACTTGGTTGCCTCCGGGTCCCACACGACGATGTCCGCATCGGCGCCTGCGGCGACGCTGCCTTTTCGCGGATACACATTAAAAATCTGCGCCGCGTTCGTCGAGGTGACGGCCACGAATTCGTTCATCGTCAGGCGTCCGGTGCCGACACCGTGATGCCACAGCACCTCCATGCGATTTTCTATGCCAGCCGTGCCGTTCGGGATCAGGCGAAAATCGTCCTTGCCCATGGCTTTCTGGTCGGCGCAGAAGCAGCAGTGGTCCGTTGCCGTGGTCTGCAGGTTGCCCGACTGCAGGCCATGCCACAGCGCATCCTGGTGTTCCTTCGCACGGAATGGCGGGCTCATGACATGCGCGGCGGCGATCTCGAAGTCCTTGTTACGGTAGACCGAGTCGTCGACGAGCAGATGTCCTGCAAGTACTTCTCCGAATACGCGCTGGCCCTCGTTACGCGCGCGCGTAATCGCTTCGAGCGACTGTTTGCAGGAGTTGTGCACAACATAAAGCGGTACACCGAGTACTTCCGCGATCCGAATGGCACGGTTTGCAGCTTCGCCTTCGCATTGCGGTGGCCGGGACAGCGGGTGCCCTTCGGGCCCGGTGATGCCCTTTTCGAACAGCTCTTTCTGTAACCGGAAAACGAGCTCGCCGTTCTCCGCATGCACAGTAACAATCGCGCCGAGTTCGATCGCGCGCGTGAAGCTGTTCACGAGAACTTCGTCGTCGGCCATGATGGCGCCCTTGTACGCCATAAAGTGCTTGAAGCTGTTGACACCATGCTCGTTAACTAGCGTGCCCATTGCCTTGTGCACCGAGTCGTCCCACCAGGTGATCGCAACGTGGAATGAATAGTCGGAGACGGACTTCCCGGCCCACTCGGCCCACTGGTGATAGGCCTCCATGACGTCCTGCTGCGGGCCCGGGATGACGAAGTCGATGATCATCGTCGTGCCGCCCGCGAGCCCGGCTGCCGTGCCGGTTTCGAAATCCTCGCTGGTTACGGTGCCCATGAACGGCAACTGCATGTGGGTGTGCGGGTCGATACCGCCGGGCATCACGTACTGGCCCCCAGCGTCGACTACGGTCGCACCTTTCGGCGCGTCAATGCCTTCGCCGACAGCGGTTATCAATCCGTTCTCGCAGAGTACGTCGGCACGCACGCTGCGGTCCGCATTGACAACCGTGCCGCCTTTGATGAGTACTGTCATGGTGAACTCCTTGTTTCGCCACTCGCCACGATGTAATAGATCAGTCCGCCGAGTATGGACCCGGTAAACCAGCCATAGGTATAAAACCAGCTCAACATCGGAATCTTCAGCGCAAGGCCGGTCAATATGACCGGTACGGCAAACGCGACGAGTCCGGCGAAATTCCAGGCCGGGTAACCGGCATTATCCTGGTAGAGCGCCAGCACGTCGTATGACTGTTTCTTGATGAGGAAATAGTCGACGACCATGATGCCGGCGATCGGACCGAGCAGGCTCGAGTAGCCGATGAGCCAGTTTGAATAGAGACTTTCCACGCTGACGTCTGTTTCCAGCCAGCCGAGCTTCTTCAAAAGCTCCCAGCTCATCAACACGATGCCGATGATGCCGGTCAGAATGACGCCCTTATTCTCATTGATATATTTCGGCGCGACGTTCTGGAACACGTTGGTCGGCGATACGATGTTCGCCGCCGTGTTGGTGGAAATGGTCGCGAGAATGATCATGAGCATCGACAGCACGACCCAGAATGGGCTGTCGATCTTGCCGATCAGGTTAATCGGATCCGAGATGGTCTCGCCGAAGAGCTCCGTTGACGCAGCCGTGAGCACGACGCCGAGTCCCGCGAACAACAGCATCGTCAGCGGCAGCCCGATGATCTGGCCGATGACTTGCGAGCGCTGCGAGCGGGCGTAGCGGCTGAAGTCCGGAATGTTTAGCGACAGTGTCGCCCAGAAACCGACCATGGCTGTCAGTGCCGCCATGAAATACGGTGCGAAAGCGGCGTCCTGCGGACGATTTGCCGGCACGGACAGTAGCTCGGACATCGATACTTTCGGCACCGCCCAGACGACGAGCCCAAAGGCAACGATGAGCAGCAATGGTGCGGCCAACGCCTCGAGATGTTTGATCGATTCCGAACCGCGGATGACCACTGCGACATTGGCGACCCAGAAGATGAAGAAGCCGATCACTTCGCCGGTGCCACCGAGCGCAGCCCACGCGGGGAACAGGGCCGACAATAAGAGGTGAATTGCGATGCCGCCGAACAGCGTCTGTATGCCGAACCAGCCGCAGGCGACCACGGCGCGAATCAACGACGGCACGTTGGAGCCGATGATGCCGAACGATGCCCGTAACACGACCGGGCAGGGGATGCCGTAGCGCGTGCCGGGAAACGCATTCAGGGTCAGCGGAATCAACACGACGACGTTGGCAATCAGGATTGTCCAGAGCGCTTCGCCGACGGACAGGCCGAAGTAGGCCGTCAGCACGCCGCCGAGCGTGTAGGTCGGTACGCAGATCGCCATGCCGACCCAGAGTGCCGCCACATGCCACCGGGACCAGGTGCGCTGCGTCGCCTTCGTCGGCGCGATGTCGTCGTTATACCTCGGACTGTTCGCCAGGTCCTGTCCGAGATCGAGTTCGACGTGCTCGCCGACGGTACGTAGTGTGCTGACCGGTGGAAGTTCGGACATCGCGGCCCTCCAGGTTGCTGGCTTTCAGTCGTCTGTAAGTGGCCCGTAGGTTTCGGGTCGACGGTCACGGAAGAACTGCCATACGTCGCGGACCTCGCGAACCATGTCGAGGTCGATTTCGTGCACGAGCAGCTCGTCATCGCCATAGCTTGCCTGAGCCTCGATCGCGCCGCGCGGATTGACGATGTAGCTGGAGCCGTAGAACTCACCCATGTTATGCGTCGTCGCCCAGGGCTCTTCCTTGCCGATGCGATTGATAGCGCCAATGAACACGCCATTCGCGGCGGCCGATGCCGGCTGCTCGAGTTCCCACAGGTACTTGCTGAGACCCGCAACAGTTGCAGACGGATTGACGATGTACTCCGCACCGTTCAATGCAAGCGCGCGCCAACCTTCGGGGAAGTGCCGGTCATAACAGATGTAGACGCCAAGTTTCAGGTACGCGGTATCGAACACGGGCCAGCCCGAGTCGCCGGGCTTGAAGAAAAACTTCTCGTAAAACCCGGGGTCGACCTGCGGGATGTGGGTCTTGCGGTATTTGCCCATGAACGTGCCGTCGGCGTCGATGACGGCGGCTGTGTTGTAGTACACGCCGGTCATGTGCTCTTCGTAGATCGGCACGACGATGACCATGTTGTGCTTCTTCGCATACTCCTGCATGAGCTTCGTCGTATGGCCGTCCGGAATTTTCTCGGCGGCGGCATACCACTTTCTGTCCTGACCGGGACAGAAGTAGGGCTGCGTGAATACTTCCTGGAAGCACAGCACTTGCACGCCTTGCTGCGCCGCATCTTCGATGAACGGAACATGTGCTTCGATCATCCGGTCGCGAATCTCCAGGGGCTCCATCGAGCCGTCGCCCTTGAGGGCCATCTGGATCAGACCGCACTTTACTTTAGCCATGACAAACCTCGCTTTCGTCTCGTGGCCATAAGCGATGACAGGCGACGAGTTCTTTTTCTTTTCAAGGTGTTACCGTGATTTATTGCTTCACAGGATACGCCTTTTCAGGCGCAAAAAGAACCGCTAACGGGGTACCACCGTGGTCCAGGAGCCGTGCATGGGATTGGGCAGGATGTACCAGCCGTTGCCCCACATACTCGAGTGCATTGCAACCATGTCACGCCGAACATCTGCTGTTGCGGACGTTGTGCAAGGTGCGTGCGGCTTGAGTCGTGCGCAGGGCACGAAGTCGCCCAGGTCGTCACCGATCAACAGGATGACGCGATGGGTTTGCGCGATGTAATTGCGACGCACGGATTTTTCGCGATTCCAGCCCTGTTCCTCGGACAAGAGCACATGATCGGCGTCGGTCACAATTCCGATTTCTGCGATACCGTCAATCGTGGTCATTTTTTGCGGACAGGCGTCATCGACGCCGTCGATGGGTTCGCACGGCCGGTTTGTGATGAAGAAGACGGTGACACCTGCGGCGCGCGCCATCCCGACGAAATCCGCAACACCCGGAATCGGTGTCGCAACGGTCTCGCTCGCCCATTTGTTGAGTTTCCAGTTCGCAAACGGCCGCTCAAAGGCAATCTGGAAATCGACGTTGCTGACCACGGTCTCATCGACGTCGAGGATAACGGCGACAGGCAGATCCGCGGCATCGGTCTGTCCCGGTATGGCGCTCCAGGATGTATCCTCGATAAAACCCGGCAATGCCGCGGTCGCGGAGACATAAACCTGCTTCGTAATGGCGGTGTACTCGGCCGAATGCTTGACCCAGAGCAGACCAAGGTCACGATGGGGGTCGTGTGCAGGTGGCTGGTTGCCGCACGCGCCGAGCACGATGCAGCAAAGTGGTAAAACGGTTGTTATTTTCATGCGCGGATTCTATCAGTCAGTAATGCCCACAATCGATATTCACGTGGCGGTTCGGCAGAATCGATCAGCCATATGACGATAAGGAAGTACGTAATGCGACGCATCTGGATTCTTGCTGCGGCACTGCTCGTTGGCTGCGACATCGCGCCCGAACCGACGATTCCGGATGAGCCGGGCTCGAATCTGACGTTCATACACCTCAACGACATCTACCGCATCGGTGCGGTGGAGGATGGCAGTGCCGGCGGCTTCGGACGGGTCGTGACCCTCACTCGCGAGTTGCAATCGCAGGGCAGGGACGTGCGCATCCTGCTTGGTGGCGACTTCCTGTATCCGTCTCTGGAAAGTCAGTTGTGGGCTGGCATGCAGATGGTTGATGCACTCAATTTCGTCGATGCGGTGGCGCCCGTTTACGTCGTTGCCGGCAACCACGAGTCGGACCCGCGAACTGCTGATCCTCTGATCAAGGCCGTCAGGGCATCGAATTTCGACTGGCTCGGTGACAATTACCAGTTTGCTACAGGTGACGCGGATGTTGACCAGGCCCTGCATTCGTCATTCATGTTCGATGCAGGGGGTTACAAGGTAGGGGCGTTCGCGCTACTCCTGCACGCGAGAGACGGCGGCAACGAACGCGACTATATGCCTGTAGATCCCGAGTACCTCGCCCAAGCGAAGCGCGTCATCGAGGAACTCGAGGCGGCGGGCGCCGATCTCATCATCGGCATCACGCACCTGCATATGTGGACTGATGTCGAGATCGCGAAGCTCAGAGCTGAGCATCCGCGCTTCATGTTCATCGTGGGAGGCCACGAACACGAGTCCGAACACAGCGCGCTCGCAGACGACAGCGCCGAAGTTATGAAGGGTGCATCCAATGCCCGCCAGGTCTGGCGAATCGACGTGGACTTCGACGATGCGGGTATGCCGGTAACGTCAACGACGCTGGTCGATATCGATGTGTCCATCGTGCCCGATCCCGACTATGACGTTCTCGACAGGAAATGGCGCGGCAAGCTACTCGAAGTATTTCCGTTCCTGACGGCCCGCGTAGGCGAGGCCGCCGTACCGCTGGACGGGAGAGAAGTCACGGTCCGCAATGAGGAGAGCAATTGGGGCAACTTCATCGTTGACCAGATGCGTGGCGCATTTGGTGAGCCGCAAGCTGATCTTGCCTTCATAAACGGCGGCACCCTGCGCATCGACGACTTCATCATGGGCGACATCCTGTTCGAGGATATCGGCAGGACCTTCGGCTATTCATCGTACTTGCGCTACCTAACGCTGACCGGCGCAGAGTTCCGCACATTAATGCAGGTCGGGTTCCGGGGCGAAGGGCCGAGCAAGGGCTACTTTCCGCAAGTCTCCGGATTCCGTATCTGTGTCGATCGCTCGAGACCGGAGGGCGAGCGCATCGTCAGTCTGCAGCTGCCGGCCGATGACGCCTGGGCTGAGATTCAGCCTGATCGTGACTACACTGTGGTCGTGCCCGATTTTCTATACAAGGGCGGCGATGGTTACCAGCTTCCGCAGGACCGCCCAGTATCGAGACCGGGCTCGGAACTCGTTTACCTTGTGCTCGATGCTGTCATCAATGCACAGGCAGAGGGTCGCAAAATAGGCGCCCCCGTCGACCCGAACAACCCCCGCATCATAATCCTCGAGGATCCCACTCAATCCTGCTGGCCGGTGACCTGACGACCCCCCCTCTCATGCTCGCGTGAACGGCGGGCTGCACGGTTGGCCAGGCCGACGGGGTATTCCTCTCCCTCATGGCTCGCTGCGCTGCGCTTTACTTCGGTCGAGGAACACCCCGGCCGACCTGGCGATTCGCGCGCACGATCTATCCAGAGCGGGCTGCCGGGGATGTTTTTCGAGGAAGTAAAGCGGACCGAAGGGAGCCATGACGAGAAAAATCGTCCCCGTAGCCCGCTCCTTGTAGGATCCCCACCGGTCTGTACGCCCCCGCGGCTCGACTAGGGCTGTTGTGAGAGGGGTGGGGGTGGGGTGGGGGGAAAGAAAAAGGCGGCCCGGAGGCCGCCTTTTGTCGCGCTTGTATCCGGCTCAGAAGTCGTATTGCAGTCCAAAGCGGATCTCGTAACGGGAAGCATCGCCAATGCGTGGTTCCGGCGTATCGGCGGCCACGGTCCTCGGGAAAGCGTGCTGCCTTAAGACGCCCCAGTCATCGTTCAACAGGTTGGTCAGGTTGTCGATGATCATGAAGAAGGCCAGCCTGTCTTCGTCGCGGAAAATGGGAATTCCGATATCGAAGCGGAAATCGATCTTCGTCCACGAAGAACCAGTTTCGCTGTTACGCGCAACACCCGGCTCCAACACGTTGGTCCTGAAATCCAGGAACGGCGTGAAACCGTACGGTGAGATCGTGCCGTCAAATGCATAACTGTACGGTCTTCCCGTATTCGTCTGACCGTACAGAGATATGATCGTCGGGAACCGATCGAACCATGTCTTGCGCCAGGTCGTCGTGAACGTGAAGCGGTGCTCGATGTTGTAGTTGGACAGGGAAGCCACGTCCTCCTGCGGATCGAAGAACGCCCGGTTCTGGTAGTTCGAGAACGCCACCGAACTGGTCATTGGGCTCACGTCCTCGGCATCGTTGTACGTGTAACCGACAGTGAAGTCGAAGCCATTATCAAAGGTCTTGGACAGACCCAGCGAGAATGACATTGCATCGGCATCCGTATTGCTGTTGGTTAACACGAAGCTCGCCTCGCGCACGCTGTCATAGATCGGATAACCATCCGGGTCCGTGCCGACCTGGTCAATGTCACCGTGCAGGACGATTGCTGAATCCTGGAGCCGGGTGAACAGGAAATCCGCAGTGAACACATAGTCACTCGGGAACATATGCGTGACGCCCAGCGCGAATTTCCACTCGGACGGCAGCTCGAAGTCAGGATCGAGATAGTTGATCTCGAAGTTGTCGCCGATACCCTGTGCTACGGCATCGTACAGCTCGGACGGAATGCCCCAGCCCGCCCCGGCGCCGGCCGGCGCATTCGATTCGACAGCCTCATACACGACACCGGGATCGAGCAGTGAGATCTGTACGGGCGGGTCGCCACAGTCACCACGGAAGTCAGGCGTATAGCAGAAAGATCGGCCGCGCTGGCCGAACTGCTGCACGTTATTGGCTGAGTAATTGTTCGACAGCCAGACGTTGGGGTTGCCGCCCGAATAGAGGCCGAGACCGCCACGCAGCGTGGTGTCGCCCGTCCAGTCGAACGTAAAGCCTATGCGAGGCTGCACCAGGCCCTCGCCGTCCAGCGTCGCCGTATTGGGAAAGCCGTAGTCGGCCGTAAAGTCCGCATTCTCGGGAGGCGCGTCGTCCGTCGTGTAGTAGTCGTAACGCAGGCCCGCGACGATTGTCCAGCGATCGGCGAGCTCGAACTCGTCCTGGATAAAGAACGTGGTGGTGTCATAACCCCAGACGGCTGCCGCGTCCTCCGGGACGTTCGACGGCGCATTGTTGTAGTAGATCGCGTCGGCGAATCCATCGCGGAAGTTCTGGATGCCGTCGAAGCGGATCTCGGTTTCCGTGTGCTGGACGAACATGTTGAAGATATCCAGCGTTTCGTACTCGATACCGCCAGTTATGCTGTGGCGTTCGAAGTCGTAAGTGCCCTTGAGACGAAAACCACTGAGGTCGTAATCCAGCTTGTTGGCCTGACGGCTGTCGTCTCCGCCGAGATAGACATCGACAGAAGGTAACTCGACCCGAATCTCACCGAAGTCCGTGCCGCCGACCGAAAGCTGTCGATTTGCGATTTCCAGGTAGGAAACCCGCAGCTCGGTAGAGAAGCGATCAGTCCAGTCGGAATACAGGGTGCCAGCATAGGAGTTCAGCTCCGCGCCGCGTTCGTAGAGATGATTCTCGAACTCGAATTCCGTGGTCTCGCTGTCGGACTCTGTGAAATTCTCGCCATCATTGTACGTATACGTGAACGCCAATCGCTGCTGTTCGTTGATATTCCAGTCGAGCTTTAAGAGAAACTTCTCGTCCTCATGGTCCATGCTGGAAGGGATCGGGCCCGGATCGTACAGGTAAAGCGTCTGAGCGATATTTGCGATCTCGTCCAGTTCTGCCTGGGTGACGTCGACTTCATTTACCGCACCCGAGCCAATCGGTCCCCTGTCAAAAAGATTTACGCCGTCGAGTTTCTCGTATGCGGCAAAGAAGAACAGCTTGTCCCTGACAATCGGCCCGCCGAACGTGAAGCCATAGCGCTGCTCGTCGAAGCTCCCCGTCTGGATATTGTCGCCTTCGAGGCTGTCGCCGCGCAGACTGTCGTCCGTGTAGTCAAAGAAAGCAGAACCGTAGAAGTCGTTTTCGCCGGACTTGGTGACCGCGTTGATGTTACAGGCCGAGAATCCACCGTAACTGACGTCGAAGGGCGCCAGTTCGACGGCCACCTGGTTGATGGCGTCGTAGGAAAACGGCATACGCTCCGTCGGATACCCGTTCGAGTTCAATCCGAATGAGTCGTTCATTCGCACGCCGTCGACGGTAAGGCTATTAAAGCGAGAGTTTTTGCCCGCACATTGAACTGCGTTAATGTCGCCGCGCGACTCGTCGACGTAGATTCGGGAGTCTGCCCGAATAACGTCGGTAATATTGCGGTTGACTGCCGGGGCAGCCTGCAGCTGTTCAATACCGAATGTTGCACTCGGCCCCAGTGCGAGCGCACCAACTCGGAAGTCTTGGGACGCCGTGACGACGATCTCTTCGATTTCGCCGGCCTCCAGCGTGATATTGAAGTCGGCCGCCTCGGACAAGCTCGTGTAAACGTCCGTCACCAGCGCGCTCTTGTACTCGCTCGAGCGTACACTGATCTCAAACGGACCGCCGATGGCAAGTCCGCTGACGCTGAATGTGCCGTTAGCGCTTGTGGTCGCGGAACGGGAAGCACTGGTTCGCGTATCCGTAACGGTAACTGATGCGCCCGGTTCGGGGGCACCTGAAGGCGACAAGACGGTACCGCGCACGGAACCCGATGTGGTCTGTGCGAATCCCGCAACAGGTAAGGCTAGAACTAGTAAGGCGAAAGCTCCGAACTGCGCCAGCTTGCGACACAGATTGTTGGTTACGCCGAGGATTGTTCGCTTGTTACGCATTTTTATTCCCCGTTGGTTGGCTAAAGAGCGAAATAGCAGGTCACGACCGTAACCGTTTTTTTCGCCCGATTGACAGGTGGTTCGAAGCCGGGAAACGTACTCCGGCTTCGACTGCCGGTTCTTTTGTGGCTAATTTACCGCGCCAAAAATGCTACTGCAATAAAGGGCTTATACGTATTACTGCTGCCTTCGGAATATTCCCGAACGGACCAAAAAAAAACCAGTCGAAACCGGATTACGAGGAGCTTACAAGGGTTTGTTTCTATTCGGTTTCGATCACTACGACCACAGGCCAGTGGTCCGAGACACCCTCGCCGCCGGGCATCTCGAAGCGCCATGGTGTGCCGTCCGCGCGCACTTGCCCGGTGGCCCGGTTTGCAATCCGTACCGAATCTGCGCGCAATGCCCATGTTGCGTTTTCGCCACTATCGTTGGCGGGCGACCAGAGAATCATGTCTAGGAACGACCAGTCGTCACGTCGCGCATAGTAGGACGTCCCCGGGCAGCCCTGGCACCCGACCTCGTGGGCGACGATCCAGGCCGGTCGCACGAAACGCTCGAGCATGGCCTTGTCGCGGTCCTCGACGGACGTCGTGTTGAAATCACCGGCGGCGAACGCGGGGCGGTCGGCTGGCAGGGCGGATCTCAGGCCGTTGAGGTGCCGGTACGCCGCCTCGCGCATTTCCGTTGGATGAAAGGGCGCGGGAAAGTGTACGGCATAGCCCGTAAGCAGGCTGCCGTCTGGCAATGTAAATGTTGCCTCGAGGATTCCGCGGGTATCGACGACGCGATCTTCCTCGGCGTCGCCGAAATTGATTCGATGCAGGGTCGGCGGTTCCGCGAGGGGTAGTCGTGTCAGGAACGCGACGTCGATGCCTCTGAGATCGTGGCCTTCGATAAGGATTGCGGGATCGTAGCCGGCGGCGATGAGGTGCTCGTTGCGCAGCCGCTCCAGGATGCCGAGGTTCTCAACTTCCTGCAGCGCCACGATATCGGGGCCGCGTCCGTCGTCCACCTGCAGGATCGCGCGGGCAACGACTGCGAGTTTTTGCTCGATGATGGCGTCCGACCAGTCCCAGTTGAGGCACTGGTCGCGCCAGCGGTCGACCTCGATTTCACCACACACAGCCTTGTGCTCGTCGCTCTGTTTTGCGGACAACGGGAGATACGTGAGGTCGTTCTTGCCCGGGTCGTCCACATTGTCGAACAGGTTTTCTACATTGAACGTCATGATCGAAACCCGAGGTACGTTCGCGGGCGCTGTGGCTGGCTCTTCAGCGTCGTTACGGTCGCAGGCGACGAGTGCGGACGTCAGTCCGCCCACAATCACCAGTTGCAGCAGTGTCCTGGTCAGGGTCATTCGGGTAAGGCTCCACTGAGGTCGATGCGCAGCAAAGGCGCGTGGCGGCGCTCTACGGTGATGAAGATCGATCCGCTGTCCGCACCGAAGGCGACGGACTCGGCGTCTCGAAAATTGCCGAGCCCGAGCGAGTAGGCTTGGCCGGATAGCGAGTCATAAAGGCTAACTCCGGGCTCCCGGCGAAAAACGTACACCGCGCGATAAGTCAGGATCGCGGCCAGACTGCCGTCCGGCGACAGGTCCATGCCGGTCGGCTGCCAATGCCAGTCCTTGGTGAAGACGGCCTCGTCAACGTCCTGACGCCGCGGGCGCGGCAGACTTTCTATTGTGCCCAGGCGACCCGCGGTTACGGTACCTTCGCTTTCCGGTCGCAACGGTACTTCGTAAAGCACGGGCGGAAGATTGCGCTTGGTAAGGATGATCACGCGTTCGTTCGTCGCGTCAACGGCGACTGCCTCGGCATCCCGCGGTCCGTCCGGGTAACGAAAATCGACGCGCCATTCTGGCTCGAGTTTGACTTTGTCGTCATCGCCAAGGTCGGGTTCCGCAACGACATAAAAGGACACTTTCTTGCGGCGGTTGTCGTTGTCACCCACGTCGGCGACGAGCAGGTGGGGCTCGCCGTCGAGAATGAACGATGCGATATCTTCCCAATCCCGATTGCGCGCGTCCTCGAGCTTGATTCTGCCGCGATGGGCGCCGGTCAGGTCGAACGCGAAAATGCGTGGTTTGGAGCCGCCGTCGTTCAGTGACCAGAGAATGTCGGGATCGCGCCGAGACGCCGCGAGACCGCTCGCTTCGACGAGTTCCTTGTTCTCGAGCTGACCGGCAACGATCATGGCGGGGCGGGGCCGCTCTGGCGCGGGTGCGTCGTCTGACGGGGAACAGCCGGGCAACGCGACAGCCGTCAGCGTCAGGGCGCCGAGATGGCGCAGGAAATTCTGCAGTCGTTGGTAGTCAGTCAAGGTTCGCGGTATG
>Ga0209273_10002952_pt1 | contig 12305 bp, 6 predicted proteins | sample tdAd471_FD_187126 | JGI IMG/M metagenome (GOLD analysis project Ga0209273, IMG submission 187126) | Marine sediment microbial communities from the Atlantic coast under amendment with organic carbon and nitrate - tdAd47.1 (SPAdes)... | ecosystem: Environmental > Aquatic > Marine > Coastal >...
GCACACGTTCGATCTCGGTTGCCTTGGCAGCGAGCGTGTCCAGATCGTCTCCGTAGAGCTTGACCGCAATGTCGCTGCGGCTGCCGGTTCCGAGCTCGTCCATTCGTAGTTTGATAGGCTGTGTATATGCCAGTCGCTGGCCGGGAAGCGTTCTCAGTGTTTGCTCGAACAACTCCGTCAATCCGGCTTGTGTCGATGCTTGCTGCCACTGGTTTCGTGGCTTGAGCGTGATGAACACATCGGTCAGTTCCAGTCCCATCGGGTCCGTGGCAATTTCAGCCGAACCGATGCGACTCCACACATGAGCAACTTCGTCAGGAAACTCGTCAAGCAAAACTTTTTCCATCTGCGTGTTGAATCGCATGGATTCATCGAGTTGAGTTCCCGCGAGGCGAACAACGTTGATCGCCACCGAACCCTCAGAAAGCTGAGGCATGAACTCAGTGCCAAGATGAGGAGCGATCATCCCGAACGCAACCACCAGAACGGCCAATGCGAATCCGATGATTGCCGTTTTCTGGTGCATCGTGAAGTGCAGCACCGGGCGATAAAGCCGCTTGAGGATGCGAACGAGCAGCGGCTCGCGATGGCTCATGTGTTTTGGCAGAAACAAGCTGGCCAGTACTGGCATCAACGTCATCGAAAGCAGCATTGAACCGGCCAGGGCGAAGATGACGGTGAGCGCCATCGGACGAAACATTTTGCCTTCGATGCCCTCCAGCGTCAGGATTGGCAGATAGACGATCATGATGATGAGTTCACCAAACATCGTTGGCCCGCGAACTTCGACCGCCGCGTCCCGGATGCGTTCCAGTCGACTTCGATTCAAGGGATTGGCGTGCGACAGATGCCGGACGCAGTTCTCAATCATTACGACCGAACTGTCGACAACGAGTCCAAAGTCGATCGCTCCCAGGCTCAGCAGGCTGGCCGAAATTGCGAATCTCCACATGCCGCTGAACGCGAACAGCATCGAAAGTGGAATAGCCAGTGCAACAATCAATCCGGCTCGCAGGTTGCCAAGAAAAAAGAACAGCACGGCGATCACCAGCAGTCCGCCTTCAAACAGATTCTTGCGAACCGTGTCGATGACGGAATCGACCAACTCCGTGCGGTCGTACATCGTGACCAGGGTCATCCCCGGCGGGAGATTCGTTTTGATTTCTTCGACACGACCCTTCAATGCATCGGTGTATTGATGCGTATTCTCGCCCATCAGCATGAAGCCGAGTCCCATGACCGCTTCGCCGTTGCCGTCCGCCGTTACTGCACCGCGTCGAATTTCGTGCCCGACTTCCACGGTTGCGACATCCAGAATTCGCACGGGCACGCCATCGACCGCTTTGATGACGATGTTTTCAATTTGCGGAATGTCGGTTGTGCGGCCCAGCCCCTGAACCAACAGCATTTCGCCCATGCGATCGACATTGCCGCCGCCGACGTTGCGATTGTTCTCCTGCAGGGCATCAACCACCTCGCGAAACGTCAGGTCGCGAGAGACCAGTCCGGCAGGATCAATGCGAACCTGAAACTGCTTTTCGTAGCCGCCCCAACTGTTGATTTCTGCCGTACCGGCAACTGTTCGCAATTGCGGTTTGACAACCCAGTCATGGGTGGTGCGAAGTTCCGTCAGCATCCGTGTGCGTTCTGCTGCCGGCAGCCTGTTGAAGTCCACACCGGGATAGGTCAACACGTAGTGAAAGACTTCTCCCAGACCCGTGGCGACTGGTCCCATTTTCGGTCGTCCCACACCACCGGGAAGCTCAACCGTCGCAAGTCGTTCTCCCACGACCTGCCGGGCGAAGTAGATGTCGGTGCCGTCCTCAAACGTCACGACGACCTGCGAAAATCCATACTTCGAGACCGAACGAATGTTTTCGAGTGATGGAAGACCGCTGAGCGACTGTTCGATCGGATATGTGATCTGCCGTTCGATTTCTTCAGGGGATAGAGCCGCAGCGGTCGTATTGACCTGCACCATGATCGGCGTCGTATCGGGAAAGGCATCGACATCCAGCTGGCTGAGCGCATAGCTGCCACCAGCAATCAGTACAGCCACGCCGAATAAGACGGCGAAGCGATGATGCAACGAGAGTTCAATCAGGCGCGTGAGCATCGTTGTGAGAAGTCCTTTTCAGCAGGCTCAATGACCGCAGGTGCAGCCCGCACCCAAGTTGTTCTTCAGCAACTGTGCCCGCAGGACATCACTTCCGCTGCTTGCAACGACTTCACCAGGCAACACGCCGGCGATGATTTCCGTGAAGCCATCCTGCGTAACTCCCACACGCACCGACCGAGCAACAAAGAACTTCGGTCGTTCCTTCTCAAAGAAGCGGGCATCACGAATGAACACTAATGTGTTTTCGCCATCCCACTGAACCGAAGACTCGGGGACCACGATCGCGTCGCTTTCATCGCGAAGGATGATCTCGCCCCTGCCGAAGGATTCATTGCGCAGCTCCCCATCCGAGTTGGCTAACTCCGCACGGACGCGGACGGTGCGTGTTTCGCGATCCACGTCCGAACTGATCCAGATGACCCTGCCGCGATGCTGGGTCGTCTGCCCGTCGGGCAGGTAACGAACTTCCTGTCCGATTTCAGCCAGCGTGGCTTCCTCCGCCGAGACGCGGAGATCCAGCCACACCGTCCGCGTGTCCGAAAGGCGGAACATTCGCGAACCACGATCGACGACTTCTCCGACAACCGTTTCCCGATCAACGACTCGACCAGCCAATGGAGCGACGACGGCAATCAGGTTGTCGCTTCCTCCATGATCCTCGATCTGCTCTGTGCCCAGCTTGCCAACAGCCGTGCGGGCGTCATCGGCCGGAAGCGAACGGATTCGTTCCAGATCAACCGTCACCCCAAGGTTGCCGAGCGAACGGACAGACTGCTCGACCAGGGAAGTTGCCTGCTGGAGTGCGGCCTGGCTCTCAAGCATCCGCTTTCCTGGAATGACGTTGCGACTGGCAAGCGGCTCGATCCGGCGAACGGCATCACGCTGGAGACGTTCGTCGGACAGCGCTGAAAGAAGCTCAGACTTGAGCCGCCCGACTTTCTCGGAGTCCACGACTGCCAGCACCTGTCCGGTTTCGACCCAGTCTCCGACATTAACAAGCACCTGCTTGACGATGCCGTCAGCAGGGGGCGAAACCTCAGCAGTTTTCGTTGCGTCGTAGCGAATCTCGCCAGCGGTCGCGACACCTTCAACGACCGGTTGACGCTGCACCGGTTCGACGTCAACACCCGCACTCACCATAGCATCGACCGACGCAAACTGAATTCGCGAACCTGGCAATTGGCTGAGTGACAGGTTCTCGCGCCGTGGTCTGACAGACAACGCACGCTCCGTCCTCGCGAGGTCATTGGCAGTGACTTCCACAGGGGACGTTGTTTCCGCCAGCGAAGAGTCATGCAGCACACAGCCGTGAACGCCGTGCACGTCGCAGAATGTGAGCTCCTGTGCTTCTTCGATGAGTCCCGGTATGCAATTGATGCATTCGGCTTCGGGCACACCATGACTATCGCACCACGCCTGACCACCGCCCATTGACGAGGCCGAAGCCGCGAAGCTCGGTAGCTTCCAGTCGTTGTGATGCCCATACCACGCTAACGCGGCCAGTCCGCCAACAACCGCGACCGTGGGTACCGACGAGAGCAAGGCGGCGGTGAATCGCCGGACACGCGAATGAAGAAGGCGATTGACCGCATTCTCCTGAGTCTCGTTGATAGCTTGCTGCGTTTCGACGATCGGCTTTGAACGTGGGGATTCTGCCGAAACTTTCGGCGAGTCGATGACTTCCGACATAGGGCTGCTTCTGCTGCAGAGGAAAGGCACTCAGACGATGCTTACTGATAAGCAACGGAAAAGACCGTTCTCCAGCAGCGCAGCGCGAAGCGACAAATAGTCGCATCGAAGTGCAGCGGAGAAGCGGCGGGCTGAGTGTCTTAGAGCAGAAGCTGGCAATAAGACGTCAGTAACGCACGACCGTGCGGCGGCGATTCGTCTCGTGAAGCAAATTCGAGACGCTGAGAGCTCGTTGCATCTGCCAGATTCTCAGCGGGAGCGACAGCCGAGACACTGAGCGCCCCGGTCACTTCTGCCAAAGGACCAAACCCCGGCGGCAGAGCACCGGCGCAGAAGCAGTCGTGACAGGGCTCCGGACAATCGGGAGCCGCCGGAGCCTCTTCATGCTCCGAATCGCAGCAGCAACGATCCTCGCACCCGTCTGTATCTGTGACCGACCCATCCGCAATCCCACAACACGTTCCACCCAGCGCTGGACAAAGCAGCACGGTCAGGCACATCAGGAGGTGGATGAGACGAGTAATCATTGGTCTGCAAACCAATTGGCCGACGAAAGAGAAGATGCGACTGTCAACCAAACAGTATTGGTCAACTTGTCTGCCGAGTCAATGTCGATGTTGCCTCGACAATCGTTGCACCATCAAACGTGGCTGGAATAATCGGACTAAATGCAGTCAGGACAGGAAGCGATCTGGGCTCGAAGTCGGCAGCAGCGATGGTCGATGGGCACTGCAAGCTGGTTCACGCCGTTCTGAAGCAATTCGTGCTGGTGAAGGTTCATACGAGCATCCGAAACTCGCATAACGCTTTGATGTTGTCGGTCTGCCCGATCTCCGCTTTCTGGACCTTGAAGGCAGTAAAGTCAAAAGGCTGACCGCCTTTCAGGATGCCGCCCATTTCGTCGAAACCCCTCGGTGCCGCAGATAGTTCGAGTCTGGCGCTAAAGACCGATTTGGTTCGAATTTCATCCAGCGCTGTAAGTCAACTTCCGTTGCGATGTCTCAAACCAATCAGTGTTTCGACTTATCCATGCGAAGAAGAGAGGCACACCCGGTAGGATGTGCCTCGCACAGATCGCCAACTTTCGACGTGATGTTCAGCGAACAACCGATTCCGAAGAACGCCGACTACTCAAATATTGCCCGGGTGCGTTCTTCAGCCGATTCACGCAGCCTTCACAGCAGACGAATACGGAGCGACCAGCAACGTTCACGCGGATGGGTTTGCCCATTGAGCCCAGAGGTTGCTTCGTCACAGGGCATGTGCGTTGGCGGAGGGCCGCTTCCCGTTCGGACGCGGGCAGCAATGCGACGCCCTCCATTTCACGCGGTATCTGTGTTGCTGGCTGACTTCGTTGTGGGGGACGCGGCGAATGTGAGAAGTCATCGCGATTTGGGTTAGATAAACGAGTCGGCTGAGCCATGCTCGAAAGGTACGTCTGCGGATCGCTTTTCAGGCGGTTCACACAGCCTTCGCAGCAGACAAAGACAGATCGGCCCGCGACGTTCACGCGCATCGGAGTTCCCATTGACCCCAATGGCTGTCGCGTAACGGGGCAGGTTCTCTGCTGCAATGCAGCGTACTGGTCGGCGACAGACAGTTTGGCAATGCCTTCCATTCCTCGTGGGGTCGATGGGGCACGCTGTGTCTGCGGAAATCGAGGTGCGTACTGAGACTGAGGTTGATACGACTGATCGTACCGATCGCGACTTGGGTAACGTGGTGAGCAGCCGCCCGAGTCACAGCGATCGGGCGAGTAGTAGCCGTTGTCAGTTGACAGGTACGCAGAGTTACTGCTGCCTGTACAGCCACAGCCCGTACTGCGAGCTGTCACTAAATGGGAGTGTCCGTCGTGTGCCAATGCACCGGTCGTTCCGGAGAGCAATAGAGCCATGCCGGGAACGAAGTTCAGCAAGCGAGTCATCGTTGGTTCTTTCATTCAAAACGAATCGAATCTGTTGCGACGTCAAATCGCTGGCCGGCAAACGTTTCCTTGTGTGCCATTGTTGACAGAGGATTGGCAATCGCTGTGCCAATCGAAGCAATTCGCGGAACACGCGTCTATCGGTTGTGATGGCCGATCATTCGATTGAAGTTTTTGCAACTCTGATGCATGTCGTTGCGAGATTGACAAGGATTGTGTTCCACCTGACGACACTTCGTTGGTGAAGTCTGTGGAGTTCCAGAGCCACGAGGGCAATTCATCGATTCGCCCGCGCGATGCGTTGCAGGCCCAGCGCTTTCTCCACCCCGTTCGCAGTCGGAATATAAGACGCTTCACGCATGCGGTTGGACGGCATTCGGCACCACCTCTTCCGTGAATCAGTCGACAGGCCCCAGTCCCAGGGCCGTACTGAGAAGCGATTTCGACGTCATTCGTTCGCTCGCGAGAGAAGCAGTGATGCCGGACGCGAGTTCCGATGCTCCCACTGAAACATTCTGCACCCTGAGGTCTGCAAATCTGCGAATGGGCCCAGGTTGGCAGCGTTTATTTTGGGTTCTTTGAACAAAGTGTGAAGAACGGCGGTCTTCAAGCATCAGAGAAGGTGCTCGCCAGGATTGCTTCTTAAAGCGGCGAGCGGACGGCATAATGTCAGGTCTTCCGCCCCCAGGAGAATCCATGATGGATGTGTCGCGATGAGATGCACCGATGTTCAAGATCGACTTTCGGCATACTACGATGGTGAGCTGTCTGCCGAATCTCAGACCGGGATCAGTCGACATCTTTCCGAATGTGCGTCATGCGCGGCGGAGTACGCGAAGTTCAATGACGTCACCCGGGCTGTGAAACGAATGCCACAACCACGCGTTTCCGCTGCTGTCTGGGACGGTCTCACGGTTGAATTGGTGGCCGCCGAGTCAAACGACGCGATCCGGCGCGTGTCAGCGTCCAGCCAGCGTAAGTACCGGCACAGGTGGATGTCATTTCCGCGACTGGCGCTGATTGCTTCGGTGCTTCTGTCGCTGGGGCTCGGGTATTGGATCAGTCGCGACCTGGGGCATCTCAATTCCGCGGATCACGGGCACAGTGCCGACTTCCTGGCGACGATGGACCACTATCTCCGCCAGCTTCCAGCCGACCCTGATGCCGCTGAGCAGTTCTTGTTGAGTAAATACAACGGCCAGATCGTCAATTCAGACACCGCCGTGCAGTTCGTGGGCTATCGACCTGCCGTCTCTGAGGGTCTGCCGGAGGGTTATTCGCTGGCTTCTACAAGCGTCCTGAAAATGCCCTGTTGCACGTGCGTCAAAGCGATGTGCAGGCGGCAAGACGGTTCCACGCTCGTTTTGTTTGAGCATGACGACGACAAGACGGAATGGTTTGGCGAACGTCAGTCAAACATGGCGATGTGCGGTGACAAGGAATGCTGTCTGGTCGATCTCGATTCGAGCATTGCGGCAACCTGGAAGCGCGGTTCGCGATCGCTGACTGCAGTCGGTGTGAGAGATATTGATGAAGTAGCCACGCTGGTTGGCTGGCTGGATAAGAAAGTCGGGCCAACACTGTAGGCAGTGGTGCATGAATTTGGCCAGGGCAACCACGATGAATCGACTCAGTGAGATTTATGAAACGCATCGCGGCAAACTGTGGATGACTCAGGCCGTGGGATTGCTTGGTTTTGGCTTGCTGCTGGGCATGTCGATGCGAGGCGATGGTTCGTCGGTTCATGGTACGTCGGCGCAGGAAGTGCATTCCGGCCACAGCGATGCGTCAGCCAGCGAAGACGAAGCACAGATTTGGACGTGCTCGATGCATCCGCAAATCCGCCGTGACGGACCGGGTAGCTGTCCGATCTGCGGGATGGACTTGGTCCCCGTCAAAAAGTCGGTCGGCGGTGTCCGTACCGTTTCGATCAGCAGCGATGTCAAGAAGTTGATGAACGTGCAGACCGTTCCCGTCGCACATCGTTACGTCACCGCCGACGTGCGCATGGTCGGAAAGGTCGAGTACGACCGAACGCGTCTGGCTCATATCACTGCCTGGGTTGACGGTCGTCTGGATCGCATGTTCGTCGAGTTTGAAGGCGTGGAAGTCAAGGAAGGCGACCACATGGCCTACATCTACAGTGAAGAACTCTACACGGCTCAGGAAGAACTTGTCTCTGCTCTGCAATCGAAAGCGGACCGCCCGTCGTCACGCTTCGTAGAACCGTTGGATCTTGCCGAGTCAGGTCGCGAGAAACTACTGCGACTTGGGATTACCGAGAAGCAGATTCAGGAAATCGAACAGCGCAGAAAACCCAGCACACATTTGACGATTTACTCTCCCGCTGGTGGCATCGTCGTCGAAAAACACCGCGAGGAAGGCGATCGTGTTCGTACGGGCGATCGAATCTACACGGTTGCCGACCTGGATCATCTTTGGGTGCAAATGGATGCGTATGAATCTGACCTGCTTTGGTTGCGGTACGGACAGGATGTCGAGTTCACCACGGAAGCCTACCCCGGTGAAGTGTTTCATGGTCGTATCGCGTTCATCGACCCGGTGCTGAATGAAGCCACGCGAACGGTTAAAGTTCGTGTCAACGTCTCAAACGACGACGGACGCCTGAAGCCGGAAATGTTTGTGCGGGCGATTGTGAAATCCAGGATTGCCGCTGGCGGACGAGTTCTTGATTCCTCGCTGGCCGGCAAGTGGATCAGCCCGATGCACCCCGAGATCATCAAGGATGAACCGGGCGATTGCGATGTTTGTGGGATGCCGCTGGTCCGTGCCGAAACGCTCGGCTATGTCACTGCTGAACCGAGTGACATGGCTAAGCCGCTGGTGATTCCGGTTTCGGCTGCGTTGCTTACCGGAAAACGAGCCATCGTCTACGTGCAGGTTCCCGAAGCGGAAGAGCCAACTTATGAAGGACGCGAGATTGTGCTTGGTCCGCGTGCCGGAGATTACTACCTCGTCAAAGCGGGTTTGAACGAAGGTGAATTGGTTGTCACCAACGGCAACTTCAAGCTGGATAGTGCTCTGCAAATTTCCGCCAAGCCATCCATGATGACTCCCGAAGGTGGTGGCGGAGGTGGCGGGCACGACCACGGCGGCGAATCCAGGCCAGCGGCTGACGGTGAGCCGATGCAGATGGCTGAACACAAAGGAATGTCGCTGCCATCCGAGTTGGAGAAGCAACTGCATCAGACTATGGAGTTGGTGCAGAAAATCGGGGAAGCTATCGAGGCCGCAGAGCTGGATGCAATTCGCAGCGGCTTCAGTCGACTCGGGAAAGGCATCGCTGCACTCAAAGTTGACCAGTTGTCCGGCGACATGCGGGCACAATTCGAAGAGTTTGCGATGCTTCTCAGGAATGATTCCGTCGAAGGACGGGGCGTAAACTCGCTGCAAGATGCCGACCGAGTCTTTCTGGTGACGAAACGGCACGCTGAACGCCTGCAGCAAATGTTTGGGCTGTCTCACGCCGGACACCAGATGGCTGACGAGAGCCTTGACGTGCCTGTTGAATTTCGCAATCAACTCAGCAAACTCGTCAATCCCTACCTCGCAATCTCGCAGGCGTTGGCGTCAGATGACGCTCAGGCGGCAACCAACGCTGTGACTGGAATTCATCAGGCCGTCGGTACTATCAACGCACAATCGCTAACGGGCAAAGCGGCTCAGCGATGGCAGTCAGAACTGAACAGTCTCTCGGCCATCACAGCTCGACTGTCAAAGGCCAGCGACCTGAAGACGCTTCGTTCCGCGTTCGCACTTCTGTCCGACGAACTGCTGACGCTTCAGCGGGTTTTTGGAGTCGCAGGCAGTGACAAGCTCTATGAACTTCATTGCCCGATGGCGTTCGAGGGACGCGGAGCAAGCTGGATTCAAGCGAACGATGCCGTTCGCAATCCGTACTACGGAGCTTCGATGCTCAAGTGTGCGGACAAGGTCGAGCCGCTGGGCGAGAAAACGCCGCCGGATGAGCACGCCGGGCACAACCATGGGTAGGAGAACGATTCGTGCAATTCTTCCAGCCGTAATTCTGGAAACCAGTAGCGAGACGACAAACCTTTGATGACCGATCCTTCCAATGACACAGCTCCTGACATCGAAGCCGGTCGTCGCACCGTGCTCGGCGGTATCATCTGGTTCTGCCTGCAAAACAAACTCGTCGTCTTTCTGCTCGTCCTGGCCATCATGGGCTGGGGCGTCATGGTCGCCCCGTTCGATTGGCAAGTCGGCAGCCTGCCACGCGATCCGGTTCCTGTCGATGCAATTCCCGACATTGGCGAGAATCAGCAGATCGTCTTCACCGAATGGATGGGCCGCAGTCCGCAGGACGTTGAGGATCAAATTGGCTATCCGATGACGGTTTCCCTCCTGGGCATCCCGGAAGTCAAAACCATCCGCAGCTACTCGATGTTTGGCTTCTCAACGATCTATGTGATCTTCAACGAGAACGCAGAGTTTTATTGGTCGCGTTCGCGAGTGCTGGAAAAGCTCAACAGCCTACCTGCCGGAACACTCCCAGAAGGCGTGCAGCCAACACTTGGCCCCGATGCAACGGCACTCGGTCAGATTCTCTGGTACACGCTCGAAGGCCAGGACCCGGACGGCAATCCGACCGGTGGATGGGACTTGCATGAACTTCGGACGATTCAGGATTGGTATGTTCGCTATGCAGTGGCTTCTGCCGAAGGTGTCAGCGAAGTCGCTTCGATTGGCGGTTTCGTGCAGGAATACCAAATCGACGTTGATCCCGACGCAATGCGAGCGGCCAAGGTATCGTTGGCCGACGTCTTTCAGTCAGTGCGGATGACGAATGTTGATGTCGGAGCGAGAACCATCGAACTCAACAAAGCCGAATACGTCATTCGAGGTCTCGGCTTTATTGAGCAGGTCGAGGATATTGAAAAGACCGTCGTCAAAGTTACCGATAACGTTCCCATCACAATCAAGGACGTGGCAACTGTCGCCCTGGGCCCGGCATTGCGTCGTGGTGCCCTGGATAAGGCAGGAGCCGAAGCCGTTGGCGGCGTGACTGTCGTTCGCTACGGATTCAACCCGCTCGAAGCGATCAAAAACGTCAAAGCCAAAATCGAGGAAGTCTCGCCGGGCCTGCCAAGCAAAGTCCTGATCGACTACACGCGAACCACGAGCGAGCAAGTTGATGCGTTTCGCACAGCCCACGATCTACCTTCACTCGATGGCATCACCCCCGACTACGATCCTTGGGTGCAACACCTGCGTGGTGCTCCACGCGACCAGTGGCCGCACTGGATCACAACCAGCCAAGTTCGAGTCGTCCCCTTCTACGATCGAACCGGCGTCATTTACGAAACGCTGGGCACGCTGAATACGGCACTGTCGGAAGAAATTCTCGTCACGATCATCGTGATTCTCGTGATGGTGCTGCACCTGCGTAGTTCCATCCTGATCAGTGCATTGTTGCCGCTGGCCGTGCTGATGGTCTTTATCGCCATGAAGACCTTCGGAGTCGATGCCAACATCGTTGCGTTGTCGGGTATCGCGATTGCCATTGGAACGATGGTCGATATGGGCATCATCTTGTGCGAAAACATTCTCAAACACCTGGACGAGGCTGATCCCAATGAAGATCGCGGCCACGTCATTTTTCGAGCATCGAACGAGGTTGCCAGTGCTGTCTTGACTGCTGTTTCGACGACGGTAGTGAGCTTTCTTCCTGTGTTCACAATGATTGCTGCGGAGGGCAAGCTATTTCGGCCTCTCGCCTTTACGAAAACGTTTGCGCTCGCGGCATCCGTGATCGTCGCCCTCACAATCATTCCACCGGCAGCCCACATCCTGATGGGTGGGCGGATGCAGGCTGGATCACTTCGCAGGTACTCAATGATGGCTCTTGTCGCCGCCGGAGTGCTGGCGATGTACTTCGTCTCATGGTGGGTGGGAGCCATCGTCATCGGGCTTGGACTCTATCAGCTGCTCGAACCACGCATCCCGACAAAATACAACCACTACGCCCCCTTCCTCGCCAGTGCCATCGCCGTGCTGGTCGTTGGCGTCATCCTGACTGAGCACTGGTTGCCGCTTGGGCCGCAAAAGGGACTCACGCGGAATCTCATGTTCGTCGGCCTGCTTATCGGAGGGCTACTCGGATTCTTCACGATCTTCCAACGCTATCTGTACGAGCCAATCCTGCGATGGTGTCTCGCCCACAAGCTGCAGTTCCTGTCCGTGCCGGCCGCCATCCTGCTGTTTGGCGGCAGTGCGTGGCTTGGTTTTGACAGTGTGTTCTCTTTTGTCCCGAAACTGGCATCGAAAGTCGGCATCGAGCAATCGAAGATCCGCGAATCGAGACCCTGGGCAGCCGCCAGCGAAACGCTACCCGGCATCGGCAAAGAATTCATGCCGCCTTTGGATGAAGGTTCGTTTCTTTATATGCCGACAACGATGCCGCACGCTTCAATTGGCGAAGCAATGGACGTGCTGCAACTGCAAAACAAGTTTCTCATTTCCATCCCTGAAGTGGATTCCGTCGTTGGCAAAATTGGCCGAGCTGACAGTCCACTTGACCCGGCTCCAATT
>Ga0209273_10002955_pt1 | contig 12299 bp, 6 predicted proteins | sample tdAd471_FD_187126 | JGI IMG/M metagenome (GOLD analysis project Ga0209273, IMG submission 187126) | Marine sediment microbial communities from the Atlantic coast under amendment with organic carbon and nitrate - tdAd47.1 (SPAdes)... | ecosystem: Environmental > Aquatic > Marine > Coastal >...
CGAGTCCGGTGCGGTGCGTGAGGAACTCGCGAAGTTCTTGAACAGCCAGGCTTGCCCCGATTGCGACGGTACACGCCTCAACCGTGCCGCACGCCACGTGTTCGTCGACAATCACTCACTGCCAGAAATTACGAGCAAGTCGGTCGGCAACGCCAAAGCGTTTTTTGCAACGCTGCAACTCGAAGGCTGGCGAGCCACTATCGCCGACAAGATCGTCAAGGAGATTGGCGACCGCATCGGTTTCCTGTCTGATGTCGGACTCGACTACCTGTCGCTCGACCGCAGCGCCGAGACCTTGTCCGGGGGAGAGGCACAACGCATTCGTCTCGCGAGCCAGATCGGCTCCGGACTTGTCGGCGTCATGTACATCCTCGATGAGCCGTCGATCGGCCTGCACCAGCGTGATAACCAGCGCCTGCTCGGCACGCTGACGCATCTCAGGGACATCGGCAACACGGTCATCGTTGTCGAGCATGACGAAGAAGCGATCATGTCCGCCGACCATGTCATCGACCTGGGTCCTGGCGCAGGTGTACACGGCGGCAAGATCGTCGCCGAGGGCACGCCTGAAGAGATAAAGAACGAGCCTAAGTCTTTGACAGGACAATATTTATCGGGAAAACGCAGCATCACCATTCCACACGAACGCACGGAGCGCGATGCCGAAAGACAGATCACCATCGTTGGCGCGACCGGCAACAACCTGAAGAGCGTCGAAGCGTCGATTCCCGTCGGCCTCATGACCTGTATCACTGGCGTCTCGGGCTCGGGCAAGTCGACGCTCGTCAACGACACCTTGTACAAGGCGGTCGCCGATCTGCTCAATCGCACGAGCCGCAACCCGGCCCCGCACGACGAGATTCGCGGCCTCGAGCTCATCGACCGCGTCATCGACATCAGCCAGAGCCCGATCGGCCGCACGCCGCGCTCCAACCCGGCGACCTACAGTGGCTTGTTCACGCCAATCCGCGAGTTGTTTGCCGGCACGCAGGAGGCGCGCTCACGCGGTTACATGCCGGGCCGTTTCAGTTTCAACGTCAAGGGCGGTCGTTGCGAAGCCTGCCAGGGCGATGGCGTCATCAAGGTCGAGATGCATTTCCTGCCGGACGTCTACGTGCCCTGCGACGTTTGCCGCGGCAAGCGCTACAACCGAGAGACGCTCGAGATTCGTTACAAGGGCAAGAACATTCATGAAGTCCTCGACATGACGGTCGAGGACGCGCTCGAGTTCTTCAAGAACGTTCCCGTCGTCGCGAAAAAGCTGCAGACGCTGACGGATGTCGGCCTCTCCTACGTTCGCCTCGGCCAGAACGCCACGACCTTGTCGGGTGGCGAGGCGCAGCGCGTCAAGCTCGCAAAAGAGTTGTCAAAGCGCGATACGGGCAGGACGCTGTACATCCTCGACGAGCCGACGACCGGCCTGCACTTTCATGATATCGAGCACCTGTTGGAAGTCCTGCACCGGTTGCGCGATCGAGGCAACACGATTGTCGTCATCGAGCACAATCTCGATGTCATCAAGACGGCCGACTGGATCATCGACCTCGGACCCGAAGGCGGTGACGGCGGCGGTGAGGTCATAGCGATCGGCACGCCCGAGGACGTCGCCGCGAATTCGCACTCGTTTACGGGCCAGTACCTCAAGCCGCTCGTCGAGGCGATGCGTGAAAGACAAAGTGCCTGAATCAAGGACCATACAATGAGAAGCCCGATTATCGTGATTTCTGCTTGCGCAGCCCTTGCTGCGTGCAGCCCGAACCATCCGACAACGACGGAGGATACAGCCATTCTCGACATCGAACGCCTGTACGCCGCACCCAACCTGGACGGACCATCGCCGACAGGGGTAAAGATTTCGCCCGACTCCACCCGCGTCACATTCATGAAGGGCAAGGAAACAGATCCGCTGCAGATGGACCTGTGGGAATTCAACCTGGCGGACGAGGCGATGCGACTGCTGGTGGACTCGACGGCACTCGTGGAGGGGGAAGAAGATCTGTCCGAAGAAGAACTTGCGCGACGGGAACGGCTGCGCATCGTCGGCCAGCGCGGCATCGTCAGCTACCAGTTTTCACCTGACGGCGATCGACTGCTGTTCCCGCTGAGCGGTGATCTCTACCTCTACGATCTCACAACCCGCGAAACGCGCCGCCTGACCGAGACCGGCGCCGGTGAGACCGACCCGAAATTCAGTTCGACGGGCGGTTTCGTGTCGTTTGTGCGCGATCAAAATCTGTTCGTCGTCGACCTCAACACATTCGAAGAACGGCAGTTGACCCACGACGGCGGCGGACTCATCAGGAACGGTATGGCCGAGTTCATCGCACAGGAAGAAATGGGTCGCTATACCGGGTACTGGTGGGCACCGGACGACTCGGCCATCGCCTTCATGCGGGTTGATGAATCGCCCGTGCAGGTCGTCGACAGGTTCGAGGTCAATGCCGAAGACTTCGAGGTTTATCAGCAACGCTACCCGGCCACTGGTACGCCCAACGTATTGATTCAACTAGGAATAATTTCACCGGATGGAAAAGACCTGCGATGGACGGACACGGGCGAGGAAACCGATATCTACCTGCCGCGGGTAGACTGGTTTCCCGGCAGCAATTTTCTGGCGGTGCAACGGCAGTCGCGCGACCAGAAGACGCTGGACCTGTTGAAGGTCGATGCCGCCGGCGGTGAGCACAGTGTGCTGCTGACCGAGACCAGCGATACCTGGATCAATCTTCACGACGAGCTCGTCTTTCTCGAATCCAGACCCGAGTTCATCTGGAAATCCAGCCGCAGCGGCCACGCGCACCTGTACCTGTACGGCAACGACGGTGAGTTGATCCGCCCGTTGACCTCAGGCGACTGGGATGTGCCAGACCGCGGGCGAGCGCGCTCCGCGATACTGCACGTCGACGAAGCCAACGACAGACTTTTTGTTGTCGCGACGCTGGAAAGCCCGACCGAGCAAAACGTCTATGAGGTCTCATTGAGCGGCACCGGTGATCCGCGACGGGTAACCCAGCGTGCCGGCTGGCACCATGTGAACTTCGCGGACAATGGTGAGTTCTACGTCGACGACTTCAGCAATACCAACACGCCTTCGCAAACAAGTTTGCACCGGACCGACGGCTCGCGCATCGCGTTCATCGAGGAGAACAAGCTCGACGAATCACACCCTTATCATCCCTACATGGCAACGCGTCCGACCACCGAGCTCGGCACGCTTGAGGCAGAAGACGGTCAGACACTGCACTATCGCATGATCAAGCCGGTCGATTTCGACGCCAGCAAACGCTACCCGGTGATCGTCTTCGTGTACGGCGGGCCGCATGGACAGAGTGTCGTCAATATTTGGGGGACGGGCTTCCTCGAGATACTGGCCCGCAATGGTTTCATTGTATTTACGGTCGACAACCGCGGTACCGGATTCCGCGGCACAGCATTCGATGCGCCTATATACCGGCGCATGGGCAAGGTAGAAGTGACCGACCAGATGGTTGGCGTCGATTACCTGCGATCGCTCGATTTCGTCGACGTGTCGCGCATCGGTATCTGGGGCTGGAGCTACGGCGGCTATATGACGCTTATGAGCCTGTTCACGGAGCCGGAGGCCTTCGCAGCTGGCGTTTCAGGCGCACCGGTTACCGACTGGACCCTGTACGACACGCATTACACGGAGCGCTACCTTGGCACGCCGCAAGACAATGCCGAGGGTTACGAGGCTTCCAGCGTGTTCCCCTACGCGAAAAACCTCGACGCCCCGTTGCTGATCATTCATGGAATGGCCGATGACAATGTGCTGTTCACCAACAGCACCAAGTTGTTCAAGACACTGCAGGACGAAGGCCGGCCGTTCGACATGATGACCTATCCCGGCAGCAAGCATTCGCTCACGCGAGTGCCGGAGAGCGGCAAACACGCGTTGTCACATATACTGCGGTTCTTCGAGGATCACCTGAAGCCGTAGCGAATTTGTCGGAGCTTGCCCGTGGGAGCGCGCCCCAGCGCGCGATGAGGATTCAATCGCGCGCTGGGGCGCGCTCCCACAGTTCATGCAAAACCCGTCGTCAATGCGTTGGCAAAGCGCGCAGCAGAACCGGGGTCCGTGCGGAGATACAGCGACGGCTCTATGAGTTCCAGTTCCATGACCAGGAAGCGGTCGCTGGCATCGCGGACGAAGTCCGCGCGGACATAGACCGGCAAAGGTTCGACGAGCGCCACGACATCGTGTGCGGTGTCGATCAGCGCCTGCGGCGCCTCGACGTTCCGGATGTCGGCACCGAACTCCTCCTGCGAACGGAAGTCGCCGGCCTCGGGTTTCTTGAGAATCGCGTGGCTGTACTCACCGTTGAAGAAGAACGTCGAGTACTCGCCTTCCGACAACACGTGGTCCATGAACGGCTGCACGAAGAAAGGTCGCGAGCCATAGGTCGATCGGAGGTCGTCAAGGACCTCCAGCGGTACGGGTTCGGTTAACACGACGATGTGATCAGAATTCGCGCCGACCAGCGGCTTGACGACAATCCTGTCTTCGCCGTGCGCCGCAAACCAGCCGGCGATGTCCTGTTCGTCAAACGTATCGCAGAATATGCTGGGTACGATACCGGCACCGCGTGACTCAAGGTCCCTGAGGTAATCCTTCTCGAGATTCCAGTGCACTAGATCGAGGCTGTTGACCAGCTTCGCCGACGACGCCTCGATACGGTCGAGTACTTCGAAAAATCCGGTAACGTCGTTCTGGTAATCCCAGGGCGTGCAGATGTAGACGAGATCGTAGTCGTTCCAATCAACGGGACTGCGCCACGGCACCATCTCCGTTTCCCAGCCGAGTTCGGCCATCGGAGCAAAACTCAGGTCGAAGTCGGTCACGAAATCGCCAAAGTCGTCCATTGTGAGATAGGCACAGCGCAAATCGAAAACCTGGTTCAGGGACTCAGGTGAATTCTGTCAGCTGCCGGTCGTGGAGTCGACCGAGCAGTACAAGCGCGAGAACTGCGCCGATCAGGGCAAGAAACATGTCGGACTGTGTATCCCACACGTAACCTTGCGTACCCAGGAACGCGTCTGCAGCCTCGTCCGACATTAGCGCCACCCACCATTCGATAAGTTCGTAGAACGCGCTGACGGCGAGGCAGAAACAGACGATGAAGAAATTCCTCCAGGCCGCCGAATTGAAAACGTCCAGACGAATGACGACCTCGCGAGTGACAATGGCCGGAACGAAGCCCTGCGCAAGGTGACCGAGCTTGTCGTAGTTGTTGCGGGGCGGATCGAACAAATCGCGGAACCAGTCACCGACCGGCACCTCGGCATAGGTGTAGTGGCCGCCGACCATAAGTATCACGCAGTGAATCAGAATCAGCACGTATGCGAGTCGCGTCAGCGGGAAGCGCTTGCGTGTCGCGAGCAGGATAGCGGCGCCGACAATTGCCGGCGCCACTTCGAGCATCCACGTCATCGTATCTTTCGGCTCGATGCCGGACCACACGAGGACAACTGCAAATAGTGCCACCCATGCTAGCTGCAGGACTGGCACGCTTACTGCTGCTCTGCCGGCGCTTCGATGGCGTCACCTTTGCGCGATCGCCAGAAGCCGTCCTTCGCAAAACTCTGCCAGACCCACGGCAGCCAGCGCAGCAAAGCGAAGCTCAGCCAGAGCGCCCAGACGAGGATCAGCACTTTGTAAATCCAGGTCGGTACCGACCACGCCGCCGCGATTGGCAACGCCGATTCACTACGATCGGCAAACCAGGTCAGCGCATTGCCATAAGAGCCGTTGCCTGTGACATGCATGTCCGGCGAACCCAGCAGGCCGCTCGGTAGCGAGACAACGATCGCCAGCAATGCGATCACGGTAAACAGGGCATGGAAAACCTGCGTCGTGTTGTATCGCCACCAGGGGATCTTCGTGCGCCACTGGTTGCGTGCGCCACAAGCCAGCAACCAGAGCACGACAACGCCAAGCACAGGCCAGTTGAACGTGCTGAAGCCGAATCCGAGTAGCAACCAGTGCCACCACTTCAATGGCGTCCAGTCGACGCGACCGAGGATCAGCGCAATCAGGATCAGCACAACAAATTCGGGCCAGTACAGCACAGCCGGGCCGAGCGCCGGGCCGTCCGTGCCGAGTAACCAGCGGTTACCGGGCAACGTCAGGTTCATCGTGATGTTGCTCGCGGGTGCGCCGAGGTCGACGCCAGGTGTTTTGGTGACACTGCCGGCATCACGACTGTCGCGCCAGGTGACGCTAATCGCGTGTTTTCCGGGAAGAATTGGCAATGTCAGATCGCGACCGTCGGCACGCAGCGGTTCGATCCTGTTGTCGATGCGCACCTCGGTGATCTCGGCACTTTCGGGCAATCTTACGATGTGTTGCGCGCCGCGAGTGCTCCGATAGCTCAGCGCCAGCTGCGCCGTGCTCGAACGGTCGCCTTGCGACACGGCAAGATTGACCTGATCGAACGCGAGCGTCGTACCGGCACTGGCCTCGGGCCGCGTCGCCTTCATCGTGAGCGCCTCGCCACCACGTGGATTGAATACCGCGACGCGTGCACCCTGGTTGTTTTGCCCGGATTCGCTCTCGGGCACGCCGCTGAACGCGACATTCCAGATGCTGCCGACGCTGACATTCCATACTTCGACCCACGGCGCACCGGGCTCGGCCGTCAACGTCAACGGCGAAGTACGCGGCAAGCGTGACACCCAGGATACCTGCCGCTGTGTCGGGTTCATCGAGACCTGCGCATTGCCATCCGCCACCGTGATGTGCTCATTGAGGACGGTCTCACCACCGATCAGCGGCAGGTCGATCGTCAGTGCGCCCTGCACGGGCGCCTGGCGCTGTACGGTGGTGCGAACCTGCCAGTCCAGATCGAATTCGATGGTGCGCGTGACAACGACAAAGACCGGAAAGCGGCTGCTCTCCCAACGCGGTGCAGCCTCACCACCTTGCTCCGTCTGCAGCCGCGTCAATTGCAATGAACCGGATAACAGTCGGCGATCCTTGACGCCCGCGACGAACCAGCCGTTGCTGTCGACTTCGATGACGCGTGGCGGCGTCGGGAACGGAATTTCCAGGCTATCGGCAGCCGGTGTTCTACCGCGCAATACGACGTTGTGCCTACCGGGTGTAACACGTATCCAGAGGCCCTGGTCAGGTCCGCGCAGAACTTGCGCGGCGCCGGCGCCATCCAGCACGACGGCCTGCGGACTCCAGCCGCGGTCCGAGCCCGGCAATGGCAGTGCGACTTCTTCCAGGGCATGAACGTTGAGATTGATGCTTACGCTGTCACCACTCACAGCCACGTCGGCTGCAACGATCTCGGCACAGCGCGGCACGCATTCGGGCGGCGCCAGCAGACGCGTCTCGAGTTGGCGCAACAATTCACGATCCGGAGTCTGCGCTTCTGCCGTGGGGCTGATACTCAGCAGGAACGCCAGCGTGCCGGCAGCGAGCAAGCTTGCAGCCTGGCTGGTGCCCAGCTTCAATCCACCGGGTAAACGCCAGCGTTTCTTTGCAATCTCGGCCGCAAGAACCGTTGCGAACAGTAATAGCATTGCGACTTCGAAGAATCTCAGCACGGTTACGGCCCAGCGCGGTAGCACCACGAGCCGCATTGCCTGGTCGGCATCGACAGGCCCGCTCCAGGACAGGCGGTAACTGTTCCACTGCCACGACGGTACACCGGGGCCTGCCTGCACCACCGCGTTCGGCGCGTAGCGCGAGTACCGCTTCGGCCGGTCGAGATCCGGCCTGATGGATCCGGCGACCGTAACTTCTTCAAGTGAATCCGCCGTTGCCAGCGAGGCTGCCTTGCGTTCCGCTTTGGCCGGTTCCATCCGCAGCTCACTTATGCGCCCTTCGGCGGGTACCGTCGCGGGCATGTCGTAAGATGCAGTGCTGGCTACACCGAACATGCCGGCTGTATACGCGTACTGCGACTCGAGCTGCGGATAGATGGCAATGCGCAGCTGGTCGGCAATGAAGGGCACAAGAACGATGACGAGCATCACGACACTGAGCCCCTGGTATCCGAGTACGACCTGTCGCAAACGCCCTGCCGGCGCAACGCGCATCAATGCAATCGCTATCAGCAGGTTCAACCATAGCCAGGACGGCGCATTGATCTCGTGAAAACTCAGCACCAATGCAAGCAGAGCGATAATGCCGGCCGTGCGGCCGAACAAGCGCCATACCGCGATCGTCATGATGAGCACGAGGAAAAAATCCAGCAGTTGCCACTGGCTGACCCAGCTTCCCGGTGCCTTGTCTGCGCCAGGGGCCGCGAGCAGTTTGTGTCCAGGCGGCAGATGCAGCAGTGCGGCAACGCTTGCAAATCGGCTGTTCCAGCCCGTAACCGGCATCTCCGATCGCGTATCGCTGCGACCAAGACTGTTCAGGTTGACGCTGGAATGGCGTAGCTCAACACCGGTCTGACCCTCGTCGGGTCCTTGTGTGATCAACAGGCTTTCACCGGCCTCGGAGGCGCTCAGCAGAGAGTAAGGCGTTCCCATATCAAGGCGCCAGTCGCTGCGCATACGGCCACCCACGGAGTCCTTGACGACGAAACCGTCCCCTTCGAAGTCGAGCCACATCGTGCGGTTGAGCGCGAGTTCGTTGTCCGTAGCGACGACGCCGCGGCTGCGCTCGGTGATCGAAAAGGTCTCCCCGGCCTGTATGCGGAATGCGGGTTGCTGGCGCCAGTTCTCCGGTACCTGCGCCTGTTGCGGGTCTACGGGCGGCAGGCCTTCCACGGCCGTTACGCGCAGTCGATCCATCGACCGGTAGGACCAGACCTCCGCATCGGGAAGATTGGTCTCCGGTGCGGGCAGCGTAATCTCATTGGCAACGCCGGCTGCCCTGGCCGTCAAAGTAATCGTCCAGCGGCCCGGGCGCACCTGCAGTCGCAAATTGCCATCAGCTTCGAGCCGCGCGGGTAATTCGCTCTGCATCGAGACCGGAATAAAGCCGTCCGGCAGAATGGGCCCGAACAATTCCTCACGGACACCGCCCGAGACGTCGATGCGCATCACCGTCGTGAGGCTCGTCGGGATGAGGTCAGTCACAAGTCGATAAACCTCGGCACCGACCGAGTCACGCGCCAGCGTCTCGCGCTGACGCTCACCGAGGAACAAACCCGCGCGGTTGCGCTCGGGTCGCTCGACGCGAGCGCCGTTGACAATCAGCGCTATCAAACCGCTTTCATCGGGTATGCGCAGCACGCCCGGACGTTCGTCCCATTCGTAGCTACCGGTCAGCGTGTAACTTCCCGGGCCAAGCCGGACGCTCGGCGTACCGTTGCGATCGACGACCGCCACGGCCCGGCCGTTGGCCGTGACCTGATGCGGCCAATAGGCACCGTCGCCCGGCAGCGGAAGCCACGCCTCTTTCACATACACCGTCCACTGCTGCGAAAAGTTGCCGCTGTCAGCGTCGACGCTCACATCGAGAAACCCTGGCCAGGCGCAGACGAAATTCTCGCGCTCTGTGCCAACACTGTTGAAGTAGAAAGGACAGTCCCGGTGTTCCTGATCGTGCAGGACCCAGTCCTGCCATCCCTGCAGTTCAGCGGGGACGAAAACTTCGGCGGATTGTGCTGCGTTCGGTAACGTGAGCAGCAACAGCCACATGAGAATCAGTCTGAGTATTGACGACATGACGCTTCCTCCAGCATGGCCTGATCGACACTATACGTGAACGCAACGTCCACGTTAGGTGGGTTAGATTTCACCCACACGATCAATAATGAGGCGGCACTTCATTAACATTCGAGTCGGTCGACCCCACCTCGGCGAGCGAGCGAACCCGTTCGACAATTGAGTCATACATGCTCTCCAGTCGCATGATCTTTTCCTGTTGTTTTGTGATGACGTCATTCAACTCGAGGACCAGGTGCTCATGGTGCGCCAGTTTGGTCTCGATATCGACGAAGCGTTGTTCAGTCATGGTAGCCTCCGCGTGGAGCAATCGAATTAAGGTGACAGTCACCCTAATTCGCGGCATAGAGCGACCATCCTTGTAGAATTAGGGTGACTGTCACCTTAATTCGTATTGAATTATGTCACTACTTCGATTCGATGAAGTATCGCTGGAATTCGGCGAGCAGAAGATTCTGACCGAAGCGGCGATGACGATCGACGCCGGTGAGCGCGTCTGCCTGATTGGCCGTAATGGCGCGGGCAAGTCAACGACGCTGAAACTCATCAGTGGCGAACTGGAGCCCGATCGTGGCGAGATTACCCGGCACGGCAATCTCGTTATCAGCCAGCTCGCGCAGACGCTGCCCGAGGCCATGGACCTCCCCGTGCACGATGTGGTGCGCTCCGGGCTCGTCGATATCGAGAAGCTACTCGAGGAATACAAACGCCGCTCGAAGGCGGATCTCGATCGCCAGGGCATGCTGGAACTCGAGGCGCTGCACGCCAAAATTGACGCACATGAAGGCTGGCATATCGAACAGCGCGTGGAAACGGTCGTCTCCGACCTGAGCCTGCCCGCTGACAAGAAGATGAACGAATTGTCGGGTGGCTGGCGGCGACGTGTCGGACTCGCCAAAGCGCTGGTACAGAAGCCCGACCTGCTCCTGCTCGACGAGCCGACGAATCATCTCGATATCGCAACGATCAAGTGGCTCGAGGACCGGGTCTATTCCTACCCCGGCGCCGTGATGTTCATCACTCACGACCGGGCCTTCCTGCAGCGCCTCGCGACACGCATCATCGAGATCGATCGCTGCCGTCTCACGAGCTGGCCTGGCGATTACGGCAATTACCTGCGGCGCAAGGAGAAGGCACTCGAGGATGAGGATGCTGCGAACGCTCGCTTCGACAAGAAACTCGAGGAAGAAGAGGTCTGGATTCGCCAGGGCATCAAGGCGCGGCGCACGAGGAACGAAGGCCGCTCCAGGGCGCTTAAGAAAATGCGCGAAGAACGCGCGCAGCGTGTGTCCCGCGATGCCAGGGCAAGGATCCACATCGAGGAAGCGGAGCAGTCGGGTCGCAAGGTCATCCGGGCCAAGGGCGTGGGTTATCGCTATGGCAACGAACCGCTGATCGAGGGTTTTTCGCTCAAGATCATGCGCGGCGATCGCATTGGGCTGATCGGCAACAACGGCGTTGGCAAGACAACCTTGCTGCGGCTGCTGCTCGGACAGCTCGAACCGCAGGTGGGCACCTTGAAATACGGCACGAATCTCGAGATCGGCTACTTCGACCAGTTACGGGAAGCCCTCGATCTCGAGAAAAGCGTCGCCTACAACGTCGGCGAAGGACGAACTTATATAAAGCTCAACGGCAAGGACCGCCACGTCGTCGGCTATCTCAAGGGTTTCCTGTTCAGCCCGAAGCGTTCGACAACGCCCGTGAAGTCGCTCTCCGGCGGCGAACGCAACCGCGTCATACTGGCAAAATTATTCACGCGCGCCGCCAATTTGCTGGTGCTCGACGAACCCACCAACGACCTCGACATTGAAACGCTCGAAGTACTCGAGGAAAAGCTCTGTAATTACACAGGCACCCTGATCGTCGTCAGCCACGACCGCGAATTCCTCGACAACGCCGTGACGAGCACGATCGTGTTCGAGGAGGACGGCCGTATCCAGGAATACGTCGGCGGCTACAGTGATTGGGTACGAAAAGGCAAGCAGCTGGCCGTTACGGACAACCCGTACGAGGTTGAGAAGCGCAAGCGCGAGGCTGCCGCGCGACGCAAGCGGCGCCAACCGACCAAGCTCGGCTATAAGGACCAGCGCGAACTCAATGCCCTGCCCGCCGAGATAGAACACCTCGAATCAGTGATCGCCGGGCTGCAACAGGAAGTAGCCGATCCCGGTTTCTACGCACAGGAAAACGCGACGGTGCAGGCGAAGCTCAGGGAACTCGCCGACGCCGAGACGCTGCTCGAACAATGTGTCGAACGCTGGAGCGAACTCGAGTCGCTGGCCCAGTCATTTCAGTCCAGCTAGACCGGTAGTAGCACTGCCACAACGACCATTACTTCACCTTTGGCAGCGACCGGTCCAGCACGACGTAGCCGACGACTCCCGATAGAATCGAGCCCAACAGGATGCCGAGGCGTTCATCGAAATTGAACACGGCGTCCGGCGGCATGTTCTCGAAAGCGAGACCGTCGATGAACAGGCTCATTGTGAAGCCCACGCCGCTGAGAATGGCGACACCATAGAGTGCGCCCCAGTTAGCCCCCTGTGGCAACTTCGCCATGCCAAGCTTGATGGCGAGGTAACACAGCAGGAACACGCCGACTTGCTTACCGATGAACAAGCCCGCCGCGATGCCGAAGGCAATCGGAT
>Ga0209273_10002967_pt1 | contig 12258 bp, 14 predicted proteins | sample tdAd471_FD_187126 | JGI IMG/M metagenome (GOLD analysis project Ga0209273, IMG submission 187126) | Marine sediment microbial communities from the Atlantic coast under amendment with organic carbon and nitrate - tdAd47.1 (SPAdes)... | ecosystem: Environmental > Aquatic > Marine > Coastal >...
CGACTGATGTTTTCTCATTCCGCAGGGAGGCGTTCGGATGATGCTGTCTTCAGAACTGAGGCTCAAGGCCGGGCAGAGCGTGGAAGAGCTGATCGACAATATGGGCGACGCGCTGCAGCGGCGGGAGCGGCTGGATGAAGTCGAGACGTCGCTGTTCCGTGGGCTGCTCGAACTGGGTCGCGAACTGCTGCAGGGCGCGGTTGACGAGGTGACTGCCGAGGAAGAACGCGACGCGGCGGCTTCCCTGCCTGGTGCCGATGGTGCTGCTCTGCGGAAGATCGAGCGTCAGCCGCGGCGGCTGGTGACGGTGTTCGGTGAACTCCACATCGAGGGCCCGGTGTACGCGGTGCGGCAGAAGCAGAAGATTCAGCGGGCTCCGGTGGACGAGCGGCTGGGGCTGCCGGCGGGCGAGTTCTCGTATCTGGTTGAGGACTGGGCGCAGCGGATGGTCGTCAAGGACGCCTTCGCGGAAGCGGCGGACAGCCTGCACGAACTGCTCGGGCTGAAGGTGTCGGTCCGCAGTCTCGAAGGCATGAATCGCCGCGTCGCTGCGGACGTCGAGGCGTTCCGCGAACAGCAGGCGGCTCCGGCGGATGACGACGAAGGCGAACTGCTGGTCGTGCTGTCCGATGCGACGGGCGTGCCGATGCATCGCCGTGGTGGCAAGATGCAGATGGCGTCGCTCGGAGCGTCGTACACCGTGGATCGGTTCCGTCGCAGCGTCGATCAGGTACTCGATGAGGTGCTGCGGAAAGCGTGCGCGAAAGACCGTCCGCGTCCCCGGAACAAACGACTTTATGGAGACATGAAACGGGAGCTGCCGGACGGTATGGAGATGAAAGGCGACGGACGCGTGGGCGTCTTCAGCTGGCTCGCGCACGAAGTGGAAACACGCAGCGGCACGGTCGCTGGCGGCGAGGACTCACGGCCCGTGGTCTGCCTGATGGATGGCGAACACAAACTGTGGGAACGCAAACAGCAACTGCTGCCCGAAGACGTGGTGGAAGTGCTCGATCTGTGGCATGTCATGGACCGGCTGTGGGATGTCGCGGCAGCGCTGCATGGTGAGGACAAAGCGGCCTCACGCGAGTTCGTCTCCAGCCGCCTGCGACAGCTGCTGGAAGGTAGTGTCGGTCGCGTGATCGGCGGCCTGCGGCAGACGCTCACCAAACGGAAGCTGGCGAAGGCGGCGCGAAACACCATCAGTTCGACAATCACATACTTTTCTAATAACCGCGAGCGAATGCGCTACGACGAGTGCCTGCGTGAAGGCTACCCGATTGCCAGTGGCGTGATTGAAGGCGCCTGCCGCCATGTGGTCGGAGACCGCCTGGACCGCACCGGAACCCGCTGGACCGTGGACGGAGCCATCGCCATGCTCGCCACCCGCACGACGTACCTGAGCGACGACTGGCACGACTACCACCAGTTCCGCATCAAACGAGAACAGACCAGACTACACCCCACACTCAAAACCTGACGCGGCAAGCGAGTTACGCCCTGCGCAACTCGGGTTTCTCATTCCCGATCCCCCGTCACAACCGCCTGTTCTGAAATCAAAATTCGCTGGTTCAGGGATGATTTACTCGTTTGAGGTCGACAACGTTGACGACGCGTACGGTGAACTGCAGAAGCACGACATCCAAATCGTGCTTGAACCGAAGACGGAAGAATGGGGGCAACGTCATTTTCTGATTGCCGGACCTTCCGGCATAATTGTCGACGTCATTCAGAACGTTGACCCATCGCTAAACGAACCATGACGCCAGTGGATTGGAAACTCGCGAAGCCGAGTTCTAATCTTTTGTTCGAGAAGTTCGGGCTTTTCTGTGCGCGGGCTGCGTGGGGAGAACGCGAACGCTCGTGAAGTCTTGAATCCTGGTGGGCGCGCAGGGGAAGTGAGTTCGGCATCGGTGGGTCAGCGGCGGAAGTTCGCAGGAGACGGTGCGGAGCGGGATCGCTGCGGCGACGATCCCGGGCGACCGGTCAGCGGGGGCGGTCAGATTTCCTGCGATATCGCGACAGCGAAGACCGGTACGCCGACTTCCATGCGCTGAGACACTCGTACGTGTCTCGCCTCGAGCGTTCTGGAGCGTCCGCGAAAGCGATGCAGAAGCCTGCCCGCCACACCACGGTTGAGCTGACGATCGACCGCTACACGCACGCCGACCTGTCCGATCTGGCTTCCTCCGTGCATGGGATGATGCCACTGCCAGCCGCTGAGGTTTCCCGACCAAACTCAGTATTGCCCGGCAGGCCAGTTCAGCCAGCCGACACGATCAGTGAAGTCGTTCGCAACCAGCGACGTCGACATCAGTTGCAGACGATTGAGGGCGCATGAAGGGCAAAGCGGGAGTGGATGGGCTTCAGACCCGGCATCCTGCCGACGCTACCGACGACGACGACGACGGAACTTGCGACGACGCTTTGTCCGTGGTTGGGCGCATAGTTGGACAACCTGATGCCGCTGCTGGCCCGATTCCACCGACGCTCAACGCTGTCCGGGAAGCCGTTGCCGCCTGCGACGAACTTCCGGAGCACATTCGGGCGGCAGTGCTCGCATTGCTGGAGACCGTTTCGCCAACTGCCCTGAACGCGGATTGACCGCCGCAGTCCACTGTTACAAAATGTCGACACTTCTCTGTAACAGCCGACAAATTGTAACAGCGGACTGAGATGGCCGATCAAACCTCGCGAGTTCTGGAACTGGTCCGGGAAGCAGGGATTCTCCGACCGAGAGATCTGGATGCGTACGTGATCCCTCGCGAGTACCTGACTCGTCTTTGCGACCGTGGACTGCTGGAACGGACTGGCCGGGGGCTCTATGTCCTGGCTGAAGCGGAAGCGACGGAAAATCAGACGCTCGCGGAAGCCTGCAAACGCGTGCCGAATGGGATCGTCTGCCTGCTGTCCGCGCTGCAGTTCCACGGGCTGACAACTCAGGCACCGTTTGAAGTCTGGATCGCCATCGATCGGAAAGACCGGCGTCCGTCGGTCGATTATCCACCGCTGCGGGTCGTTCGGTTCTCGGGTGACGCTCTGACATTCGGGGTTCAGGAAACGACGATTCAGAACGTGCCGGCGCGGGTGTACTCGCCTGCGAAGACGGTTGCGGACTGTTTCAAGTACCGGAACAAGATCGGCCTGGATGTGGCCATCGAAGCGTTGCGGGATACCTGGCGGCAGAAGCGGGCGACGATGGATGAGCTGCTGGAGGCGGCGAAGGTCTGCCGAGTCGCTCGAATCATGCGCCCGTATCTGGAGTCCGTGACGTGACCGACTCCGCCAATCGCAACGTTGCGGCTTCGGTCCGACAACGGCTGTTGAACCACTCACGCGAAACCGGGCAGGAGTTTCAGCACGTTCTGACGCGGTACGCACTGGAGCGTCTGCTGTACCGAATCAGCCAGTCACCGGTCCGAGAGTCGCTGATTCTGAAAGGCGCGATGCTGTTTCAGGTCTGGAGCGGTCAGTTGCATCGACCGACGCGCGATCTGGACTTGTTGGGATTCGGCGATCCGTCTCACGAACGCTTCGCAGACGTCTTCCGGGACATCTGCCGGTTGGATGTGGAACCGGACGGCATGGAGTTCGACACTGACTCCGTGCGAGTCGAAGACATTCGAGAGGATGTCGAATACAGCGGGATCCGAATCCGGCTGCGGGCGACGCTGGCCGGGGCTCGCCTGGAACTGCAGATCGACATCGGGTTCGGCGACGCAATCACGCCCGACCCGGTCGAGACGAACTATCCGACGCTCCTGGAGTTTCCCGCTCCGATCGTCCGTGCGTATCCGCGGGAGACTGTGGTTGCCGAGAAGCTGCAGGCAATGGTCATGCTCGGCATTGCCAACAGTCGGATGAAGGACTTCTACGACGTGTGGACTCTGTCCCGGCTGTTCGACTTCCGCGGCGAGTCACTGACCGACGCCATCGCCGCCACATTCGACCGGCGACAGACGGCGATTCCGGACGGAGTCCCGTTTGCTCTGACCGACGAATTCGCGACCGATTCGGCCAAGCAAACGCAGTGGTCAGCTTTCGTCCGCAAAGGCCGTTTCGATGACTGTCCTACCGACCTGCTGGAAGTCGTCGAACCGCTCCGGGAATTCCTGCTACCGCCGCTGTCTGCCCTGTCCGCTGAAACCCGATTCGTCAGAACCTGGCCAGCCGGTGGCCCGTGGCTCGATTGAGCGGCTGCTCTGAGTCGCTTTGTCGAAGTCACGCGAACCGGGCGCATCGCTGTGCGAAAGAAAGTGTGTCGAGACACGTACCTGTTCCCGTCAGGGCACAACGGAAAAGGCCGCAGGAAGGACCCGCGAGGTGGTTTGGAGCACGGTGGCGGATCGGTTTGACGGCCTGCTGTTGCCGGGGATGCGTTGCGGGCTGGCTCTTTGCCGCAACGCGGCACTTGCAGGTACCCGAAAATCCGCTGTGTCCCCCCCCTCGCGAAACTTTTTGAGATGCGCGCTTCGCGGGCAGGCGGTCTCCGCGGTCACTGGCTGGAGGATTTCGATCCCCCCCAGGGTTCGTTGCCGTCGGGCGGCTGCGGAAACGGCGGGGTCCTTCCGGACGGGGGTGGGTGGCGCGCGGTTATGGAATCGCGCTGAAATCGTCCGTGTCGAATTTTTGAAGTTGCCTCCCTCCCTCGACCGGACGGCTTGCTGCTGGCGTGACTGATCCGGGCGGCAGCCGCGTGGCGGCTGAATCGCTCGCTGACGGCATATCACGTTTGCAGAACGGAAATTACGCCGTCGATTCTGACGGCGGGCGGGTGTCTCTGTGCTGTCCTGTTGCTGTCGTGTCCTGTCCTGTTCTGTAGGACCACTCGCGACGACTTCGGTAGACGGCAGTGGGAGCATTGTGGATTCTTGTGGCGTAGGGCGGTTGTGTGGTGGAGTTCGGCTGCCGGCTTGACGAGCGGATAGAGGCTGCCGGACAGGATTGGAGCGACAGACCATGAAACTGCAGTTCGATGTCACGCTCGACGATCTGGTCGAGTTCCAGCGGCACTTCTACACCACGTCGAAGCCTCTCCGTCGACAGCAGTCATGGATCATCATTGGCCTGAGTGCCTTCGCGGTCGCGACCAGCCTGCTGGTCAACTCCACCCTGCCAGTTGAATTGCGTCTCGTGATCGCAGCGTTATTTATTGTGCCCTTGCCGCTGTTCTTTCGTCTGGTGATGCCGCTGGCCTTGCGGTTTGGCATTCGCAGGCTGCTCAACGAAGACTCTGCCGGCGGGATGCTGGGACGGCGAGACCTGACCGCTGACGAGGACGGGCTGACGGAAATCACTGATGTCAACGAAACCCGTCACCGGTGGCCTGCGATCACTCAGGTCGACGAAACCGACACGCACGACTACCTGTTCATCAGTGCGTTGCAGGCTCACGTGATTCCAAAGGACCGGATCTTCTCCGGGAACCTTGACGAGTTCCTCCAGTTCGCCCGCGAGATGGTGGCCCGTCACGCGACGGGCTGTTTCCGTGCTGGCGTCGACCAGGCGAGGCGGCTGAACAGCAGGACGGAGTTGCGGCCATGAAGTTCACGGTGGGGCAGAAGGCGTTTCTGGTTGGGACCGTCGGGTTCTTCTCGTTGCACTTCGTGTTTCATCACGTCGATTTGGGCCGGGCCTTCGGGCTGTACAAGACGCTGACCGTGCTCGCGATTCTGCCCATCGCGTTCAACGTGCTGACGCTGAGCATTGCCTGGCGACTGGCGAAAACCGACGACTTGCGGTTGGACCGTGGCCGTTGGGCGTTGACTTTCGTGCTGATGCTCGTGGTCGCACTCTCGGTTCGAGTCTGTAGTTCGTTCGACTGTCACGGATTGCCGGCAGCCTATCTGCAGCGGAGATTCGATCGCGAAGTCTGGGCTCGCGGGATCCCCGGTTACGGCAGTCAGCGGACCGAGCGACAGAAGATGCTTGGAGACGTGCTCGACACCGTCGTTGCGGGCGGAACGCGAGACCGTGTCATTGAGGCACTCGGTCCGACGGAAGACGCGAGCTGGGAAGACGAGTCAGACTGCAGAATGGTCAGCTACTGCTTGGGGCCGGAACGCGAGTCTCTACTCGGGATTGGGTTCGACGGCGAGGTGCTCGTGATCCGCTTCGACGAATGCGGCAACGTTTCCAACTGGTACTCGTTCACCGACTGACCGCTGGTTCGATCGCTGACGGCTTCTGAGGCGGGCAGGACGAACGGACGCGGTCGAGCGTGGCAGCGTGTCTCTATGCTGTCCTTTTGCTGTCGGGTCCTGTCCTGCAAGACCCCTCACGACTACCTTCGGACGCCGTAATCTTGAAGCTGCGCGTCAGAAACGAGACCAAAGTGGTCAACCTCGAACACTCGCCACGATTTCCCGTGTTTGTCTTTCGTCGGCCTCGATTGAGCAACTCGCCACTAAAATCTACGTTGAAAGTTCGGCCTCGTTCGTCGGCGAGGATCTGCTGACGAACTTCCCAGGAGATAGACACGACATCGTCGGCTGGGCGTAACTCGCCTGCCTCCTCTGGCGCGGGTGGTTTTTTCGAGGATTTTGTGATGTGGCCTGGCGTGAGAAGGCCTCCTGCGGGAAAACATCGGTATCAACGACTGATGTTTTCTCAATCCGCAGGGAGGCGGTGAAATCTGCTGCCGCCGAACATCGCGCCGACGGTTCAGCCGCACGATCACGCAGCGCTATGTGCTGCCTGGCAACGCATCGAAGACGACTCGACGGCGGACCGCGTCCGCGAGCTGCTGCACGATCCCGACGCGCTGATTGACGACGTGCGCGAGTCGGCGTTTCTGCACGGCAAAGGCTGGTTCCGTCTGGACTGGCTGCTGAAGTGCCCGCGCGACGGTCCGCTGTGGAATGTCGAGAAGCTCGCCGACGGCCACTACCGCGACGGCCCGGCGGGTGAAGCGGACTCGACGCTGACTGCGCTGGCGTCGCTGTGATGACTGGGCTGCTCCGTAGCTGCACTCGCCAGAGTGCGGACCCGCGTTCTACGCGAACGCAGCTACGGGGATTTGGCCCCGCGTTCTGGCGAACGCAGCTACATCGTAGATCGGCCGCGGAATTGACCTGCCGCGGCTGTGGTTTCTGTTTCTCGTTTCGGAGTTGATGAACATGACGAAGACTGAGTTTCGACCGTTGGTGGCGGCCCTGGCGAAGGGCTGTCGGGTTGAGTTTGACCGCGAGCAATGTCTCGTGTGGCTCGACGCTTTGTGTGACCTGCCGGCGGCGGCTGTTGAGCTGGCCGTGCGGCGCTTTCTGTGCGAAGTCGGCAAGTGGCCGGACATTGCCACGATTCGACGCTTCGCTGACGAAGCTCTGCACGGAGCGGCGCTGCCGTGGGAACAGGCCGTGTCGCGCGTTCTGGAAGCGGTCCGCCGACACGGCGTGTACGACGCGCAGGCGGGGCTCGGGATGCTCGACGACCGGACTCGGCTGGCCGTGAAGGCGCTGGGCGGCTGGCGTCGCGTGTGTGACTGGCCAGCGGATCGACCGGAGACGCTGACCGCTCAGTTTCGAGACATCTACCGCGGGATCTCCGAACGCGATGTGTCGCGCCGCTGCCTGCCGTCGGACGTGCGTCCCACTCTGTCGGGTGAACCGTCCGACGCTCTCGCAACGTGGCATTCCCGCAAGGCCGAACGCCTGCCGTCGCTGCTGTCCGATTCCCTGTCCCGCGTCTTTCCATCTGGAGGCCGAACCGATGAGACAACTCAACCTGTTTTCGTCAGCGGGACCGAAGTCCGCTCGGCGTGCGAGCCGTCCCTCGTCCGTGCGGCTGCCGAGTAACCGTCACGCGACCAGTCAGGACGCCGCGGAATCAGTTCGGCCCATCGTCTCGACACTCGTCCGGCGCGTCTTCGACTTCGTGCAGTCGTGCGGGCTCGACGGCGCGACTGATGCCGAAATGCAGGCCGCACTCAACCTGCCCGGCAATACGCAACGCCCGCGGCGGCGCTGGCTGGAACAGAACGGCTACGTGAGCGACTCGGGAGAAACTCGACCGACGCCCTCCGGTCGCGGAGCTGCGGTCTGGATCGCGACCGGGAAGACACTGCCGGCGGAACCGCAGCAGAACTGACAACCGAATGATGCCGGAGCGGCGTTGCGTTTGGTTCGGCCTACGGCCACCGATTCCACGCGCGTGGAACCAGGCACCAGTACGAGTCCTCACTTTTTTGCGGCTCAGGCGGAATCCTCGGATCGACTTTCTGAAGTGCGGCGACAATTCGGCCCGGCCCGAAGCTGGTCATCCGTTTGACCGGTGGGGCGGCCAATCATTCTCCAAGCCGGAGTGAAACATGCACTGCTCATCCCAATTGATTTTCTTTCCCTTAAGGCACTGTCCAGCGCCCGAAGTTGCAATCTTTGAGTTCCTGGAACTTGTTGGTTGCCGGTGGGAAGAGATGGAGCCCGAACGTCGCCAGCTTGCGATCCGAACCCGTGAAAGCGTTGACGAATTCAACGAACTGATTGATTCGTTAATCGCGGGCTGGGAAGAGTTGTGTGAGTTTGTGGCGATGCTTGTCGAGATGTTCGTCGAGTTTCAGGAGCAGCTTACAGCGATCGAAAACCGTTTCGAGCAGTTCGCGAATCGCATCGAAAGGATGATGTAACCCGCGTTGAATCGGGCTCCGGTCAGTGTCGACCGGCCCGAAAGCAGACCGACCGGCGAGAGCGACGCGCGGTAACGCGAAGCTCTGCCGGTCGGAATTCACGTCGAGCCCGCCTGTCACGCGTGGAAGCAATCGCAGGCGGGCTCTCAGCATGAAGGATCGTAAGGATGCTCGTACTCACGAGGAAGAAAGGTCAGGCCCTGCGCATCGGTGGGGCTGTCGTCAGGATTCTGGCAACACGCGGCGGGTTCGTCCGCCTGGGCATCGACGCTCCGGCTGACGTGCCGATCGTCCGCGAGGAAGTCGATCAGCCTGGAACTGCCGATGGTTCCACCGGGCTGCAGGTCGAGCAGCGTTGCGGATTGTCTGCTCGACGTACGAAGCCAGGCAGAGTCGGCGCCGACGATTCAGATCGGTTCCGACCCGTGCAGCGACTTCAACGCAGAAACCCCGACGCCGGAGCGGACGCCAGATTGAAGCCGGGCCGTGTGTGATCCTCGCGCGAGTACGCATCGAAAGTGCATGAGGCTATTTGCGCATTAATTGAGGCAGAACAGAGAATTCTTCGACAAACCATGCCGCGAGAAACGTTATAGCCATGAAGTCGTCGCGACTGGCTGTCTGCCAGAAAGACCTCACTGCCGGCCGCGGTGAGCTTTCGGAAAACAATCCTCGCCGCTCGAGCTTGAATGCCGGGGCGGCTCTTCTTTTCACACCGGAGCATTGGATGAACGAGAACTTGAAAGATGCACTGAAGGGAGACACTGCAATCCTTGCAGATGAGCTTCAACAGGAAACCGTGTACCTGGCTGGCATGAGGTCAGCCTATGAGACGCTGTACTGCAGGCAAGAAAGCGTTGACCTGCTTAACAGGACAGACAACGGTCTCTTCCACCTGTTAAGGGTCGTCTTATACCGTGAGATGATCCTGTCGGTATGCAAGCTACTCGACTCCGCATCGCAGGGGCGCTTTCAGAATGCGACGCTCAGCCAGTTGCAGGAACGGCTTAAGAAAGACGGCCATGAAGACGCATCGAAGCGTCTGGCGGAGTCCCTTCCCTGCCTCAATGACAAACATCAGCCGTTCCGTAACATGCGGCGCAAATCGATCGCACATTCTGACTATGACCTCGCGGTCGGCAAGGTCGTCCTCCCAGATGCCGAACGCTTGCGTTTAGTGGATCTGATCGACGGAATTGGTAAAGCGCTTAATTCGGTCCGAGATACTTTGGGGGTACGCCCGTTAGAACTTTCTCTGGGTGTCCTCCCGGTTCCGGGAGAGTCTTTGCTGCAGGTCCTTCGCACTTTCATGCTCCGACTTGACGCCGAACATGAAGCATTCCTGAGCAGCGGGGATGCACAGGCAATGAATCAGAACGATTCTGATTCGGATGCTGGCATTGACGACGAAGAAACACCTGAAATGGTCGCCTGAAGCCGGCTTCTCAGTTCTGACTGCGGCGGTAGACTCCGCCGAAACAACCTTTGCTGCGTCGCGGTGTCCGGGGGACTCGAAACCTTCAGCCCGCGGCGTGGCGTTTTCGAGAAGGGTTGCCCGATGGCTCATCTGTACCGGAACACGGTCCACCGCGACGTGGACGCGGACGGCAAACGCTGCCGCAAGGATTCGCCCGGCGCTCGCAAGACCGTCGAGAAGTCGAAGGCGTGGTATGGCCGCTACCGCGACGCCGACGGCATCGAACACCGCGTCAAGCTGGCGACGGATAAGACGATCGCCCGGCAGATGCTCCACGAACTGGAGCGGAAGTCGCTGCAGCAATCGGCGGGGCTGGTCGATCCGTTTGAGGCCTGGCATACCGCCCCGCTGACGGAACACGTCGACGACTTCATCGGCACACTGCGCGATGCTGGCCGAAAGCCGGACTACTGCCGCTTGATTGAAACTCGCGTCCGACGAATCGTCGACGGCTGCAGGTTCCGGTTTATCCCGGACATTTCCGCGAGCCATGTTCAGCGGGAACTCGGGAAACTGAAACGCGACGGGCTCGGTCAGAAGACCGTCAACCACTACCTGACCGCCGTAAAGCAGTTCGCCGCGTGGCTGGTCGCGGACCGACGAACCGGGGACAACCGGCTGGCTCATCTGAAGGGTGGCAACGAGAAGAAAGACATTCGCCGGGTGCGTCGAGAGCTGACGACGGAAGAAATCCGGCACCTGCTGGCGACGGCTCAACGTGAGCGGTCGATTCGGCATCTGACGGGCTGGGAACGGTTCACGCTGTACTCTGTCGCGATCGGGACCGGGTTCCGGGCGAGTGAACTCGCGAGCCTGACGCCCGCGCACTTTGACCTGAACGGCGCGGACATAGGGATTCCGACCGTGCGGATTGATGCCGCTGACGAGAAGGCCGGACGCGGTGACCAGATCCCGCTGCCCGACGAACTGGTCGTCATGCTGCGACCGTGGTTCGATCAGATGTCGAAGTCCGATCGGCTGTGGCCAGGCGAATGGGCGGCAAAGCACGACGGCAGCAAGCTCATCGAATACGACGTGCGGAAAGCTCGGGCGGCGTGGATTGCTGCCGCCGATTCGGATTCCGAACACGACGCACGCGAGCGGTCGGACTTCCTGCGGTACTCGACCGAAGACGGAACCGCCGACTTTCACTCGCTGCGGCACACGTATCTGTCGCGGCTGGGACGCTCGGGAGCATCGGCAAAGGCGATGCAGAAGCTAGCTCGGCATACGACGGTCGAGCTGACGATCGGTCGCTACACGCACGCGAACCTCTACGACCTGGCGGCAGCCGTCGAAGGATTGCCGCCGCTGCTGACTGGTCCGGAGTCAGACAGGCCAGAAGCTGATTCCGCAGCGCTGCGGGCAACCGGCACGACGGGCGGCGTTGAGTGGCCGACGGTTCGACCTGACAGCGTGGTTTCGTCCGACGAGAACTCGCACGTTCACTCCGGCGAATTTGTCGAACGCTCAAATGTGGTTGGGCGCATGGTTGACAAAAGGGTTGGACAACCGGCTGATTTCGACCGACCACGGCTGAGAGTGATTGAAGCGCCGGACGCTGACGAGCCGACTTCAGAGACAACCGACAGCGCAAGACAAAACCCGTTGCCGGGCAACGGGTTTGAGTCTGTCAGCGAGTCATTGCGAGTCGCTGAGAATGGAAAGCGGGAGTGGATGGGAATCGAACCCACCTGGCCTCTTTTCAGAGGCCACACCGGGTTTGAAGCCCGGGGCGGTCACCAGAGCCGCTTACACTCCCGAAACAATTCAGCGCAGAGTCTCCACTGTCAGAAGCTGAGGGGCCAGTGTCCAGTGAGCACGCTCGGGCCAGTCAACATGGCCAGCCCAGAGGTGCGAAATGGTCGCTGCCTGGTTCTGGGGGCCGCCTGTTGGATTCTCTGCCAGACTGACCAGGCGATTGAAACCCGGCGGCGTGCTCGCTGTCTGTGAGCTTTCGACGCTGGACTTTGAATTCTCGCCCATCTCTTACAGGACCCACCAGAGAATGTAGCGGCTGATCAGATTGTCGAAGAGGGGGATGCTGCATAGGAGCCGCAGGGGGACATAGAAGACACGGATGAACTCGTTGCCGCCGAAATGCTCGGCGTAGTGCCAGGTCCAGAACATGGGGCCGATTGAGAGAATGTAGCAGAGCACC
>Ga0209273_10002974_pt1 | contig 12244 bp, 11 predicted proteins | sample tdAd471_FD_187126 | JGI IMG/M metagenome (GOLD analysis project Ga0209273, IMG submission 187126) | Marine sediment microbial communities from the Atlantic coast under amendment with organic carbon and nitrate - tdAd47.1 (SPAdes)... | ecosystem: Environmental > Aquatic > Marine > Coastal >...
TCGTGGCGCTGAAAGTGCCGGTGGCCGATCCGGACATGCCATTCATGGCCGACTCGATCGAGACGCTGCCGTCTTCATTCAGCACAACAGTCACGGCAATTGATTCAACGATCTCGTTGATCTTGGATGCCATTTTCTCGTATTGATCTTCCGGGATGTCGTCGGACTTGGGTTGGCCGTAAACCGCTTCCCACATTGCAAGCCATGTGGAGATGTCATCGTCTTCCCACTTACCCACAAAGATCGAGGCCTTGGCCGCCGGCTCAGCGGAGGCGGCTTCTTCTGCTGCTGCCGGCGCCGAGACGGGTGCTTCGACGACGGCAGCCTGCGCCGGCTCGTTGTGCTCGGGCGAATCCGGAGAACCGGCGCACCCTGCAAGACCAATCAGACCAAGAACCACACAACCAGCGCCAGCAACTCGGATCATCGTCCCGCTCCGTCAAAGAACCTTCGCGCACGCTGCCCCATCGGCGCATGTCGCCGCCTCATCGGCGTTTCAATGACGCTCCCTCGATGAAATCCACTCAAACACCGGTTGCCGGATTATCTGACCCGACCAGCACACGACATCTGCATTCGGGCTGTATGGCAGGCTGTGCTGGCGCAATCAAGAATCGATCTTTGACAGACTCACTTCTTGGCGCGGATCAGCGTGGTGTGCCTAGGGCCCTCGCTCGATGGGTTCTCGATCAGCAGCTTGCCGTCTTTGATCTCGCCCTTGACGTCGGGCTGGCCCGAGGTGGAGAGGACGATCGAGTCGCCGTCGGCCTTCCATGTGCCCGACTGGGTCTGCGTCTGCCCATTCATGGTCGAGGAAAGTATGTAGGTGTCGTCACTCTTGATGGAGAGCGTGCTGGAGGACTTGTCCACCATCGACTCGGCCATCTCGATCTGGGCTTTGACCGCGGCCTCGGGCATGCCGGCCGACTGAGCCTTCATCGCCTCGATCATCTGGGCCTTCATCACTTCCTTGTCGATGGTCCACTCGCCCTCGTACGAGGACCCCCCGCCACAACCGACGAGCAGGAACGTGACAAACGACAGCAAGAACGCGATCGAGAACCTGGACATCCGTGAGCACTCCATAAGGGGAACGCCCAGCATAGGCCAAGACCGATTTCACCGAAAGCCTGCCGTCGACCCAGCTAGGCGGCCAACCCCAAGTGCGGGCCAATCCGGGCACTACAATCGGGGCATGTCATACACCGCTCTCGCACGCAGGTACCGCTCGACCGGGTTCGACGACATCGTCGGCCAGGAACCCGTCGCCCGAACGCTCAAGGCCGCCATCGCCGCCGACCGCGTCGCCCACGCCTACCTCTTTACCGGCACCAGAGGCGTCGGCAAGACCACGATGGCCCGCGTCTTCGCCAAGGCCCTCAACTCGAGCGGCTCGCCCGAGGTCGAACAGGCCATCATGACCGGTCAGGATACCGACGTCATCGAGATCGACGGCGCCAGCAACAACTCCGTCGACGATGCTCGAGAGCTCATCGCCGGCAGCGTCTACCGCCCGATGCGCGGCGAGTACAAAATCTACATCATCGACGAGGTCCACATGCTCTCGACAGCGGCCTTCAACGCGCTGCTCAAGACCATGGAGGAGCCGCCCGAGCACGTCAAATTCATCCTCTGCACCACCGAAGCGCAGAAAGTCCCCCCCACCATCCAGAGCCGATGCCAGCGGTTCGACTTCCGCGCGATCCCGATGTCCGTCATCGCCGACCGCCTGGCCTTCGTCGTCAAGAACGAGAAGCTCAAGGCCGACCCGGAATTGCTCTCGATGGTCGCGCGCCTGGGCAACGGCTCGATGCGCGATGCGCTCTCGATCATGGACCGCCTGATGGCATCGGGCGAGAAGAAGCTCACCGTCGAGCTTCTCGAGAGCCTGATGGGCCTGGCGCCCCGCGAACTTGTCGGCAAGCTCATCGACGCCTTCGCCGATGGCGAGCCCAAGCCCGCGCTCGACTCGGCGGCCGATCTGCTCTCCACCGGCACGGGCCCCGATCAACTCCTCGAAACACTCATCGAGCGACTGCGCGATCTTATGGTCCTGTGCGCCTGCGGCCCGGAGACCACGCTCGTCGAACTCACGGGCGACACCCGCAAAGAAGAGGTTGAACGCGCCCAGCGATTCGACGCGGCCGGGCTCGTGCACATGATCGCCCTCTGCGAGAGTGTCCAGCGATCGACACGCTCGAGCCCGAACCCGCGGGCGCTGCTCGATGCGCTGGTCGTGCGCCTGTCGATGACTGAAAAACTGGCCGACGTGACGACGCTCGTGCGTCAGCTTGAGGGCGCCAGCTCGGGAAAAGGCTAACGGCGACGGGAACACCGGCCCGTCCCACAGCCGAGCCGCCCCCGTCGCCGACACCAGCCAAATCGAAGCCCGAACCCGAGCCCGAGTCCAAACCTGAGCGGCCCGTCGCTCAGGCGAAGCCGCAGAACGGACCTCCGGCGAGTGCTGTCAGCGCCGCCGACCTCTGGGAGAATCTCCGCACCAACGCGCCCATGATGGTCCGTGCGCTGCTGGCGGATATGTCGATCGTGTCGTTTGCTGGCGGAGTTGTTACCATCGCCTGCGACGAGCGCATCCGCGGCACCGCCGAGAACAAGCTTCCGGAGCTGGCGCAGCTGATGTCGAGCCTGGCTGGCGGGCGGATCGAGTGCCGACTGGCCGAGGCTTCGGTCAAGCCCGAGCGGCGCACCGACGACGAGCCGATCGTGCAGACTTCGGGCGAGATCGAGATCGACGACCCCGTCGTTCGCCACGCAATCGAGGTGTTCAAAGGGCGGATCGTGGAAGTGAAACCACTGGCAAGACCATCAGGAGAGGGAGCCAGCTGATGTTTGGGATTAAGAACATGGGGGCGATCGCGTCCTTGATGGGTCGCAAGGAAGAGCTCAAGGCCGCGGCCGAGGAGCTCGCCAAGCGCGTCGCCGAGCTGCGCATCGAGGGCAACGCGGGCGGCGGTGCCTGCCGCGTCGTCGTCTCGGGCAAGCAGCGCGTCGAGAAGGTCGAGCTGGACCCGGCCGTCTGCGCCGGGCTGGCGGCCTCCGAGGATGCACGCGTGCAGGCGCAGCGGCTCATCACCGAGGCCACCAACGATGCGCTCGAGCGGTGCCAGAACCGCATCCGCGAGATGGTCGAAGTGGAAGTCAAGCGCCTGGGCCTCGAAGACCTGATCCCTAACGGCGGCGCGGGGCTGGGCCCCATTGGCAAGCTGCTCGGATGAATCCGCTCGGGACGTTCAAACCTCTCAGCAGCGTGCGCATCGATATCTCGCCGCGCGCGTTTCTCGATCTGCCCATCGAGGTTGAGGACCGCTGGGACGAATTGTGCGCCCAGAAGCCTCGCCTCTTCGACGGCCCGATCCTCGCCTTTGTCAGCGAGGACAAGGGGCTCATCCGCGCCCGGCGCGACACATACAAACGCCTCGTCGTGCAATCCGAAACCAAGGGCCTCATCCAACCGCCCGTCATGCAGCTCTCGGTCACGGGCGTGCTCGTCGCAAAGGACGCCCAGGGCAAACCCCATGTGTTCTTCGGCAAACGCTCCGACGACACGCGGATCTACGGCTCACTCTGGGAGCTTGGCCCCTCGGGCGGTCTTGACCCACCACCAGCAAACGTCCTCGCACTCGACGAGTTCGCTGTTATCCGCCAGCTCCAGATCGAGTGCCGCGACGAGGTCGGCATCACGGGCGTCTTCACCTCGCACGACATCCTGGGTCTCATCGACGACCCCATCGCCATGAGCACCGACATCGTCGTCCGCCTGGATCTCCAGCGGCGGGTCCACGAGCTGCAAGCAAATTCGAGCAACTGGGAGTACGCCGAGACCCGCTGGGTGCCCGCCGACGAGCTCACCGCCTTTGGCGAAGCCGAGCGCACCATCCCCCCCACCGCGCAGCTTATCCCCATCGTCTCGTCCATGCTGAACGACTAACGCCGGGTGCCACAGGTTGTTCTCAACCCGTGCCTTCATTTCGGGTTACTTCTTGGGCTTGAAGTTGGCGCCGCTGACAATCTCGGCAAACTTCTTGACGTCGCGCTTCTCGATCACCGCGCGCACATCCGTCGCCCTCGCGTCGGTCTTGGCGAGCAAGCCCTCGGCCTTCTTCCACAGTGTCTCGGCCTTTTTGCCCTCGGCCAGGAACAAGTCCGACACCAGCTCCTGCAGCTTGGTCAGCGTGATCGTGTCGATGTTGTCGTAATACCGGTTGATGACTTTGCGTTGGTAGCTTGAGTATTCCTGACCCTTGGCCATCCCTGGTCTCCTTGGGTGTTGTTGCTGGTGCGAGCTCAGCCAGAGCCGACGAGCTGTGTGCGGGCGAGTGTGCGGTACGTGTCGCAGCGATTGAGCAGCTCGCTGTGCGTGCCCTGATCGATGATGCGGCCCCCCTCCATGACAACGATGCGGTCGGCGTTGACCACCGTGCTCAGGCGGTGCGCCACGATCAGCGTCGTGCGCCCGTTCGAGAACTCGTTGATCGCGTCGGAGATCTTGGCCTCCGAGTCGGCGTCGATCATGCTCGTCGCCTCGTCAAGGATCAGGATCGACGGATCGCGCAGGATCACCCGGGCGATCGACAGCCGCTGACGCTGCCCGCCCGAAAGCGTGAGCCCCTGCTCTCCCACGGGCGTGTCGAGGCCCTGCTCGAAGCGATCGATGAACTCGTCCGCGTGCGCCCGCTCGATCGCGGCGCGGATCGTCTCGTCGGTCGGGTCGTCGTTGCCATAAGCCACGTTCGAGCGGATCGTGCCGGGGAAGATCACTGTTTCCTGCGTGACCGCGCCGATCTGCTTGCGCAGGCTCGTGACGTTGAACTCGTCGATATCCTGGCCGTCGACCAAGACCCGCCCCGCCGTCGGCGCAAAGAGCCTTGGCACGAGCGACAGAATCGTCGTCTTGCCCGAGCCGTTGGGCCCGACGAACGCGACCCGCTCGCCGTGAGCGACCTCGAGCGAGACGTCGATCAGCGCGGGCCGCTCGGCCCCGTCGTACGTGAACGTCACGTTGTCGAACGCGATACTCGAGCGGTGCCTGGGCAATTCGGGCAGCCGCGGGTCGAGGCCCGGCTCCTCATCGAGCTCCATAATCTCCATGAGCCGCTCAGACGCCGCCGCCGCAGCCTGAACCTCGTTGACGATCCCGGTCAGCGGGCGCAATGAAGCCGCCGCGAACCCGAGACTCACGAGCACGAGCAGGAAGTTCGTCGGGTCGAGCTGCTGCTCGATGATCGCCTTGGCCGCAAACGCCGCCAGCACCCCGATCACGCCGAGCGCCACGAGCTCCGACACCGGGCTGGAAAGGGCGCGAGCCGTCCTGGCGCGGAACATCTGCTGGATGACGTTCTCGTTGGTCTGCGCGAACAGCTCACGTTCGTAGCCCTCGGCCGTCTGCACCTTGACGACCCGCATGCCGCGCAGCGCGTTGCCCGCGCGGGAGAGCAGCTGCGCCTGCCCACGGAAGGCACGCTTGCGCGCTTTGCGAACCTTTCGGCTGAGGGTGCGGATCACCAGCCACAGTATCGGCGCGATGATCAGCGACACGATCGTGATGCGCCAGTCGAACCAGATCGCCACGAGCAGGGCCGCCACACCCTTGCCGATCTGGGCGGCCGCCTTGGAGACCAGAGCCGTGAACCCCTCGGCCAGCCGCTCGGTCTCATCGACCACCCGCCGCGAGATGTCCGACGAATCACCCAGCACCACCGCTCGCAACGGCAAGTTCAGCACGTGCGCAAACGCACGGTCCCTGATCCGCTGCGAGGCCCGGTACACCGCCGTCAGCGCCAGGTACTGATGCCCAAACGTCGCGACCGACGCGATCACCGTCAGAACACCCAGCGCGATCATGATGTAGAGCACGCCCCTGAACGGGTCCGTCGGCAGCGCATCGATCACGCCCTGCGGCAGCTCGATCGGCACGCGCCACGACTGGGCTTCCTCGTTGAACAGCACCGCCCGCTCGCGCAGGCTCTGCGGGCTCGTCACCACGCCGTTCTCGGTGCTGGGCAGCATGGTCTCCAGAATCGGCGCCACGCCCGCGAGACCCGCGCCCAGGCCCGCGCTGGCGACCAGCGAGAGCGCCAGCGCTGCGATCAGCAGCCACCGATCGACCAGCATCTCTTTGGCGTAATGCCAAAAGGTGTTCATCCGATCAGCTCCACCTCAACCGTGCACCCGACAACCCGATCAGCTCAGCGGCGAAAGCCCGGCCAGCACCGTGCCCGTCCCCGTCGTCAGGAAACCATCATCGATCCGGGTGATCGATGAGAGCGTCACGCGGGTCGATGTGATCGTCACTGCGTAGTTGGCAAACTCATCCGCCGAATCGATCTTGTCACGGATCGCCGAGAGATCGGAAGTGAAATCGTTCGACAGATCGATGTCCATCCGATTGCCTGCCGCAAGCGTACGCGTCACGCTCCGGCGGGTGCCGTCGTTGAAGTGCACCGTGAACGTAAAGCTCGTCGATAGCTCGTTCGGGTTATAGATACTGATCGATTCCTCGTAGTCGCTGTCATCGCTCGACATCGCGTCAGCGAAAGCGTGCGTGCGTCCGCCGGTCGCCAGGATCGCCTCGCCCTCACCCAAAGAGCCGAACGTCGAGTACTGAGCCGCGATGTCCGGCCCGCCGTCCTGCACGCTGATGCGCAGCGAGTACACCTGACTCGGGTTCAGCGTCACGCCCGGCATAGTCGAGAGAGCGAACGACTGGCGCGCACCCGCATCGATCCTGTTGAACACACTCGAACGCACCGCGCCAGAGCTGTCAACGAAATCGAACCGCACCACAGCCTCGGCCTCGCCAAGGTTCACCACCGAGACGCTGCCGTCGCTGCCATCAGTGTTGCGGATGTCGGCGATGCCCGCAATCGGCCCGCCCGCGCCGGCCTGTCCGAGCGTCAGAGCCGCGCCGGAAATATCCCTGGACTCCTCGTCCATCCGAAACATCGTCATCGACGCCACGATCGGCACGGTCGACGTCACACGGGCGCTGAACGAGCCCTCGGGCAGCACGCTCGTGCCGATGCCCTTCACATCCACGCCGCCGCGGCGATACATCGCAAGCTCACGCGGGTTCACAAGCTCGGTCGAACTGCCATCCTCGAAGAAGAACTCGATCGTCACCTCGCCCGCGTCGTCCGTCAGGTTGACCCAGGTGATGTACGTCTCGACATCGTCCGCCTTGACACCATCGGCGAAAATCCAAGTCGTCAGCGAGTCGGTGCGGTCGGCCGCGTCGAACGCTTCGGGGTTGAAGAAGTTCTCGCCGGCAAACGTGTCCGTGATCGAGGATTCATCCCCGAAATCGCTCCGGCGGAGCGTCGCCGACACCGGCACGCTCGTGGCGTCCGTACTGGCCGTCTGCACCTCGATGGCGTAAGGGATAAACCCAACGACGTCGGCCGTTGCGCCCGGGCCGCTTAGGATGATCTCCCGGCGTTCGCCCGCTTCGAGCGTGCCAAAGTCGATCACAAAGTCACGATCCTCAGTCGTCGCGTAGCGCAGGATGACCTGGAAATCCGCGTCCTCATCGTTCGTGTTGACGACGGTCAGGATCTCCTCTGAGCGGAAGTTCCGGTATCCCTCCGAGAGATAAACCGCCTGATCGAAGAACGCCGCGATCCCCTCGGGCTTGATGACCTCCGCGTCAAGCACGGTCACGAACATCGCATCCGTGAACCGAACGGTGACATCGTCAACGAAATCCTCCGTCACGGGCACCGCCGGGAAGGCGTTGCCGCCGAACTGCGGATCGATCAGCCGTGTCTGCAGATCCTCGACATCCAGCGAGGCGATCGTTGTGATCACTTCCCACGAGTCATCGCCCAGGATGCGACCAAAGACCGGGAACCCGCCGTTGCCCTGGACATCCGGCGAGAGATCCTCCTCGTTGTCGGTCAGGTTGATGAAGAACTGGCTCGTCGCGCTGTTGGGCGCGCTCGTCTTGGCCATCGCGATCGTGCGCTCGTCGTTCTCACGCACGACCTCGTCATCGATCGTGTCGCCGACATCGATCACCGTGACGCCGCCCGTCACGTCATCGATGCGGTTGCGCCCGCCCTGCAGAATCTCGGGCGGCTCGGCCGAGTTCGCGTTCAGGTTCTGCAGCCGCTGGAAGAACATCCCGTCGTACTGACCACGCTGAACATAATCCACAAAGTTCGCCACGGTCCCGACCGGGTCGTCATCCTCTGAGACGAAGAGCTCGATGTCGAAGAAGCTCTGCCCCGAGTCGCTCATCACGTTCGTGTTGAAGCGCACGATGATGTTGTTCGTGTTCTCCATCTCGCCGAGGTCCGGGAAGTCCTCGCCGAAGAAAACAGACAACAGCAGCCGCTGCTCGAGCTCATCAAAGAGCACCGGGGTCGTGTCGGAAACAGAGACGGATTTGTCGGCTCGGGGCCTGGCCTTGCGGAACGGATTCATCGGTCATGCTCCATGCGGATCGGCCCGGGCCGCGCTCACGGGCTACGCTGCGCAGCACGCCCCACCGATCCCGTCCAGAAGGATACCCGGCCCGACGCGATGACCCACGCCAATACCGACCATGCAGCGAATAGCGGGCCCAAGCCGCCCGTCATCGAGGCCGTCGTCCCCGCGTGGAACAACCCCCAGGACGTCACGGCCCTCTTGACCGATCTCAGAGCCCTCGACACCGCCGGCTGCGATCTTCGTGTCCTCATCGTCGACAATGGGTCCGATAATCCGCTCGCCTCGACCCAATCCGTCCTCCAGGCCGCCGAGGCCTCGGGCTTGCGGATCACCTTTCACGAGCTCCGATCCAACCGCGGCGGCAGCGGCGGCTTCAACGCCGGCATCGAACAGGCCCTGACCCGCTCAAACCCCGATTACATCTGGCTCCTCGATTCCGATGTCCGTCTCACACCCACCACCCTGCGTGAACTGCTGGCGGTCATCGAGCCCGACACCGGCATGGTCGCCGTCGGGCCGACCGTCGTCGATCCCGCAAATGGCAAGGTGTACGAGTGCGGCTCACGGATCAACCGCCGCACCGGCATGCTCGAAATGGCCCAGCCGAACGACGACAAAGGCCCCATCGACTACCTCGCTGCCCTCTGTGCCCTCGTCCGCGCCCCCGCCATCCGTCAGGCGGGACTCATGCCCGACACCTTCATCCACTCCGACGACGTCATGTTCTTCCAGCGCCTCACCCAAGCCACCGGCAGCAAAATCGGTGTCGCGCCGAACGCCCGGTGCTCCCACCCGTGGGGCAAGTTCAAAACCTGGGCCCGCTACTACGAGGCCCGCAACTGGATCGGAGTCCTCAGACTCGCCAAGATCGGCCCCGTCGGACGCCTCGCCCGCGCGATGCGCGAGATCGCGCTGGCGATCGAGCAGACCATGGTCGGCAGCGACGACCTGGCCCGCCTGCACCTGATGGGCCTGCGCGACGCAGCCGCCGGCCAGATCACGGGCAAGGCTCCGCCTGACCGCACCCGGCACTCGCGCTTCTGGCCCTGGCACGCCCTCGATCCCGCGCTCCGCGCGATTATCCCCAGCGCCCCCGCCAGCGCCGCCGGCATCGCCGAACTCCACAGCGACGCGCCAGTCCCACGCGCCAAACGCCCCGCCATCGGCAAGCTCTTCCGCGAGGTCGGCCTCGAACTCAAGCAGCGCCCGCCCGAGCCGGCCCGCTCGCTCAAGCAGGCCCTGCGAGGCTTCATCCGGCTGGCCATCACGCCTACCAACTCGATCGCCGTCGTCCACGCCCGCGCACACCCACACGCCTGGGCCGCCGGCCGCATCCTGCTGGTCGCAACATCCACAGGCTTTCGCATCCGGCATGTGCGCTCACTCGATCGGCTCAGTGCGCTCTTGGGTCTCCTGCTGGCCAGCATCAAGCCGGTCTTCCTGCTCACCTTCTACCCACCCGAAGCGCCGCCCGCCGAGCCGATCTCGCCAACCGCGCCGCTCAAACGCCCGACACTCTCGGTCATCATCCTGACGCGCGACCGCATCGACAAACTCTCCACCACGCTGCGCAAACTCAGACAGGACGACGTCGGCAAGGACTGCCAGATCGTCGTCGTCGACAACGCCTCGACCGACGGCACACCCGCCACGCTCCAGCGCGAATTCCCCGACATCAAGGTCGTCCCCACCGGCTCGAACCTCGGCGTCGAGGGCTTCAACCGGGGCGTGGCCGCCTCCTCGGGTGAGACGGTGCTCATCCTCGACGACGACGCCTGGCCCGACGAGAGCGCACTGGGCGGCGCACTGGACCTGCTGGCGCGCCGGCCCGATGCCGCAGCCGTCACCCTCCACCGCCAGCACCCACAGACGAACGAATACGAGTGGCCCTTTGAGCGCATCACCAGCCGGACACCCCGCTGGCCCGACATGGGCCCGGGCAACATCATCCGGCGCGAGGCATGGGACGCCGTCGGCGGCTACGAGGGGGGCTACTTCCTCTATCGCAACGACACCGACCTGGCCCTCAAACTCATGGGCGCCGGCTACGAGGTCCTCTTCACACCCGACTGCAAGGTCTGGCACGACTCACCCATCGCGCGCACAAAGACCGCCAAGTGGCTCTACCGCTCCACACGCAACTGGGTCTGGCTCGCCAGGCGTCACGGCCGGCGAGGCTCGGGCCTCGTCGCCATCCTCATGGGCTGGATCTGGGCGCACCGGCTCGCAGGCCTCTCACCCGCCAAACACATCGCCACGCTCCGCGGCCTCTTCGCCGGGCTCTTCTCGGCCGCACCCAAGCTCGAAAGCACCGTCAAGCCCGACGGCAAAGCGCTCAAACGCCTTGTCCTGCTCAAACTCGGCCTGAGGTGAGCGGCACAAACGGATCGCTCGGCTGGAACACCACAGGTTGAGTCGGCAAAATCGCGACACCGGCCTCACGGAACATCAAAAGCAGCGCCCGCCACTCCGTGTAGCGGTACTCGATCCCATAGTCGTCGTGCACGCGCTTGACCGCGTCGGCCGCGAACTCCGCCACCTCGTTCACCCAGAGCTGGGCGCTCGGATCGCAGAAGTACACCCGGCAACCAACAGGCCGAACCGGGTGCACGCCGCAGAGCCGATCCACCACAAACGGGCACGTGCCCGCCGCTTGAGCTTTCTCGACATCACCCGCTCTGAGCGCACGCTCTTTGGGGATCGCATCGAGCGTCATCGCCGTCTCAAGCCCGGTGACATACAGCCGGTGCCCGTAGCGCTCAAAGTCGCAGCAGCGCCCCGAGGCTGTGCATATCGGCTCTCGCGCACCGATCCGCCGAGCAACTTCATCGTGGATCTCCACGATCCGGCTCTGAATCTCGGCGTTGCGCGATTGATCGAGCCAGTGTCTGCACAGCTCGCGCTCGTCGGTGTCCATCACATCGGCGTCCGCGCGCGCTGGATGCGGATCTCTTCGGGTTTGATGACTTTCGAGCCCCGGTCGATCCCCGGGCACCCGACAGCCGACTTGCGCCAGGCGTGCTCGGTGTTGACGACGTAGGGCCAGAAGGGCCACGTTTTGCACTGCATCGGGCGGTCTTCGTAGATGCCGCAGACAGCCTTGCCGGGGATCGCCTCCCGATCCAGAAACACGCAATCCTTGCCGAAATCGCTGTCTTTCTCGATGAATGAGCGCCCGGCCCGTGTGTCGTGTGTGTAGTGCTCCATGAAATAGTCGAGCGCCACGCCCAGCCGCTCAGCGATGGCTTTGGCTTCGTCCTGCGTGAAGCCGACGTAGCCCTCCGAGCCCGAGCAGCAGTTGCCACAGAGCGTGCACTGGAAACGCAGACCCTTGTCGCTGGCCTGCGCATCGCGCGAGCCGGCGCGCGGGCCTTGGCGTTCGAACCAGTCCTGAGCGCGACCCGTGCTCATGAGCCGCACACCTTCTCGATCTCGGCCCGCATCTGGCTTGCGCGCGTCCGCCGATGCTCAAGGTCTGCCAACAGCCGTTCGGTCGCGTTGGCGTCACCCAGCATCACCGCGTTCACGCGCACGTTCTGCCCGGCCACGCGCACGCAAGCCTCGGCGAGCGCTGCCGCACCCGCCAGATCGCTCAATAGATTCTTGTTGCAGATGGGCGCGAGCCGAGCGCACAGTTCGAGCAGCCCCGCCCCCGCGTCCATGATGCCCGTGGGCACCGCGATCGCGCGATCGAGCGCGAGATCCCAGCCTTCCACCCGCCTCGGATCACTCTTTGGCAGACCCCAGAGTGCCGAGAGCTCCGCGTACGCGGACGCATCCTCGTCGGCTAGGTGCA
>Ga0209273_10002976_pt1 | contig 12244 bp, 24 predicted proteins | sample tdAd471_FD_187126 | JGI IMG/M metagenome (GOLD analysis project Ga0209273, IMG submission 187126) | Marine sediment microbial communities from the Atlantic coast under amendment with organic carbon and nitrate - tdAd47.1 (SPAdes)... | ecosystem: Environmental > Aquatic > Marine > Coastal >...
GGTCAGAAGAATTTCTGTTTTATTGTATATTGACTCAAATACGAAAATCAGGAGGTTAAAATGGCTATACGGTGGTATTCAGATCCAGCGCTACTTTGCGAGAGAGAAGACAACAGACGGGCATGCCCGGTATGCGTCCATAATCAATACAGCCAGGACAAGCCCACAGATAGACGGAGTTATTACTGTGATGTCGGCATAGATCAGTTGGGTGGATCTCGGACTCAACAAAATTGCTGGGAGTGGGAGTCGAGGGGGCGGAATAAATGAGGCGAAAAGCTGGTCATCTGTCTCATGCCCACTATGAACTGGAGTCATGGGCAAGTTGGAAGCATACCCATCAAGGGGAGAACGGTGTCCTTGGTGCCCAGGTTATGTCATGGGACGGCATAGTATCTGATATGCCGTCTAAATCATTAGTCCCCAAACTTGATATGCCACGCAGTATTTCACTTGTAGATATAGCCTATAATGGCGCTCCAGAGTCTCATAAATTAACAATAAGAATTAAGTACTTAGACATGGGGAAGGTATCAAGACACGCTGAAGACAGAATGTTAGAATATATCTCAGGCATATTAGCAGGTGGCAGATATGAAGCCAGCAGAGAGAAGGAAGTTAGAAAATCAGCAGCAAAAAGAGATTGTCAGGCAAAAAAAGTATACAGAATTTAAAGCTAAGCATAGAAAGCTATGTGAACATATAGAAAGCGATAAATTTCAAATTTGGTATGAATCCATAACCGGGACAAAGTGGGCATGGCCCTATTCTGGGGAGTCTTGGGCTTGGTACGCTTATTGTGTATCAGATATAGAAGAAGCAAAGGAAACACTTAGAAAGTCATTTTTGCCTAAAAACACATGGAAGAAATATGCAGACAAAAGACGGCAAGCAATGATAAATGCCAGCCCAGTGTGGCGTGATTTACAAGAAATAGAAAAAATATATCAAGAAAGGGATTATCAGAATGCTTTGCATGGCCCTGGGACCTATCATGTAGACCATGTGATTCCGTTACAAGGTGATCGGGTTAGCGGTCTACATTGTGAGTTTAATCTAAGAGTTATCCAGGCAAGAGAGAATTTAGTCAAACATAATGCTTATACGCCTTGATTTATGCGACTTTATAGACTAAAATTTTAACAGTGTGAAAATTGCCCGCAAAGGAAAGGCAAAATGCCTGAATTATCATGTATATCGAGTGCAAAGTGTGTAAAGGCTATAGCCGTTACCATGACTCAAAGCATGGTACTGGCTACTTTCTGTGCCCTATTTGTCATGCAGTAAAGATCTGTGGCAGTTCGCAGCCGGTCAGTGGCCCCCTTCCACCGTGCCGGCTTACTGCTTAACAGTCCGCGAACCCGGTTATGGCGGCATATAAATCGGGGGTGCCGGTGAAAGCCCGGCGTCAGGTTGACAATAAAACTAAGTATGGAATATAAGAAAACTAACAGAGAAAAGTCACAAACACCAAAGCATGGTAAATACTGGTGTTTGAGTTGTGATTTGGCGCTAGTCCCTGTTGGTGGAAAGTGCCCAATATGTAAAGCTAAGCCTAGAAGCAAAGCTATGAAGCCAAGAGTAGATGGCGGGGTGTAATGGCTCGCTGCCTAGCTCATCGAGTCTAATGTGTTCAGTCATTGGCGGCTTGACTGGAATGGCTTGGTGGGTAAAGTCCGCCATTTATTCACGGTTGACAATAAACCCGCTAAGGTTGTCAATCTCAGCGGGGGAGGTTGTCATTCTAGTGTTCTGGTATCTGATGAAACAATCAGACTGTCTCGGTTATCAGAAAAAAGGGTTATTTCAAAGTCACCGTCCTCGCTTCGAATCATTAGTTCCCTGACAAAAGATCCGGTTTCATCCTGCCGGTTGATTTCGTCAACGCTTAAATCTGTAATTCTGTGCATATAAATGTGCATTTTATCACCTCAGTCGTTTGATTAATCGTTCGTTGTACTGCCTAAGCAGATCCGCCCAAGCCGCACGCCATTACAGGTCGATAGTCTGGCGTGCATGTGAGTCTAAAGTCGCCGTGTACATGCTCAGCAGGCGCTCGCACAGCCTGTTTGTTGTGTAGGCGTTCATACTTGAAACCCCTCCGGGTATTTAGTAGTCAATGGGCGGTATTCAGTCGGGCTTGTTTCCCCGCATTGTTGGCACTTAATCTGCGGAATTACATTAACGTGAAAATTGGCATCGTCATACCCACTATCTATATGGGTATGTCCGCAGTGTTCACAGACATATTCCGCAGTGAAGTCGCGTCTATGTTGGCTGATAATTCTGTTAATTTTCATAATTCACCTTAAGTTATTGGCCGCATACTACGCAGACTGATGATGGGCAGTTGTCCCATACTGGTTTACCTCCTGGGAGGCTAAACCCTCTGCCCATAATGCGACTGGCGCATGGTTGGCAGAGGAATGCTTCACCATCACTCACTGGAAAGTAAAAGCCGGTTAACCCTTTCGGTCCTTGCCTTGCCGGAGGCGCGTGTTCGATAAATTGCCTCATATCTGTTTTAAATATTTCATAAGTATCCATATCGTGGACTCCAATTACCAAGTAAAGCGCTTTTTAACGCGCAGCATGTTGATTCCGTAGTCGCGGGCAGTCGGATTAGAAATGTGTAGGTATGAAATTCCATAACCCGATTTGGAATTCCATCCGGCTTCAGCAGTGGCTAGTGGCTGGTCGCCTACTTCATCATTGCCAAGTGAGTCGGTAGGATAGGAATAGCCAGCAGACAGTTCTAACATCAGTTCTGCATCGGCTTCATCCCAGACCACCATGGTCAACAGCAGGGTGCAGATAGCTGCTACTAACAGCCAGTCTGGACAGTCGATCGGTGTATGTTTCATTATAGCGATTCCTTGAATGGCCCAATCAGGAAAAAGTAAAGGATTTCGGTAACGGCCTCATCTTTTGTCAACGGAACCCCGTTCTGGTCGCGGTTATCCATTGCGTATTTCTCCAATGCCTGAACTAGATCAGGGTTAGTGAGCCGGATATTTAGACCGGGCTCCAGGTGTTTCTGATATATTTCGTGGAATGTCATAGCGTCACCTTTTGCGCGAGCGTTTCGGAAATAGCGTCGTCATCGCGCAGGTAATCAACAAAATCAACAAATGCCATCCGTACATCAGCGGGTAAGCTGTTTTGCGACTTGCCATAATACTTGCGTGGTTTGCCTTCAACAAAGTAGACATTCCAGAAAGCATCGCGGATTTCACGTTGTGAAGTGTAGCTGTATTTATTCATAATAATTCCCTCGATAGTGCCATCCATGGCGGTTAGTGGTTAATCGAACAGGGCAAGCATTTCCTTGTAGCGGTCTTGCCCCATGTGAATGGTTTCGTGACTGTACTTCATATCCGCGTTCATAAACGAAACCATTCCATAACTAGACAGTATGGCGATGTAGGTCTTGCCATCGTTACCATCAACAATACGCTGCTTAGCTGAATAGGTTAGCTTTTTGGGCTTATTCCATCCGCCTTTCGGGTTTTGAGTCACGCGGGAGACACGCTCGCCGCGATTAGTTTGCTCAAGTGTGAATATTGCGGTGACTCGTTTCCGCCCATAAGGCCAGTCGTCAGTCTGGAATGATGTCCTTGGATTGCTGTATTTATAATTCATGGTTGCTGCTCCTTAAAAGGTTAAGTACATGCCGGTATTAGCTTCGAAATCAGCCTTAAGCATATCGTTGTAAATGCTTTCAGATTTAGCCAATACCTTGTATGTAGGCAGATGTTTTACGGTACGCACGCGGCCATACTCGATATCGTAAAGATCCATATCGTTAAGCTTCACGGTTACGGTATTGATCCCGGCACTATTTCGACCGATACGGAAACGCACGCCGTTTTCAATGGCGAAGAAGTTTTTAGCGCCAGTCATGGCGGCAAGTTTATAAGTACCACCCATCTGGGCCAGGATCTCGTTTGCGATTGTAATACTCATGGTTATTCTCCTAGTTGGTTAACGGTTATTTCGCCATAGTTTCAAGCCAAAAATAGGCTGGATTCTCTTTCTCGATCCCTGACATGCCGGGATTAAACACTTGGCCAAGCGCTGATAACGCTGCGTAACCTTTCGACCATTGGCCGCCATGCCATTCCGTATAATGCCAATATGCTCCTTCAATGAAATCTGATAAGCAGCATTCTCCGCCTTCGCCGATATACCATATATCGTCATAGTCGCCGTCATAGGTGTCTACGGCATTAGCAAGGTTAATAACGGCATCGGTCACGCGGTCATAATCCATATCGCCAGTCGTGCAAAATACTGACGCATCAATTACGTGATAAAGCCGTTTAATACTTGATAAAGTGGTCATGATATTGTCCCCATTTAGTTAACTGTTACCCCGCTATACCCTCAAGGAAGGCATAGCAGTGGTAAGGCTAAGCGGCTTCCAAGCATTCACGTCCAAGCCGGAAAGCTTCTGACTCGGCATTAAACCCGGCAGTGGTAAGTGAACTGATTTTGCTGGCATACAGAATGGCTACGGGGTGAGTATTGTAGAATTCCGTGCCCTGATCTGGACAAGCTTCCCGCAGATCAGACATTGCCCGCGAGAATGAATGGACAACGCCTGAAAGGTTGCAGGCATCCTGTACTTGGTAAGCTTCTTTGATTAACTGTGTTTCGGTTCTCATCGGTCTATACTCCAATTAAGTAGCCTGTAAAAAGTATTGAGTTGCACAAGCGCGCTTGCGAAGCACAATTTTGATAATCGCCAGGTGTACCGGGCGGCAGTGTGCAGGCGGATTATCAAGGCAAGCTTGTAGAAAATCCGACGACTGCTCTTTGCAAAGCTTCATATAGTGGTTTTTTTTCATGGTTCTATACTCCAATAGTTAGCAGTCAAAGAAATTACGGCTTGATTCACAGCTCGCGCAGTAACAACTGGTAATATCGTTAGCAGTGAAAACCATATCCCTGAAATTAACTTCATTGCCGCAAAACGGGCAAACAATGAAGCAATTATCAATGTCGTTTAGCTCGTCTGTTGTCGGCATATCCGAGCAGCAAATCATATTCATGCGGTGATATTCTGCCTTTGAAATCATGGTTACGCTCCAATTAGGCGATAGCTTTACGTGCAGCACCGCGATTAGGGAAATCATTGCGCGCTGCCCACATGGAAAACTCGTTCCACATGGCGCGCTTATAGGTGGCGTATGCTTTACGCTCTATTGATCCTTTCGGGTATGCCTTGCCGTAACTAGCAGGCGTTCCGTTTTGGTCAACAGAAAAACGTTGCCCCATATCGCCGCGATAGCCGATACCCTTATTGTCAATAATGCTGTAATCGGACTCGCCGCGATATGATGATACAAAGGAAACATAGTAAGTTTTCCCATTATAGTCGAAGCGATTATTTGTTAAGTAATCCATAGACATAGCGTTATGCTCCAAAGTAGACTTGAATTAAGGTACATACGGCGACACCAGCGCCGAAAGCAACTAATGAGGCCAGGAAACAGTTCTTCCGCTTGTCCTGGCTGGACTGGTAGTGGATATACCCGCGTTCCGTTTTCAGCGGGTCACAATAACTGGGTGTGGTGTATCTGGTCATAATTGCGGTTCCTTCTGTCAGTTAATACTAGACAGCCAGCTCTGACCTGGCTGTGTGGTGTTAACTAATCGTCCCAACAAGTGAAATAATCAGAGTCATCGCCGCAAACTTCGCAAGTTTCCGGCCCATTAACACCTGTTGGAATGCCGCAACAGTCGCAATATGTAACCTGATACCAGCTTTCTGCTTCCTGTTTATCGCGGCGTTCCATTGCTAAGCGTTCAATTTCGTTTGTGGTCATTGTCTTAACTCCTAGTAGCCTAAAAACTCACGAACGCTTTTAGGTGTTGCTTCAATTTCAATCCACTCGCGGTGAGTGCCGATATCGATCAGTGCATCAGCGCCAGTCTGGTAGTAGATATTTTCTACCATCAGCTCGCCTGACTTGGTATAGTGACACTCAACACCATGGTGGCGAAGGAATCTGAGTAGCTTTTCAATGTGGTATTCCATGATATTCTCCAGTGTGTCTACCTTAAATAATGCACTATCAATGCCAACGATAGCGAAAAGATAACAAGTGACTGATAAACAAGTAAATATTAATTATTAGCGTGGAATGACGGCAGACGCTTAAATGAAAAGTGTAAGGTATACCGACACTGATCCGTTATTAATCAATGACTTAGCAAAGTTAAGTTTTCCGTCTACTTTACACTAAACATAGAGTGAACTATAAAATAGGTGAATATCATGCAGACAGCAGATAACACTAATCGTTTTGTCCGTTTAGCAGCACAACGGGCAAAGCGGGCAGCAAAATCAAAGCGTAAGACTACTCAAGTGATCTACAGGCTAACATCATGAACGCTATAGCAAAGCCCGATCAGCCTATCAAGAAACATGCTGGCGGTAGGCCAACAAAGTACAATCCTGAACTAATACGGAAAGCTTGTGACTACCTTGAGAACTACGAAGCACTAGGCCATAAAATACCTACACTCGCTGGGCTGTCTCTAAGTATAGGAATAAACAAGGAAACAACACAGGCTTGGAGTAAGGATAAGAATAAACGACAGTTTTCTGTATTATGTTCTCAGATAAAAATGGTTCAAGAACAAGCACTAATCGACAAAGGTTTAGATTCTACATGGAATGGCAGCATCACTAAGCTGTTACTCCAGAAGCACGGCTACCACGACAATCCTCAAGCAAATCAAGCATCTAGCGGCATCACGGTCAACGTCAATCGTGGTGGTGTTGTGCTCGAGTCTGGAGGTCAGACGCTGGCGATCAGCACGGACGATAAGTAGCGCAGTGTACCGCTAGTGTACCGATACAGTGCCTAGACACGTGGATTAGTATAGGTATCAGTCACTTAGCTACCCTGATACGGGGATTGTGTGTCCCTGAGTCGGGGTATGGCTACTCATCCAGGCAGGCGCCACACCTATACATGGTGCGCAGCCCGCCGTACAGCCGTGCTACGGCACGAACACACGTTACACTACCCTACCCTATACCTATGCCTATCAAGGGCTTACACAGCCTCTACCGCGTGCATACTGGTCGGTATGAATGGGGGGGGTGGGTCGAAGGCAGGGCGGGTCGGTGGTGGTACGGTACCATATGCCCCACACGCACCCCCCAGTATTTAGCCTTATAGCCACACGTCCACTTGACTAATAGTCACCTAATATGCGATCCTGTCCTGGAGTGAGTATCTACTAAAGGTCAAGAATCATGGATTTAGAGGCATATTTAGGGCATTTTAGGTGGAGTCAGGCTGAATTAGCTCGCAGGATTGGGGTTGTACCTGAGACTGTGGGTCGGTGGAAGGGCAAGCCTCCGCAGATTTTGATGATGTATTTAGAGGAGCTGAGGAAGAACGAGGATTATGGTGATCGTCTTACGGAGAGGTTTTTGGAGCAGCTTGGCAATGTTGAGGAGACGATAGAGTACGTCAAGCTAGCCTTGAGGGGTGAGTCATGAAGACTGATTGGGACAGATGGTACAACGGTGACAGGGCGCATTATACTATTTATTGGGCTGCGACTGGTCACAAGCCTGGATTGAGTTTAATGCTGGGGGTCACTTTTCGTAAGCATAGTAAGGAAATCCTTGCTAACATCATGGCGCACAATCCTCTTTTTGCTAGATTGAACAGATAATTCCCCCTCTGCCTAAGGGCAGACTTTTACCCGCTTAACGGCGGGTTTTTTTTGGAGACAGATATGGCAACACTAACCACTGCTGCTTTGCAGAGCGCGGTAGATACACTTACTACTGACAGGGTTATTGACATCCTTCAGAAGCAGAACACTTCTCAGACTGGGAAGGATTCTTGGTATTGCACGACTCGGGTTACATATAATGATGCGACCTACGGGATTCATTCTGGTAAATCCTGTTGGGTTCAGACCACAGAGGCGAGTAATGCTGCGACACAGGCTGCTGAACTGCTTGCCGGTTTAGGTGCTGCTGCGGTCAGGAATGGCCCTGTAGACCCTGACGTATTTGGAGATGTATAGATATGGCAATTCACAATCCTGTTACCCCGGTTGGCGAGAATGGGCTTCCTGCTGAGTTTAATTTAGTTGGAGATGGTCCGGCGACTATTGGTAGCAATAGAGAAATTGCAACGTTAACGACCCGTCAAGCTGCGACATGGACAGAAGCTGAAAACATCACAGCGATTACGATTACCGTGATTTCACAGGCGGCAGGTACTGCACAACTACCAGCTGCAATTAGTGTTGCTTTTGACGCTCCAGATGATGCTACAGCTGCCCTGATGTTAACAGCTGCATCTCATTTAACAGATGCCAGTGAGCTGGTAGTTATCCTTGTGAATCAACCAAGGACGTATTATTTCACAGCTCCGTTACGCAGACTTGATACGTTGCGGTTATATGGAAGTGAAAATCTTCGCGTACTTGTGGAGGCCAACTAATGTATCTCAAGACTTTACGGCAACAGGCTATCGAGAACGAAGCGTCGGGAACCTACCCATCGACACTGGCGGCATGGTGGAAGATTACCGAGGAATCCGGTGCTAAAACGCTGGTAGACGCAGTTAATGGAGCGAATATCACATGGACTGGCGCCCCTGTCTCGACAATGACAAACGGGCAGATTTCGCTTAGTGGTGCTTTGGCCACTAAAGATTTTTCAATACCTTTGCCGGAAATTGGCACAAATGATTTCCTGTTTGTAATAGGCGGGAATGCATCAAGTCCATTTGCCCAGATGAAAATGGGTGATGCTACAAATGATTATTTTGACATAATTAATACGGGTGGGAACAGTACAGTTCGCGGTGTTGATGGAACCACTACGATCACAGGTGCAGGATTCCCAAGTTCAGGATCTCAGTCGTATGCACTAAAACGATCAGCATCACCGGACGAAACAGGTATCTATGTAGATGGCACGGTTGATGCTTCGGCAGTTAATGATGCTGCCGGGGCGCTCTCTGCATTCACGCAAATAATTACATGGCATAATGTCCTGAAGGTTAACGGGATGGCGCTATTTATCTTCCCTGATGGCCTTCCTTCTGATTACGCAGAAGCGGCTTCCTGGATGGGCAATCAGTGGTTGGCAAACAATAAGGTTATCTGGCCCAGATGGTAGGAAGATACGTCAGGGGTAAAGGCGGGCAGTCGCTGTTATCTGTTGCTACCGCCAACGCTCTTAATGGAGTGTATCCATCTAGTTTAAAAAACTGGTGGCCGTGCGATGATGCCACGGGGTCGAGAACACTGCGTGAGCCCGTTAGTGGAATGCACTATCGCAGTGATTTGCCAAGCTATAACCATGTAACCGGCACTTATGAAAATGATGAAGAGCCAAACACTGGTGCATGGATTAATAACGATGGCCTGCTGGAGATGGACCCGGATAACGGTACGGATACTGTTTATTCGAACAAGCTCTGTGGGCAGATATCATCCGAGGGGACTGCGGTAAGTCAATTTGCTGCGGCTGGCACGAAACCGTGGATATTTTGTGCGTATTATGAGCCTGACCCGGTGATAGGTAGTCGATTCCATCTTGGGATCAACAACCTTGCTGATTTCCACCGATGCGTATTGCACGACGCGTTTAATGAGGGGTGCGTTGTTTATGGATCAGAGTCGTCTGGAACAATGCCAGTGAGTGAAGTTCAGCCAAGTTTGACGACGAATAAAATAACAGCGGTGTGGCCTGTTGATACTAACGATTTAGCATTACATTCACTGGTGTCAGATGGGACAGATTTGTATTTATACAGATTTGGAGTTGAAGGAGCTGACCAAGGGATTGGAACGAATGGGAATCCATCGACAAATATACACGGTGATTACAATCCGTCTAATGGGATTGGTATTAGTGGAAATGTGAAGCTGGGTGGATTCGCCTATTTTGTATTCGATACCTTGCCTAGCGATGTAACGACTGCTCTCAACTGGATGGGTCTAATGTGGGGGCAGAACAAAAAGGTTATCTGGCCGCGCTGGTGAAAATCTCCCTCCCGAATAATTGGCATCCTAGACAATATCAGGTGCCATTATGGAATTATTTAGCGCAAGGGGGGAAAAGGGCAGCCTGTTGCTGGCATCGGCGAAGCGGGAAAGATGATGTCATGCTCCATCATAATTCCTGTTCTGCGTTTGAGAGGGTGGGGAATTACTGGTACATGCTCCCCCTCTACAATCAGTGCCGAAAGGCTATTTGGAACGCAATAAACCCTGGAACTGGTCTTAAAAGGATAGACGAAGCATTCCCCCGTGAAATAAGAGAAAAAACACTCGATAATGAGATGTTTATCGAGTTCAAAAACGGTTCAACTTGGCAATTAATGGGAAGTGATAATTACGATGCGTTAGTTGGTTCACCCCCCATAGGATTGACATTTTCAGAGTACGCTCTGAGTAATCCGTCAGCGTGGGGTTTCCTCCGGCCGATCATGCTGGAAAATGGGGGTTGGGCCATTTTCAACTCTACTCCTCGTGGTAAGAATCATTTCAAGAAGATGATCGACTTCGCAGAGCACTCTGAAGACTGGTTTTCCCAAAGGTTGACTGTTGACCAGACTGGGATCTTCACCAACGAACAATTATTGAAGGAACTGGAAGAACTTCAGTCAGAGCACGGTGATGCATACGGTAAGGCCATTTGGCTTCAAGAGTATTACGTCAGTTTTGAAGCTGCCCTCCCAGGTGCGATATGGGCTGAAGCACTGACAAAAGTGACAATAGAGGGCAGGGTTCAGGAAATTACATATGACCCTGAATTCCCGGTCTTCACGGCATGGGATTTGGGGCGGGATGATGATACTTCTGTCTGGTTCTACCAAGTCATCGCAAATGAGTTGAGAATTATTGATTTCTACGAGAATAACTTCAAGGAAATCCCGTTTTACGCCCAAATGTTGAGAGATAAGGGTTACAACTACGGAATGCACTGGGTCCCACATGACGCGAAGCCAAAAAGACTCGGAATGGGTGGTAAGTCAATCCTCCAGCAGTTTCTTGAAGAAGATGTTGGGAATTTTGCCGTAGTGCCTAATCTGTCAATTGAAGACGGAATTCAGGCAGGTAACGCCACTTTCCCACGGTGTTATTTTGACAAAGACAAGTGTGATATCGGGGTAGAACACCTGAAAAGCTACCGAAGGGCCTATGATGAGACTAAGAAGGTCTTTTCATCGACTCCAGTACACGATGAACACTCTCATGCTGCTGACGCTTGGCGGTATCTCTCTCTAACGTGGAGGCAGTCCAAGGCCCAGTCCCCATCACTGACACAGAGCCAGAAATTCCAAAAAGGTAATATCACTTCGATGAATTTCGGTGCCATGAAGAAAGAACATTTTAGGAAGAAACGACTTGAGCGATCTGATGGTTATTAAAAATGGCTGATTTAAGCATTAGCGAGTGGCTAGATGAAATTAAAGACTCGAAGAAGCGAGAGAAGGATTTTCGCCAGAAAGGTCGTGAGATTCTTGAAATCTACGCGAACGAGAAACCAACTCCGTTCAATATTCTCTACTCGAACACAGATACCTCCCTTCCGGCGCTTTTCTCGGAGGTTCCGCGCCCTGTTGTAACGAGAAGGTACAAAGACGAAGACCCCATGGGGAAAGTCGTCTCAGAGGCCGCACAGCGGATCTTAGAGTATCTTATTGATACAGACATAGACGATTACGACAAGTTCGAAGGGTCCATGTCTGATGCCACTGTTGACGCCCTCCTCCCTGGACGTGGAGTTACGACTGTTAAGTATGACTCTGATGGTGATTGGGAGACGGTCTGTACAGATTCAAGAAAATGGGACCGTGTTCTCTTCGGATACGCTCAGAAGTGGTCAAAAGTCCGCTGGATTGCTTATGAGGAATATTTAGACAGGGAAGAAGCTACAAGACTCTTCCCTGAGAACGTCAACAAGCTGAAATTTGTCGAAGGTGAAGAGAAGGACGACGAAGAGGATAACTGGAGGGAAGAAAACAAGGATAAGGGGTATCGGAAAACAACTCAGGTCTATCAAATCTGGGATAAAGACGATCGGAAGATCAAATATCTCAGCCATCAGTACAAAGATGGCTATCTAAAGGTTGATGATGACCCATTAGAATTGACAGGATTCTTCAACTGTCCCAAACCTCTCCAATTTGTCGCTAAGTCCAACGATCTCCTTCCGACGGCTCTTTATACAATCTATGAGAACCAA
>Ga0209273_10002988_pt1 | contig 12197 bp, 10 predicted proteins | sample tdAd471_FD_187126 | JGI IMG/M metagenome (GOLD analysis project Ga0209273, IMG submission 187126) | Marine sediment microbial communities from the Atlantic coast under amendment with organic carbon and nitrate - tdAd47.1 (SPAdes)... | ecosystem: Environmental > Aquatic > Marine > Coastal >...
GCGGGCAGCGAAGATTGCGTATATGCGTTTCAGCATAGCCGTCAGGAACGCAGTGAGTGGCCGGTCAGGTCCAGGAACAGGTCTTCGAGGTTCGCCTGGCGGATCTTGATGCGGTTGAGGTTGTCTATGCGCCCCGACAGTAGTTCGAGGCTCTGTGATAAATCCTGCGACACGATCTCGACAATGCCGAGACTCTTGTAAACCACATGGTCGATCCCGTCCAGATCGTGGGCGACGTCCTCGAGCGGCAGTTCGATGATGAGCCCGGAGTAACGGCTCCTGAGCAGTTGCTCGGGTGCGCCGCCGGCGATGATTTTCCCTTGGTCCATGATGGCGATTTCATCACACAAAATGTGCGCTTCATCCATGTAATGCGTCGTCAGGATTATCGTCGTGCCGCGCCCCTGGATCTTCTGGATCAAAGTCCAGAAGTTGCGGCGCGCCTGCGGGTCCAGCCCGGTTGTCGGTTCGTCGAGAAATACGAGCCGTGGTCGATTAACGAGCGCGACAGCGAGAAACAGTCGCTGCCGCTGGCCGCCGGACAGCTTGCGGTTATCGCGGTCGAGCAGGTCGCCCAGGTAGCAATCCTCGATGATGTCCGCGAGGTCGCCGCGGCGGTCGTAGAGGTCGCGGAACATCTCGAGCGTTTCGCGCACGGTCAGGTAATCTTGCAGCGCCGTACTTTGAAACTGGATGCCGGCTTCCTCGCGAAATTTCCGGCCCGCCGGCTCGCCGAAATACAGAACCTCGCCGGATGTCGCCGGCGTGACACCCTCGATGATCTCGACGGTGGTCGTCTTGCCAGCACCGTTCGGGCCGAGCAGGCCGAAGCAACTACCCTCGGCAACGGTGAAACTGACGTCATCGACGGCAAGCACGCCTGGGTAGCGTTTGACGAGGTTCCTGGCTTCGAGGGCGGTCTGCATGCGATTAGGCAAAGGCGGCTAGACTAGCGGAAGGTCGTCGCCACAGCCAGCCTGCGAACGCAGCGCCAGTGCAACCAATGTGCTCCGGGAGGCATCAAACCGGTACATCACAACCACGGGACGCAGGAATCATGACTAAAGTACTCAGCAAAAGCGCTGCCCTGGCAGGCCTCATTGCGCTGTTTCTGGCGTTGCCAGCTCACGGCAGCGTCAACAAGAGCATCAAGATTGGGGCGGGTGAGACGTCGGACGGAGAATCCTCGGTCAACGGCAGCATTACCATTGGTGAGGGTGCCACGGTCACGGGCGATGTCACGACCGTCAACGGCACGATTCGTATCGAGGAAGGCGCGACCATTGGCGATGCCGAGACCGTCAACGGCGGGCTGCGCGTTGCAGACAATGTCAGGAGCGAGAACCTGAGCACGGTCAACGGCTCGATCCGGGTCGCGGGGCAGGTGAGCGTTGCGGGTGAAATCAGCGCCGTCAATGGTCGCATCGTCGTAGGCGGCGGAAGCAAGATCGATAACGACGTTGGTAACGTCAACGGCGAAATCGAACTCAGTGGCAGCGAGGTTGGCGGCGACCTCTCGACCGTCAACGGCGATATCGAACTGGCCGACGGGGCCGTCATCAAGGGTGATCTGATCGTCGAAAAACCCGGCGGCTGGAACAATAGCAAGCGCGATCCGCGCATCGTCATCGGTCCCGGTTCTCGCGTCGAAGGCAAGATTCGTCTCGAGCGCGAGGTCGAGCTGTTTATCAGCGAATCCGCCGAGGTCGGTGGCGTTGAGGGCGTGATGAGCATGGACGACGCCGTCCGCTTTAGCGGCAAACGGCCCTGACCGTAGCCCCGGTACCCAGTAGGCCCGGTACCCAGTAGGCCCGATACCCAGTAATATCGGGCTGTGCAGAGCGCAGCCAGACAACTGAAGCTGTTTTCCGAAAGCGAAGAGCCCGGCGCTGTGCCGGGCTTTTCTGTACGTGAAAGCAGACGGGCCAGGCGTCTGTCCATCAAGGTCTATCCGCACGGGCGGGTGGAGGTCGTGGTGCCGAAACGTACTCGCGCCAGGGATGTGCGGGCTTTTGTCGATGAAAATCGCGACTGGATTCAAAAGACCCGGGCAGCCTATGCAGCGCAACATTCGTTCGAACCGTTCGCATTGCCGTTCAGGGTCAGTCTCCCGGCGACCGGTCGGAGTTTTCGCATTACGTACCGGCTACAGAAAGACGCGACGACGGTGCGTTTCCGGCGCCACGGGGACCTGCTGGTTCTGAGTGGCAAGACAGCGGACGAAATGCTCTGCGTCGCCGCGCTCAAGCGCTGGCTCGCAGGGCTTGCCAAAGCAGAGTTCGAGCCTCGTTTGCGTTCCCTGTCCAGCCTGACGGGAAATGCTTTCAAACGCCTGCAGGTGCGTGGGCAGAAGACTTGCTGGGGCAGCCACTCGTCGACCGGCACGATCAGCATCAATTATTGCCTGTTATTCCTGGAGCCGGCCCTCGTGCGCTACCTGATGATCCATGAACTTTGCCACGGGCGTCACATGAATCATTCCCGGCGTTTCTGGCGGGCCGTTGGCCGGTACGAACCGGATTACCGGCACCTCGATCGCGCTCTGGGTGAGGCCTGGCCGAAGATTCCGGCCTGGGTAGGTATCTATTAATCAATAAGTTAGGTTATTAAATTAATCTAAAATATCATTAGATGCGCAACGCGATGATTCGCGTGAAAGTCCGGGCAATCGAGCCGGTTGAGCCACCGGCCGTATTGGCACCGAACGATCAGCCCTGATCGAGCAACTCACGCAGATTGATCACTGCGGCATTGGCGCGTGCGAGGTAGTTGGCCATCACAAGCGAGTGATTGGCCGTGAGGCCGTATCCGCCGCCGTTGAGGACCATCGGGAACCGCATCGGGTCCAGGCTCGCTTCCAGTTCCCGGACGATCTGTCGCACACTGGCTTCGGCATTCTTGTCCGCCAGTACCTGGGAAAAATCGAATTCGGCTGCGCGGAAGAAATGCAACAGCGCCCACGCCGTGCCGCGTGCCTCGAAGAAGACGTCGTCAAGTTCCAGCCACGGCGTGCGAACATTGACGGTGTCTGGTTGCGTCTGCGCGGCTTCGGCGGACGGGTCGCCCGCGAGTTCTTCGTTGATGACATTGGTTGCGACACTGTTGCCCAGCCGGCGCGACATGCTGCCCAGACGTTTTTCGACTTCCGCGAGCCATTCCCTGAGATTGTCGGCACGTGCGTAGAACTGTGCGTCGGGTTGCGCCGCCCCGGTCAGGCGGCCCTGATAACTGTACATCGCCTCGATGCCCTCGCGATACCGCCGCTCAGTCGGCGGAAAGAACCAGGAGTTGCTCTCCGAGAAGAACTTCTCTACGGCCAGCACCAGGTCGGGGTCCTCCTGCGATTGCGACTGGCTGCGGCTGTAATCGTTGCGAATGACGCGGGATAGGTCGCGCACCTGTGTGAGTACGCCTTTTTCCCAGTTCGGCATGTTGTCGAGCCAAAGCCCGGGCGGCATCCTGTCGTTCGTCAGATAGCCACCACGCTTGTCGAGCAGAGTTTCTGCGACGCGGATCAAAGTGTTGGCGCTGGAATAGCCGACCACGTGACGGCCTTCGTCGACAAATTCGTTGACCCAGAACATCTTCGGCATCGGCGACCAGAACATGCCGAGCACGATCAGGAACAGCAGGAGCGCCGCAACGACGGATGCGGAGATCTTCATCCAGCGCGGCTTCGACAGCACACTGGCAGCGGATTTTTCTTTCACGGCGTTCCCGGCTAATTAATTTCAGTGGGCCAGCGATTCTAACAGCTTCGGCAGAATGACCCCTGAGTTGCCGCGCAATGCGGCCGTGAAAACCTCGGACTGCTCCGTCGAATTGGGGTTCACTTCGATCGTGATGGCGCCGGCCTCCTGTGCGATCGCGCCGAGCCCAGCGGCCGGGTAGACGAGCGAAGACGTTCCAACGGAGAGGAACACGTCGCAATCCGCGGCAGCGGCAAATGAGGCATTGAGCGCTGCTTCGGGGATGGTTTCGCCGAACCATACGACGCCGGGTCGGGCCGGAGCACCGCAAGCCGGGCATGTCGGCACGGCAGTGTCGTCGTCGCACTCGACAAGGCGGTCATAGTTACAACGGGCAAAACAGCGATTCGAGAAGATATTGCCGTGAAATTCGATGACATCGCGGCTGCCGGCACGTTGATGCAGGCCATCGACGTTCTGCGTGACCAGCGTCAGGCGCGGCACCAGGTCCTGCAGCTCCGCAAGCGCCCGGTGACCGTCGTTGGGTTCCGCCTGCGAAACGAGCTCGCGGCGCCATCGATACCAGCGCCAGACGAATTCCGGATCACGCTCAAAAGCTTCGGGTGTCGCCAGCTGGAGAGGGTCGTACTTTGCCCACAGGCCCTGCTGGGCCTCGCGAAATGTCGGCACACCGCTCTCCGCGGAGACGCCGGCTCCCGTCAGTACACAGACGTGGCGGGCGTCCCGCAATGCCCCAACTAACGTAGGGTCGAACCGCACTTTTTCAGGCATGCGGTGAATCCCCGTTACGAAAAGTGCGGTTCGACCCTACGTTAGTTCAGGCGGCAAGTTGCCGCAGCACGTAGTGCAGGATGCCGCCGTGCTCGTAGTAGTCGCGCTCCTTCGGCGTGTCGATTCGGATCTTCGCCGTGAAGCTCACCGCCGCACCGTCTTCCGGCGTTGCCGTTACCGTCACGGTGTCCGCGCCGGCATCAGTGTGGCCTGAAATCTCGAACACCTCGGTGCCCGTCAAGCCGATCGATTCGGCGTCCTCGCCATCCAGGAACTGCAGCGGCAACACACCCATGCCGATCAGATTGGAACGGTGGATGCGTTCGAAGCTCTTGGCAATCACGGCTTTGACGCCGAGCAATAGAGTGCCCTTGGCGGCCCAGTCTCGCGACGATCCTGTGCCGTACTCGCTGCCCGCAATTACGATCAGCGGCGTGCCTTCCTGCCGGTACATCAGCGAGGCATCGTAGATTGACATCTGCTCGCCGCTCGGCTGGTGCCTGGTCCAGCCGCCCTCCGTGCCAGGCGCCAGCAGGTTGCGAAGACGAATGTTGGCGAAGGTGCCACGCATCATCACTTCGTGATTGCCGCGGCGCGAGCCGTAGGAATTGAAGTCGGCGGGGTTCACGCCCTGTTCGATCAGGTATTTCGCGGCCGGGCTGTCGGCTGCGATGCCGCCCGCCGGCGAGATATGGTCTGTCGTTACCGAATCGCCAAGCAGGGCAAGAGCACGCGCACCGATGATCTCGCTCACATTGCCGGGTTCGAGCGACATGCCCTCGAAGTACGGCGGGTTCTTGACGTAGGTTGACGCATCGTCCCAGGTGTAAATCTCGCCCTCGGGCGAATCAATGCCTTTCCAATTAGCATCACCCTCGAATACGCTGCCGTAGCTTGACTTGAACATGTCAGAATCGATGTTTGCACCGACGGCGTCGTGGACTTCCTGCTGGCTCGGCCAGATATCTTTCAGATACACGGGGTTGCCGTCCTGGTCTTCACCGAGTGAGTCCGCGAACAGGTTGACGTCCATATTGCCCGCGATCGCATAAGCGACGACCAGCGGCGGCGAGGCCAGGAAGTTCATGCGAACGAGGGCATGGATGCGCCCTTCGAAATTGCGGTTTCCGGATAGCACGCTTGTGCCGACCACATCGCCTTGCTGTACGGCTTCTGCGATCTCGGGCAGCAGCGGGCCGGAGTTGCCGATGCACGTCGTGCAACCATAGCCTACCGTGTAGAAACCGACCGCATCCAGATCGTCGATCAAGCCGGATTTCTCCAGGTAGTCGGTCACTACACGCGAACCGGGCGCGAGACTGGTCTTGACCCATGGCTTCGCTTTGAGGCCCTTTTCACGGGCCTTCTTCGCGACCAGTCCGGCAGCGAGCATGACGGCGGGATTGGAAGTATTCGTGCAACTCGTTATCGCGGCGATCAGCACGGCGCCGTCACGAATTTCGACGTCCTCACCGTTAATGTTTGCTCTGGCCTTACCACCTTCTGCGCGATTGGCAACGGCCGCCTCGAGGTGCTCGCCAAAAACCTTGTTCGCGACTTTCAGTTCGATACGATCCTGGGGGCGCTTCGGTCCGGCGATACAAGGCTCGACGGATGCCATGTCGAGCTCGAGTGTGTCCGTGTACAGGGCATCGGGCCGGCCGTCTTCACGCCACAGTCCCTGTTTGCGCGCGTAGGCCTCGATCAGTTCAATATGAGCGGGATCACGACCGGAAAGTTCGAGGTAGCGCAGCGTCTGTCCATCGATCGGGAAGATCGCGCAAGTCGAACCAAATTCGGGCGACATGTTACCAAGCGTGGCCCGATCGGCGAGTGGCATGGCTGCAAGCCCGTCACCAAAGAACTCGACGAATTTGCCCACGACGCCTTTCTGCCGAAGCATCTCGGTGACAGTCAGTACGAGGTCGGTGGCTGTCGAACCCTCCTTGAGTCTTCCGGTGAGTTTGAAGCCGATGACCTGCGGGATCAGCATGGTAATCGGCTGGCCGAGCATGGCCGCTTCGGCTTCGATTCCGCCGACGCCCCAGCCGAGCACGCCAAGGCCATTGATCATCGTGGTGTGACTGTCCGTCCCAACCACGGTATCCGGATAGGCTTTTCTACCGTCGCCCCGTTCAACATCGAAAACAACCCGGGAGAGGTATTCCAGATTGACCTGGTGCACGATGCCGGTGTTCGGTGGCACGACGCGGAAATTCTCGAATGCAGACTGGCCCCAACGCAGGAAGGAATAGCGCTCCCGGTTGCGCTTGAATTCGATCTTGTTGTTGAGGTCGAGCGCGTTAGCGGCACCGTAATTGTCGACCTGTACGGAATGGTCAATGACGAGTTCGGCCGGCGAAAGAGGATTGATCTTGTCGGCCGAACCGCCAAGCTTGACGACCGCGTCGCGCATTGCGGCGAGGTCGACGACGGCCGGTACACCCGTGAAGTCCTGCAGGATCACGCGGCTGGGCGTAAACGATATTTCGGTACTCGGGTCGGCCTTCGGGTCCCAGTTGGCCAGCGCGACAATGTCCTCACGCGTGACGTCACGTCCGTCTTCATGCCGCAGCAGATTCTCGAGCAGAATCTTGAGCGAGTAGGGCAGCTTGGCGACGTGACCATCCTGCACCGCATCGAGACGGAAAATCTCGTAGTCCTTGCCGCCGACCGCCAGCGTCGAACGGGCACCGAAGGTATCCTTCATGTGTCTTGCTCCGGGTTCTTGTATGGTTTGCGGGGCCGCAGGCCGGCTCCGGGGGTGGCGGATTATAGCGAATGCTGCATAGCAGCGCTCAGGAAATTGGATGAGCCGCGGCCGCGACAGGGACCGCAACCCGACGCTCGATGACATCGATGGTTGCACCGCCAAGGCACTGATCTCCTTTGTAAAAGACGGCGAACTGGCCAGGCGCGACGGCCCGCTGAGGCATTTCGAATCGGACCATTAGACGATCGTCGAATGAGGGCTGTATCGTGCAGACCTGATCGGCCTGGCGGTAGCGAATCTTCGTGTTGCAGGCAATGCCTTCGGCTAGACCGGCCGGCGGTGAACCGATCCAGCCTGGATTTATCGCGATGACGCCGTCACTGAGCAGCATGGGACTGTCACCCTGGTCGACGATCAGTGCATTGCCGGCGATGTCCTTGTCGACCACGTACCAGGGATCCTCGCCCGCATCGCGGCGCCCCCCGATGCCGAGTCCCTGGCGCTGCCCGAGCGTGTAGTACATCAGCCCGAAGTGAGCACCGACCTCACGCCCATCAACCGAGTGAATCGGGCCCGGCTTTGCGGGCAGATAAGTACTCAGAAATTCGCGGAACGGCCGCTTGCCGATGAAGCAGATGCCAGTGCTGTCTTTTTTGTTGTGCACGGCGAGACGGCGCTCTTTTGCGATCCGGCGTACGTCGGCTTTCCTCAGATCGCCGAGCGGAAATACGGTTTCTGCCAGTGCTTCAGCGCTGACCGCGTGCAGGAAATAACTCTGGTCCTTGTCGGGATCGGCGCCTTTAAGGAGGGCAGGACTGCCGTCGACAGTCGTGGTACGAGCGTAATGACCCGTCGCCAGCAATTCGCCGCCAAGCCGCTTCGCGTACTCGCGGAATACGCCGAATTTGATCTCCCGGTTGCAGAGCACATCCGGGTTCGGCGTTCGACCGGCCCGGTATTCGTCCAGGAAGTACTCGAATACGCGGTCGCGGTACTGCTGTGCGAAATTGACGTGGTGGAGCGGGATGCCGAGTTGCTCGCAGCTGCGACGGGCGTCCTGCAAGTCCTCAGCCGCGGTGCAATAACCGTCGTCGTCTTCCCAGTTGGTCATGTGCAGGGCTTCGACGATCGCGCCCGCATCCTGCAGAAGTATGGCGGCCACGGCCGAATCGACGCCACCTGAGAGTCCCAGGATGACCTTGCGATTAGCAATATTTGAGAGGTCGTGCGCCATAGCCGGCGCATTCTATCATTCCGGGTAGAACGGAAAGCACCGGCGGGAGCCGGCTATACCAGATCGGCGTTGGCGAGTACCGCGTCAACGTTGTGCTGCAACGGCAGCATGCCAGAGAGCAGCGTATCTGACTGTCGCTTGCCGGCCTCGAAATCGCGAACGCATCGCAGCACTGTGGGGGAGCGCAGGCCCTGCATACGGTGTTCGATATCTTCGCGGGTCATCCAACGTCGCGCGACGATGCTGTCGTCGAGAGCACGCACTTTGTCGTAGGCCAGAAAGGTGCCGACGTAAACGATCTTCACGAACTGTTGACGGGTTTGCGGGTGGATCCAGAGGTACAGGCCGATCAACTCCCCGCAATCGACCTTGCAGCCCGTTTCCTCGAGCACCTCTCGGACCACGGCGGCCTCGGGTGACTCCCCGGCCTCGATGTGCCCACCCGGCTGGTTCAAGACCACTCCGCCCAGGGCGAATTCTTCGACGAGCAGATAACGACCTTCGTGTTCAACGACGGCAGACACCGTCAGATCCGTTGGATACATGCAGACTTCCTTGTCCTGCGCCCTTTGTGAGGCGCAATTATTGGTTTCCTACAGAGCCCGGCCTAGATGCCGAGCTGACGAAATTCCATTTCGACTTCACTCGCGAGCCAGATCTCATCGAACATTTTGCCGTAGAGCTTGGCAACGGCCGGTTCGTAAGTATCGGCGATACCCTCCCAGCGCGCCGCCTGCAAGCGGTAGACCAGGGCCGTTTCATCAGCGATGCAGAATGATTCGGCGTGCGTCCTGAGATCCTCGCGAACGTGCCGAAATTCGATGTAGGTATTCAGTCGCCGACCGAGGTGCACGAAGTTGTTGCCGTTCTTGATTGCACGCGCCGGGTCCGCGATAAGGACCCGTATTCTCGCGTAGGCTTGTGACAGCACCAGCCGTTTGATGACCTCCAGAAACTCGGGATCGTCGTAGATGCCGGGCTCGAGATCGTGCGTGAATATGGAAACCTTGCGCGTCGCTTCCCTGGCAACATCGATGACCGCCTGACGCATTTCCTCACGCGTCGAGATCACCCACCTCCTGCCTTTTTCTCGTGACTTTTCCATTCTTTGCGGCTGTTCTACTTCCATGCTTGCGCGACTGGCGATACCGGTCGCTGGCTTGCCATCTTACCGGTCGTAAAAGATAGACCGTGCCAACTGCGTCACGTTTTGCGTCGCCCGCGGCCAGTTGAGAACGTTTCGCAGTCCACGCACGGCGTGCATTTCAAGCGGTCCGTCGGCCGTTGACGACAGTATTGCGAACTTCACATATGGTCAAGACGGAACGTTGATGGCTACGAAAATAGTAGTTGTGCACCGGGTCGACGCCGACGAGCGTGATCCAGGTCTCAGCAGTCGTCCGCCAGCTCTGCCGCCAGCCCGATGTAAGTTTCCGGCGTGAGTGCAGACAGACGCGCTTTTTCCGCCTCCGGGATATCGAGGGCCGCAATGAATTCTCCGATCAGCTCTTTCGTCACGGCCTGGCCCCGGGTGAGTGCCTTGAGTTTCTCGTAGGGCTCCGGAATGCCGTACCGGCGCATGACGGTTTGCACTGCCTCGCCGAGGACTTCCCAGGCATCGGTGACATCCGCGTGGATAGCGTCCTTGTCGACCTGCAATTTGCCGATGCCTTTCAATGCAGACTGAATCGCGATGACCACGTAGGCAATCGCCACACCGAAGTTGCGTTGTACGGTCGAATCCGTGAGGTCGCGCTGCCATCGCGAGACTGGCAGTTTTTCAGCAAAGTGACTGAGCAATGCCGTCGCCATGCCGAGGTTTCCCTCCGCATTTTCGAAATCGATTGGATTGACCTTGTGCGGCATCGTTGATGAGCCAACTTCGTCCTTCGCGACTCTTTGCCGAAAATAGCCCAGGGAAACATAGCCCCAAACATCGCGGCACAGGTCGATCAGGATCGCGTTGTATCGCACCAGGGCGTGAGCGTAGGCGGCCGTCCAGTCGTGTGGTTCGATCTGCGTGGTGTGCGTGTTCTGCTCGAGCCCGAGCGACCTGACGAATCGCCCGCTGACTTCTCGCCAGTCGACGTCCGGATAAGCGACGTGATGTGCGTTGAAGTTACCGACGGCACCGTTGAACTTGCCGAGAATAGAAATGGCCGCGAATTGCTTCTGCGCATGGTCGAGTCGTTTGACAACATTGGCCAGTTCCTTGCCGACCGTCGTCGGGCTGGCCGTCTGGCCGTGTGTCCGGGACAGCATCACCACACCAGCGTTCTGCCGCGCCATGGCCTGCAACTTCGCTTTCAGGTCACGCATTTGCGGCGCCAGCACCTCGCTGCGAGCGGCTCTGAGCATCAGGGCGTAGGCGAGGTTGTTGATGTCCTCCGACGTGCACCCGAAGTGTAGAAAATCCTTCAGCGGCTCCGTTTCAGGGCCGTCGCCGAGCTTCTCGCGGATAAGGTATTCGACCGCCTTGACGTCATGATTTGTCGTTGCCTCGATTTTCTTGACGCGTTCCGCGTCGTCGAGCGAAAAGTCGTCGACAATGTTATTGAGAACGTCTTTCATGACCGAGGACAACGGCTCGAGTTCGGCGACGGCTGTTTCGTCGGCGAGGCACTGCAGCCACCGCACCTCGACGAGTACGCGGTAGCGAATCAGCCCGTACTCGGAGAAGATGTCGCGCAGTCCGTTGACCTTGTCGGCGTAGCGACCGTCGGCCGGTGAGAGGGCCTTTAGCGTTGAGACTTTCATGAAACCAAAACCAGTGTAGACTTGCGCGCGCAAAACGCGAATCATACACGATTGCCGTTGCACCTAAGACCAGTTATTTCGTGGCTGCCACCGGGATATCAAGCCAATGACCGACAAAAAATACCGTATCGAACACGACAGCATGGGCGAACTCAAAGTGCCGGAGGAAGCGCTTTGGGGTGCACAGACCCAGCGAGCTGTAGACAACTTTCCGATTAGCGGACTGGCAATGCCGCGCCAATTCATCGCCGCGCTTGGCCTCGTCAAGTGGGCAGCCGCGGGTGCGAACTCGGAACTCGGCCTGCTGACGAGCGACATCGCAGTCGCGATACAGAAAGCCGCGCTCGAGGTCGCAGACGGTGACCACGACGCGCATTTCCCGATCGACGTCTTTCAGACGGGTTCCGGCACCAGCTCGAACATGAACGCCAACGAGGTCATCGCGCATCTCGCTACCGCCATACTGGGCGCAGACGTGCATCCGAACGATCACGTCAACATGAGCCAGAGCAGCAACGATGTTATTCCAACCTGTGTGCACGTGAGCGCAGCGGTTGCGATTCAGTCCCAGTTGCTACCTGCGCTGGGTCACCTGGCGGGGGTTCTCGAGAGCAAGGCGGACTCGGTTCGCGACGTCGTGAAGACCGGACGCACGCATTTGATGGATGCGATGCCCGTAACCCTGGGCCAGGAGCTTGACGGCTGGAGGGCACAGATCGACCATGGCAGCGAGCGTATTCACAGCTCGATGAAACGCCTGACCGGCCTGGCACAAGGCGGTACCGCAGTCGGTACCGGCATCAACGCCCACCCGAAATTCGGCGAGAAAGTAGCCGTACTGTTGTCCGAGCATACCGGCATCGAGTTCTACCCCGCGGCATCGAAGTTCGAGGGGCTCAGCAGCCAGGATGCGTCTGTCGAGATGTCAGGCCAGCTTCGGGTGCTGGCCGTCAGTCTCACCAAGATATCGAACGACCTGCGCTGGATGAATTCCGGACCGCTGGCAGGCATC
>Ga0209273_10002989_pt1 | contig 12195 bp, 5 predicted proteins | sample tdAd471_FD_187126 | JGI IMG/M metagenome (GOLD analysis project Ga0209273, IMG submission 187126) | Marine sediment microbial communities from the Atlantic coast under amendment with organic carbon and nitrate - tdAd47.1 (SPAdes)... | ecosystem: Environmental > Aquatic > Marine > Coastal >...
AAAAATACTAGCCATCTTAATCGATTGAAATTTCAACTACTTCGAAGTCCATACTTCCACCCGGCGTCGTCACCTTGGCGATTTCACCAATTTTCTTACCTAGCAAGCCTTGACCGACTGGCGAACTTACCGAAATCTTCTTGGCCTTTAAATCCGCCTCTGATTCTGAAACCAGTTTATAGGTAACCAATTTTCCGGTCTTTACGCTCTTAATCGTAACATTACACAAGACTGTTACCTTGGAAATGTCTAATTGGCTAGAATCTAAAATGCGAGAGGCTCCTAAGGCCTTTTCTAGGTTATTTATTTTCAACTCTAATAAACCTTGTGCATCTTTGGCAGCATCATATTCTGCATTTTCTGACAAATCTCCTTTCTCTCTTGCTTCCGCAATGGCTTTGGCTGCTTCTGCTCTTCCATTCGATTTCAATTCATCAAGCTCAGCCTTAAGCTTCTCATAACCTTCTTTTGTCATCCATTGAATACCTGACATAAATCATTTATTTACAGTTCTAAAAATACCGATAATCCTCCCCTTTCCGAATCGTTTATATCCGAAAAGCTGGACAAATCTGCTATTTACATGGGAAAAATCGGCGAATTACTAAGCCCTCGGAGATGTAAGTTTAAACAAGTATTTTTCTCAAATAGTTTAAGCTATCATCTGACAGACGAACATAATAAAAGACAGGAACGTTTTTACCCTATCAGGCGAAAACGTTCCTGTCTCTTGAATACATAAAGGTAAGGACATATCTTCAAAAAGTCAACATTAGCGACTACTTTTAAAGATAATAAACAGAAAGTCAATTATTTAGATATTGATTCTCACACCGATATTATGGGTTCCATCCCATATTTTAGTTTGTCGGTAGGCATAATCAATACTCATCCTCACATTCTTATTTTCTTTACTGAAGGGAATCCCCACAGAAGCACCTGCACTTAGTCCCGTATAGATGGGCTCGGTAATCGGATCTCCACTTCCAAAATCATATTTATAAGCTCCTCGGATCATAAACAAATCATCTAGAGAGTATTCTACTCCCCCTCCCAGCTGATCTTCAGAAAAAGAATTAGCCGTAAAATTACCCAGCACTGTCAATCGGTGTTTTTCTGAGGCGTAGAAGTCATACGAAATGCCGATGTTCAAAACGGAAGGCAATTCAAAAGCAGCTGAGCGGTTATCAAAAGAAATGGGAAACTCCTGGTCAAAAGAAGCCGTCTTCAGTTGTTGGCTGAGTCCTTCTCCTCCAAAAGACATCCTGGATCCTACGTTCCGCAGAGAGATTCCAAATTTGAAGTTCTCTTGTGGGCCAGTGACATACTGTACGCCAGCATCAAGTGCAACAGCACTCGCCGTAACATCAGCTAGGGATTCAGAAATAACCCGTACCGTTACGCCGACTGAAATCTTATTTTCGAAGATATGCGAATAAGATACCCCTAAGTTGAAAAAAGAAGGCGAAAAAATACTTCCCGTCCCTTCTGGCTGTAAGCTAGTCGTCACGGGTATATCACCAAAATTCAAGGCCATCAGGCTGAAGCCAAAAGCGCCATTTTTACCCGCCTTTTGGGCCAGGCCTAAAGCACTCATTGTAATTCCCGTTCCCTTAAGGTATTGTGTACTTCCTAAGGTGACCTCTGTTTTGTTAATCCTAGCTAAACCGGCCACATTAAGGCGGATGGATTCCACCCCACTGATGAAAGCTGTATTCATCAGGTGCAAACCAGCGGTACGAGCATAAGGTACCATCAACAATTCGTAGGCACCAGCCTCTCCTTGGCGGTCAGGATTACCCGCCTGGCTGTCAACCACAGTCCCCATAATGAGCACTGCTATTAAGAAAATGGAGTATAAAAGCTTATTCATATACTATTGAATTGGGCGTAAAGCCTGGATTTTTTTAAAAAGAATATTCGTCCTTGAATCCGTCGGAAATTGGCCATCCATTCAGACTGGCCAATTTCCAACTTCTTCGCTTCGATCTTTTGCTTACTGGAAAGCCGCTGGATCAAACTTACGGTTGATACCAAACCACTTCAAGGTTCTTTCACCAATCCCTTCCGCTGCTACATGAATCAGGTATACCCCACTTGCCACAGGAATCCCTTTAGCATTTTTCAAATCCCATTCGAGATTAGGTAGAATCTGTTGCCCTTCTGTTCCATACCCGGTCGGATCTCCAATTTGCTCATCTCGATTATATTGGCGAATAAAGCGCCCATCCAATGAATATATCGTCACGACACATTTGGAGGGAAGGTTCGTTATTTTTACAATCGTTTCGATCGCTGAATTTTCGTATTCCGATAGGCCATAGTAAGGATTAGGCACCACATTTACCGGCTGCAATTGTTCAGGTATTTCATTACCCGCCAACGCCTCTGCCTGCTTTCCTTCAATGGAAAACCGATACATGGGGTGGAAATTATTTTCACCTGTTCCTGTTTTGATGACCTCTACATCATCGTCTGGATATAGGTCTTTCTCTACTTGGAACGGATTATTTACCCGCAACTTAACCACTACCTCTGATGGGATCAATCCTTCTTCATAGGACAACATACTAGTTCCCGGTGCCGCCGTAATGACGCCAGCCCAAGTGATCTGCTCCATGGCCCTATTTTTCAACAGTAGGCTTCCACTCGGTCGGAAGCGAGAACGGATAAATTCACATTCATCATACGGAGCTTCCGTCACATAGATGAAATGCTGGCCTCCGGTAACATAGTTGTACAACTCGAAAAATTCGGCCTGAGTCTGTGGAACTCGAAATAGTACATCCGAGGGATTATACATCATATCCGCTCCGTTATTAAGGTCAGGTATTAGTGTCCCATTATAGGAAGAGTTCTCACCAAAGAAGATATTCAATCGTTGGCCAGTCTCTACATCTACCGCATAACCTGGGAACCACCCCATTCCTTCTCCATCACCATCTGCCATTGGAAGTCCTGTAGCCGCATCGGCCTGTTTACCTACAGAAGGAGCAGCCCGCAAGTCAAAACTCTTGCGATTTCCTTCTGGAATTAGGCCATTGGTTCGGTACCATTCGCTAGCCGTTTCTACAATCACACATCTACTCCACAGGTCTTTATTGGGCGTAAATACGATATCTACATTATTCAGACGATGCAATCCTTTTTCCTCCTTGGCCCGGTCAACGATTAATGCATTACTACCATTATTAGTAGACCAAGCGGGTGTGATGTAAGGAATGTTATTTTCTTTCGGGCGCCAATCAGCCAAGTAGTAAGGCATGAAATACTGCGTACGCAAAAAGTCTTGTGCAGGATCCAATGCTTCATCTACCTCTGCCGTTCCGGTCGACATGAAGTCATAGACCGTTTGGTCAAAAGCAGGGAAAACGCCCAAGTCGGTATCATCTACTACACCAGATAACCATTGAATCGGTTTCTCTGTTGTATATTCTTCTTCATAGCCAATGACACCATTTCCGGAAAATTTAAACCCAACTGTACCTGGCTCTTCCACTTGCCCAATGACTACTGAGAAGCCATACTTAGCGACGACTTGCTCATTCAACTCTTCGATACTTCTTGCGGCAAAAACTTCACCTGAGTTGGGGTTACTCAGACTGGTGAGTACCCAACGTGCACCTTGGCTTAGAATATCATCATTGGGATCCATATCAGTGAATCGCAATTCATATTCTCCATCTTGTACATCTAGTGGATTGAAGATTTGGATATCGATAGGGCCTTCACCAGCAGCATAGGTAATCTCGCCATCATAGTATTCTTCCTTCTGGAAGTTCTCTTCCATGGCTGCACGTGTTTCTGCACTTATATCAATGAAATTAGGCCCAGAGCCCACTCCATCTATTCTAGTAATTTCTGGTCCTTCACCATAGGCCGCTTTCAGTTTTCTATCTACAATCGGACGAGGAATTACGGTATAAAAACCGACACCACTTTCTCCGATATTTCTATCTCCCTCCAAATAGGGTTCTCGCTGACCATTTTGTGAGTTGGGGTTAAACGCCTCGTACTCATTAAAAGCATAAGCGACGACAACGTAATAGTATTTTCGATGATTAATCAAGCGACTATCACCATCGGCAAACTGATCCTCAGTAATTCTAAAGGTATGTCGCAGTCCAGCATTAGCACCTTCTACCTGCAATTCTGGTACGAAGAAGTCCAGCGCCGTCGGCGTTTCATCTCCTGGGCGTAGTTTCTGCCAATTAAATACCCGGCTAATATCATTTTTGATATCCACTTGCTGCACCAGACGTACTTTACTAGGATCATCTCGTTGAGCCAAGGAGACATCAGGGCCAGATAATTGGTAGAGCTTGTAGCCTTCAAAGCGATATAAGGAATCCTCAATACCTTGAGGTCTTCTCAATACCGTTTCTGCGTAACTTTCATAAGGGTTATTCCAGATGCCTGTCGTATCATTAGACAATACAGCAATAATTTCGCGATCCAATTCAATGAAATCTACAAATGGCGCATCAGGTCCACGCGTCAACTTGAAACACTCATCGAATAGGTTCTGCGCAATATCATCTGCATCCTGCAATTCTGAAATATCAGGACAGGGATAAGTCTGATTAGGTACCCAAGCCACTCCGATTATCAATTCATTCACTGCACCTGGCTCCAATTTGAACGGACCAGAAGCCTGTACCGTACGACGATCTCCTACTGGCAAATCAGCCGAACACATGGACCAGCCATTCGGATCGTTGGGTCTATCAGGAAAAGCAAAAGGAGTCACCTCCCCGCCTGGATTATTGAATCCATCTCCTCCAACGGTATACTTTGAACCATCTCGCCATCTTCCTGATAGGTAGAAGTAGTATTGTGTAACCGTAGTAGGATCCGTAGTACCTTGAGGAGGGGTGGGTGTAACGCCACCATTATTGAAATAAGTAAAAGATGACATACCGAGTTCATTCCCAAATTCATCACTGGGTCCTCGGAAGTAATCTACACCCAATAATGGAATTTCGTCGCCATACGTATTCACCCCCTGATCACAGGCCGTCCCATTGATTCCATCTAGTGCATCTTCATTGTACACGTAGGCCATACTCCGTTCGACATCACAACCGATATAATCATCGGCATAACAGCCCAAATCGGGATCCACCCACATGGCAAAGAAAGTACTATCAATGTCCTCCTTGGCACGGTTGATCAATTTATATCGTTGAAAGGTCATGTTGTTGACCTCATCATTGGTTTGGTATGCGAAAGCTTGTACTTGGATTTCCATTCGAATGGGTAATCCATCCGATTGCGCATGGGTATTACCGGCATCATTATAAATCCAGAATGTCATCTCATCTGGAAATTGAGGCGCATCGCAACCTCTAATCTCAATAATGGGATAATCACCCTTAGAGGGGTCATAATTCAAATCCGCATCCGCATCCCAGAAACCAGCCAATCCTTGTTCTGTATTCGGTAGGTCAAATTTATGCACATCAAAAAAGAACGGGTTTCCGCGACCAGGCCAACCTCTTACCCCTTCCGGGATCGTTGCAGGGTCATAGGCCACTCCCGCCTCTTCCGCTGCCTTAAACTGCGCCAAGTGCAACTGAATTTCTGCTCCAGTAACATTGAAAAAACGGTCCCATTCGGCACATCGTTCTTGTGTAGTGGTACCCTGATCATCTCCGTCTGGTATGAGTGGTCCAGGCCAATAGTCGAAATCACCTGAGCTACGACCAAACATCTGGGCCGCGACTTTAAAGTTACCTCCAGGGTCTTTTCCGCCCAGCCAAACCGCACCAGCAAATATGGAAGATACCTCGTCTACGCCGGCAGGCACTTTAGGAATGATGTAACGTCCATTGGTACCATCCCACCAAACATCGCCCCCAGTCAACAAACGGGCACGAACATTATTGATTTCCATATCAACTCGATTCACTGCATTATCACAGTTTTCTCGAAAGTCAATCGTACTACTTTGCTGAGATGATTGCTCCGACTTCCCTTTTTTATGGATATTGGGATTAATGTTTGCATGGCCTATGCTGAACGTACACATGCCAATAAACATCAACAGCCATGATGAAAATTTATACATATCTGGCATATAATTTTAAAAGTTAAAAGAAGCACCTAAGAAAAACCGGCGCGGTAAACTATAGTAATTGGGGTTCAATATTCGCCAAGAATAGGATGCTAAGTAGTAGATCTCTTCTTGCTCGGTCAGTTGCCCTAATTGATCATCTCCAAAGCTGGATTGCAAGAAACCATCATCGTCAGGTTGTCCGGTAAAAGGATAAACAGCAATGATATTACGGCGATCCAATAAATTGGTAACCCTTAGGTAAACATTGAAAGCAAAATTCTTTTTGAGTCGTATGGTTTTGTCCACCCGTAAATCCAAGCGATAGGTCCAAGGCTTTCTGGCACCATTGATGGTACTAGCCAAACCTGTACCACCAAATTCTTGTGGTACATTATTAATGGTAAAAGGTCGCCCTGATACAGCGGTCGTTTGTAAGTTGACCCCAAAATTGGATAGAATATCAAGTCCTCCGATGCGAGGCCCATTGTACAAGGCACCCGAAGCATAACGATAATCCAGGTTAATCACAAAGCGATGGCGCTCGTCATAATCAAAGGGGAAAAGCGTTCGAATAACGCCTCGGTTATTCAATCCTCTTGATGAGTTAGCGTTAGAGCCCGTTCCATCTGCAAACTGCAAAGTATAATTAGCCTGCATGGAAATATTTCCGGTACGTCGCAAGTCATACTTCAACGAAAACCCCTTCACTGTACCAAAATCGATATTGTCGAAAGTAGTGTATTGTCCAATATCAGGCACGGGGAAGATGACCCTTTCCTGAATCATATCTCGCAACTCCTTATAATAGGCATTGATCGTAATCGCAGAGCTTTCTGACAACTTCTGCTGAAAACCGACCTCATAATCAATCGTCTTTTCAGGACGAAGATTCGGGTTGTTTTTAATGGCTCCGGCATTATCGATAAAGTTGTAATAACTCAAGGCCGTGGCAATCGTATTGGAAGAAGGTCGTTGTACGAGAATATCGTAATGAGCAAAGAAGTTGGCATCCTCCGAAATAGGAAAAGAAAAGGCCAATCGAGGCATGAAGTTGATCTGTGTTTCATAATCCTCAAAAGAAATACCCGTGTCGAATTCTTCTTTCTTGATGAAGTTTACATCATCTCGTGCTCTTTCATCTTTTACAAAGCCAAAAACCAAACCTGAATTTACACCATCAATATCCGTTGGATTGTTTACAGGTGTTCCATCCGCTTTGTACCACTGATCACCATCGCGATAAGCCGTTACTTCAGAACTCTGTTGTCCGGCTACATATACTTTGTAATCATCCCCAATATTACCAGGACGATTACCGCCAAAGGATTGATGAAAATCATCCGCACCCATCAATTCATATAAAGAATAGATATCCTTTAAGACCCGCGTATTGGCATCATAACGATCCACTCGCAATCCAACCCGGAAGATGATATCCTTGAAAGTAAATTTGTCTTGTAGATAAGCCGCCCCATAAATAGGCCGATTAGGTGCTACGGGGAAACTACGGAAGCCAGTAGCCGGGTCAATCGTATTGAAAAAGTCATCAAAGGTACCGTTGAACTCGTTGCCGAGATAATCATACCCCAAGTACCCCAAGAAACCACGATCATTCAAAGCCCTGGCAGAGAACATACTCAAATCTAGTTGGCTAGGATCTAATCCATCCACATTCACCCATTGATCAATCGGCACATCAATCGCTTCCCTCAGTTTTCGATAAAATAAGTTGGTCTCATCGATGGAAGTCGGCGTAAAATAATCCTTAAGCGCTGCTTCCTCTCCGGTACCTGGCACCATGATCGTACCGATAACATCGCTGGTCAAACCTTGTTCCAGGTGCTCATTCGCTCGCTGACGAGCCAAGACCCACAACCCAAATGGAGCTACCGTGTAAGAGCGATTGGTACGCTGCTCGTAGTATATCCCTAATTCGATATTATGGCGCCCCTTTTCAGAACCTCCGGGTAAGAAGTCAAAAGCGACATTACCATTGAAAGTGTATAAGTCATTAGCTGACCTACTATTGGTGTTATATACTTGCCCCACATGAGAATGGTGATTCCAAGCAGAAGTCAGTCGGCCATCCAAGCGGCCATTAATCACACTAAAGTTATCCAATGCCCAACTAGGAGCAGCAAAGTTATCGGGTGTTAATACATCAACTACCTGCCCATTGATTCCTTCTTCAGGTCCGAACCCAAAAGGTAGGTTATAATTAGCGAGCACTTGATTAACAGGAGAAGGATCATATCCGCGAAGTACACGCAAATAATCTTGGTGCTCTAACAGTCCTGTCGTATCATTTCTGCTAAAAACAGGCACCCAGTCTACATCGAATTTACCGATGTAGCCATATTCGAAGATATTATCCTCATGGTTGAAATCATAAGATTTGCTACTAGTGGTTTCGTAACCAAACTGTAGCACATAAGAAGCATTTTGGATCGTGCTCGAAGAGCTTTCACTACCTCCCGCACCACCGATACGATGTCGAAAACGAAAGTTCCCTCTATAAGACTCAAATTCCGATACCGGATTATTATGGCTATTAAGTGTTCGCCAGCCACCAGGTGTAAAACGGTTATAGGTATTTACATAAGCGCCGGTGAAGCTTAGGTCAATGGCGTCGCTAAGCCGGGCATCCAATTTGGCCGTAACATCTATTCGGTTACTACCCTCAAATGGCCGATAGCCCAATACGTCGACATCATCTGGCCCCAATTGCTCGGAAGCTACTCGAGGTTGATTTCCACCATCGGGAATGAATGTCGGATTCGCTTCCAACTCTGCTAGCTTACTATCCTTGATCCGATAAATAGGCACAGCGGGTGGGTCATCATCTCCGCTGGAAGAATAACGACCGGCAAAACGATACCCAAGAATCGATATGCCTTTCTTATTTTTAAGGATCGGGCCGGTCAAACTTAAGCCTACCAGGTTGCGATTGAAATCATCCAGGAATTCCGAAGTTTCCACTTCTGCATTACCCGAAAATTTATTGGAGGGGCCTTTAGTGACAATGGAAATGATTCCACCTATCGCATCTCCATATTTGGCTTCCATACCTCCTGTAATCACTTGCAGCTGCTCAATTTCCGTCTCTGGGATCAGTGCCCCAGTAACTCGTACACCGTCAATGTAGTAATCGGTGCCATTGGATCGAGACCCTCTAATCGACAAGGCGTCTCCTTCATCAGCACTAGATACGCCCGCAGTGGTCGCGGCCAAGGCAGAAATACTCCTTGATGGTAAGTTTTTGATTTGATCGCTGGTAATCACTCCGCCAGAGGTGGTATTATCCTGTTGAATCAGCGGAACACGATAACCTTTCACCACAATACCGATATCAATCAGTGCACCTTCGGTAATTTCTACGTCCAGCTTAATGGCTTTACCCGCCAATACCTGGACACCCGTTGTTTTCACATCGGTATACCCCGTATAGGTGATCTGAACATCGTAGGTTCCTGGATCGAGATTTGAAAAAGAATAATTACCATCCAAGTCAGTAATCGTACCAGTTATTTGTACATCATTCTTGAACAGAACAACAGTAGCACTGATCATCGGCTCTGATGTTTCCTCATCAGTTACCTTCCCAGATAGGGAGGCTTGTGAAAAAGCCACGGTAGACACTACGGAAAAGAGGAGAAATAAGAATAAAGATCGTAGCATATAGTTTTGGGTTTAATTAAATCCAATTGAATATTAATAGACTTTACAGAAAATAGTTTAGCCCTTAAAAGTCTATTACCAAAGGTTGCTATTTGAAACCATACCATCTAGTTTTCTCATACTATTGCCTGAAAGACATCATAATCACGGTACCTAGCAACTAGCAATAGGACGCTATTGAAGGTTCCGAAAAAGGGCGGTCAGATAAGTGAGGGTGTCAGTAGGCGGTCAAAATACGGTACAAAAATAATCGATTTCAAGTTATGATGACTCTTTTTTTATTTACAATTCATCATACAGCTTACAAAACCTATCATTTAGCCCCTCTATTCCTTCTAAAACGAAGGTCAGTAATATTATGCTTCTTTCTAATAAGGCTAAAGTGGTTTTTTCGTCCTGTGTATGACATAGAATTCACAGAAAGCCTGCAAATATAGGTCTTAATGTGGAAATGAGATCATACTCTGAGGTATTTACTTTAGAGAAGTTGGAAAAGTTGTAGTAGACTTCGAGACAAATCCTAGAGATTGTATTGATACGTCCAGTCTTCTCCCTGAATGAATGGCATCGAAAAAGGGGGTGTAAAAGCGCCATAGAAAGCTAAGAAATCCTAGTATATTTGGCCTGGAGAAAAGCTAGGCCAACTTCTGAAGTCCACACTTCGTTTTACGACGGTCTTTATCTGAAAAAGAAAATAAACTCCTTCTTATGCGCCGACATTATACTGCTTTCTTTGCCTTATTTGTATTATTACTGGCTGGCGCTTGCCGGGAAACGGGGAGTATGCCGCAAAAGCCGGAGGAAAAACTATTCATTGATTTCTTTGTTCGATACTTGGCAGAAGAATCGCAATTGAAGGCACAGGCCTCTTTCAGCGAAGGGGTGTCTCCTGATGAATCACGGCCCAAACAAATTGCCGGCGGTGTTTCCTTTCAGAACAGTGGAATGCAGGAGCGCAATTTGCAGTCGAAGGTGATCCGCTATGAACTGGAAAGAGAATCGGAATATATTGGCGATTTCCCCTTTCAGTTTAAGGCCGATGATGGAAAGCAGAAGGCTTATCATCTCAAGATGACGCCGATCAATGATTTCTTTTTGAAAGGTGACATCAGTATCAGTAAGGGCATGACCTTGGTGGTCAATGGGGGGCTGATCAAAGCCAATGAGCAATTGGTATTACTATTTTCCGACGAAGAAAACCGAGCTTACTCCATTACCCTAACGGGCCCCGCCAAAACCATTGAGTTTACCCTTAGTCCCGAACAAACAGCTGCATTACGCCCAGGTCCAGGAAAATTGTACTTGGTAAAGCGACAGGATAATCAGGAAGAAAATGAAGAAATCAGCTTAGTTTCTTCCATTGAATTCTATACGCCCGCTATCGATATTGAGGTAGTGGAGTAATCAGTAATGGAGCACAAAATGCTTTATCTTTTTCCACCATTCCTAAGTAATGAAAAAACACTCAACACAAACAGCTTCCTCTGCTAGGGTTCTCTCCTTACTTGTTTTAGCTGGTGTAGGACTGATAAGGGCTCATGCACAGCCGCTTTTTGTAGAGGTAGCCACTGCAAAAAACATCCTTCATGACTACGGCCTTTCCGTGCCTAGTGGTGGCGTCAGTTTCTGTGATTTCAATGGCGATGGTTGGGATGATTTAACACTAGCCACGATAGGAGGGTCAACCATTGACTTTTATCAAAATAAGGAAGGAGTCTTTGAAAAGATGCCTCCCTTGGTACCCGATGAAACTTTTCAAGGGCAAGTCCTTTGGGTCGATTATGACAATGATGGCGACAAAGATCTGTTCATGGCTAGTCGAGGGGAGGTCAACCGCCTATACCGCAATGATGGCCATCTAGCTTTTACAGACGTGACCGCTGCGGCGGGCCTAAGCACAGAGCGGTTTCTCACTTATGGTGCCTCCTTTGGCGATTTCGATCGCGATGGGTGGCTCGATCTGTATATCGGTAAAAGGACAGGCATACCTGCCGACAATACCCATCTTTTATACCATAATCAAGCAGACGGCACTTTCCGAGAAGTAGCGTTTAGCCGGGGGGCGCAAGACCCAGCTAAGATTCCTTTCTGCCATGCCTTTTTTGACTACAATAATGATATGTGGCCTGATTTGTATACCGCCAATGATCGTTTTTCAGGCAATACCTTGCTGCGCAATAACCAAGATGGAACATTTACTGATATTAGTGAAAGTAGCGCCACAGGGATTGCCATGAATGCGATGAGTGTCACCATTGGTGATTACAATAATGATGGACATTTTGATATTTATGCCACTAATACAGCCGGCGGAAATGTCTTATTGCGAAATAATGGGGAGGAGTCTTTTTCGGAATTGGCAGAACCATCAGGCGTTGGCTTCTATTCCATTGGCTGGGGCGCTTTGTTTTTAGATTCAGACAATAAAGGACGAGAAGATCTATATGTAAGTGGTATGG
>Ga0209273_10002991_pt1 | contig 12193 bp, 14 predicted proteins | sample tdAd471_FD_187126 | JGI IMG/M metagenome (GOLD analysis project Ga0209273, IMG submission 187126) | Marine sediment microbial communities from the Atlantic coast under amendment with organic carbon and nitrate - tdAd47.1 (SPAdes)... | ecosystem: Environmental > Aquatic > Marine > Coastal >...
ATCCGCACATCGGCGCCGGTATCAAGGACCTGCTTCGCGACAATACTGTCGTCGTCTATATGGAAAGCCCCGGCTCGGTAACGTTCGAGGTGATGGACGTCCCGGCGATTGTCGAGGCCGTCAAGGGATCCGGCGCGGTGACGTTGATCGATAATACCTGGGCGTCCGGATATTTCTTCAAGCCGCTCGCGGTCGGCGTCGATGTCGTTATCGAGGCGGCGACGAAATACACGGTCGGCCACTCCGATGCCATGCTCGGCACTGTGACGGTCGCGACGGAAGAGCACTATCAGGCGCTCAAGGGGATGGCGAACAGCTTTGGCTATCACGCCGCACCGGACGATTGCTATCTCGGCCAGCGCGGCCTCAGGACCATCGGCGTGCGTCTTGAACAACACCAAAAGAACGCGCTTGAGGTTGCGACATGGCTACAGGGCCGTGACGAGGTACAACGCGTCATGTACCCCGCCCTGCCCGATGATCCGGGGCATGCGCTTTGGAAACGCGACTTTACGGGGGCCAGTGGATTGTTCGGCGTGGAACTGGTCGATGCACCGAAGGCCGCCGTGGCGGCAATGCTCGACAGCTACGACCTGTTCGGCATCGGTGCAAGCTGGGGTGGGTATGAAAGTCTCGCTATTGCCAGCTACCCGGCGAAGATCCGTACCGCGACGCCATGGGCCGGCACCGGACCGGTGGTGCGCTATCACATCGGGCTCGAAGACCCCGCCGATTTGATCGATAACCTTGCCGTCGGCTTCGAGAAATTCAATGCCGCAAGATAACAGAGACAAGAAACAATGAGTGACGACATCGCCGATAGCATCATCGACGACCTCGCCTTCAATGAAGACGGGCTTGTCCCTGCGATTGCGCAGCAAGCCGATACCGGCGAGGTGTTGATGATGGCGTGGATGAACGCGGATGCGGTGCGCGAGACACTTGCCACCGGCCGGGTCTGCTACTGGTCGCGGTCACGCGGCAAGCTGTGGCGCAAAGGCGAAACTTCGGGGCAGATCCAGGCCTTGAAGGAATTCCGCTGGGATTGTGACAACGACACGATTTTGCTGCAGGTCGACCAGACCGGCGTCGCCTGTCACACCGGACGGCGTAATTGCTTTTTCAAAGCGGTCCGCGACGGGGAAATTGCGGTCATCGCCGATGTCGAGGTGGATCCGGGTAAACTTTATTCCTGAACACCGTCACGCAGTTTCAGTTTCTTGCGAACCGGTAGGTTGATCAGGACCACGCCCAGCCATGCCGCGCCGATACCGCACGCAATCACCGGCGTGATGTGTTCGCCAAGCACGACGATCCCGAGCACCACGCCGACCCCGGCGCGGAGATAGCTTTGGCTGGCCGTGCCCAGCGAACCGAGCGTGTGCAGAAGCCGGAAATAAATCAGCAGCGCCACGCCGGTGCAGAATACGCCGAGCGCCAGCGCGGCCCAGAGCGACTTTGCTGTCGGTGCCAGTGTCCAGGGCTGTTCGGCAATCAGGCTCAGGGGAATCAGGCACAATGATGCCCAGATCATGGTCACCGCCGCGGTGACTGTGGGGCGCAGGTGGCTGAAATTCTTTCCGTAAATCGCCGCACAGGCATACATCATGGCGCCGCCAAGGATTGCCAACTGCGCGAAGACCTGTTGGCCCAGGCCCTGTAGCGCATCCGTACCGACGATCAGGATCACACCGCCGACGCCAAGGCATGCGCCGACGAGTTTCAGGAAACTGGTGGCCTCGTGGCGGGTAAAGAAAAAGGTGATGAAGAATACAAACAGCGGCGATGTCGAATTGAGCACGCTGGAAAGGCTGCTTTCGACGTATTGCTGCCCCCATGCCAGAACGGTCCATGCGCCAATACTGTTCAGGAAAGATTGCAGCAACAGACGGCCCAGCGTCTTTGGGTCGCGTGGCAACGTCTGCCCCTTCCAGACGACGATGACACTGAGCAGGATGGCGGCGATGGTGACGCGCGATGCGATCAAGGTGATCGGTGGAATGGTCTCGACGGCGATCTTGAGAAACAGGTACGACGATCCCCACAGCATGGCGAGAACCAGAAGAAGCAGATATTCGACGCTTTTGTGTGAAGGCTCGGACGACATTCGAAAACCGCAAGCTGCAAGGAAGTGCGGATTATAAGCAAGGGAGGCCGGAAAACACTTCGTTTCCGGTCGAAGTGTGAATGTATTTACGCTGATTGGTACTGTGGCCGGCGCAGCAGGATGCCTTCAAGAATGTCAAACGCCGGGGCGCTGATCGTCAGGAATTGCGCCGCCAGGTCCATGCCGGTTTCGCCGCCGGTACGTACGACGCGTGCGCTGATCATGACCGGCCAGTTTGTCTTGCCGGCGCGACCGATGCCATCGATCTCGAACACATCTCCGGCGACAAGCACACCATCATAATCACCGATCAAAAGACCGCCGAGACTCCAGTTGATCGTCTGATAAAGCTTGCCGCGGATCGAAATGCAGAGCTTCGGATTGTTGACGCGGGTGGATGTACGTTTGTGGTATCCAGCCTGAGCGCCAAGATCGGATGTTTCCTGATCCGGCCAGACTTGCAGTGCGGACATTCTGCTCTCCGATGCGGTATGCAACTGCATAGAAGGCTAGGCTGGAGGCGTTAAGATTTCCTTTCGGCGCATGCGTGCCAATGGCTCAGAGCAGGTCACCCCCGGGCGCGTTCGACCGTGTTCACAGCGGTCGATGCACGTAGCGCGGCGATAATGTCGGCCAGATGCTTCACGTCCTTGACCTCGATATCAATCAGCATGTCGAAGAAATCGAGCTGCCGGTCGACGATCTTGAGGTTCGTGATATTGCCGCCGTTCTTGGCGATCAGCGTCGACAGATCGCCCAGCGTGCCCGGCGAGTTGACGACGGTCACGTTGACCCGCGCGACGTGGTTCTGCGCGGCGCCGTTCGTGTCCCAGGCTACATCAAGCCAGCGTTCGGGTTCTTCCTGATACTGCGCCAGCTTTTCACAGTCGATGGTGTGGATCGTGACGCCCTTGCCCGTGGTCACGATGCCGACGATGCGGTCGCCCGGCAACGGGTGGCAGCACCCGGCATAGTGCATCGCCATGCCCGGAATCAGTCCGGTGATCGGTACTCCGTCGCCCTGCCCCTTGTTCGGCTGCGAGCGCGAGATCGACACGATCTTGTCGGATTTGTCGTTGGATTTGAGACGCGGATACACCGCCTCGACAACGGCGCGTGCCGTGATATGCCCGGCCCCCACCTGCGCGCACAGGTCCTCGACACTGGGTTGGCTGAACGTCTTGAGCACACCGTTCAGGCCTTTTTCCGTCATGTCATTGCCGGAATCCTTGAAGGCACGCTGCAGGATCGAGCGGCCGAGAGAGTGGTATTGATCGCGTTCCTGCATGCGCACGAAGCGGCGGATACGCGCGCGCGCCTTGCCCGAGACCACGAAGCGTTCCCACGTCGGCGACGGGGTTTGCGCTTTCGATGTCACGATTTCCACCTGATCGCCGTTCCTAAGCGTGCTGCGTAGCGGCATCATCCGCCCGTTGATCTTGGCGCCGACGCAGCGGTCGCCGATTTCCGAGTGCACGGCATAGGCGAAGTCGACCGGGGTTGCGCCGGCGGGCAGACTGATCAACTCGCCGCGCGGCGTGAAGGCAAAGACCTGATCCTTGAACATTTCGAGTTTGGTGTGTTCGAGGAATTCTTCCGGGTTCGATGCGTGCTCCAGAATTTCCAGCAATTCGCGCAGCCAGCGGTATTGCGGGCCGTCGCGGCGGGCGGCATCGATATTGCCGCCCTCCTTATAGTTCCAGTGCGCGGCAACGCCGCTTTCGGCAATTTCGTGCATTGCCTGAGTGCGGATCTGCAATTCGATGCGATGGTTTTCCGGTCCGAATACGCCGGTGTGCAGCGAGCGATAGCCGTTCGGCTTCGGCGTCGAGATGTAATCCTTGAAGCGGCCGGGCACGGTCCGGTACGCGCCGTGCACGACGCCCAGCGCACGGTAGCAATCGTCGATGCTGGAAACGACGATGCGGAACGCCATGATGTCGGAAAGCTGTTCGAAACCGACGTCGTGCTGTTGCATCTTGCACCAGATCGAATACGGTGATTTTTCGCGGCCCTGAATATTGGCCTCGATCCCCTGCTCGCGCATCAGGCGCTGCAATTCGGAGATGATCCGTTCGACAAGGTCGCCACCTTGATTGCGCAGGAATTCAAGCCGCCGCACGACGGATTTACGCGCATCCTGGTTCAATTCGGCAAACGCCAGATCCTCTAGTTCGGTCTTGATCTCGCCCATGCCTATGCGCTCGGCGAGCGGTGCATAGATGTCCATGGTCTCCATGGCGATGCGCTGACGGCTTTCCGGCTTTTTGACGTAGCCGAGCGTGCGCATATTGTGCAGCCGGTCAGCCAGTTTCACCAATAGCACACGGATATCTTCGGACATGGCGAGCAGGAACTTGCGGAAGTTTTCCGCTTGCTTGGCTTTGTCCGAAACGAAATTGATCCGCGTCAGCTTGGTGACGCCGTCGACGAGGCGTGCCGTTTCCTCGCCGAACATCTGTTCGATGTCGGCGTATGTGGCTTCGGTGTCCTCGATGGTGTCGTGCAACAGCGCAGTGACGATGGTTGCGGTATCGACCTTGTAGTACGTCAGAATACCGGCAACTTCGATGGGATGGGAGAAATACGGATCGCCGGAAGCGCGTTTTTGCGAGCCGTGCGCCTTCATCGCGAAAACGTAGGCGCGGTTGATCGCGTCCTCGTCCGCACCGGGGTCGTAGGACTTGACCTTCTCGACAAGTTCAAACTGACGCATCATAACGCTTTAGCTTAGCATGCCTCTACGGTGCCGCCCAAGTTATTGTTGCGTCGCAATAAAAAACGGGGGCCAAAAGGCCCCCGCTTGATCTGAAATGGATCTGAAAATCAGTCTTCGACGTCTTCGACGTCCTCGAACATGATTTCGCCGGCGCTGTCGGATGCCGATGCACCGTCGTCGATCGACATGGTTTTGGTGAGCGCTTCGATCTCGTCGTCGCCCGCGCCGCCCTGACCGGCGAGTTCCTGGCGGATCGCCATGTCGTCGACCATATCGTCTTCCGGTTCGTCCTGTTCGACGTGGCGCTGCAGACTTTTGATCAGGTCTTCCTGGAGTTCGTCCAGGTCGACGGTCTGATCGGCAATTTCGCGAAGCGCCACGACCGGGTTCTTGTCGTCGTCGCGGTCGATGGTCAACGCAGCACCGGCGGAAATATGGCGGGCGCGTTGCGCGGCAATCGCAACGAGTTCAAAACGGTTCGGGATTCTTTCAACGCAATCTTCGACTGTGACGCGAGCCATCGGGCGCTCTCCAGCTAAATATCAGGGGATTTGCGCGGTTTATAGGGATTTCCACGCACCCATGCAAGGATAAACAGTCCCTACCCGGCCCATTCCGTGCCGTACATGCCGTCGGCGTCCTGCATCGGACGGCAGACCTGATCCGCGGGCAATGCGGCAATCAGTTCATCCAGCGAGGCGCCGCTGACCGGGTGGCGCCAATCCGGCGCGATTTCGGCCATCGGTAGCACGACGAACGCGCGTCCGTGCATGCGCGGGTGCGGGATCGTCACCTGATCGCGCGCATTCCCTTTTATGACCGTATCGCCATAGGCAATGACATCGAGATCAATGGTCCTGGGCGCATTGGCGACGGTCCGGCGGCGGCCAAGCTCAGTCTCGATTTCCAGCACTTCTCGGACCAGCGCATCGGCATCCAGCGCGGTTTCCACCGCAACCACGCCGTTCACGTACCACGGCTGGTCGCTGACCGGGACGGGGGCACTTTCGTACCACCTGGAACGCGCGGAAACTTTGATCCCGCGTTGTTCCATGATCTGTAGGGCGGCACCGCACGTTGCGCGCGGCGGACCGAATGTCGGACAGGTTAAATTGCCGCCCAAGCCAATGAAAATCACGTTCCCAAATATCCTTGTTCGAAAGTTGATAAGTGCCTACCTAGTAAATTGTAGTGCCCGGCGTCGAGCATTTTTGCGGCGCATGGAGCTTAGTTTAATCTCGCGACATTTCGCGGCCGCCAATTTATTGAGGTTTCGACATGCAAATTAACATGAACGAACGGGTTGCCCTGTTTATAGACGGGTCGAATTTATACGCCGCTGCCCGCGCATTGGGTTTTGACATTGATTACAAGTGTTTATTGGACGTTTTTCAGAAAGACGGTCGTGTCATCCGGGCATTTTATTACACCGCCTTGATGGAGGATCAGGAGTATTCGCCGATCCGTCCGCTGGTCGACTGGCTGGACTATAACGGCTACACGATGGTCACCAAGCCGACCAAGGAATTCACAGATGCCGCCGGCCGCCGCAAGATCAAAGGCAACATGGATATCGAACTAGCGATCGACGTCATGGAAATGGCGCCGTACCTGGATCATATCGTAATCTTCTCGGGCGATGGCGATTTCCGTCGCCTGGTAGAGGCCGTGCAGCGCAAGGGCGTGCGCGTAAGTGTGGTTTCGACTATCAACAGCCAGCCGCCGATGATCGCCGACGAACTGCGCCGCCAGGCCGACAACTTCATCGAGCTTTCCGATATTCAGTCGGAAATCCAGCGCGCCGGCGCCCCGCGCAAGCAACCGCGCGAGGACGACTATCCCGACGACGGCTACATGGACGATGCGATCGACTACGAAGACGAGCCGCATCTTGCCTGACGGGACGCGAAAGTTCGTCGAACCCGGCTATTCCTGCGACCTGTGCCCGCGTCTGAAAGCCTTTCGCGACAGCAATAATGCGGCGCATCCGGACTGGTTCAACGGCCCCGTGCCGGCGTTCGGCGATCTGGGGGCGCGGCTTTTGATCGTCGGGCTTGCCCCGGGGCTGAAGGGGGCCAACCTGACGGGGCGGCCGTTCACCGGCGACTATGCCGGTGATCTGCTGTACGCGACGTTATCCGCGCAGGGGTTTGCCGACGGTACGTACGACAAGCACAAGGATGACGGCCTGCGTCTGGTCGATTGCCGCATTACCAATGCGGTTCGCTGTGTGCCGCCGGAAAACAAGCCGGTGGGCGCAGAAACGGCGACCTGCAACAAATTTCTAAGTGATGAAATCGCGGCGATGCCGAACCTCAGGGCGATATTGGCGCTGGGGACGCTATCGCACGGCGCCGTGCTATCGGCGCTCGGGATGAAGAAATCGGCGTTTAAGTTCGGCCATGCGGCGTGTCATGAAACGGGCGTCGGCCCTGCCCTGTTCAACAGTTATCACTGCTCGCGCTACAACACGAACACCGGTCGGCTGAGCGAAGAGATGTTTTCCGACGTATTCGCGAAAATCAGGCAGTTTCTGAGCGATTGATCGCGCCAGCCTCTTTCCGCTCAGCGGTCTTATGGTTATTGTTTTATGAAACAAGATCTTTGACGGGGGTTAGCGTGAGCGCCGACATCATTAATCTGAACCAATTCCGCAAAGCGCGGCAGAAAGACGAAAAACAGGAAAAGGCGGCCCAAAACCGCAAGAAGCACGGCCGCAGCAAAGCCGAGAAGCTGGCTGATAAGGAAGACCGGGAAAAGGCCGAGCGCCAGTTAGCCGGAAAGAAACTGGCCGACGGCACGACGGACGACGATCCGGATACGCCAGTCTGAGCGCAGACGCCTGAAAACGTCTTAGTGCGCGTGATCCTCGTCTTCGGGATCCAGCAATCGGTGCATATGCACGATCACATATTTGGTGTTCGCGTCGTCGACGTGTAGCTGGCTGGCGCCGCGCCACGCCGTCAGTGCCGACTTGTAATTCGGAAAAATACCGACGATGTCGAGATTTTCGGTATCGACGAAATCCGTTCCGGAAGGATCGGCGACGGTGCCGCCGAAAACCAGATGCAAGAGTGGTTTATCGCTCATTTACATCGTCCTTTTGCGCGTTCATGACTGATTTCTGGCACCATAGCGGAGCGCATTGCGCCAAACAAACCTTGTTCGCCCGCAAGTGTCCTGCCCTGGAATGCCCTGACCTAGAACGTGGGGCCGCCGGAGATGATTGTGCGCCAAAGCGTGCGATACTTGCTCGGATCGAGTTTCTTCGTCGTCGCGGTATGCATAACGGCGGCATTGTCCCAAACCAGGAGATCGCCCTCGGTCCATTGATAATCCATTCGGTACTTGTCCTGCAGGCAATGTTCGAAGATCTCGTCCATCAAGGCCTGGCTCTCGTCCTCGGGTAGCCCGTCGATGCGCACCGTATACGATGGCGTGATATAGACCGCCTTACGACCAGAAATCGGGTTGGTGCGCACGACCGGGTGTAGACATTCCGGGGGCGACTGCACTTGGCCGGTTTCGAACAAATCGCGTTTCTGATGCGCGTAAAAATGCCAAGCCTTTAGCCCGTCCAGGCGTTGTTTCATGGCATCCGACAACCCGTCATAGGCGGCGGTCATGTCACAAAACAGCGTGTCGCCGCCCTCGTCCGGAATCTCCAGCGCGTAAAGCATGGTCGCCTTGGCCGGTTCCGGCTTGTAGGCTACATCGGAATGCCAGAACGACCCGGCGTCCTTCAGTCCCGCCGGCTTTTCGTCCTTGATGCGGTTCGATAGCACCATCACCAGCGGTTCGTCGGGGTGGTGGTACTGCGTAAAGACGTGCGGCTCCATTTCCGGCCCGAAGACACGGCTGGCGGCGACGACTTCGCTTGTCCCCAACCCGAACTGCCCCGGAAAAGACAGGATATGATGTGCGGCAAACGCTTCCAGCAAGGCGCTGTGGGTTTCGTCGTCGACGGGTTTGTTAAAATCGACGCCCCGAACGTGCGCGCCGAAACCGTCCGCGAACGGTTCGATGTTAAGTGTCATGTTTTGTTTTCTCCCAAGGAGAAACATTAATGACTCCCGCCCGTACAGGGCAAGATCGTTTGGCGGTAGTTTGTGGCGAAACCGAATGAAAAACCGGCGTCATACGCCCGAGAACCATGTCACGGCATCGACGGCATCGCGGATCGCCGTTTCCTCGTCGTCATAACGCACTTCACGGTAACCGCCGACGGCGAACCACCCCGACGGGTCCTCGACGTCGCGGCGGAATTCCTCGAAGCCGATTGAGCCGTCCGGACGCCGGAACACATCGACGCACAAGTGCCCGTCGTCGCTGTTGACCGAATGCAGCACGGTTACGCGTAACGCTCTTCCCGCCATGGGTCCCCCTCGTTGTGGTAGCCGAGTGCTTCCCAGTAGCCCTTCACATCCTGCTCCAGAAACGTGATCTGACGAATCCACTTGGCGCTTTTCCAAAAATAAAGTGCCGGAATGACACCGCGCACCGGTCCGCCGTGCTCGCGCGAAATCGCCTGGCCGTTCCATGTGTGCGCCAGCAGTGAGTTCTCGGCGCAGAAACGTGCCAGCGTGACGTTCGTCCGATAGCCGTCATGGGCATGAAAGATGACATGCCGCACACTCGGCTTCGGGCGCGCCAGTTCGATCAGGTGACGTGCGGAAACCCCTTCCCACGTATTGTCGAGCATCGACCATGCGGTGACGCAGTGGATATCGGCATCAATTCGTGATTGCGGAAGCTCGTTGAAGGCGGTCCAGTCAAACGACAACGGCCGCTCCACGGCGCCTTTGATATCCAGTGACCATTGTTCGAGCGGGATCAGCGGCTGGTGACCGAGATCGAGCACCGGCCAATCTTTGACGGTTTCCTGGCCCGGCGGTACGCGTGGTCCCCGCTCGCGGCGCGGCGGTAAGCGGCGTTCGTCCAGTGCTTTCTTCTTGGCGGTGACAAAGCCGCTGCGTTGTTCTTCGGGGGTGTCTTTAAACTCACCAAGTACGGTGCCGGGTTTTCCGGCGAACAGATCTGCATAACGGTCGTCGTCGTCGTTCACTTCCGGAGGTCTTCTTCGAGGCTCAGCGCCACTTCGGTCCCGGAAAGCTGCATGCGATAGACCTGCACGTTCTCAAGAACCCGTTGCACATAGTTGCGAGTTTCCGTGAACGGGATCAACTCAACCCAATCAATGGCGTCGACATCGGCATCGCGCGGATCGCCGTTCTGTTTGACCCACTGACGCACCCGATGCGGCCCGGCGTTGTAGGCCGCGATCGCCATCGGCAGATAGCCGTCGTAGTCGTCGATCAGTTCGGCGATATACGATTGCCCGAGCGCCAGATTGTAATCGGGGTCGCTGGTCAGTTTGACCTTTGAATAACGCAGCCCCGCCCGCTTAGCGATGGTACGCGCCGTCGCCGGCATCAGTTGCATCAACCCGCGCGCTCCGGCGTGGCTGATGGCCCCGGTGTCGTATTCGCTTTCCTGTCGAATAATGGCCAGGATCAGCGGTGTTTCCGGGGTGTCGGCCTTGACCTTTTTCGGCAATCGCGGCGGTACCAGCGTCGGATACCCGCCGGCGACGAAATGGCCGTGGTTCTGCAGCGTTTTCTTGGTGACGCGAATGGCAAGGTCGGGGCGGCCGCTGAGCCGCGCCAGACGCGCCGTCAGGATGTGCCAGTCGGGTTTATCTTCGAGCGTCGCAATATGCAGGATCAATGAATACAGCCGTTCTTCCTCGCCTGCCGCCGCCAGCATGCGCACGGCTCGGACAAGCTCGTTGGCATCGAACCTCTTGCGAACCTCGTCGCTGACGCTCGGATCCGGCGGCAGCAACAGCGCCTTGCCGGGACTGACCTTGCCGTTCGCCAACTGTCCGTAATAGGTGGTCGGGAATTTCGCCGCCATTGCGTACCAGTTCTTGGCGGCTTCACCGTCGCCGTCCGCCTCGATGGCGCGGGCCAGCCAATACGCGCCGCGCGACAGGCTGACCGGATAATTCACGTTGTCGTACAGGCGCTGGAAGTGTTGCATCGCCTGTTTCGGTTCGTTCAGGAAGCGAAGCGCAATCCAGCCGGACAGGAATTCCGCTTCGGCATGGTCGGCCGGGTGCGCGTCGGTCAGGCCGTGCTGCGCGGCGACACGGTAGGCCTCGGTGATGAAGCCTTTCTTTAAAAGCTGACGCGCCATGATCGCGCGCTCGTCCCACCAGCGGTGCGGGTTCGGCATGCCTTCCGGCAGCGCCTTCAACAGATCGAACGCGCTATCGAGGCCCTTCTTGCGGCGCCAGCGCAGACGCTCATAAATCAGACCGGCGTCGTCCTGCAGTTTTGCCGGTACTCGCGAGACCAGCAAATCCACATTCCCGCGCTGGCGGCGGAGTGAGGTCCTCGCCTCGATCAGTTTTCTGTACTGTGCGTCGACCCGATAGATCATGCGCCGTGCCGGCCAATAGCGCCCGTCCCACATCAGCCGGTCTGCCCGGGCCCGGTTGTCGCCGAGGGTCAGGTGCTTGCGGAATTTCCGATAAAATGACTTTTCGTGAGATTTTGCGAAGTTACCGTGGACCCAGATATCCTTGATCATGGCGACGCCCTTCTCGACCTCGCCGGACCGGATATAGGCGTCCGCCAGTTTCTCTCGGCCAATGGTCGATGCCGGCTCGCGGTCGCCGAACCAGTTGATGATGAAAGCCGGATCGGCGTTGGCGTCCATCGCTTCCTCGGCACGTGCCAGCAACCGTTGGCCGCGCGGCCAGTCGGGATTGCGGTCGATGAAGGCGTCGATGGCGTCGAAGTCGGTACCGAAACCGCCTTGGAACAGCACGTACCAGGAGACGATCTTGCGGGCCAACGGGTTGCGGAGTCTGCGGGCGTACGCGTCGAGCCGTGCTTTCGAACCACGCTCGACTTCTTTCAGCGCCGCGGAAAATTCACGCGCCTCGGCGGCGGATAAAATGTCCGCATCGGCGGCTTGTGCCGGCGTCCCCGCGAGGGGCGACAGACACAGCACACAAATCGCAAAAATTGAAAATAGAGACCGCAAACGTTCGCTCATGCCTCTTCCATAGCGCCAGCCGGTACGACGCCGCGCATCATACCGTTTCCATGCTTACCCCGGCAATATGGCCCCGTAAATGTCACGAACATGTTAAGATCATGGCCTTGAACGTCACGGCAACGTATTGCACTGCGCCTTGCTTCTTGCCCCGAAGCCCCGGCGGATATATGTTCCGGGGCTGTTTTAATCTCTAGTCCCAAGGAGGGAACGATGTTTAAGGGTTCATTCGTCGCTTTGATCACCCCATTCAAAAATGGTGCGGTGGATAAAGCGGCGTTCAAATCCTTCGTCGACTGGCA
>Ga0209273_10002994_pt1 | contig 12187 bp, 10 predicted proteins | sample tdAd471_FD_187126 | JGI IMG/M metagenome (GOLD analysis project Ga0209273, IMG submission 187126) | Marine sediment microbial communities from the Atlantic coast under amendment with organic carbon and nitrate - tdAd47.1 (SPAdes)... | ecosystem: Environmental > Aquatic > Marine > Coastal >...
ATGCTGCCGCTGTCACTCGCACAAGTACGATGCCCTGCCTCAGCGCGACTACTACCGGTTCAAGGCGATCTTCAAGGGCGCCTTCGACGAGCACGACTGGTTGAGCTTCAGAAACCGCAAGCTCGAACTCGGCACGCCCGAACATCGGCAGCGAGTCGCCGCGACGAACCCGCCGCTGCAGAAGAAACTCAAACAACTTGAGGCGCAGAAGAAGCAGGCGATCGCCAACGTGCAGCTCGAACTGCTGCGCGGACAGTACCCGGACCAGCCGGAAGCCGATCGTCAGGCAACGCTGTCGGCACTGCGGATCGCCGACAACAACCGCACGCTCACCCAGCGGAATCTCGTCGAGATGCTGCAGAAGGCCGAAGTTCTGCCGGACGAACAGGTGTCCGCAGCGGCTCGGAATGCGCGGCGCGAACTGGCAGACATCGAGCGACAGATCATCGACGTCAAACGGCAGATGGAGCCGCCGCTGACGATTCGAGCATTGTGGGATCGCGGCGAGCCGTCGCCGACTTATCTGCTGCGACGCGGCGAGCACGACAAACCGGGAGACCTCGTTGGTCCCGGTGTCCCCTCTGTGCTGACGGACGGACGCACACCGTTTCATGCCGAGCCACCGTTTCCGAACGGGACACCGAAGACCGGTCGCCGACTCGCCTTCGCTCGCTGGCTGACCCGGCCCGACCATCCGCTGACCGCGCGCGTCTTCGTCAACCGCGTCTGGTATCACCACTTTGGCACGGGCCTCGTGAGGTCGCTCGAAAACTTCGGCGCGAAGGGCGAGCGACCGTCGCATCCGGAACTGCTCGACTGGCTGGCGGTCGAGTTCGTCGAGCGCGACTGGAGCATCAAGGAGCTGCACCGCGTGATCATGAATTCACGAACGTATCGCCAGGCGAGCCGCGTAACGGACGAGCGGCTGAAGCAGGATCCCGAGAACCGCCTGCTCTCGCGGATGCCGCTGCGGCGCATGAACGCGGAAGCGCTGCGCGACTCGCTGCTGTTCGTGTCCGGCTCGCTGGATGATTCGCCCGGCGGTCCGCCCGATCCAATCACCGTCGATCGAAACGGTGAAGTCAGCATCGTGCCAACCTCGCCCGGCCACTGGCGACGCAGCATTTACTCGCAATATCGCCGCACCGAAATTCCGTCGCTGATGGCCACATTCGACTATCCGGTGATGGGGCCGAACTGCGTCGAACGCAGCATCTCGACGGTCTCGCTGCAGTCGCTGCTGCTGACGAATAACGAACACGTTCGAGAACTGGCGGAGGCGTTTGCGTCACGCGTCGAGAGTTTGCGAAGTGAGACTGGCGGCGACGATCCTGCGGCGACCGTCGACCGCGTTTATCAGCTCGCCTTGAGCAGGCTGCCGAGCGACACCGAACGGCGTCTGGGCGTCGAGGCACTCGTCGAACTTCGGGAACAGTGGCAGGGCGACCGGCACGCGGCTCTGGAAACGTACTGCCACACGATCCTGAACTCGGCGGCGTTTCTATATGTGGATTGAGTTTGTTTAACCCGAAGCCGCAGGCGACGGCGTCCCCTTGGAAACCTTCGATGACTGAAACGCCGTCGCCTCCGGCTTCGGGTTAAACAAGAGGAGTGGAGGATGACACAGCACACCTCACGACGCGACTTCTTTGCCCGGACGAGCGACGGGGTGCTCGGCGCAGCGCTGACGCACCTGCTGTCTCAGGACTTCTTCGGCGGAGCTTCCGCAGTCGCGGCGGAACCGGGCGAGGCAGCTCACGCGGTGCCGGTCGGCTTCAATCTGAAGCCGAAAAAGACGCATCATCCGGCACAGGCGACCTCGGTGATCCACCTCTTTATGAATGGAGGACCGAGTCAGATGGACCTGTTCGATCCAAAACCGATTCTCAATCGGATGGACGGGCAGCCCTATCCTGGCAATGTCGAGGACATCGGAAATCAGAGCACGGCGAACATCGGCGTAATGATGGGCGGGCAGTTCAAATTCGCCCGGCACGGCCAGTCGGGACAGTGGATGGCCGACGTGCTGCCGAATCTGGCGCGCATGGCCGACGACGTCTGCCTCATCAATTCGATGTGGACCGACCACCCGAATCACGACAACGCGCTTTACAAGATTCACAGCGGGCGGCTGTTCATGGGCTACCCGACTTTCGGTGCCTGGACGGTCTACGGCCTCGGTTCCGAAAGCCAGAACCTGCCGGCGTACGTCGTGCTGAACGATCCGCTCGGCCCGCCAAAGAACGGCACTCGCAACTGGACGTCGGGATTCCTGCCGCCGGTTTACCAAGGGACACCGTTCCGCCCGACGGGGTCACCGATCCTCAACCTCAAGCCGCAGTTCGAACAACCATCGACCGTGACGGAATCCGCTCGCGGCCTGCTGCGGAAGCTCGACGAAATTCACAAGAAGGAACGTCCCTACCAGCCGGACCTGGGTGCTCGCATCGAGTCATACAGTCTGGCGGCGCGGATGCAGCTTTCGGCGGGTGAGGCACTTGATCTGTCGAGCGAGAGCCGACACACGCTGTCGAGTTACGGAGTCGGTGAGCAGCTGACGGACTCGTACGCGCGCCGCTGCCTGCTCGCTCGGCGACTGGTCGAACGCGGCGTCCGCTTCGTGCAGATCTTCATGGAAGAGCAGCCCTGGGACTCGCACGCGGACCTCGGCTCGAATCATCGAGGTGCGTGTGCACGGACGGACAAACCGGTCGCTGCGATGCTGGCCGATCTCAAGGAACGCGGCCTGCTGGATTCCACGCTGGTCATCTGGGGCGGCGAGTTTGGTCGGACGCCGACGACGCAGAAATCGGCAGCGGGTTACTCGGGACGCGACCACAACATGCAGGCCTTCACGTCGTGGATGGCCGGCGGCGGAATCAAAGGCGGCACAGCCTACGGTACGACGGACGACTTCGGACACGCCGTCGTCGAGAACCCGGTCAGCGTTCACGACTTCCACGCCACGATTCTCAATCAGCTCGGTCTGAGCTTCGAGAAACTGTTCTTCGAACGCGCGGGTCTGGAAGAACGCCTGACCGGAGTCAAACCCGCTCGCGTCGTGACAGAGATTCTGGGCTGACGTCGTCAGTCTTCGCGTTTGTTCAACGCCCAGCCGCAGGCGCCGGCCACCCTCGGCGTGCGACTTCACTGGTGGCCGGCGCCTGCGGCCGGGCGTTAAACGAAGACGGCTCTCGGGTCGATCAACAGGATATTCCCATGCTTAACCGCCGTGACGTTCTCGAACTCGCCGCTGCAGCTGTCGCGATCTCCGGAGGACAGCTGGCCGCCGGAACGGACAGTGCAACGGACAGACCGGCGGACTTTGAGATTGTCGATACGAACGTGAGTCTCTTTCGATGGCCATTTCGACGACTGCCGCTCGACGAAACCGACAAGCTTGTCGGCAAGCTGCGGTCGCTCGGCGTCACGCAGGCCTGGGCGAGCAGCTTCGAAGCGGTGCTGCATCGCGACCTCGCCAGCGTCAATCAGCGACTCGCCGAAACGTGCCGCGAGTTCCCTGAGCTGATCCCGATGGGTGCCGTCAATCCGGCCCTGCCTGGCTGGGAGTCTGACCTGCGGCGCTGTGTCGAGGATTTCAACATGCCGGGCATACGACTGCTGCCAGGCTACCACGGCTATCCGCTCGATGATTCACGGATTCCCGAGTTGCTCAAGCGGGCTGCAACTGCCGGCGTTGTCGTGCAGATTGCGATGTCGCTCGAAGATCCTCGCACGCAATCCGAGCTTGTGCGTATCGCTGATGTTGACCTGTCGCGGCTGCTTCCGCTTCTGCCAAAGGTGCCGCACGCGCGCGTTCAAATTCTCAATCAGAAGCTGCGAGCGCCGCTGCTGACTCAACTTGCGAAACTGCCCGGAGTGTATGTCGACACAGCCCGCGTCGACGGAACGGACGCTGTGCCGAAACTTGCCCGGAGCGTCGCCGCTGGTCGAGTCCTGTTCGGCTCGCACTCGCCGTTCCTCATTCCCGAAGCGGCACTGATCCGGACGCACGAGTCCGGGTTGCTCGACGATGCCGGCCTGCGAGCCGTACTGGCGGGCAACGCGCGCGAGTTTCTGGAGTTGAATTCGTAGGTCAGCCTTCCTGAACACTCACCAACGAGAACACGACATGCCGCTCGGACTGCCATCGCCGCAGACGCTCAAGGAATACCGCATCTGGGATTCCTACTTCACGCCGTCGCATTCTCATCCCGGTCGCGACGGCAGCAGCGGAATCTTTGCCGATATCGAACGCGCGCTGCCGGCGATGCGGAAAGCTCACTTCGAGAAAGCGTGCCACTTCCCGCACGTTGGCATCGGCACGACGACGGATGCGGCTTACGAGAAGCTCGCGAGGTCGAACCCGGACGTCGTCCTCCAGCCGCTGGAACGCTGGCCGAAACTGCTGCTCGGCATGATCCAGCTCAACGCGAACGACGTCCCGGCATCGCTTGACGCGCTGAACCGCTGGCTGCGCGACGGCCCGATGCTCGGCGTCTACTTTCCCGGCGGCGGAGCCGGAGCGCTCGCGTGCTCGCACCGCAACTTCTCCCCGCTGGTCGAACGAATCATCGATCTGAACGGCGTCATCATGCAGCACACCTGGTTCAAGACTGGCGGCAAGCAGGGACCGGGTGAATCAACGCCGAGCGAACTGGCTGCACTGGCCGCGAAGTATCCCGAACAGAAGTTTTTGTGCGCTCACGCGGGCGGCGAGTGGGAACAGGGCATTCGGGCTGTTGCCGGTTCGCCAAACGTTCTCGTCGAAACATCCGGATTCGATGCAACTGCCGGCTTCATCGAGATGGCCGTTCGCGAACTCGGCGCCGAACGAATCGTCTTCGGCAGCCATCTTCCGTCGCGGTCACTGGGCACGGAACTTGGCAAGATCATTGGTGCCGGGATTTCGGACAACGATCGCAAGCTGATCCTCGGAGAGAACTACCGCCGCCTGCTGCAGTCCGCTCTGCAGAAGTAGAGGAAGCACCGGTTTAAACGCCTATCTCCAGGCGTTGATGAACGGCAGAGACGCATCCGACAGGTGAGCGTGAAAGAACGTCGTTCTCCCTGCGCCGTTGGGACCGGCGATACAGACAATGATCGGTCGTTCGTCGAACAGAGCGAAGTCCGTCATTCGGACGCCTCGAACTGACGGTTGACGAATCGACCGATTGTTCGTGTTCCATCTGCATCAATGCGCACGAGCATTCCGGGACAATCGGAAGCAGGCTCGTAATGCGGGAACGGCTGACTCTCAAGAAACTCCGCCACGCGCCGACGGCCCTGGTCTGAATCGATAACGTCGAGGCACTCAGACAACGAGCGTGTCTTGCCGGCACGCCGCAGAGCCAGCACCTGTGCTCCGCGCAACAACGGTTCGATCGCTCGCCCAAGCTGCGCCCAGTATTCGATCTGGCCCGCAATTGAACGCTCTGCCAGATCGGATGTCCGGCGCGCGTCAGGAACGAGATCGTCGGAATGGTTCACTGGCTGGCTCATGGCGAGGACGGTAGCGCAGTGCTACCGCATCCGCAAAGAGTTCCTGTTGCTCGGCCGGAGGTCTGCCAGGGTCACCGTCAACGACAGGCCTTGACTCCTGCGCGCTGCTTCGCATTCTGCACGCACATTACTGTGCAACTTCAAAGGAGTCTGAGATGTCTGAATCTCGAACGAGTCGTCGACGTTTTCTGGCGAGTATTGGAGCGCTGGCTGCCGCCATTCGGACTTTAAGAGTGCAGGCAGACGACCGACCGCCAGTGACGAATCCTCGGGCGACCGATGGCGATGAACGATTCGAGCCGGACTGGGATGAGCGGCTCACAGTGACCGTCGGACAGAAACAAGGCGACCTGATCGGCAGCGATGACAAAGTGCTGCAGGCGGCGGTGGACTATGTCGCTCGGCTGGGTGGCGGGACGGTCAAGATACTGCCAGGGACTTACACACTGAGGAACGCGGTGTCCCTGCCGTCGAAGATTCGGCTGCTGGGCAGTGGCGAGGAATCGGTCATCACGAAGATCGCGTCCGAGCAAATCGAGCTGGCGGAGGACTCGGACTGGTACGACCAGGAGATCACCCTGAAGCAGGCTGGCGGATTTCGAGTCGGAGACGGCATCGTGCTGCAGGCGAAGAATCCGCACGACGGCAGCAGCACGGTCATCAAGCGGACGCTCGTCGCCCGGTCGGGCAACCGCTTCAAGCTGAACGACGGGCTGCGCAAGAACCTGTGGATGACGGGCAGGCCAGCATGCTCGTCGCTGTTCCCGCTGCTGACGAGTGAGTACACGGCGGACGTCGTCATCGAAAACCTGACGCTCGACGGCAACCGTGCCAACAACGAGAACTTCAACGGCAACTATGGCGGCTGTGTCTTCCTGCAGGACTGCAATCGGTACACCCTGCGCGGAGTCACCGCCCGCAATTACAACGGCGACGGGATCAGCTTTCAGATCTGCCACGACGTCGTCGTCGAGAACTGCCACAGCCACGACAACGCGGACCTCGGCGTGCATCCCGGCTCGGGATCGCAGCGTCCGCTGATCCGCAACAACCGCCTGGAACGCAATAACCTCGGCCTGTTCTGGTGCTGGGGCGTCAAGTACGGACTGGCCGAGGGCAACCGGATCGACGGCAACCGCAGTTACGGAATCTCGATCGGGCACTGCGACACCGACAACGTCATGCGGAACAACGACATCTCGAACAGCGGCAAGGTCGGCATCCTGTTCCGTGACGACTCGCGCGGCCAGGACTTCTGGGCCAACCGGAACATCGTCGAGAATAACCGCATCATCAACAGCGGTGGCGAAGAGGGAGTTGGAATCGACATTACCGGCCAGACGAAAGATGTCCGGATCATCGGGAATGAGATCCGCGAGGAACGCGCCGCCATGAGCCGCGTCGGAATCCGGATCGCCGAACAGGCGGGCGCCATCACGCTCGACCAAAACACGATCGAAGGCTTCGCGAACAGAATTGTCGATCAACGTCCGGCCTGACATTCATCGCCGCGCCCGACCGCAGTGCAAACCCGGGTGCAGTCGCCCCTTCCGAAAGCACGCTCAGTCGCGAACGAAAGCCTGTTGGCAGAGGTCCGTTTCGGTCCGCAAGACGCCCAGTCTGCCGCGTCTGATTGGCTGAGCGAGTTGGCCTCGGTATTCTCCCGCTGGTGACGCCATTCTCTCGCCGGTGACGCCGCTGAAACTGACGACCGGTTTCAGCACACTCAGCCAGCAGACCCCGCACTGACGCAGGAGTAATTTTGATGTCGACCGATGGCAGGAAGCAGCGGATCGTGATTCTGGGGGGCGGCTTCGCCGGAGTTTACACGGCGATGTTCCTTGAAAAGGCGATGACCGCCGCCGAGCGGGAGCAGATCGAAGTCACCATCGTCAGCAACGAGAATTACATCGTTTTTCAGCCGCTGCTGCCGGAAGTCATTTCGGGCACCATCGAGACGCTGCACTGCATCACGCCGATTCGGCGGCTTGCCCGACGAGCGACGCTTTACACACGGCAGATCGAGGAGATCGACCTTAAACGCAAAACCGTCCGGCTCGCGCCCGAGTACCGACCGAAACCGATCACACTGGAGTTCGATCATCTGGTCATCTGCCTGGGCACTCGGCTGAATTACGACCTGGTGCCGGGCATGCGTGAGCACGCGATTCCGTTCAAGTATCTCGGTGACGCGCTGCGGCTGAGGAACCAGGCCGTCGGGGCGCTCGAAGAAGCCAGCGTCGAGTCGGATCTGGAAGAACGGCGCAAGTTGCTGACTTTCGTCGTTGGCGGCGGCGGCTTCTCTGGCGTCGAATGTATTGCCGAGCTGAACGACTTCATGCGCAACGCCGTGAAGTCCTACCCGAACATCGATGAAAGTGACGTGCGCTGCGTCCTGCTGCAGAGTGCCGACCGGATTCTTCCGGAGCTGGGTGAGGATCTGGCCGCCTACGCGCATGGAATTCTGGAAGATCGCGGCGTTGAGATTCGGCTGAACTGCCGTTTGAAAGCGGTGTCGGCGGACGGCGCCATCGTCATGGACAAAGAAACGAGGCAGGACGAAACGATCGCGGCACGGACAATCGTGACGACTGTGCCCTCGGCACCTCACCCGCTGGTCACTGCCCTGCCCTGCGGACTGGAACGAGGTCGAATCACGGTCACGGGCAATCTGGATGTCGCGGACTGGCCGGGTGTCTGGTCGCTGGGCGACTGTGCCGCCGTACCTCAGAAAGACGGCATCACTTCGCCGCCAACCGCTCAACACGCACTCCGCCAGGCGAAGACCTGTGCGAACAATATCCTCGCGACAATCCGTGGCCAGAAGCTGAAGCCGTTCGCGTTTACCGGCCTCGGCAAACTGGCGTCGCTGGGACATCGCTCGGCTGTGGCCGAGGTCCTGGGCATCAAACTGAAAGGCATCATTGCCTGGCTGTTCTGGCGAACGATTTACCTGTCGAAGTTTCCGGGCTTCGATCGCCAGATTCGCATTGGCGTCGACTGGCTGCTGGACGTTCTGCTGCCGCGCGACATCACGCAGGTCCGGATCTTTCAGCCGGAAGCCGTCGTCCAGGAACACTTTCACACGGGCGAGTTCATCTTCGACCAGGGCGATTTCGGCGACAAGCTGTATTCCGTCGTTCGTGGCGAGGTTGAGATCGTCAAAGACGGCGAGGTCATCGCGGAACTCGGCGAAGGAGAAGTTTTCGGTGAAATCGCGCTGCTGGAAGACAGCCCGCGAACAGCCGCGATTCGCGCCAAGACCGATGTCGACGTGGTCAGCTTCTCGCGTCCGGCATTCAAGCAGATCGTCGCGCATCTGCCCGGCGTCCGGCCAGCAATCCAGGGCGTGATGCAGAAGCACGGCGTCGACGCCTCGCGACTCGACACTGACGAATAGCCGCAGCGTTGCTCAAGAGTTTTGCCACTGAAGGCGTTCAGCGAAGCCCGCGGTCAGAACAGATGCCACGCCTTCGCGTCGAACTCCTTCGCGATTTCCGGAGCCTTTGCCCGAGCCAGCAGGTCGTAGTAGGCATACGGATACTTGAAGACGTGCCCGATCCCCAGCGTTCGGTCGCCGCGTTTTCGCCAGTACTCAGCTTCGTCGGGTCGCAACTTGCTGAATGAGTGATCCTTGATCTTACGGTCACCCGGCTGCGGCCCCCGACGCGTCACCGTGACGTACTTGCGGAATGCCGTTCGGCAGCTTTCCGCCCACTCGACATCACCCATCGCGGCGAGTTCAACCAGCGACTGCCCGAAGGTCAGCATGTGGCCCGCGAAACCCTGTCCAAAGCCAATGAACCGGTCGATCGAATTGCTGGCTTCCTGCAGGACAAATCGTGACGCCGCCACTTCGTCGTCAAACGGCGGCGGCTGAACATCTTCGTCAGGTTCTACATCCCGCCAGGGCGTGAACGAGCGGATCAACTGACAGACGCCGTCAACACGTTCCCGCGTCGCCGACTCGGGCAACAGGCGGAAGGCTTTGATCGCATGCATCGCGAAGATCGCGTCGTGCCCCACCTGACGCAGCACGCCACCGCCTTCAGCCAGTGCTTTACCAACCTGCTCCGCGGCATCCTCAACACGGTCACCTTCCGGAAACGGCCCGCAGAGTTTCGAGTTCGCCCAGTTGAGATGGAACAGTTCGACGATTCGCTCCGCAGCGGCATCGTCGAGACGATTGTTGACACACATCAGATGCGCGGAAATCAACGCCGCTCCGCGATGTCCGTCGGTGAAGTAATTCATCTCCGGCGAGCGAGCCAGAGCATTGATCCCCAGTCGGACGAGCTGCCTGTCGGCGATACTCGGATTCTCAGCTCGAACGTTGGCGCCGTCGCCAAGCAGCAGCCCCGCAACGAGAGCAGAACCCCCAAGGGCGAATTCCCGACGATTGATCTGACTGGCCATGGCGTGTCTCCTGTTTGCGACCGCAGCATATATGCCGCCTGCGGTCTCGAGCCACAAGGTGCCAACAACTCACGGACGCCGGCCCAAACAGGAAACTGTTCATCGTAGCTACGCTCGCCAGAGCGTGGTTGCCATCGAGCGGTGAGTGCTTCCACCCGGCTAACCATCCACCGTCTGGCGGCGGTAGCTACGCAACGAAGCTTTCAGGCGAGTTCCGGCAGTGAGACGTCCGTCAGGCCTGCCGAATCAGCCGCCTGCTTGAGTTTCGAAACGATGAAGAACTTGTGGTTGGCAACTGCCTTCTCCGATATGCCGAGCCGATGAGCAACGTCCTTGTTTGGCCAGCCGAGAACAAACAGCAGCTCCGCACATTGAAGTCGTTCCAGCTCGCCGTTCTGCAGCCACTGATCGACCAGTAACTGCAGACAGTCACGCACAACCGTCTGCTCGCATTGTCGGTCTTCGCGGCTGCGAAGAAGCGTAGACGCTCGTCGGGCCGGGCCGGGCAGACTGGCGTTGCCTGCGTCAGACTGTGCAACAGCTCCGGGCAATGCCACCGCCGGTCGTCGGCCTGCTCGCCGCAACGAGTCGGTCAGTTTGTGAGCCGCAATCGCAAACAGGAATGAGTCGACCGGGGTGGCCTCGTCGTAATTCGGCAGGCTGGTCAGAAATCCAATCAGGGCTTCCTGCACGATGTCTTCAGACTGACTGCGATTTGACAGCCGCGCATTCACGAACGCCAGCAGTCGTCCTTCATACCGGGCAATGAACTGCTGCCAGGCTTCCTCGTCACCTGCCCTGATCTGAGACAGCAGCAGGCGATCAGCGTCATTCAGGGTGGACATCATGGCAATCCCGGAACATCACAATCTGCTCAGGCAACGAACAGCAGAGCTGCGGCCAGACCAGCAGCAGTTCCCAGAGCGACTGTCGCGAACCCTGCCCGCCCCCGCTTTCCACGCGGAGCCATCATCGTGCGTGTGCCAGCCGAGACCGTCCCGAGAAGCAGCGCGAGCAAACCCGCACCGACGACAAACAGTTGCGAACGGCCAGCGACCGCCGAGCGCTCCCACTCGGCAATGATCGGATCCCGGACGTGAGGCGAGTCCTCGTACTGCAGCCAGACCTGGTACATCGGTTCGCGGAACTCACCAAACTGCGTCTCCCGTTCCTCGGCATACCTCTGTTTAATGGAGTACGTCTCGACTGTCGTCGCGGGAATGTTCCAGCTGGCGAACTGGGGATAGCTCTCCGACAACCGAGCCCGCAGTTCACGCTGCACCTGAAGCGCCGCCGCTCGGGTGGCTTCTTCCTGCGTCGCATACAGACCACTCTGCACAACGCGACGCACCGTCGGTACCTGACCTTCCACCAGCGTCCGTTCCGGCGTCTTCGTCCACTCGGGAAGGCCAGGGTCATCGACCGCCCCGTCTTCCCGGACAACGTCGACATCCGCCCGGCCATCTTCCGGAACAGCTTCCCTGCTGACCGTCTCAATCCGTTCGGAGCGTCCGCCCGCTCGCTGAGAGTCCATGTCCGCGGAAACGTGGGTCGCCGTCTGAGTGACGGTCCGAGCCGTCTCGTGCCGAGCGACCGTCGACCAGCTTCCCACAAGCAGCAGTCCCAGCAGAACGATTCCTGCAAGGAGCAGCGCGACAACAGGCCCGGCACCGGACCGCTGACGATGCGGCATTTGAGCGTGTTCGCGCGGCGTACGTTCTCCCGGAGAGAATGCCCGCACCAGCAGCAGCACACAGGCAATGCCAACCGCCCCCATCAGCATCAGGGCAAATAATCCAACAATTGAAATGGCCATGATTTGACCTTGTTTCTGCTCAGGAAAGTGTGGGGATCAGGCGTCCGAAATCAGCGTTCCACTCAGGATCGTCCCGGTTCGATCAGTCCGCTGTTCGATCGGTGCACCAAGCCGGCCTCTCAGGCAGTCACGTTCTGATCGTTCGGATCCGGCCGCTCAACCGGATGCACCCAGAACACCGACGACAACTGAGCGGTTGTAGAAATCGCCACGCCCCACATCGCTGCCCATTCGAGCGGCAGGTGAACCAGAACACCCGCCAGCGTCGCGACGACGGCAGTGACAAGCACGCTGAGCACACTCAACCGCCGGGGACGGTACGCATCGACGAGGTACCACCAGCGTCGAGCGACCAGGAGCACTCCGAAGAACGTCGCGTACCCGATCATCGCGGAGATGGCCGACGTCCCGAGCGCGACTGGCAACCCGCCAGAGCGGACAACAAAGTCGGTC
>Ga0209273_10002997_pt1 | contig 12184 bp, 9 predicted proteins | sample tdAd471_FD_187126 | JGI IMG/M metagenome (GOLD analysis project Ga0209273, IMG submission 187126) | Marine sediment microbial communities from the Atlantic coast under amendment with organic carbon and nitrate - tdAd47.1 (SPAdes)... | ecosystem: Environmental > Aquatic > Marine > Coastal >...
GGCTTCGCTTCCGGGCAACCCGAAGGCCAGAGCCGGCAACAGGGATCCACCATCTTTCGCATCCACCGCCGCCTCCGGTGCAATAAGGCCGCGAATATCCCCCTTACCAAACTTCGACCTGTCGCCCCTGGCTGTCTGCACCGACTGTCCATAAGCTACAAATCCCGCCACGGTGCCACCGACGCCAGGAATCATGCCCACCAGGCTGCCGATCAGGGACGATCGCAGAACCAATCCGGGATGCCGGAAAACCGCAAGCATCCCGTTGCGGGTGGAATCGTCTGGCGCGGCTTTTTCCGGTACTCCTTTCTCCAGTCGGATGGTTTTCATCCAGTTGATCAATTCCGCAAAGGTAAAAACACCGACCAGCACGGGTACCAGGCCGAAGCCACCGGAAAGGGACAGTGAACCAAAACTCCACCGGGTCATGCCGGAGGCCGGGTCGACGCCGAACATAGCAACCACCAGACCCAGTGCAGCCATCAGGGAAGCCTTCATCGGCGAACCGGTGGGCACCGAAATTATAGTCATCAGCCCCCAGATACCGACCAGCAGTCTTTCCAGCGGCCCGAACTCCAGCAAGAAAGGCCTCACCAGGGGCAACACCACCAGTAACAGCACGACGCCGATGACAGACCCCACCGCGGACGCGGTGGCGGCACAGGCTATGGCGGTACGGGCATAGCCGCTTTTTCCCAGGGGATAGCCGTCCAGCAGGGTTGGTGTGCTGGAGGCACCACCCGGGATATTGAACAGGATAGCGGTAATGGAACCCATGAACGTGGCACCGCCGGTCACCGCACCAAACAGCAGCAGTACCGACTCACGCTCCCAGTTCACCGTCAATACCAGGAGCAGTGCCGCAAGACTGGTGCTGCCGACTCCCGGCAGGAATGACGTGATCATCGCCAGCAGCGTGCCGGCTATCGGAATCAGTATGCCCGGCCAGGAAAAAACACCGGCAATGCCCAGTCCCAGCGCTTCAAAGTAAGGCATCCAGGAACCTCTGAAATATCACCGGGATCTGGCAACCATTTCCTGGAGAAAATTCCAGTTGCTGTCAATCAACGCCTCGGTCCGCCGGATTTCGGCCTGCAGGTCCGCGCCGGAAATCGGCTCAACCATCAGGTTCTGCTTCTCGGCAGCAGTCCGCAATCCGTCGCTGAAGGCTGCAGCTTCCACGATCTGCCCAAGACAGGTGACAAGAGCCGGATCAGCCTTGGCGGAAACACTGATGGCACGATAAGTCTTGGCGAGTTCAACCACGAGCGCGCTGATCTTCCGCCGTTCCTGTTGTTGTTGAGCACTCAAGCCATTCAACAACTCCTCGAGCTTGCCGCCTGCTCCGGCAAGGTGGGCGACTCCGGGGAACAGGGGATTGGGCTCATCGGTAAGGGACAGCAATGGTTCCAGTCCTTCCAGGGAGCGGATCTGGTTTGCCAGTGAGGTCGATCCACTGTAGAAGTAGTCAACGTCTCTGCGCAGCAGCGCGAACAACCCTTCGCTGGACCCGCTGTAACCTCGTATCACGCGGATATCCCAGCCCAGCGCGATCCCCGGCAACAGGATCCTGGTGAAGTCGGTGTTACCTGCCTGGGCGAAAACCCGCAGTTCGGCGCTGTCAAAATCCACCGGGTTATCCGCCCGGGTGACCCACACCGTTCTGTCGGTATAAAGGGATCCCAGTAATGCCAGGGAACTCATTTCCGGCGAATCCCGGCCCAGGATCCTGTCGTTAAGCAAACCGGTAAGATTGAACAGCCCCAGCACCAGGTCGGAGGAATCCGCTTCCGCCACCGCGTTGATACCGATCATGGTACCTGCCCCGGGCAAATTGCGAATCCGCATTACGCTGCCGGTCAGAACCTCGAACTGCGCAGCAAAAACACGGCCGTAGGCATCGTTTCCTCCCCCGGGTCCGTAGGGAATAACAAGGGTAAAACGCTTGTCCGCCAACATCGGCTGACAGTGCTGTGCCGATGCCGGTGCGGCCGCCATCAGCAACGCCAGCAAAATGAGTAAGGTGAACAGCCCGGGACGTGGGCTCAGCAACGACGGTAGTGTCGCTGCTGCGATGTGGTTCTTCATGAACACGATGATGACCTTCCTGTGTTGTTTTTTATAATTCCTTTCCTGCCTGACTGCCCCACCGCTGCAAATTTTTACGCCAGGTTGAACAGTGTCCTCGAACAGAGCCAACGGCAGATACCTGCAGGTGAACAGACTGCCACCGGTTGAATGATCACAGCGTTCTGGCAATCCTGCACTACCACCACGGCAGCAGCCCGGTGCCGCTGTTGAAGATAGCGACAGATAAAAAGCAGAAGGTAGCCCCGGACCGGTGAATTGTCCAGCATGGCAGGTAACCTGTCAGGAAACGTGTGAGCAGCGGCCACGATTTCTGGCAAAATCGAGAGATGCCGCACACCCCCCTTCACTATTCCTTCAAGGGAACCCGCGGAATTTTCTGTCAGACAGCGATCAGGGTTCTGACCTCAATTCCCGCTCCACTTGCTCACGTCTGGCTCCTGCCAATATCCCGGAAAGCGAATAATTTCCTTCATGACAGGCAAACTCGTAGATTCGTGCCTCTGGTCCATTTTTCAGCAGTGTCCGCACTCCGGAGAACGGTCGGTCATACGCCTGCGGGTCAGACACGGTAAAGGCATACTGAATTTCAGAGTCGCTGACCCGGGTGTAGCGCTCCACCAGTTCGAAGTCCTCGGACATCGGCAGGGACCGGGATGAGGACTGATCGGGCCGAAAACCGATGCTGTGAACCACCAGGGTATCCCCTTCCCAATGACCGATGGAATCCCCCATCCACCGGGCTACAACAGGTTCATGGTGTCCGCCATTCAATCGGACGATTCGAGCGTCATGAATCATTTCCGTCATTATCATCACGTAGTCCCGGGTCTGCACGATCTGCAGATTAGGATTCATCATGATGGGAGTCAGGGACGGCACCGCCGCGCCGAACATCAGGCAGCGACCTGACAGTGGCTGCCCTTCAGGCCCATCGGTAGCGCCCAGTCCCGAGGCGCGCTGTCGGTCGACAAGATCGCGGAAACCTTCGCGCCCGGGAAGACGGCCGTCCGGGGGATTCACGATGACCGAGGTCAGGAACTCATCGTTCACCGGAACCAGCCTGGGTTCCTGCCAGTGCGCCAGAAAGGCATCATCCGCCTCCTGCCCGATACGTGCACCGCTTTCAGGAGCGCCACGATCAGGGTTCAGCGGCGCATCCTGACGCTCCAGCCGTTCCCGCATGGCCTGCTCCCGCTGTGCCACTTCCTCCTGGCTGAAGGTCCGTTGCCCGGCGAGGCCGGCGGGTCGTTGCCACGGCGTCCGTGAGCCGAAAAACCAGGTACCCTGCAGGTCAGGATGACCATGCTCGGTTCTTGGCACTACCCAATCCGGCGCAGTCCCCGGCAAATTACGTAGACCTGACCCGCTTTCCTGGGCTATTGAAGTCATCGCTGCCGTCGCCAGCAGGCATACCACCATGAATCGCATTGCTGAATTCCCCTTTTGCGTTGGCTATTACAAACAGCAGTTCCAGTTTAGCCGGTTTCCACGTAAAAGGAATGAGACAAAATGTCGCAGAACAGGGATAACCGGCAATCGTCCTGGATGTAGTCGCGCGCATTATAGAAATCGAGTCCGGTATGCCTTTCGAGGAAATTGTGCGCACACGGATCTTTGAGCCATTGGGCATGAACAGTACCGCAGGCGACCTCCTGCGCTTCGAACAGGTGCTGGTCCCGGGCCGGCCAGGGCTTCGGCTATACGGTCGCGGTGACCGAAGACCCTATTGTGGGCAATATACGCCGAAGTGAAGGTGCGTTCGGCTGGGGCGGAGCCTTCGGAACCAGGTCCTGGAGCGATCCGGAAGAGGAACTGACGGCCGTGCTTATGCTCCAGCAACCCTACCGCCCGGCGCGGGACGATTTCGAAAACGCCGTGCAGCAGGCAATTATCGAGTGAGCTGACAGGCGTGCCATTTGTGTTCCCGTGGGACTGCGCAAAATTGCGGCGTTTAAAGCCTTGCTGGACAACAGCGTCCTACGGCGGTACTTTCGACTCTTGCCTGACCGTTCGAACAGCAATAATAAACCGGTGCCTTTGAGCCCAGGAGCACAACATGTCAGATCACATGTCAGAAAAAGAAAGGCGCACCGTTCCTCCCGAAGCAGTTGAAATGTATAACCAGTATATCCATGGCGAAATCAGCCGCCGCAGGTTTCTCAACGGTCTGAAAAAATTCGCCGTGGCCGGACTCGGCACCTCGGCCCTGGTTAAAGCCCTGATGCCCGATTACGCGCTGGGTCAACAGGTACGCCGTGACGATGAACGGATTACCGCCAGCTATGAAACCATCCCGTCTCCCGACGGCCACGGTTATGTGCGTGGCTACCTGGTACGCCCATTCAGCGCCGACAGCCGCAGCGCAACACCCGCGCAACTGCCCGGAATCGTGGTGGTCCATGAGAACCGGGGGCTGAATCCGCACACCGAAGACGTGGCCCGTCGCTTTGCCCTGGCCAATTTCATGGCGTTCGCCCCGGACGTGCTGACGTCTGTGGGTGGTTACCCGGGTGATGACTATCAGGGCGGCCAGCTCTTCAGGGAACTGGATGGCGACAGGCGGTTCGAGGACATCGTAGCCAGCGCGCGCTGGCTCAGGAACCGTGCGGACTGTACCGGCAGGATCGGTGTCACCGGCTTTTGTTACGGCGGCAGCGTGTCCAATCAGCTGGCAGCGCGCCTGGGCAATGACCTGGCCGCCGCGGTACCGTTTTATGGCGGCGGCGTGGATGCGGCAGCAGCGCGAAATATCCGGGCAGCAATCCTGGTACAGCACGGGGAGCTTGACACGCGCCTGGTGGAAGCCTGGCCCGCTTATGAACAGGCACTGGCAGCCAACAATGTAACTCACGAGGGACACATTTATCCCGGCGCGGTCCACGGCTTTTTCAATGACGCCACGCCCGAGCGCTACAACGAGGCCGCGGCAACCGAAGCCTGGCGACGGACCATCGACTGGTTCAATCGGTACGTGAGGGAATAATACCGAAACAAACTTGGCCATTGGCCATGGAGTCCGGCACTTCAGGACAGGTTGCAATAATGAATCGACGCCAATACTGCCTTGCGCTGCTGATTCTGTGCCTGCCGATTCCGGCATCGGCGCAATCCGACTGCGTCGTGCTGCTGCACGGCTGGGCACGCGTTACGGATTCCATGGCGAAGCTGGCCAACAGGCTGGACGACGCCGGCTACACGGCTCACAACGTAAAGTATGCCACGCGGCGCCACCCGGTGGAGCGAATGGCCGCCGACGCCGTCGGTGGTGGCGTCGCTGCCTGCCGGGACAGAAACGCGCCTGCCATTCACTTCGTCGCCCATTCCCTGGGTGCCATCCTGGTCCGTTATTACCTGCACCATAACGAACTTGAAGAACTGGGCCGAGTGGTGATGCTTGCACCGCCAAACCAGGGATCAGAACTGATGGACGGCCTGCTGAAGATTCCGGGGTTTCGCTTTTTCTCCGGGCCGGCCGGACCGGCACTCGGCACCGGTACCACCGGAATCGCACACCGGTTGCCCCCGGTGGAATTCGAGCTGGGCGTCATTGCCGGCAACAGGAACATCAATCCACTGGCCTGGCTGCTGGTGCCGACGCCCAATGACAGTGCCGTGAGCGTGGCCAGTACCCGGGTCGAAGGCATGACGGCACATATCGTCCTACCGGTCATACATCAGACCATGATGAAAAACGACCAGGTTATTGACTTGGCAGTTCAGTATCTGCAATCCGGAACATTCCATTGCAGCCCCACGAACAATTGCAATACCGGGCAGGCAGACCTTTACTGATCACTGCTTCCGTTTGCGTTGGCCACGGAAAATACCCAGCAGTCCACTGGCCAGCAACAGCAGGCCACCGGGCTCGGGCACTGCCGACAGCGAGATATCATCCAGAAAATGACCAACGGTGTCATTCCCGCCCTGGCCTGAAATGAACGTCACGCTGGTCAGGGCACCGGTACCGATGAAATTATAGGTAAACTGGTTAAAACTGCCGGTTACGTGGGAGTTAACCACCTGGCTGAACCCGTCCACAGTTACCGTGAAACTGCCATCGTTCCCGCTCCGTTTCTGTGCGAAGAAACTCAGGGTATATTCCTGGTTCGGTATGGTCAGAAAAGCATCGCTATGCAGTTCGAAAGACGCGTTCTGGGCGGGATGGGCATTCAACTCCACGTAATAACTGCCAAATCCGTCGGCCAGGAATCCATCCTTCTGCACTTCTATGTTGTTGACGCCGTTCCAGCCTGGCAATGCATTGAAGTAACTCCAGTTGCCTGAAACAACATTGCCGCCAAGGTCTTCAAAACCACCGTTAATCAATAACGGTAATGCATTGACGTTAGCTGCCAGTAAGACGCCTGAAATAAAACCAATTACCCTGATCATGTCTGCTCCTTTGACGATGCGTGTAATCCATTTCCGGGAAGACACGGGCAGGTCAACCCGCTCCCGGTGTAGCGCCGACTGATTGCTGACCGCCGGCCACAATTCGTTGAGATTCAACCAATGTAATTAGCTGCATATCTCATGCCAGTTTTACATGCTGCATTTGTGGCAAGGCGTCTTACTTTGTGGCTTTTTTTCGTGGACTCCGTCACAAAATTTCGCGCTGACATGCCCGCCTTTGGTCATGGACGCGTCAGTTTTCTTTACAGAATCGGTGTTGGGGAGGACTTAAAAAAGCCCGCTCAGGGCTTCGTTCATGCACTTGCATTAAGCTATCCGGAGGGATTGATTCGGGATTTGTCGGGAGACAAATCCCTCACCCCTGCGGGGCAGCCTGCGGCTGTCTGCGCTGCTGCGCAGCTGTCGAACCACCAGCTTTCTTGCCGACCCTCTCCGCCAGCAATAAAAAAGCCCGCTCTAGGCGGGCTTCACGCTCTTGCATTAATCCAACCGGAGGGATTGATTCGGGATTTGTCGGGAGACAAATCCCTCACCCCTGCGGGGCAGCCTGCGGCTGTCTGCGCTGCTACGCAGCTGTCGAACCACCAGCTTTCTTGCCGACCCTCTCCGCCAGCAATAAAAAAGCCCGCTCTAGGCGGGCTTTTTTATTGCTGGCGGAGAGGGAGGGATTCGAACCCTCGATAGGGGTTAACCTATACGCCCTTAGCAGGGGCGCGCCTTCAGCCACTCGGCCACCTCTCCGTGAAGAACGCGAATAATATCATACAAAGCCTGGATTGGCAGACTTGGGAGGCAACGAAAGTATTGGAGGAAACAGGCCGTGTGGCCGGTCAGGGAGCTTCCCCGGATCCCTCGTCCGGGTCGAAATCGCCGGATTTTTCTTTCTGGATTCGCTGGTAGATTTCTTCACGATGCACTGCCACGTCCTTCGGAGCATTGACGCCTATCCTGACCTGGTTGCCCTTTACGCCCAACACCGTGATGGTGACATCGTCGCCCACCATCAGGGTCTCCCCGATTCGACGGGTTAAAATCAGCATGTGTTACCTCCTTTTACCATTCCGTTGCCTGCCCCATTATTCACGGATTTACCCAGCTTGGAAACACCCAATTGGCATACGCCGGGCCCGTGCTGTCCGCATTCACCAGTCGCTGTAAACAGATCGCTGCACTCCGCCCTGACTGCCGTAGTCCCATCGTGGCTAATTCGCCTTTTCAGTTGAACGGCTACCCCGGAGACCAGGGCCCTGGCCTGTTCCAGGACCGGGGCAATCCGCGCCGAAACCGCTGTCGGGTCGATCAGGCGCTATCCCCGGGATCAGGCTGATAATCGGGATCACCCAGTTCGAAGGCAGCATGCAGCGCCCTGACGGCCAGTTCCAGGTATTTTTCCTCGATGACTATAGAGATCTTGATTTCCGACGTGGTAATGATCTGGATATTGATGTTCTCATCCGCCAGGGTTTTGAACATCCTGCTGGCGATTCCCGCGTGGGAGCGCATGCCAACCCCCACTATGGACACCTTGCAGATCCGATCGTCCACACTGACCTGGTGGGCGCCGATTTCCGGTGCCACCTGCTGCAGAATACTCTGTGCCTGGGCACAGTCACTGCGCTTGACGGTAAAGGTTATGTCGGTAGTGCCGTCGGCGGAGACGTTCTGGACGATTACATCCACCTCGATGCCCGCGTCGCTGACCGGCCCGATAACCTTGTAGGCCACTCCCGGCACATCCGGTACACCGGACACGGTAATCTTGGCTTCATCTCTGGCAAAGGCGATACCCGCAATGGCCGGTTCTTCCATATCTTTCTCTTCCTCTACACTGATTAAGGTACCAGGCCCGTCTTCAAAGCTGGACAACACCCGCAGTGGAACCTTGTACTTGCCGGCAAACTCCACCGAGCGGATCTGCAGCACCTTGGCGCCAAGGCTAGACAGCTCCAGCATTTCTTCAAAGGTGATGGTTGCCAGCAGGCTGGCATCCTTCACCACCCGCGGGTCCGTGGTGTAGACACCCTTTACATCGGTGTAAATCTGGCATTCGTCTGCTTTCAGCGCCGCGGCAAGGGCCACCGCGGTGGTATCGGAGCCCCCTCGTCCCAGGGTGGTTATGTTGCCGTTATCATCAACACCCTGGAATCCAGCCACCACGACTACTCGACCCGCTGCCAGGTCCTGGCGGATATGCTGGTCGTCGATCTGCCTGATTCTCGCCCGGGTATGGGCAGCGTCGGTGAGAATCCGTACCTGGCCACCGGTAAACGATCGGGCCGGACAGCCCCTTTTCTGCAAGGCCATGCACAGCAGGGCAATGGTGACCTGCTCCCCCGTGGAGAGCAGAACATCCATTTCCCGTGGAGGCGGATTCACGGCAATGGCCTGGGCCAGGCTCACCAGCCGGTTGGTTTCCCCGCTCATGGCAGAAACCACCACGACGACATCATCACCACGATCCCTGAAGCCGGCTATCTTGTCTGCTACCGCCTCGATACGCTCGGTTGAGCCCACCGAAGTTCCACCGTATTTTTGAACGATCAATGCCATCGTAACCGTAACCGTCCTGCAAAAAGCTGCAAATTAAACAGTAACAACAACCTGAATGCAATCACGGCGTATTCCGGCGGCAGGGTGCCTGGTCAGTGAACTCGCCTGAAAGCCAGCCTGTTGCCATGATTAATCAGAGGTTCCTTAACAGATCGGGTACGCTGTTCCGTGCCGAGGTCCTAATCGGCAGGGTCGTGGCACTGTCTCTCAAACCCGCTCCGAAACCCAGGGTTCGACGCTCTGCAGGGCGGCCGGTATGCCGGCCGGGTCACTTCCGCCTGCCATCGCCATGTCGGGCCGGCCTCCCCCTTTACCGCCAACCTTTCCCGCCACCATATTGATCAGGTCGCCGGCCTTGATCCTGTCCGTCAGGTCCCGTGTGACACCTGCCACCAGGTTGACCTTGCCGCCATCTTCGCTGGCCAGGACAATGACACTGCCGTCGCCCAGCTTGTTCTTCAGTTGATCCACGGTATCCCTCAATGACTTGGCGTTGAATCCTTCCAGTCGAACTGCCAGCAGTTTTACTCCGTTCACTTCCCGTGCCTGGCTGGCTATATCGCTGCCGGTGGAGGAGGCCATTTTCGCCTTCAACTGTTCCAGCTGTTTTTCCAGGCTGCGGGCCTGGCCCGCCAGCTGGCTTATCCTGTCCACCAGCCCTTCCTCGCTGGACCTGACGATCTCACCAAGTTGCGTCAAAGTCTGCTCCCGTCGGTTGACCAGATCAATGGCGCCAAGACCCGTCACCGCGTCTATCCGGCGAACCCCGGCAGCGATGCCGGATTCGCCGACGATTTTGAACAGGCCGATATCCCCGGTCCGCTGCACGTGGCAACCACCACACAGCTCGGTGGAGAACCGGTCACCCATGCTGACAACCCGCACCTCGTCGCCGTACTTTTCACCAAAAAGTGCCAGCGCTCCTTTCTGCCTGGCTTCATCCATGGTCATGATTTCCTTGGAGACCGGGGTGTTCTGCAGGATTTCCCGGTTGACCAGATCCTCCACTGCCCGCAGCTCTGCCGCCGTTACCGGGGCCGGATGAGAAAAGTCGAAGCGCAGCCGCTCTGCCGTCACCAGCGAGCCCTTCTGCGTGACATGGGTGCCCAGTACCTCGCGCAGGGCCGCATGCATCAGGTGGGTTGCCGAGTGATTCAGGGTGATGGCCGCGCGGTCCGCCGCGGATACCCTGGCGATAACGCGGTCACCGGTCTTTAACGTGCCGGACTTCAGGACGCCCCGATGAATAAGAAAATCACCCTGTTTCTGGGTATCGTTAACCTGAAAGGTCAGACCCTCGCCCTCCAGGATACCCCGGTCACCAATCTGGCCACCGGATTCCCCGTAAAACGGGCTGTTATCCAGGATCAGGTCCGCCTCGTCATCGGCAGACACGCTGTCCACCGGCTTACCGTCCTGAAATATGGCGCGGATGGTACCCTCGCCGTTCAGTCGCTCGTAGCCGATAAACTCGGTGGCATCCTCCAGGTCGATGACCAGTTTTTCCGCACTGCCGAAGCCACTGGCCGATCGGGCCAGCTCCTTCTGCACTGCCATGGCTTGCTCGAAGCCGTCCATGTCCAGTCCCAGGTTATGCTCCCGGGCGACATCGGCTGTCAGGTCTACCGGAAAGCCATAAGTGTCGTACAGGCGGAATACCGTCTCACCCGGGATGACCTTGCCATCAAGACGGGAAATTGCCTGTTCAAGGATTTTCATGCCGTGCTCAAGTGTCCGCGCGAACTGCTGCTCTTCCTCTTTCAGCACTTTCTCCACGAAATCCTGGCGCGCCACGAGTTCCGGGTAGGCAGAGCCCATGGCATCCACCAGGGCACTCACCAGCCGGTAAAAGAACACGTCCTCAAGGCCCAGCTGGTAGCCGTGGCGAACGGCCCGGCGAATGATGCGGCGCAATACATAGCCCCGCCCTTCATTGGCTGGAATGACGCCATCGACGATCAGGAACGCACAGGAACGGATATGGTCGGCAATAACCTGCAGCGACGGCCTGCTGAGGTCTGTCTCGCCGGTAATGCGGGCTGCAGCCTTCAGCAGTACCTGGAACAGGTCGATCTCGTAATTGCTGTGAACACCCTGCATTACCGCCGCAATGCGTTCCAGTCCCATGCCGGTATCCACCGAGGGCCTGGGGAGCGGCTTCAGCGTGCCATCCGGCTGGCGGTCAAACTGCATGAATACCAGGTTCCAGATCTCAATGTAACGATCGCCGTCCTCGTCCGGGCTGCCCGGAGGACCGCCAGGCACGTCATCGCCGTGATCATAGAATATTTCGGAACACGGTCCGCAGGGTCCGGTATCCCCCATGGACCAGAAATTGTCTTTTTCACCCAGCCGTGACAGCCGCCCCGGGTCGATACCGATTTCATCCTGCCACAGTGCCGCCGCTTCATCGTCATCCTGGTAAACCGTGACCCAGAGCCTGTCGGCCGGCAGGCCCAACTCTCCGGTCAGGAACTCCCAGGCGAACTGAATGGCCTCACGCTTGAAATAATCGCCGAAGCTGAAATTGCCCAGCATCTCGAAGAAGGTATGGTGCCTGGCCGTGTAGCCGACATTTTCCAGATCGTTGTGCTTGCCCCCGGCCCGTACGCAGCGCTGGGAACTGGCGGCGCGGGGATTCTCGCGGATTTCCTCGCCCAGGAATGCTTCCTTGAACTGCACCATGCCGGCGTTGGTGAACAACAGCGTGGCGTCATTGGCAGGCACAAGGGAACTGCTGGCGACCACCTCGTGGCCATGGCGAGCAAAATATTCCAGGAATTTCTGTCTGATTTCTGCGCTTTTCATTGAGTAAATCCAGCTAGGCGTGTATTCGGTGGTGATTCGGGTGATTGCCGGCGGTCAACAGGTCCCACAACCGCAGCGTGGGAATTATAGCCGGTTAGTACAAGGGGTTGCAGAACAAAAAACCAGCCGACGTTGCAGACACGGTGGACGTCATCATTCGTCGATAAAGTCGACATTGCCGTCGGCCGACAGCATCACCGCGATGGGTCTGGTCTGGGGGAAGTGAGCCAGCACGATGAACACGATAATCAGAAAAGGCACACACAGGAACATCCCCACTACGCCCCAGATATAGCCCCACAGTCCCAGGATGAGCAGGATA
>Ga0209273_10003001_pt1 | contig 12176 bp, 14 predicted proteins | sample tdAd471_FD_187126 | JGI IMG/M metagenome (GOLD analysis project Ga0209273, IMG submission 187126) | Marine sediment microbial communities from the Atlantic coast under amendment with organic carbon and nitrate - tdAd47.1 (SPAdes)... | ecosystem: Environmental > Aquatic > Marine > Coastal >...
AGACACCGACAAATGCGATGGAACCGAAAGAGAGCTCCCAGCCCTTCATCGGGAGCTTCTTGCCGAAGAAGGCGATCAAGAATGCTGCAACGAGTGGCACCACGACGATGAGCCACGCAAGTTCAACGAGCGGGCCATCGACGATTCCAGGCTCGATGGCGTGGGCGCCTTCCTCGGCGCCGTGTTCACCGGTTTCCGCAGCAGCGGCAATGAGCTGATGAGCGAGTGTTGTGATACGAGTCATGCGCTAGCCCTTCATCAGCGTCAGCTCGTCGACATCAGCGGTGCGCTGATTGCGGAAGATCATCAGGATGATTGCGATGCCGATGCCAACTTCGGCAGCTGCGAGGGCGATGATAAATAGCGAAAAGATCTGACCTGAATGCAGCACGTCTTGCAGATACACGTCGAACGTAACCAGGTTGATATTGACCGCAGCGAGCATCAGCTCGACGGAGGCGAGAATCAGCACTGCGTTCTTGCGGGTGATGACCCCATAGAGGCCCATGGAGAAGAGGGCAGCACCAACGATGAGGAACTGGACGAGCGTCAACTTGCCACCTCCTCGTCCTTTCGGGCGAGAGCAATCCCGCCGATGAGAGCAGCCAGCAGAACGAACGACACGACCTCAAACGGAATCACGAAGCGGTCGAAGATCAACAGGGACAGTTCGTTGGTGGAGGTCGGTTCAAACGGTGCGATTGCCTCGTTTGAGAACGCGTCGAGCAAACCCCAAGTAATGACACCGAACATCACCGTGGAAAGCAATGCTGCCGGAGCCTTGACGTTGCGGTCGTGGCTCAAATCTGCTTCCTGCCCGAGGGGCGCTCTCGTAATCATGATGCCGATGAGAAACAGGATTATCACTGCGCCGATGTACACAAGAACAACGGTCCAACCAACGAATTCGGCACCGAGCATGAAGAACAGCGCCGCACTTCCGCCGAGTGCAACAACGAGATACAGCACAGCGCGAACAATGTTGTTGCTCGAGACGGTTCGCCACCCTGCATACAGGGTCGGAATAGCAATCACGAGGAACGCCCAGTTTGCGGACTCACGGAAGAAGTCAGACACAGTGACCGTCATCGCGACTCCAGACTTGGAGCTTCGGGGACCGTGGCGAGCCATTCGGTGAGCTTTTCCTTGTTGTGGAGCAGGTTCGAGACCGATCCTTCGCTGTACTCGTACTCAGGACTCCAATACAGAGCGTCGAACGGACACACCTCGACACAGATCCCGCAGTACATGCACAGGGAGTAATCGATATCGAATCGATCCAAGGTCGCACGAACCTTCGGTCGCCCTCCAGGCTTCGATGGTGGTTCTTCCTGCTTGTGTCCCTCGATGTAGATGCACCAATCAGGGCACTCACGGGCACACAACATGCAGACGGTGCAGTTATCAACATCGAGTGCGATGACCCCACGTGCCCTCGGCACCGGGATCTCCTGTACCTCCGGATACATGGTGACGGGCGCAGGCTTGACCATGGTCTTGAGCGTGAGCCACATGCCCTTGAACAGGCCTGGGAATGGGAACTGGACTTTCTTCGACATCAGAACGCCACCTTGAAGACTGCCACGATGGCGATGTTCGCCAGCGCAAGTGGAATGAGCCAGTGCCAGGCCAACTTCTGAAGTTGGTCCTCGCGAAGCCGAGGCCAGGTCCACCGAATCCAGATGATGATGAACACGAGAATCGCAATCTTGAAGATCATGACACCGGGTCCTACAACGTTGAGAATATTTCCGGAAAGCCCTGGCACGTCGTAGCCGCCGAGGTACAGCGTTGCGGCAATCGCACTCAGCCCAATCATCGAGGCGTATTCACCCAGGAAGAACATCGTGAAACGGATTCCCGAGTACTCCGTGAGGTACCCCATGGTCAGCTCGGATTCAGCAATCGGCATGTCAAACGGGATGCGGGAGAGTTCAGCCACGGCCGCAATCATGAAGATCATGAAGCCGAGGATCTGACCCTTGATGAGGAATGGTGCGGATATCTCGAGACCAGCAACCGTGAACCATGTCTGGCTTTGCGCTTCGACGATGCCGTTGAGCGACATTGTGCCTGCCTGAATCACAACGGCGACAACGGCGAGCACGAGTGGAAGCTCATACGCGATGAGCTGCGCTGCGGCGCGGAGACCGCCCATGAGGGAGTACTTGTTGGCGGAGGACCAGCCAGCCATCAAGATGCCGAGCACGGACAGAGAAGATATTGCAAGTAGGTAGTACGCACCGAGGTCGAGATCCCGGCCAACCATGTCTGGACCAAACGGGATAACCACGAAGATCGCGAGAGTCGACATCATCACGACATATGGGGCCCAACCGAACACGGTCCGGTCAGCGGCTGCCGGGGCGAGGTCTTCCTTCTGCAGGAACTTCAAGCCATCGGCGAGCGGCTGGGCCCAACCCCATCGACCACCGGCGTAGTAGGGACCAATCCGCGACTGCATGTGGGAACCGGCTTTGAGCTCCGCGTAGATAACGACGAGGGCGCCGGTGAGCACAAACCCGAGGACAACCACCAATTTGAGGACGAGTTCGAGCCAGAAGTTCATCGATCGACATCTCCAAGGACGAAGTCGAGCGAACCCATGATCGCCACGAGGTCAGGCACGAGCTGCCCCTTGAGAATCCATGGCAAGATCGAGAGGTTCGAGAAACTCGAGGATCGAATCTTGAGTCGGTACGGCATCTTGCCGCCTTCTGACACGATGTAGAAACCGAACTCGCCCTTCGGGTTCTCGGCTCTGCTGTATACCTGACCCTTCGGGGCCTTGAGGATTCTCGGGACCTTGGCCTGGAGGGGTCCCTTCGGAATCTGATCGACAGCCTGACGAACGATCTTCACGGACTCTCGTATCTCATCCAACCGCACGACATACCGATCGAAGCAGTCACCGCCTTCACGTACTGCGACCTCGAAGTCGACCTCGTCGTACGGGAGGTAGTTCTCGATCTTGCGGAGGTCGTACGCAACGCCGGAAGCCCTCAGGTTCGGTCCGGTCAGTCCGTATTCGAGCGCCTTGTCCGCAGGAATAACGCCGACGTTGACCGTTCGCATCTTGATGAGTTCGTTGCCGGTGACAAGCGTGTCTATGTCCTTGCAGATCTGGTCCATGCGGTCCATTGCCTCGAGGGTGCGCTGGAAGTACCCGGACGGAATGTCCATCGCCTGCTTCTTGGTTGTGGATCCGCCGCCATAGGCGGGCTTCACACCGCCGACCCTGTTGAAGTTCGGGTGAAAACGACCACCGGTCATCTCCTCGATGAGTTCGAGGATGTATTCACGCTCTCTGAGTGCGTGCATCAGCGGTGTCGTGGCACCGAGTTCCAGCGGGTAGGAAGACATGAACACGAGGTGCGACGAAATTCGTGCAAGTTCGGTGAGGATCATGCGGATGTACTGGGCACGCTCAGGCACCTCAACACCCATCAGCTTCTCGACTCCCACGATGAACGGAATCTCGTTTGCGAACCCTGACACCCAATCGATGCGGTTGACCAATGCGGTGATCTGGGCATAGGTACGTACTTCGGAGATCTTCTCGTAGCCGCGGTGCATGTAGCCAATGACAGGATCGACATCAATCACGCGCTCACCGTCAATGTTTGCGACCAGCCGCAAGACGCCGTGTGTTGAAGGGTGCTGCGGTCCGATGTTGATAGTCATGTCCGGCGTCTGGAGTTCAACGGACACAGCCGACTCAGAACGGTGGATCATCCCCGGCGTGGTCATGCATCACCTGCTGCTTCTTCTGAGGTGACCTCGGCTGGCGTTTCAGCTTCGGCCTCCACTGCTGGCATCGGCTCAACGTCGACGTCGCCAGGATTCGGCTTGACCTCACGTGAAAGCAAGGGATAGCTCTTGAGAAGAGGGTTCCCTACGAAATCGTCTGGCAGGTACAGCGGGATGAGGTGGGTATTCCCTTCGAAGTCAATGCCGAACATCTCGTGGGCCTCGCGCTCGTGCCATTCGGCGCCAGGGATCTCGTGCATCAGCGAGGCAATACTTGGGTTGTCTTTGCTCAGCGTCGCCACGAATATCGCTCCGTCACCGTTCTGCACCGAAGACAGGCGGCACAGCACCTCGAATCGCTCCTCAAGGGCATCGACATCGTCAACGGGATCACCGACCTCGACGTCCTTGGACCAGTCAATGGCCGACAACCAACTGAACAGCTCGAGATCCTCATTGGCCGTCACGATGGTGTCCACCCACCGGGATGGTTCGACATGTATCCGCACGGTGTCGAACTCGAGTGTGAATCCGATGGCTCCGACCTTTTCAACGAGCGCCTCGGCGTAGCCCTCGAGTGGGTCGATCACCGCGACATCCGCTTCAGTCTCCGTGGTATCAGGCGAGTCGCTCATCGACCCCACTCCACTTCGTTCGGACGTTCTCGTTCTGAATACGCTCTTGAAGCATCACGATGCCCTCAAGAAGGGCTTCTGGCCGTGGTGGGCAACCAGGGACATAGATGTCAACGGGCATGACCTGGTCGACGCCCTTGGTGACCGAATACGAGTCCCAATACGGACCGCCAGTGTTGGAGCACGAACCCATCGAGATCACGTACTTCGGTTCGGGCATCTGGTCGTACAACCGCTTGATGGCTGGTGCCATCTTGTCCGTGACCGTTCCAGCAACAACCATGAGATCGGACTGCCTTGGCGAAGCGGGAAGCGGGACAATGCCGAAGCGCATGAAGTCGTATCGCGGCCCTGACACAGCCATCACCTCGATGGCACAACATGCGAGACCAAACTGGAAATACCACAACGAATACTTGCGGGACCAATTGAGGAGCCACGACAGAGGCTTTGGGACGTTGAACTTCTCAATCACTCCCATGTGAGCACACCTTTTCGAATGGCATAGATCAGACCCATGAGAAGGATGACGATGAAGATGAACATCTCGACGAGTGCGAAGAGCCCCCGACCAGCTGCCTGAAAGGCATCAAGGGAGATCGCCCACGGAAAGATGAAGACGGCTTCCACATCAAAAATGAGGAAGAGCAGCGCAAACACGTAGTACCGGATATGGCTTTGGTTCCATCCGCCACCAATTGGCTCAATGCCTGATTCGTAGGCGACGTCCTTGAGCCCACCCGGATGATTCGGGGCGAGGAGTTTGGAAGCGCCAACAGCACCACCAACAAGAATCGCACCAATCGCGATGAAGATCGCCACGGTGACGTAGTCGCCGTAATACTGGTTGAGCACCCCGAGTAACCCTTCGAAACAAGCCGGCAGTCTGATTCCTTGCGGTACGGGATTCTATCCCACTGCGTGGAGCCAGTCCTAATTCATCGATCGGTGGCGGTACCGTCTGTGGATGATCCATATCGACCCGCCGAGCTACGACAGCCATGGCCTCTCAAATCTGGCAGCCGAGCTCGAGTTTCGATTGACAGGCACCGCAGTGTCCCCGCGCCTCAACCCTGGTCTTGGATCACGAATACCGGATGCAGACACCTATGTCCTCGCCCTCTTCGATGGGCTCGGAACTCACCAACTCGGACACCGGCTCGCCACCGACCTTGCAGACGCTGTTGTCGGCACAATGGATGCCCCATTTCCATCTACCACCACGGTGAGCCTCGCGACGGTCTCTACCGGCCTTCCCCCTTCCCAACACGGGCTCATCGCATACAAAATGTGGATGCCGGAGCACCAGACGGTGGTCAACACAATCCACATGACTACCCGCTCGGGCGAACCCGTCGACGTCGGTGTCGACGCTTTGCTGCCTGCCCCGAACCTGTGGGAACGTCTTGCATCGAGTGGCCTGGAACCGATCGTCGTACAACCAGGCAACTTCCACCAAACATCTCTTACCCGCACGTTGTATAGAGGCGCCAGATTCGAGGGCTATTGGGACCTTGACGAGGCAGTCGAAGTTGTCGTCGACGTGGCGCGGACAGCTGGCAGGTTGGTCTTCGTCTACGTGCCACATGTTGATTTCGCCGCACACACCTCTGGTCAAGAGTCGGAGGAGTACGCAGAAGCGCTCAGGAATGTGAACCGATTCTGGGTATCGCTATCGGCTCGACTCAGCCAGGACGCTGCGCTCATCGGCACCGCAGACCACGGTCACGTAGACATCCCAGAGATCGCAAAGTCGACCGTTCACAACTCCGATCTCACCGAGCCCTTCATCTCCGAGGACGGCAGGGTGCTCTTCGTGCATGGGAGCGGAGCCGCGCTCGCCACCGAATACGGAGGGATCTCAATCGACGCCAGCGAGCAACCATGGTGGGGACCGAAACCCCACCATCCTGCGTTCGCAGAGCGCAGACCAACCGACATCGTGTTTCTCCCACCGGGGACAGCGGTTTTCGACGACCGGTCCAACACACGGCTTGTCGGATATCACGGGAGCCTCGAATCCGTCGAACGAGAGATTCCACTTCTGGCTCGCATCCAGGAGTAGGAAGCGCAATCTTTCAGGCGGTGCACTTCAGTTTTGGGGCCCATCTGCCGAAGTATGAGGTACCCCGACGACACTGCGGGGATTTCTACATAAGTAGCTACCCATGAGGCCACCACTCCGGAAACTCGCTGCCAAGACCCGTTCTCGCGAAACGGGCGCGGCCATGGTTGAACTCGCGATTGCCCTCCCATTGGTCGTCATGCTTCTGTTTGGAACCATTGAAGCCAGTTGGGCATTCGCAGTTGCGAACGACGCCAGGCACGGCGCCCGTGAGGGAGCACGACTAGCGGCTGTTGACTATGGCTCCGTGAGCGACCTCGCCGACGAAGTATGTGATCGGATGGACATCGCGAACGGCACCATCACCGTGACGCTCGACGGCCTCGACGAAGATGACGGAGCCAGAGGTTCCGAGGGGTCAATCAAGGTTGAAATCACCTACGCCTCGCTCACCGGTGTGTTTGACACGTGGATGGGTGGGAAGAAGATCAGTTCGGACATCGACTTCATCCTGGAGCAACCGACCATCCCTGAAGCGCAGTGGTGGGCGTCGGGTTCCGGTGGGACTCACACATGCGCAACCGATTGATGGAGATCCAGAAGTCCGAGCATGGGGCTGTGATGGTGATCTTCGCGATTAGCTTTGCCGTTCTCCTCGGCTTCATGGCGATCGCCATCGATGGGGCGCATACGTTCGTCGAACGTCGCGACTCCCAGGCTGCCGTCGACGTGGCCGCTATCGGTGGAGCGCTCACGTTGATCGACAGCAACGAGGTACCAAAGGAGAGAGCCAGAGCGCTCGTCAACAAGATCTTCGACCTTGCACAAAAGAACCTCGGAGACACCCTTGACTGGAAGAACTGCAGCGATGGGGACCGTCCAAGTCAATACACCGTCAACGCAGGCGATCACTTCATCAGCTCGATCGATCCTGAATACACGCAATGCATCAGTTGGACGCCAGATTGGCGCCAGATTCGGGTGAAAATCCCCGACCGTTCGATCGACACCTTCTTCGCCGGTGCGATTGGCTATGGATCGGTGCAGGTTGGCGCCTTCGCCGAGGTTGAAGCGGTCATCAACGGAGCAGGCGGAGTCCTTCCGTTCGGCATTCTCAGCACCGGCACCAACGGGCTCGTATGCCTAAAGACCGGACCACAGTTTCCGGAGGACTGTGACCGCAACGAGACCGGAAACTTCGACTTCCTCGATTTTCGACCATTCGGCAACACGGCGATGCAGACGGTCGCCGATTGCAGCCTCTCCCCCGTGACGGCCCTGAAACACAACATCGCTCACGGCGTCGACCACGATCTTGAGGCTGCTCCCCCAAGCCCAACCGACCACCAGGGCATTTCGAACGACCCTGCGATTGCGAAAGAAGACGTGCAGTGCTCCTCGAAGGCCAAACCGATCCAGGCAACCCGGACGGAGACGGGCAATAAGCAGAAGGTCATCCTCGATGGCTTCGTCAAAGGGTCAGGAATCTTCGACGGACGACTGACGCTTGGATCGCCGGAAAGACAATTCGACTACTACGGCACATGGATTGACGATGTCGGCCTATGGCACTACCTCAACGACACGGGCAAGAGCCTGTGCCCAGACACCGACACTGAGGACGAAATAGTCGCCTGTATCGGCGCCAACTCAGGCACGGTGATCTTTGATGACAAGATCCAATACGCCTCCCGCATCGCAAGGGTCCCTGTGCTGCATCAAACAGAGTGGCCATCTGGGTCCAAGTACGTTTCGTTCAAGCGCTTCTCCTTCGTCTATGTCCAGACGCTCTACGGCGGCTGCAAGAACGATGGCACCTGCAAACTTGAGATTGAACCAGGTGCATCGGGCGTCAAGAAGCTCACCCATGACGACCCGGTCGCGATCACGGCCATCGGGATCCCAGACCTCGTCCTTCCGGTCGATGTCCGGACGAAGTTCGGAACGCCACGGGTGACCACCTACGCCCTCTTTCGCTGACTGAATCGCCGGTTCCGCAATTTGCCCTACGTTGGTAGTGGTTATAACCTTGCCTAATCAATTCGTAAACCTCAACGAAAGATTGGGAGAAGGTCATGCGGAGGCTGGTGCTTGTGGTCGTCGCGATTGCCGTGGCCGGGACGGCATGTTCCTCTGGCTCTGGGGAGAGCCTCACCTTGTACTCCGGCCGCTCGGAAGACCTCGTCCAGCCAGTTATCGACGCCTTCACGGCAGAAACAGGCATCGGCGTAACCGTTAAATACGCTGACTCAGCGAACCTTGCCGCGACGATTCTTGAGGAAGGTGCTGCCTCGCCCGCAGACGTCTTCTTCGCCCAAGATCCCGCATCGCTTGGCACCGTTGCACTCGCAGGACTCTTCGACACATTGCCGTCTGACATCCTCACGCGTGTCCCTGAACGGTTCACAGACGACGCTGGAGCGTGGGTGGGGACTTCGGGGCGGGCACGGGTCGTTGTCTACGACTCGACGGTCGTGTCCCCTTCCGACATGCCTCTTACCGAGGATGGTTTCGTCGAAAGCGTCTGGAAGGGCCGAGTCGGAATCGCACCGACGAATGGTTCATTCCTCTCGTTCGTCGCTGCAAAGATTCTCCTCGAGGGAGAAGCTGCGACAAAGGCATGGCTCGATGGCATGGCGGCAAACGACGCACAGAAGTACCCCAAGAACTCCCCGATCGTCGACGCCGTCAACGCCGGTGATATCGAGAGCGGTCTTGTGAACCACTATTACCTGCTGAGATCTCTCGCCGAGAACCCTGATGAGGTCGGAATGAACTTCTTCTTCACCGTGCCTACGGCCGGATCGCTTGTCATGCCTGCAGGCGCCGGCATCCTTGCAACATCGCAGAGCCAAGAAGCTGCCGAAGAGTTCATTGCATGGTTGCTCAACGACTCGTCCCAGCGGTACTTCGCAGAGGAGACCTTCGAGTATCCCCTGGTTCCCGGGGTCGCTGCCAATCCAATACTGCCTGCTATCGACACCATTCCGACGCCTGACATCAGTCTGTCGGAACTCGCAACGGTGCTTGATACAGCGACCGATCTGGTCGCGGAGGCCGGGTTGCTGTGACCTCCGGCCGTACCGTGGTCGATATCGGTTCCGTTGGTGATCCATCAGCCAGAAGGGATCGGCAATCACGGGGGACCACACCAAGGGCGCCGTGGTGGCTGTGGGCCGGCGCACTCGCCATCGTCCTTCCGCTCGCAATCGCGATTCTTGCTTTGGGGCTCCGAGTATTCGACGCGACCGACGCGGCGTGGAACACGCTGCTCTCGAGCCGAACCCTCAGCCTGATCTGGCGATCCTTTCTCCTGACAACCCTGGTCACGGTCTCCGCGACCATGATCGGCGTGGCTGGAGCATGGCTGCTCTCACGAACCGATATCGCATTTCGACGAGTGTGGGGGGTTCTCTTCACCTTGCCCCTCGTCATCCCTTCGTATGTGATTGCCATGGTGCTCATTTCGTCGACTGGTCGCCGGGGGCTGATTTCGGAGGCTGTCGGATTCGAGATTCCCTCGCTCGTCGGACTTCCCGGAGCATGGCTTGCGCTGACACTCTCGACATATCCGTTTGTCTACCTGATCACATCCGCGGCCATGCATCGGACGGACCCCGCGCTCGAGGAAGCGGCCAGAGGCCTTGGGGCGTCACCGACCAGAGTGTTTCGAACCGTCACTCTCCCCCAGTTGCGGGTCGCGATCGGCGCTGGGGCGCTACTCGCCGCGCTCTACACGCTGTCTGACTTCGGCGCAGTCTCTCTGATGCGATTCGACGCGTTCACCCGAGTGATCTATGCCCAGTACTCGGGAAGACTCGACCGCACCCCAGCCATCGTTCTATCGCTTGCGTTAATTGTCATCGCCGGAGTCATTATCTGGGCTGAGTACCGCACCCGCGGCCGTGGAACCGTCTTCTCGAAAACACCGAACCGGCACTACACGATGCACCACATCACGGGCATGAGGCGAGTAGCAGCGCTTGGATCGCTCAGTCTCGTGGTAGTGGTCGGAACGGTGCTTCCGCTCGGTGTCCTGACAGCGTGGGTCGTCCGAGGGATATCGAACGGGGCCGTGGTATCGATCCCTTGGAACGCCGTATTCGGCTCACTCAGTGGCGCTGGTCTAGCTGCAGTCGTCGCAGTCGTGTTCACAATCCCCATCGTCGTGTTGTCAGTTCGGTACCCATCTCGGCTTACAACGCTTCTCGAACGGTCTGTATTTGTCACGTTCTCCTTGCCCCACATCACGATCGCGATCGCGGTCGTTGCCTTCACCGTTACGTGGCTGACTCCGGTGTACCAATCAATGCTCGTGCTCATCGTCGTTTATGCGTCGATGTTCATTGCCCAATCAGTGAGCTCTGCAAAGGCGTCGCTACTCCAAGTCAACCCGCAAGTCGAGGATGCCTCGCGGTCACTTGGGCGGGGCCCTCTTGCGACGCTGACCAAGGTCACGATCCCACTCATGAAGAAGGGGCTATTGGCCGGCGGCGCACTTGTATTCGTGACCACTCTGAAGGAACTGCCGGTCACGCTTCTGCTGAGCCCTCCAGGGTTTTCGACGCTCGCCGTTCGAACCTGGGCCGCCGCTGACGAACTCCTGTACGCCAGGGCCGCCATGGCGGCCCTTATCCTCATCGCAATGTCCGTCATCCCCGTCTACTACCTGTCTATCAAACCGCGCGAGGTGAGCTGACGTGGCAGACCCTCTCATTTCCGTCGCCGATGTGTCGGTTTCTTTCGGGGACGTTGTAGCTCTCGATGGACTGACGTTCGATGTGCCGGTCGGCGAGCTTCTGACGCTTGTGGGCCCTTCGGGGTGCGGTAAGACGACCGCCCTTCGCGTCATTGCCGGATTCCAAGGTGCCAGTGGCGGCACCGTGACGATTCGCGGAGAACAGGTGGTCGGCGAACACGTCAACATCGCCCCCGAGAAGCGGAGGGTCGGCATGGTCTTCCAGGAATATGCCCTCTTTCCACACATCTCTGTCGGCGAGAACGTTGGATACGGAGTGAGAGGCTCACACAGGGTTGAACGCGTCAGCGAAGTTCTGGACCTCGTCGGTTTGGTTGGGTATGACACCCGGTTCCCGCACGAGCTCTCCGGGGGTGAGCAGCAACGGGTCGCACTGGCGAGGGCTCTCGCACCGGCGCCCGATGTTGTGCTTCTCGATGAGCCGTTTTCCAATCTCGACGCACCCCAACGCGAACGAATGCGCAGGGAGCTACGGAAGATCATCAGGGCTGCTGGTGTCACAGCCATCCTTGTGACTCACGATCAATCAGAAGCACTGGCCATCGCCGACAGGGTGGCGGTCATGCGCGATGGGAAGATTGTGCAAAGCGGGAGACCCGATGTCGTGTACCGAACTCCCGTCGACCCATGGGTCGCCGATTTTCTCGGGGACGCCGTCATGTTGGCTGGGACCGTGAACAACGGAACTGTTGCAACCGTGATAGGCCCTGTGGAGAGCGACCTCCCCGATGGCTCCGCCGTGCAGGTGATGATCAGACCGGAGTGGATCAAACCGACAAAGAGCGACACCGGAACCTGCACCGTGGTCGACACTGAGTTCTACGGACACGACCAGCGGGTCGAAATTCGACTCGCCGACGATGACACCGTTGAAGCGCTCGTCCCTTCTCTCGAGGCGATACATGTCGGGGACACCGTCGAGCTTGCGATCCTCGACGCAGTGATCTATCCGGCCTAGGTGCGTCTA
>Ga0209273_10003003_pt1 | contig 12173 bp, 12 predicted proteins | sample tdAd471_FD_187126 | JGI IMG/M metagenome (GOLD analysis project Ga0209273, IMG submission 187126) | Marine sediment microbial communities from the Atlantic coast under amendment with organic carbon and nitrate - tdAd47.1 (SPAdes)... | ecosystem: Environmental > Aquatic > Marine > Coastal >...
GTCCGGCACCGGGCGGCAAACTCGACTGAGCATCGCCGATCTTACGCCGCAGCTCGTCCCAGACTTGCGGCAGTGTCTCCTTGTTAAATCTGTCCTTGATCGTGACCGTGACCGTGGACATGCCACGCGCCGAACGAGACTCCACTTCGTCGAGCTGGCCCAGCTGTTGCACGGCCATCTCGATTTGGTTACTGACTTCCTGCTCCACCTCTTCGGCGGACGCGCCAGGGTATGGCGTAACGACCAGCGCGTCCTTAATCGTAAATTCGGGGTCCTCGAGGCGACCCATATTGTTGAACGAATACATGCCACCGACGATGGCGATAATCGCCAGGAACAGCGTCGTGACGCGGTTCTCGAGACAGAATTCCGTGATTTTCATGGCTTAGCGGCTGAGCTCGCTGACCTGCATGCCTTCGCGCAGGTTGTGAACGCCCGACGTTGCGATGCGGTCGCCCTCCTGCAGGCCCGAAAGAACTCTGACGTTGGCGCCTGTCAGGTCGCCGAGTTGTACCACCGTACGACTGACGGTCATCGACCCCGGATCGATCTTCCAGACCGTTGGAATTCCCTGTTCATCCCCGACAACGGCGCTCGCCGGAATCGCGACGGCGGTGTCTTCGCCGGCACTGGTACCGCCCTCCGCAATCGATATCGTGACGTTGGCCGTCATGCCGGGCAATATCGTCGTGTCCGGCGGGTTTTCCATTGCCGCGATTACTTCGAAAGTACGAGTCACCGGATCGGCGACGGTCGCAACCTCGGTAATTTCCGCCGGGAACATGCGATCCGGGAACGTCGACAATGTCACAACCGGTCGAATGAGAGCTGTGCGCTCCTCTTTGCTCAGATTGGGGTCTGCACGACTCCAGTCCTGCTCCGGAACTGTGATGACCACCTCCAGCATTGACATATCCTGCAGGACCAGCACCGGTTCCTTAGCCTGAACGTTGACAAAATTGTCGGTCAGTGTTCTACCGATAATCCCGGAAAATGGTGCGACCAAACGAGTATCGTCGAGCGCTTTCTGCGCCCTTGCCAAATCGGCTTGTGCAACTTCATAGTTGCGCTTGCGAAGATCCAGGTCTTGCCGGGAAACCGCACCCTGCTCGACAATCTCCTTGAATCGCTCGTAAGTCGTTTGTGCCTGTCGGAACTTCGCCTGGGCCTGATCGAGCGACGTCTGAAAATCAGCCGGATCGAGCCGTGCGAGCATGTCGCCCTTGCTGACTTGCTGACCCTCGATGACCGGAAACTCGACTATGCGACCCGCCACTTCGAATCCCAGCTCCGCCGTCTCGCCCGCCTGAACCTGTCCGGAATACGAGAGACTGCGGCCGGCGCTTTCATCGCCGATCGTCATTATCCTGACCGGTCGTACAACCGAAGCACGTTCTTCGACTTGCTGCTCACAGGCCGCCAACATCAACATACTTGCGCATGCCCACAGAGCGAACGCCTTGAGAATATTCATTTGGGTATCCCGGATTGCCTTGTCATTATCGGGCTGGAGCCCGCGGTTTTCGACAACCTACTGCCTCGGTACCATAATGACAAGTGCCGGGCCGCCTGCCGTGAAAGGCGGCGCTCAAGATACGACGTATTCAATGACGACAAGGAGTTAACCGACATCGATACCACACCGAGGCCCTGGTACAGGGGGCCGTATTTCATACTCTCTGCGATACTGATGGTGGTGACTATCGCGTTTCCGCTCATCAGTTCGACGCTCGACGCCTACCTGCTGAAAGTCACGTTGACATTGCTATTGTTCGGCGCACTGTATGCCGTTGTTGCGGATCGCAAGATCTTTCGGATTCTCGGTGTGTTGCTCTTGCCGTTGATCGTCGGCAACTGGCTCTATGACCCTGCGGAGCAAGGGCTTTGGGCACAGACGACGGCGACATTGACGTTGCTGTTTCTGTTAACGACCACGATCGTCATCTTCGCCACGATCATCACGGCCACGCGGGTATCGACCGATATCATTTTCGGCGCGGTCGCAGTCTACATGCTCGTCGGTGTCATCGTCGCAGTCCTTTTTCAGCTGCTTCACAATGCCGACCCTGGCAGCGTGGTCACGCACATGGACTCGATCAGTCACGACTTGTTTCCACAGTTTCTTTACTTCAGTTTCGTTACGCTGACGTCGGTCGGGTACGGTGACTTTGCACCGGCCAGCCCGGAGGCCCGCACGCTGGCAACCGCAACGGGCATATTCGGCCAGCTCTACCTGGCGATACTCATCGCGAAACTCGTCGGCGTATATACAGCTCAGTCGATTACCGAGACCAGGCAATGAATCAGAACGTCAGTCTCGTGCTCGGTAGCGGTGGCGCACGCGGTCTTGCACACATTGGCGTCATTCACGAACTCGAGAAGCGCAACTTTGACGTCCGTGCGATCACGGGCTGCTCGGTGGGCAGCCTGGTTGGCGGCTTCTACTGCGCCGGAAAACTCGATGTTTTCGAGGAATGGGTTTGTAGCCTTAGCGAATGGGACGTCGTCCGCTTTCTCGACATTTCCCTGAGCGCCCGCAATGGGGTCGTGAAGGGTGACCTCATCATGAATACGTTGCGCGAGCTGATCGGTGACCAGCGCATCGAGGATCTACCAATACCATTTACAGCCATCGCGACCGATATTATCGATCGCAAGGAAGTGTGGCTCAGCAAAGGCAGCCTTTTCGATGCCATGCGCGCGTCGATGGCGATTCCCGGAATATTTACGCCAAAGACAATCAACGGCAAGACCCTCGTCGACGGCGGGCTGCTCGACCCTTTGCCAAGCGCCGCTGCAACTTCAGACGGCACCGACGTTACGATTGCGGTCAGCCTGTCCGGTCGCGACATGATCGAACCCTACGGCCCTGATCCGACCGAACAACCGTTGAGCAAGATAGAGCGGTATCGAAAATCCATCGATGGATTCCTCGACCGGGTGCAGGACACGCTCGGCATGGATACCGAGAGCCGCCAGGACGAAGAGCGTGAGCTCGGATTGACCGACATCATGCTCGGCAGTTTTGATACGATGCAGGCCGCGATTGCGAGGTACAGGCTCGCCGCGTACCCCCCTGACCTTCTAATTGAGGTACCTGGCAATATTTGCCAGACGCACGAAATTTATAAGGCACGAGCTCTGATTGACGCGGGCCGATTCTGGGCCGCCGATGCCATCGAGCGCCAAACCCATGTACTGGAGCGAAAGAAGCAACAATGATGAGTATGAAGACTGTACGTTGCACGATCAGGCGAGTTGTTTTTCTAACAGCTCTGGCGATCTATTCGACCACTGTTCATGCACAGGATGCTGCCGGCGCCGAAAGTGGCGCGGCTGCATCTGCCAAGGCACAGGCGAACAATCCGCTGGCCGAGTTCAAGGCATTCAATCTCCACAACTACTATACCCCTGAGCTATCAGGCGATATTGACGCGACGGCGAACAATTTTGTGCTGCGGTACGCGCAGCCGTTCGGCAAATGGCTCATGCGTGCTTCGCTGCCGTTTGCACGAGCGCCAACAGGAACCAACACCACGACGTCCGGACTCGGCGATCTCGACGTATTTTTTGCATACCTGTTCGATACTGGAAATCCGGCGCGGAGCTTCGGCGTCGGGCCGCAATTTGTACTGGACACGGCCAGCAAGGACGCAACCGGATCAGGCAAGTACCAGGCGGGTGTCGCCGCCGTGTATTTCGACGCTTCCTCACAGTTTTTCCAATGGGGGGGATTGCTGACCTACCGGACAGACTTCGCCGGCGACAGCGACCGCGCCGATACAAGCGTGCTTGCCGCACAACCGTTCTACTTCTTCCAACTCGGCAATGGCAACTACTTCCGTGGCGCTCCTGTCTGGGTGTTCGACCTGGAGAATGACACCTATCACGTGCCGGTCGGTCTCGGTTTCGGTAAGGTGATTCCTCGTGGCAACACGATATTGAACTTCATCATCGAACCGCAGTTCACGATTCTGAGCAAAGGACCAGGCCAGCCGGAATTTCAGCTCTTCATGGGACTGAACCTGCAATTCAAATAGGGTCCGCCAATTTCTATTGAGGTATTGCAATGACAACCGCAAGGCAGAAATTTTTCATTGGAACATCAGTAGCACTATTGCTGGTCGGCTGTAGTTCGTCGGATCACGAGGTCCACTGGGGCTACGAGGGAGACGAAGCGCCCAAACACTGGGGAAGTCTCAGTCCCGAATTCGCAACTTGTGATTCTGGCGCCGAGCAATCGCCCATCGATCTCACGGGCGCCGTTCCCATTGAGGATGCAGGCATACAGCGCCGCCTGGGTGAAGCCGTACTGACCGTGGCACAAAGAGCCCACGTTATGGACCTCATCGACAATGGCCATACGGTCCAGATAACGAATGACGTTCCGATGTCGATTGAACTCGGTGGAACAGTCTACGAACTCGCCCAGTTCCACTTTCACGCGCCATCTGAGCATACGATCGACGGTGAGCATGCCCCGCTCGAAGTGCACTTCGTGCATAAATCGGCGGCCGGTGAACTGGCGGTCGTCGGAATACTCGTCGAGCAAGGTGAACACGACGCGATGTGGGATGCCGTGCTCGCTCTGTTCCCCGACAAGCCGGGCGGCCAACGACATGTCGAGAACCTGGATCTCGATATGAAGGAACTTCGCCCACTGCCGCAGCACTATTACCGCTACGAAGGCTCGCTAACGACGCCGCCTTGCTCCGAAGGTGTGCATTGGATTGTCATGGCGGACTTACAGCAGATATCTGCCGAGCAGATGGCCACAATAGTCTCGCACTTGCACGAGAATAACCGGCCCGTGCAGCTGCTCGGCGAACGCCAGATCGGCCTGGTCTGGCACGAACAATCGATGGTCAATCCCCCAATCGAGGAATAGCCGGACGACAGGCAGAAGACCGGGCAGGTCCAGATTCGCGTCAGTAGTCTTCCGTTACAAGCTGATCGAGCCCTTCGCGGGCTCGAGACGCCCAGCGAGCGACCAGGCTCTCGACGCCTTCCCAGGTCGAGATCACGCTCTCCCCGCTCAGCATGGCGGCACCCTCGACGGCCCGCCTGTCGAACACGCGAACCAGCACTTCCTCGGACTCAGAGTCACGAAGTTCGATGACGAGCGTCAATTCGCCAACAGTCTCGAGGGCGAACGAAGCACGGCCCGCGGCGCCGACGCGCCGGCCGGGACTGCGCGCCACGATATCCTGTACGCGAATATTCAGGTCGAGGACGTCGGGCCCGGGCTCGGTGACAACCTCAAGGTTTCGCAGTTTGCCAAACTCTTCCCCGAACGCCATCGCCATGGCCGCCCGGAAGCGCGTCTTCTGGTCCTCACCGAGGGGAAACTGATTCTGCGACCGGTCCGGCGTGCGAAAGGCGAGCTCGAGTTCATTGACCATGAGCTTGCTGTAACTACTGAACGTCACGCCGGGACGTACGAAAGCGGCTTCGAAGTTCCTGGCGCTAACTTCCTGCAATCCCTCGACGTTCACCTCGCCAGTCGGCCTGGGCTGGGTCGGCTGCGGACCACAGGCTCCAATCAGCAAAGCGGCCAGGCACACAGCGCCAATTTCAAGCAGTTTCTTTCGAGCCATGATCCACACCGGAATGCCTTGGTTGGGTCGCCCATCCTACCGCCTGATGTGCACGAGAAGAAGCGGTCAGCTACGGTAAGCATAAGCCCGAATTGCGCTCGCATGGCCGTTTGATAATTTCCGGTAACAGATTTCCGTGTATCATTCCGACCGTCTAGAATAATTCTAATCTACATTGAGAGCGATCCCATGAAGAGACTTCTTATTGTCGCGTGCCTGTTCGTCGCAAATTCCGTTCTTGCTCAAATACCGCCACCGCCGGACGCCCAGGAGGTCCTGTCCGAGGCATACACGGGCAAGTCTTACTCGCCGTATACGGGACGTGCGACAGCGCTGATGCCGCTCTGGGGTGACACGCATTTGCATACAAGCCTCTCGATGGACGCAGGTGCATTTGGTAATCGGCTCGGTCTGGACGAGGCCTATCGCTTCGCACGCGGCAAGGAAGTCACGTCAAGTAGCGGCACGCCGGTTCGGCTGTCCCGTCCGCTGGACTGGCTCGTCATTGCTGATCACTCCGACAACATGGGCTTTTTCCCGGATATGATTGCAGGCGCGCCGCACATTCTGGGCGATCCGAAGGGTAAGGAATATTACGACCGCATTCAGGCCGGCGAGGGCGTCGCGGTAGCGCTCGAGATGATTGGCCTGTTCTCGCAGGGCAAGTTTCCTTCATCACTGATGTACACGCCCGACTCGGCACCGTATAAGTCCGCCTGGGCGAACACCGTCGATGCCGCCGAGCGCTACAACGACCCGGGCAAGTTCACCGCGTTCATCGGTTACGAATGGACGTCGCTAGTGACCGGCAACAACATGCATCGTGTCGTTGTATACCGGGATGATGGTGACAAGGGCGGCCAGATGGTGCCGTTCACGACTGTTGCACCGACGGGTAGCGTAAACCCGCGTGATCTCTGGGACTGGCTCGAGAAATACGAAGCCAAGACGGGCGGTGACGTACTGGCGATTGCGCATAACGGTAATCTCTCGAACGGCATCATGTTCCCGATGCGCGCTCAGTATGACGGACGCAAACTCGACGACGAGTACGTGCAGACGCGCACGAAGTGGGAGCCGCTGTACGAAGCGACGCAAATCAAGGGTGACGGCGAGACGCATCCGTTCTTGTCGCCTGATGATGAGTTCGCCGATTACGAGACCTGGGACATCGGTAACCTCGACGTCTCCGCGGCAAAGACGGACGACATGCTGGCCGGCGAATATGCCCGCGAAGCGCTGAAGGGCGGTCTCGCCATCGAGGACCGACTGGGCACCAACCCTTACAAATTCGGCATGATTGGCTCGACCGACAGCCACACGTCGCTGGCTACTGCGCAGGAAGACAATTTCTTCGGCAAGCACGCGGGCGCCGAGCCCAGCCCGCACCGCATGTCCCATCCGTTCATGGAAACGGATGCAGGCAAGATCATGGGCTGGCAGCAAGTCTCCTCGGGTCTGGCTGCCGTCTGGGCGACGGAAAACACTCGCGAAGCAATCTTCGACGCGATGGCACGCAAGGAAACCTATGCCACGACGGGCAGCCGCATGATGGTGCGTTTCTTCGGCGGCTTTGACTTCACGGATGCCGATCTCAACAGCCGCCAGCCGGTATTCGCAGGTTATGCGAAAGGCGTGCCAATGGGTGGCGACCTGACGGCCGCGCCCGACGGCGGCGCACCGACATTCATGGCATATGCCGTGCGCGACCCGATCGGCGCGAATCTCGACCGCATCCAGATCGTCAAAGGCTGGCAGGATGGCAAGAACCTGCATGAGACCGTCTACGACGTTGCCTGGGCCGGCGATCGCCAGCCCGGCGCGGACGGCAAGTTACCGCCCGTCGGAAACACGGTCGACGCGGCAAGTGCGACGTGGACGAATACGATTGGCGCCGCCGAACTGGCTATTGTCTGGACGGATCCGGATTTCGATCCTGATCAGCGCGCCTTCTATTACGTTCGCGTACTGGAGATTCCGACGCCCCGATGGTCAACGTATGACGCTTTCCGCTTCGGTGTCGATATTCCCGAAGGCGCACCGACGTCTACCCAGGAACGCGCATACACTTCACCGATCTGGTACACGCCATAAGCTGCAAATAGCGACGAATTCGGCCGCCGTGATGGGTATCATGGCGGCCGTTTTTGTAGGAACCCGATCGAATCAATGAAAGTCCACGCTCCATGCGTCGCCGCCGCGACACTGTTCGCGGCACAACTCGCCCTTGCTCAATCGGCGGAAACGGACTTCGATGTCCCCGGCGCCGACGTCGCGGTGCTTACGGGCGACGGTGGCATAGACATGGAGGGCGCCGAGATCATCGGCAACCCGATGGCTCGATTCGCGGAGAAATGGCCCGACGATCTGGTAATTGCTCCGGTCCCCGGTCGTTCACCACAGTTCGGATGGTCGCTGGCCCTGGCCGGCGGTTACTTCCTCGAATCCAAGGATGATGACAGTGAGGTTGCGCCCTCGATCCTGGGCGGCTTCGGCTGGATAGCTGAGAACGGCAGCTACGCCTACGGTGCCGGCGGCAATCTGCACCTGCTCGACGATGACCTGCGCGTCAAGTTCGGTGCCGGTTACATGGACGTCCGCTACCGTTTTTATGGCGTCGGCGAGGGTAACGATCTCGGCATATCGCTGGATGTCCTGCAAGAAGCGCCGATATATTTCGCGTCGGCCTCATACCGCGTCTGGAAGAAGCTCTACGCAGGCCTCGGGTACGTTGGTGGCAATGTCGACTCGCGCGTGAAATTTATCATCGACGAACCGTTCTTCGATCCGGTCGTGAAGCTCGATATCGGCGCGATTACGGTTCCCATCGTTATCGATACGCGCGATCACGAACAGTTCCCACGCAGCGGTTGGATGGTGACCGGTCGTACGATGTTCTATCGCAAGGACGTCGGCGGTGACTTCGACGCCGAGACGTTCATGATTAGCGTCAATCGCTACATCCCTATGCGCGAGCGCGATGTACTTGCGTTTCGCGGCTATTTCCGAACTACAAGCGGCGAGGCACCGTTTTTCATCCTGAGTACGTTCGGCGGCAGTACTGACCTAAGGGGATATCCGTCAGGTCGCTATCGCGACAAGATGATGTACGCGCTGCAGGGCGAGTACCGGTGGCAGGTGAACGACAAGTGGATACTTACGGGCTTTGGCGGTTTTGGCGAAGTCGCACCCGACGTGGGCGAGTTCGGCAACGATTTACTGCCGGCGGTTGGTCTCGGCGCCCGCTTCGTGGTCTCCCAGAAGCATCGCGTGGCGCTTTCTTTCGATGTGGCTCATGGCAAGGACGGCACTGAGTATTACTTCGGTGTTGGCGAGGCGTTCTGACGTCGCAGATACTTGGTCGCGAAGAGGCCCGGGCAGCCTGACGTTAGCAGGAGCGTCGCAGCTAACCCGGAAAAATCGTACTAAATCCGGGATATACTTGGCCCGCCGCTTGCGATCGACATAACAAGAATATTGGGGAAAACATGGCGGATGACCTGCATTTGAACCCGTTGACCGGGAATCGTGATTTTGACGGCCTGATCGCCGACTTTGCGAATCTTCGGGACGAAGACGAAATGGAAGCCGCCCGGGCGCACATCTGGGATAAATACGGCACGGAAGGTACCGTGTTCATTTCAGATATGGCGAGTTTCTCGAGTACGTCGAGGAAGATCGGCGTCTGTCACTTCCTGAAGATGATCCATCGTGCCCGGCAAATCATTGCGCCGTTGATCGCGGCCAGTAACGGCCTGCTGCTCAAGTGCGACGCGGATAACTGCTACGCCTACTTCGAGCATACGGATGACGCCATTCAGGCCAGCTTCGACGTCAATTCCGCATTGTTCGCGCACAATGAGGACTTCGGCATCGCGGAGCAAATCTATCTGTCGGTCGGCATCGATTTCGGGCGGGTGCTGCTGATCGGCGATCTGGAATTCTTCGGCGATCCTGTCAACACGGCTTCCAAACTCGGCGAGGATCTCGCGATCAAGGCGGAAACCCTGGTGACGGAACGGGCAATCGGCCGTTCAAATTTCAAAGTTCCCGAGAACGCGGAACGCATGGTCGCGCGAATCTCGGAGATCGAGATCAAATACGTCCGGCTGCCGATGACCGAGATACAGAAAGATGCGTAGCGGATGAGCCGGCAGGTCAGCGAAGCGAGAGCGCTGCGGAGCGTACTCGAAGTCACACGTAAGCTCGGCGCACCGTTCGATCTTGATACGATGCTGACCGAAGTCGTCGACGCGGCGAGAAACGTCCTCAATGCCGAGCGCGGCACGGTTTTTCTGTATGACGAGAATTCGAATGAACTCGTCGTACGCGTGGCAACTGAGCTCGGCGCCATACGTATTCCGGCTAATATAGGCCTCGTCGGCGAGTCCGCGATGTCGCGCAAGCTCATCAACGTCCCCGACTGCTATGCCGACGATCGCTTCAATCGCGCCATCGACAAGGAAACCGGTTATCGCTCGCGCTGCATGCTTACGATCCCGCTGATCGGATTCGAAGACACGCTGGTTGGCGTGCTGCAAATCCTCAACAAGAACGACGGTGTATTCGACGAGCAGGACGAGTTCGTCGCCACGGCCCTCGCCGCGCAGGCGGCCGTCGTCCTGCATCGCGCCTGGCTTGTCGAGTCGATGATTGCGACGGAACGGCTCGACCGCGAAATTACGGTCGCACGTGACGTGCAAATGGGAACCTTGCCGAAGGAGATGCCGGTCATTGACGGTTACGGCTTCGCCGGCGCTTTCTCGCCGACCGACCAGACCGGCGGCGATCTCTACGATCTCGTACCGCTTGCGAATGATCGGACATTCTTATTAATGGGTGATGCGACGGGCCATGGGATCGGCCCGGCACTGAGCGCCACGCAGGTACGCGCCATGTTGCGGGTGGCGTTGCGGCTTGGCGCAGATCTCGACGACGTGTTTGTCAATATCAACGATCAGCTGGTCGACGATCTGCCCGACGACCGTTTCGTCACTGCTTTCTTCGGTTTGCTCGACGCACAGAGCCATACCGTGCAATTTCACTCGGCGGGCCAGGGCCCGATCTTGCATTACCATGCGGCCGACAACTCCTACGACTGGCACGAGCCGTCGACATTTCCTCTCGGCTACATGCCGCAGGTGAACCTGGGAACAGCAGTTTCGATCAAACTGGAGCCCGGCGACATTCTCGGGCTAATCTCTGACGGCATCTACGAGTACGAGAACGAAGTCGGCCTGCAGTTTGGGCAAAAAGGCGTTGCGTCAGTCATTGACGCCATGCCTGAAGGAACCGCCGAAGAACTTGTGCCCGCCATCATGCAGGCGACCAGGCTGCACGGGGGCAAAGCGCCGCAGGCTGACGACATCACGATCGTGCTGGTCCGGAGGCAGCCTTGAGTCATGACCGAAAAGACATTTAGCCGCAATGTTGACAATTTGAGCGAGATTTACCGCTTCGTGGAAGACATCATGTCGGCCAGTAACATCCACGACTCGGTGCGCTTCCCGATTCACCTGGCCATGGAAGAGCTGTTCGTCAACCTGGTCACATACAACCCCGGGGCCGAGAGGGATATTCTCGTCGGCGTGGAGATCGTGAATCGGGGGGTCACGGTCGCGATCACCGACCACGATGCCGCCGAATTCGACGTTACGAAGCAGCGCGGCGTCAATACGCGCGCGTCTCTGCAGGAACGCAAGCCGGGAGGTCTCGGCCTGCACCTGATTCAACATATGGTCGATACGCTCGAATACGACTATCGGGACGGGCGCAGTAAAATCCGTTTCAGCAAGGAGCCGGAAGCACACGATGTTTGAGATCAATTTTGCCGAAAGCGGCGAGGTTATTTGCCGTGGGCGCCTGGATGCCGCGCAAAGTGCCAAGGCGGAGGCTTTCATGGGGAACCTCAGCGCCAATAGCACGCTGGACTTTGAGCAGCTGGAATACATATCCAGCGCGGGGTTGGCTATACTGTTGAAAACACAAAAAAGATTGTCCGCGAGCGGTGCTGCTCTAAAGATAACTAAAGTCAACAAGCACATATTCGACATTTTCCGCTACTCGGGCTTTACCGCGATCTTCGAGATAGAAACGCTGTAAATCTCGACGGGAATCATTAGGGAGGTTCCAAGGCCAACTTTTCTGGTGGCCGCCTGTACGTATGAATGAGCCAGACGACATCAAACTGATGGAGCGGTGCAGCAAAGGCGACCGGCAGGCGTTCGAATTATTGCTGGTCAAATATGAGAAACCGGTTTTTAACGCAGCGTACAGGATGCTCAACAGTCCGGATGACGCGCGGGACGTGACTCAGACGGTGTTTCTCAAGGTCTTTGAGCACGTCGATCAATACGATCCGAAATACCGCTTCTTCAGCTGGATTTATCGCATAACGCTGAATGAATCCATCAACTGGCTCAAGAAGTCGAACCGGCTGGAAGCGCTCGACGGAGATACAGCAGACACCCGGGGTGGCCCGGAGTACGAGGCAAGCAACGCGCAACTGAGTGAAGGCATGCAGGCAGCTTTGATGACTATCAGTCCGGAATATCGAGCAGTAATCGTCCTAAAGCA
>Ga0209273_10003010_pt1 | contig 12143 bp, 7 predicted proteins | sample tdAd471_FD_187126 | JGI IMG/M metagenome (GOLD analysis project Ga0209273, IMG submission 187126) | Marine sediment microbial communities from the Atlantic coast under amendment with organic carbon and nitrate - tdAd47.1 (SPAdes)... | ecosystem: Environmental > Aquatic > Marine > Coastal >...
GATCACCACCGCATCCTCGCGCACGCCGCTGGCAACGGCCGCTCGCACGCGATCCTCCAGATAGGTGCGCACAATCCCGACCACGTCGGTGTACTCGGGTTGGTTTGCATATTGATCGCTGAACGAGTCCTCGCCCGGCGGGCGCAGGCGGTGCATCAGGACGAGCCCCGCGCCCGTCTTGGCGGCCAGCGGCAGGATCGCCTCGTCCTCTTGGCCGGCCGAGACATCGTTGATGATGTGCGCACCCGCCTCGATCGCGCGCTTGGCGACCGCCGACCGCGTTGTGTCCACGCTGATCGGGATGTCGGGAAGCTCGCGCCGGATGCCCTCGATCACGGGCAGGATGCGAGCGAGTTGTTCTTCTGCAGATATGCGATCGGCGCCGGGGCGTGTGGATTCGCCGCCGACCTCCAGCACGTGGGCGCCCACTTCTACGCATTGGCGCGCCCGCTCGATGGCCTTGGCGGGGGTGTTGTATTGCCCGCCGTCGGCGAAGCTGTCGGGGGTGATGTTGAGGATCGCGACGACTTTGGGCTCTGTGAGATCGAGCGACTTCTCGTGCGCGAGTTGCCAGGTGGTGTGGGGCATGGTTAAACGTTAGGAAGTCATGACGATCCCGAAGCGCGAGCGAGGGAAAGCGAAAGGGCTGAGAGTTTTGGGCGGCTGGACGCCGCCCCCACCGAGGGAATGATGCCAAAAAAGAAAGCGGAGGCCGAAGCCTCCGCCAGTGAGTCGCAGGTTTTGCTCAAATGTGTTTAGAAGCTGGGGGGTGCTTCTTCCTGGCCGCCGCCCGGACCGCCCATGCCGCCGGCCATGCCCTGGAAGGCGGCCCCGGTTTCCTTCATGAGGTCGATCAGGTCGGTGGGGACCACGGTGCGGATGCCGACGCCGCCACCCGAGGAAGCCATCGACATTGCAAGCGGGGTGACGTTCTCGGGGATGTCCACGTTGACGGGGCCGGCGAACATCGCCACGGTCGGCAGGACCGCCTTGAGGATCGTGCCCATATCGACGAACACGTAGCCGAACGCCTCGTCGTGCAGACGCTCGCTCTGGGCCATGACCATCTCGTTCTTGGCGAGCTCGCCGCCGTTCTGTGCAGCCCCGACAGCCTTCTCGAGCAGCGAGGCGCTCGTGCTGTAAGTGACGACGACGGTGTTTTCGTCGGCGGCCGCGGCGTAGCCGTTGGGGCCGCCCGAGGGACCAAAGAGCATGGGCATCATCATCTGCATCTGCATCGCGCCCGGTGTGTTCATGTCGGGCAGCATCTGCATGGACCACTTGTACGCATCGACGCCGCCGATCTGCTCGGGTGCGTCGGCGAAGGTGGTGGTCATGCTCAGGCCGCTGGCGACCTGGCCGTTGGTGGCCTTGATCTGCTCACCGAACATCGAGATGAGCCCGTTGGCATCGGGTGAGTCGATGACAGCCGTGGTGTTGACGAAGAGCCCGCCCATGAGGCCGGCCGGGTTGAGCCCAATGGTCTGAGCCATGCCGCGGGCGTTGTTCAGGAACGCGACCGGGTTCATGCCGGGGACCTGGTTCATCTGATTGCCGGCCTCTGCCATCTTCGCGATCATCGACTTGATGCCCGGGGCCGAGCTGTCCAGTGCGTATGCGAAGAGGTAGGGCCCACCCGGGAGCTTGTTCATGAGCTTGGCAGCATCACCCGACTGGGAGAAAGTGCCAGCCAGTTCGCTGCCGCCCTTGAAGCTGGCGCCGATCTCGAAGCTGAAGCCGTAGTCACCGCCGGAGAGGCCAAAGAGCCCGCGCTGCGCGTCACGGCCGAAGGCCTGCACGAAGCCGTCCATCATGCTGATCGAGGCCTGCGCCTGCTCGGCGTCCTGGCCGCCCATAGCCATCATCTGGCCCATGTTCTGTGAGGCCTCGGCCCAGCCGGCGAGCATGGGCTCGCGGAGGTGGTCCATGTTGGCGATGACGAGGATGGTGCTCTCCTCAGCCATGCGCTGGCCGATGTCGCCCAGCATCGCCTCGTGCTCTTCGGTGTTACCCTCGCTGGCGTCGAAGGCTTCGAGTGATTCCTGCTTGGGGCCGACCATGGCGTACCCGCCGCCGAGATCCTTGACGAAGACGTCGTTGCCCTCGATGTTGAGCATCTCGAGGCCTTCGCCCGTGCCGCCGAAGTTGCCGACCAAGGCGGCGTAGTCGCTGACGGGCATCAGGATGACCATCGGGGGCTCTTCGCCTTCTTCGTTCATGCCTTCAACCGAGGTGATGGCGATGGCGGCCGAGCCCTCGGCGTTGATGCCGGGCATCGACAGCATGGCCTTGGCCATCTGGACGCCGGCCTGGGCATCGGCCTGATTCATCGCGCCGGTGATCGCCTCGGCCTGGCTAAAGAACGCGTTGACGTTCCCGATCGAGATCACCACGGGCGTGCTTGCCGGCACGCGGTCGAGCACCTCGGGCACATCGGCGTTTGCCAGACCAAGGGGGAGCCCGGCGATACATGCCGCGGCAATCGTTCTGCTCAGAACCGTCTTCATCAGTCGTCCTTTCATGGGCGCAGCTATCTCGGTCCGCTCCTCGCGCCGATCGTCTGACGCCGAACAACAGGGCCCCGTTACAGGGATCGCCCCGCTGAATGCTTCTTTGGTCCTCACGAACCCTCCGTTGCAACACTAGGAAGGGATTACCCGCATCGCATACCCATCGGGCTTCACCAAATTGACGTTCTCACATGAACCCAGCATGAAAGAGGCCCCCGAAACTCGCGGTTTCGGGGGCCTCATTGGCTTCCACTTTGGAATCGTTCCGGATCAGCTCGCCCGGGCGTGCTTGGGACGGGGCTCGTCTTCCTCGTCTTCTTCCTCTTCGTCTTCCTCGGCCTCGTCGTCCACCTCGTAGTCGTCGGCGTCCTCGGGGTCGATCTCGTTGCCCTCCTCGTCGACCAGCACGTACTCGTAATCGTCGTCGTCCTCGGCCTCTTCGTCCTCGTCGACTTCCTCGTACTCGTCTTCTTCTTCCTCTTCGCCGTCCTCGTCTTCGGACTCTTCGTCTTCGTCGAGTTCTTCTTCATCCTCGGCGTCGTCTTCGAGCTCGTCCTCGAGATCGTCTTCGTCCTCAATCTCGTCGGTCTCGAAGGGTGCTTCCTCTTCGTCCTCGACCTGCTTGATGCGGGCGGCCGAAGCGGTGGTGCCCTGGGCCGCTCGGTAGTTGGCCTTGGCGCGCTCCTGATCCATGGCGTATTCGTCGTCCGAGCGCTCGTCGCCGTCGGCCTTACGCATCTGCTGCTCGTTGAAGGCCTTCATCGCTTCCCACTCTTCGAGTGTGATGGCGACCTCACGCGCGACCGAGCCCTTGTGCTCGCCGATGATGCCAGCGATACCCATCAGGTCGATCAGTCTGCTGGCGCGGGTGTACCCGATCGCCAGTCGGCGCTGGAGCAGCGACACCGAGCCGCGCTTGGTCTCGAGGACGATCTCTACCGCGCGGTCGAAGAGCGGGTCTTCCTGGGCCGCTTCGAGCGACGCCGATGAGTTGTTCTCGCTCTGCTCAAGGCGCTGCTCGTCCGGGTCGCCCGAGCGGAGCTGCATGAGCTGGCGCTCGTAGGTCGGACCGGCGATGTCGCGCATGAACTTGACGACCTTGCGGATCTCGGCGTCTTCGACAAGCGTGCCTTGTGCGCGGTGCAGCTTGTGGCTGCGGGGGCTGAGGATGAGCATGTCGCCCTGACCCAGCAGCAACTCGCCGCCCTTCTGGTCGAGCACGATGCGCGAGTCCATGCCACTGGAAACCTTGAACGCGATGCGGCAGGGCATGTTGGATTTGATCAGACCCGTCACGACGTTCGCCTGCGGGCGCTGCGTCGCCAGGATCAGGTGGATGCCGACGGCACGCGCCTTCTGGGCGATGCGGATGATCGAGCCCTCGACCTCCTTGTTGGTCATCATGAGGTCGGCCAGCTCGTCGATGATGAAGACCATGTAGGGCATCTGCCGCGGCACGCGGGCCTGCTGCTCTTCTGATTGGGCACCGAGCCTTTCGCAGAGTTCTTCAAACTCGAGCGAGTTGTACGAGCTGATGTCCCGGCAGCCGGCCTCGGCGAGCAGCTCGTACCGCTCGTCCATCTTCTTGACCGCCCACTCCAGGATCGCGGCTGCCCTGTTCATCTCGGTGACGACCGGGCACATCAGGTGCGGGATGTCCTTGAACTGGCTCATCTCGACCATCTTGGGATCGACCAGAACCAGCTTGAGCTCGTTTGGCTTCTTCGTGTAGAGGAAGCTCATGATGATCGTGTTCATGCACACCGACTTGCCCGAGCCCGTCGTGCCCGCGATGAGCATGTGCGGCATCTTGGTCAGGTCCTCGATGAGCGGGTCGCCAGAAGAGTCCTTGCCCAGGAACATCGGCAGCTTCATCTTCGAGAACTTCTCGCGCTTGGACATCAGCTCCCGCAGACGCACGCGCTCTTTCGTGGGGTTGGGCACCTCGACGCCCACCGTGTCGCGCCCGACCTGGTTGGCGACGATGCGGATGTTGACCGCCTTGAGCGAACGCGCCAGGTCGCTCGAGATGCTCGTCAGCTTGCTGACCTTCGTGCCCGGGGCGAGCTTTATGTCATAGAGCGTGATGACCGGGCCCGACTCGATGCCCACGACCTCGCCGGCGATGCGGTATTCACGCAGCGCGCTCTCGAGCGCCTCGGCCTGCTCACGCACGAGCGATTCGAGCGTGTCGCTGAAGTTGTCGTCGGGCTCTTCGAGCAGGTCCAGACCCGGGAACTGGTAGCCCTCGAGCTCGGCGTAGTTCTGCAGGTCTGACAGGTCCTCGTCGGTCGCGACCTCGCGGTTGGCTCCCGCAAACCGCAACGGCAGCTTGGCGACCTTCTCGCGGATCGACTCGTCGCTGAAGACCTGCGGCGCGCCGGGGATCTCCTCGTCTTCCTCTTCGTACTCGTCGACCTCTTCGTCTTCGTATTCCTCGTCCTCGTACTCATCCTCTTCGTACTCGGCGTCCTCGTCCTCGTCGATCGTTTGCGCGACCTCGATCTCGTCCTCGTCTACCTCGATGACCCTAACGGCCTTCTCCTTCTTCTTGCGCGCAGCCAGCAGCTTCTTGCGCTCGGCCTCGGTGAACTCATGCTCCTTGATGTCGTCGAGGTCATCGATTCGGGCGGCCGGCGTGCGGACGCGCTCGTACGCCCCGCCCAGCACCCGGCGGACGAGATCGCCCGCAACGGTGCCCTTCTCGGCGACATAGCCCATATGAGCCATCGCCCAGACGGGCGTAGCCAGCAGCCAGCGGTCCATCGCCACGACGAGGCCCAGAACCATCGTCATGACGAGGCAGAGCACCGTGCCGAGGCTCCCAAAGCGGAGCGCCAATTCGTGGGACATGACCAGCCCGACCGTGCCGCCGGGCAGCCCCGGGATAGGCCCGGTTCGTGGCATGAGGTACCCCTGCATGCCGGCAAGACCGGCACCGGCGATGATGATCCCCGCCGCCCGTGTCATGGGATGCGTCACGATGTAGCCACGCAGGCACACGACCACGAGCCCGACCATCCCAAAGACGATCGGCCAGATCGCCAGCCCGAAGGTGCGGTACCCCGCCCAGGCGACCCACGACCCGACCGAGCCGCACCAGTTCTGGGCGGGGTCGTTGGTGGGCCAGACAGAGTGCGAGGGCGCATCGGCGGCGTCATAGCTGAGGAGACTGGCGGCTACAAACAGCAGCACAATCGCCCCCAGCACAGGAGCCGCACGCCAAAGCGCGAATGACTCGTCATACTCGTAGCTCTGACTCGCCTTCTTCTGGCTCGTCCCGGCTTTCTTCTTGGTAGTTCCCATCGCAAACGGCTATCGGCGGTCCGCGGCTTTGGGGATTCAGGAATGCCCGCCCGGTCTAGGCTGTTGGCGGGGCAGGAGAGCCGCACTATGGATCTGGAACTGGTTTCCGCTGTCGATACCTATATTGAAACCCTCTTGCACGAGAGAGATCCGATCCTCGAATCGGCACTCAAAGCCAGTGACGACGCGGGTTTGCCAGAAATACAGATCTCCCCGAGTCAGGGTCGATTCCTCTATCTGCTCGCAAAGCTCATCGGAGCAAGGCGGATCCTCGAGATCGGCACGCTGGGCGGCTACTCGACCATCTGGCTCGCCAGGGCCCTGCCCAGCGGCGGGCGGCTCGTCACACTCGAATCCGAAACCAAGCACGCCGAGGTCGCCCGGCGGAATATCGCCCACGCCAAGCTCGATGACAAGGTCGAGGTCCGGGTCGGATCTGCCCTGGACCGGCTGCCGGAGCTCCAGAGTGAGTCGCTCTTTGATCTGGTGTTTATCGACGCCGACAAGAACAACTACCCGGGCTACCTGGATTGGGCCCTCAAGCTGACCCGGCCCGGCGGGCTGCTCCTGGCCGACAACGTGGTCCGCGAGGGCAAGGTGATCGATCAGCATTCGGACGATCCGAACGTCATCGGCGTCCGGCGATTCAACGAGATGCTGGCCAGCGACGAGCGCGTCGAGGCGGTCATCCTCCAGCAGGTCGGTTCCAAGGGCTACGACGGCCTCGCATTGGCTCGCGTCGGCTCCTGAACCCGACCCGTTCAAAGACTTATCAACAGATATTTCACAAGCGAAGTTTGGGTGTTGACCGGGCAAATTGAAATTTGTACGGTATTTGGATGCTCGCACGCATCCAATCCGCACTGCTTCAGGGCATCGACGCCATCGGCTGTGAGGTCGAGGTCGACCACGACAGCGTGGGGCTCGATAAATCGCTCATCGTTGGTTTGCCGGACGCGGCGGTCCGTGAATCGCTGGAACGGGTCAAGGCCGCGATTTCCAACGGCGGGTACTCGTACCCCAAGGGCAGCACGCTGATCAATCTGGCCCCGGCCGATCTCCGCAAGGAGGGGCCGGTGTACGACCTGCCCATCGCGGTGGGGCTCCTGATCGCTCAGGGTCTTGTGCCCGAGGGCGGCTCGGCGGGGCTCGATCATCGGCGGTTCCTCTTTGCGGGCGAACTGGCGCTCGATGGCAGGCTCCGCCCAATCAAGGGCGCCATCGCGCTTGCGACACTGGCGGCCGAGAAGGGACTCGACGGCGTGGTGTTGCCGGCCGAGAACGGCATCGAGGCGGCGGTCGCGGCCAACCTGCCCGGCAAGCGCGGGCTTGAAATCTACGGCGTGCGGACGCTCAGCGAGGTCGTGGGGATGCTGACCGGGCATCTCTCGGTCGAGCCCTTGCCGCCGACGGATGTGGCGGGATTGATTTCGAGCGCACCGGCCCCGATCGACTTTGCGGAGGTCAAGGGTCAGGAGGCGGTGAAGCGCGCCATCACGGTCGCGGCTGCGGGCGGGCACAACCTACTGATGCTCGGGCCAGCCGGGACGGGCAAAACGATGATGGCTCGGGCGCTGCCCGGGATTCTGCCCCCGCTCTCGCCGACCGAGGCGATCACGATCACCCGGATCTACTCATCGGCAGGCCGATTGCCGCCCGGGCAGGGGCTGGTCAGTGAGCGGCCCGTCCGCACGCCTCACCATACCGCAAGCTCGGCCTCGATCGTTGGCGGCGGGGCAGTGCCGAGGCCCGGTGAGATCTCGCTGGCGCATCACGGCATCCTGTTTCTCGATGAGCTGCCCGAGTTCTCACGGAACGTGCTCGAAACTATGCGCCAACCGATCGAGGACCGCCACGTGACGATCACCCGCGTGCAGGGCTCGGTGACATTCCCCACCGACTTCATGCTCGTGGCTGCGATGAACCCGACGCCCAGAGGCGATGTCGCGGCGGGGGAGGTCGGTCGGCGTGAGATGGAGCGGTACGTCGGGCGGATCTCGGGTCCGATGCTTGAGCGAATCGATATCCACTGCGAAGCGCCCAAGGTGCCGTGGGATGAGCTGTCGACCGCGCCGCGCGGCACGAACACGGCCACGATGCGCGAGCGTGTGCTGGCTGCCCGTGATCGTCAGCGGGCCAGGCAGGGCGAGGGGGTGATCAACTCCAATCTTTCGGGCACACAACTGGATGAACTGGCCCCGCTGCAGGATGCGGCTCGGATGCTGCTGGGTGAGGCGATCCGATCACTGAACCTGAGCGCCCGGGCGTACGACAAAATCCGGCGCGTCGGGCGATCGATCGCGGATCTGGATGGCAAGGACGAGATCGGGCCCGAGCACGTGGCCGAGGCGGTGGGGTATCGGCTCCTGGATCGGAGGCTCTGATTCGTGAACGAGTGTGGTGCGCAAGCGAGGGCGGGCCCAGCCCGTGACGTTTGGGCGGGGTTCATCCCTCGCTTGCGCTTCGTGCTCGTCAAGTGCTCGTCCTCGGACTTGTGGGAGGTCAACTCGGCTAGGCTAGGAAGGTGCGTGATGCACATTGGCAAAGGAGCGCGGCCGTGCTGAATCGGATTGTTTGCGGGCTGGGACTGGTGATCGCGTTGAGCGCTGTTTCGACGTTGGCGCAGTCGGGCTATGCCGTCAGCGAGTCGATCTTTGCGCCGATCCCCTGGCCTGATCACGGCGAGGTGCGCACGCCGTCGGGCGCGCCGGGCCCGGATTACTGGCAGCAGCGGGCGGACTACGAGATCGATGTCACGCTCGATGAAGCGAACAAGCGTCTGGAAGGCTCGCTCCGCTGCACGTACACGAATAACGCCCGGCACGAGCTGACGTATCTGTGGTTGAACCTTGAGCAGAACGCGTTCCGCCCCGATTCGATCGGAACGCTTTCGATGATGCCCGACCTCTGGTGGCGTGTGCCGTCGGATTTCATGGGCGGGTTCGAGCTCGGTGATGCGGCGATCGATGGCGAGATGGTTGAGGTCGCGGTGTACGACGCGATGGGCAAGGTCAACCTGCCCGAGGCACTCAAGCCCGGCGAGTCGGTCGTGCTCGAACTCGAGTTTGCCATGTCCATCCCGCCCAGCGGCAGGCTCGGGATCTACGAGTCCGACGCGGGCACGGTCTTTCAGCTGGCGCACTGGTTCCCAAATGTCGCGGTGTACGACGACATCCACGGCTGGAATATCCTGCCCCACCAGGGCGACGGCGAGTTCTACACAAACTTCGGCGATTACACGGTCAACATCACCGTGCCGGCGGATCACCTCGTCGCGGCCACGGGCGAACTGGTCAACGCGGGCGAGGTGCTGACCGACGAGATGCAGGATCGGCTGGCCCGCGCCAAAGCGAGCATTGAGAAAGTGTCGATCCGTTCGCTCGATGAGATCCCGAGCGTGCGCGGCGAGGGGGCTACGACGTGGACATTCAGGGCTGAGGATGTGCGGGCATTCGCGTTCGCATCCAGCCGAGCGTTCGCGTGGGACGCGGCGATCGCGGCCGAGGATCGCCCGGTGCTCTGTCAGGCGTTCTACCCGCCCGAGGCGGCCCCGCTCTGGTCCGACGAGGCGGTCGCGATGGGGCAGCACTCGATCAACTATTACTCGAAGTGGCTCATGGAGTACCCGTACCCGACGGCGACGAACGTCAACGGCATCGTGGGGGGGATGGAGTACCCGATGATTGTGTTCTGCGCCGAGCAGCGCAGCCGGCAGGGGCTTGTTGGCGTGACGGATCACGAGTTCGGGCACGAATGGTTCCCGATGATCGTGAATTCGGATGAACGCCGATACGCGTGGATGGACGAGGGCTTTACAACATTCATCAATTATTATAGCTACGCAGATTACATGAATGAATCATCCAAGGGCCACCAGGACCTGGTCTACACGATCGCCAAGGGGCTTGGGTCCGACCCGGGCCAGCCGATCATGACGATCCCCGATCGCATGGCCGACGGAGATCTCGGGTATCTGGCGTACACCAAGCCGGGCTACGGCATGCAGATTCTGCGTGAGTACATCCTCGGGGCTGATCGTTTCGACGAGGCGTTCCGGGAGTACGTGAGGCGGTGGGCGTTCAAGAGTCCGCAGCCCGAGGACTTCTTCCGCACGATGGAAGACGCGGCCGGCGCGGACCTGGCGTGGTTCTGGCGCGGCTGGTTCTATGAGGCGGCGAGTCTGGATCAGGCGATCGGCAGCGTGTCGGCAAGGCCCCGGCGTGGGCGTGTGGGCGTCGAGATCAAAAACCTCCGCCGCATGGTCATGCCGGTGGACATGGTGGTGACCTACGACGACGGCTCGAGCGAACGCCGGCGGATCCCCGTCGAGGCGTGGGCCAGGACGGATTCGTTCCCGACGCGATGGGATTCTGGCGGCAAGTCGATCACGCGCGTCGAACTCGACCCCGACAAGTGGCTGCCCGATTTGGACCGGAGCAACAACGTGTTCGAGGCCGAGAGCAGCGACAAAGAAGAACAGAAACGGGATCGTCTCGACCACCGCAACGTGCCGAGCAGTCAGGGTGAAAGCGGGTCGGTGAAGAAGTCGGAGGACTGAGTCATCCACTGGATGAAATGTCAGCTCACAAGGTGCGCCACGACCAAGACGAGGATCGCGGCGTAGATGCCCGCGACGAGGTCGTCGAGGAGGACGCCCCAGCCGGAGGGACACTTCTGGATCTGCATCGCTGGCGGGGGCTTGAGGATGTCGGTCAGGCGGAAGGCCAGGAACGAGCCGCCGAGTGTGAGCATCGCGGGCCACCACGGGGCCATGACCGAGGCCGGGGCCCAGGCGAGGGCGAGCAGGGGGATGCACTGGCCGGCGGTTTCGTCGGCGACGACCGAGCCGTGGTCTTTTTTGCCCAGCACAGCCTCGGCGAGATCGCCCTCGAGGATGCACCCGACGCTGAATGCGATCAGCACCAGCCCGATGACGAGCCAGTAGAGCACGGAAGTTGGCCCAAACCCTGCAAGGACAAGCAGATACGCGATTGCGGGCGGCGGGAGCGAGCCCCAGGTGCCAGGTGCCGGGCGGAGTCGACCGAGACCGAAGGTAGTTGAGAACACAAGTCGTGGTGTATGCATGAGTTAGCTCTGCTTGAAGGCGGTCATCGCCCGTGTGATGTAGGGGCCGGCGCTCAGGGCGGTCGCGATGGTGGTCAGCCAGGCGAGGCCATCGATCACGCGATCACGATTGGGTTCATTCAGGGCGTGCGTGCCAAGGAGCAGCAGGATCAGGGGAATGGAAACGGACTGAAGCACCATTTTGATTTTGCCCGACCAATTGGCCGAGGCGTCGACGCCCGAGCTCTCAAGCATCCCCCGCAGGCTCGTGACGAGGAGCTCTCTTGAGACGATGACGATGACCATCCACCCAGTGAATCCCGCGGCGTGATCGAAGGTCGGGCCTGCCAGCAGGATCAGCGAGCCAAGTACGAGAACTTTGTCTGCTAAAGGGTCCATGACGCGTCCGAAGCGCGTGATGGCATTCCACTTGCGCGCGAGGATGCCATCGAGCGTGTCGGTGATGGCGGCGAGCACAAAGCACGCGCACGCGGCGAGCAGCTTGGTCTCGTTCTGGGCAATTCCCGGCTGGGAGAGCAAATAGAACACCACAATCGACAATGCGAGCCTCACCCCGACAAGGGTGTTTGGTGTGTGCAGCCGCCAGCCGGTGGCGAGGGGTCGGGTTGGTTGTGTGTTGGTCAAGGCCGGATGGTATCGGGGCTGGGGTGTGATTGCGGTTTCAGGTCCGGTTGAAGGGTCTGTTGGTGGTCCCTATCCTCAGCACACTTGATCGGGCGGCTGTCGTTCGGTCTGTTTCGGTTTTCGAGCATGATCGCCCCCAGGCCGCTTCGGCGGGGTTGGCGGGGCATCCGGGGCGGCTTTCGGGTCGGTCTCAAGGGGCGCAGCGAGCGTGGAAGCGGTGATCAGCCCGATCGTTCTGTATTCGATGATCGCACTGGGTGCGGTGGGGGTGTTGCTGTCGCTCCCGCGAGCCAAGGCGAATTTCGCGTTGCCCGGATTCCTGATCGGCTCCATTGCCGGCGGCGTGGTGCTCTTGGCGCTTGGCACGAAGGCTGTCAGCGAAAGTAGTGCCAACGGTCTGCCCAATCTGTACTTCTACATCTTTGGGTTTGTGGCCCTGGCGGCCTCGCTTCGGGTCATCACGCACCCCAAGCCCGTGTACTCGGCGCTCTACTTCATCCTGACGATCCTGGCGACCTGTGGCCTGTTCCTGATCCTGTCGGCCGAGTTCATGGCGTTCGCGCTCGTGATCATCTACGCCGGTGCGATTCTGATTACATATTTGTTCGTGATCATGCT